>Ga0326597_10002174_pt1 | contig 29696 bp, 28 predicted proteins | sample RVTome_12_FD_203789 | JGI IMG/M metagenome (GOLD analysis project Ga0326597, IMG submission 203789) | Soil microbial communities from uranium-contaminated site in the Upper Colorado River Basin, Wyoming, United States - RVT100D185 | ecosystem: Environmental > Terrestrial > Soil > Contaminated >... | reverse complement strand
CGGCTCCCAAGGCGTGGCGGTATGCGGGAGAGATGCGGGAGATCGCGGCGACCTTCGAGGCGGCCGGTCTTCCCCGGGGCTTCCACGCGGCAGCGTGCGCCTTGTTCGAGCGGCTCGAGGTTTTCAAGGATCGCCGCAACCCGCCGCCCACGTTGGCGGAGGTGGTGGAGGTTCTCAGCGCCTGCGGGGCAACCAAAACCAATGGGAAGTAGCAGGCGATGCCAGCAGACGACGGAAAAGGGGGTTTCAATACAGAAACGGCCGAGGCCTTCACCAGGCGCTTGATCGAATCGCTGAATCACGGCGCTCTGTTGCTGATGCTATCGGCGGGCCGTCCCACGGTGCTCTTCGACAACAGGTAAAGTATTATAGATTGCCACCTTCTAATGGAATTCCACCCGGTAGGCTCGGCTCGCGGAGCGGGTTGACAATAGGGATCTTAAACTTTAGCTTGGGGGTCTTATCCTTGGGCTATTGGAGGAGGTCGAAGCTATGTTCTTGAGATTACTAGCCGTTGTCTCTAGCGCCGTGTTGACCTTGGGGCTTTTGACCGCGCGGGGTTACGGGGCGTCGTATTTCGATGGAAAGACCGTCACCGTGGTACAGGGCCGAACCCCGGCGGGCACCGGGGACGTTCGTGCCCGGGTAGTCATCGAGTACCTGCAGAAGTATCTGGGAACCAACGTGACCATTGTGTCCCGCTATGTGCCGGGCGGCGGGGGCAACCAGGCGGCCAACTACATGGCCCAAAAAGCAAAACGGAACGGTTTGACCATCGGCAACGTCGGGTCGAGTATGTTTCCCAATGCCATTCTCGGGGCGCGCGGCGTTCGCTATAATCTGGAGGATTTTGTTTTTCTCGGTTCGGCGTCTCCGGGAAATCCCTACACCCTGGTCATCCGGCCGGGACTCAAACTGGATACGGTGGAAAAGGTCAAGGACTACCAGGGCCTGCGTTTCGCCCAGCGTTCCGTGGGCCACGCCATGTACATTCTCGATCGCATCGTTGCCTACACGCTGGATCTCAAAGATCCCAAGTGGATCCTGGGTTACAGCAGCTCGGAGATACCCATCGCCCTGGAAAAGGGCGAAGCCGACGCGGAATCCCAGAGCATTCCCGGAATCATGCGGGAGACCCCTCATTGGCTGAATGAATTCGGCTTTCCCGTGACTATAAAGAACGCCGTGGGACAGGGGGCGGAAGCCGTTCCGGGCTTCCCCCAAGGACTTCCTTCCCTGGAGCAGTACGCCGATACCAAGTTGAAGCAAGAGGTACTGCAGTTTAACAACGCCATCCGGCCCACGGCGGCCCCTTACTTTGTGCCCAAAGGGCTGCCCCCGGAGGTTTTGAAGGAGCTCAAGGAGGCTTTTGGCAAGATCTGGAAAGATCCTAAGTTCTCCGCTGCTTATAAAAAAGCGACGGCGGGAGAGGACGCCGTCCCCATGACGGGGGAGGAGATCGAAAGAATCCTGGCCAGCAGACCGAAGAATCCGGAGGTGAGAGATCTCTACCAGCAGCTCATCGGAGCGGGTCCCTTGCCGGCCAAGAAATAAGCCTGGCCGGTTACATTCCCAGGTTGAACAGGCGCAGGGCGTTCAGCCCCATGAGCTTTTCCTTGTCGGCGGCGGAGACCGTATCCAGGGCCTCGAGATACTGGATGGTGTTCGGACCGGAACCCGCCAGACCGTGGGGGTAATCGCTTGACAGCAAGAGCCCGTCGGCCCCGATGCGTTGGATGAGGAAGGGCAGCGATTTCGCCTCCGTTTTAATGTTGAAGGAAAACCACAGCTGATCCAGGTACTGGCTCGGCAGCTTCCGAATCGACACCTTGGTATATTCGGGTTCTTCCACGGCTACTTCGTCCAGCCGGTCGAACAGGTAGGGGAGGAATCCGGCCCCCGCTTCCAGGAAGGCCACCCGCAGCTTGGGGAAGGCGTCCAGAACCCCGCCGCAAATAAGCGAGCCGATGGCCAGGGAGATCTCCGCCGGGAACTGGAGGGCGTTGCCGAACCGGTACCTCTTGTACCGGTGAGCGCCTGCGGTGACGGCCACATGGGAGCAATGGATAATGAGCGGCGCCCCGAGTTCCTCCACTCTTTTGTAGAAGGGCCAGAACTCGTACTCGTCGAGGTTTCTATCCAGCACGTTACTCAGGATCTGAGGCGCGTGAATTCCTAATTCCAAAACGGCCCGGTCCAGTTCCTGGATCGCCCGGTCTAAGTCCTGCATGGGAAGCACCGCGAGGCCGATAAATTTGTCCGGATATTTCTTGAGGACTCTGGAAACGGCGTTGTTGTGGGAGCGGCAGACGCTCGCCCCGAGGTCGGCGTCGAGGTCGTAGGAAAAGGGCCCGTTGCTCGGCACAAGCACCTGACGGTCGAAGCCGATCCTGGCCAGGTCCTTGGCCCTGGCGTCGCCGTCGGAAGAACCGGCGCCGCGTTTGCGCAGATGGAAGCACATGGGGAAGTCCCACATAAAGGGGAGGAGCTTATCCGTCCTCGCCCGAAAGACAACCGCGTTGCGGCCGAAGCGGTCGATGAGAAACCTGGGGGCGCTGCCGCCGAAGCGCGGTTCGACGTCGTCAAAGGCGTCGCCCGGCAGAAAGTGGGAATCACAGTCGATCTTGATGCTCATGGCGTAACCCTCCGAAAACTCGGGCCGCCGGACCATGAATAGAGGTTCGGTCACGTGAAGGACGGGCCGCGGCACTTCCCATGCTGGTAAAACAACTGGACCTTCTTGTCAACCGTTGTCTGTGGCTGCCGTCTGTTTCGGGGAGATATAGAGTTTTGAGCCGGGTGGAGCGGCGGACGAGTAAAACAAAAGGGCGCGATGGGTGAGGTACTTAAGGGAGGACCGGCTATTCTTCTTCGGCCGAGGGCTCCGGGGCGGGGGCATTCTTGACCACCGAGGAGACGCTCGGGACTTCCTTCCAGTGGGCCTGGATATTGCGCGCGCGGTCGAAAACCTGCTGGAGCAGCTCCTTACTCTGGGCTTCCCGCTGATCTTCCTGCTTCTTCGGATCCGCGGAAAACATCCCCAGGGGCTCGATCTCGAATTTCTTCAAACGGCGTTGGATCTTCTTCATGGTTTCGTCGGGATAGCGCAGGAACTCCGAACCGCGAACGCGGATGAAGCTCCAGCCCAGCCTTTCCAGGGTCATCTGGCGGTAGAGGGAGGCTTCCAGGGCTTCCCGGGTGATTTCCCTGTCCCCGTCGCATTGAAAGGCGACGCGATTGCCTTTCTCCCCGATGGCGACCAGATCCAGCACGAATTCTCCCACGGGGACCCCGATGGTGACGTGATACTTCGCATTGGCCAGGGTGTCGTAAAGCTTCCGTTCAAGGTCGGAGCTGAGCTTGTGCTCGGACTTCTCCACGGTTTTGGGTCGCAGTCCCTCGGGGTTGCCGGCGTGCTGGATGAGTTTGAGACGCAAGTCATTGGGCTTCAAGTCCCGGGTAGGGTCCAGGGAGTGGACGACCCAGAACTGGTCCCGGGCCCGGCTGGCGGCCACGTTGAAGACCTTCTGCACATCGTCCCTTGCCCTTAGGTGGAGGGCCCTGCCGCTGGGTGAAGGGCTGTTGACCATGGACAGGAGAATAATGTCGCGCTCGTCGCCCTGGAACTGGGCGGCGTTGCCGCACAGGATGCGCCGTCTCTGGTATTCCGAGACGGTAAGGCGTCGGCGCAGCATGGAATCGATATAGAGGGCCTGCTCGGTTCCCACCAGGGAGATAACGCCGATAGTGGACTTGTCGTACTCTTTGAAGCGGGTCATAGCGATGACCAGGGAGACGATTTCCAGCGCCTCGGCCTGGTTGATCTTGTCTTCGTCCTCCCCGTTCTCAACCTTCCTGAGCACCAGTGGGGGGCGGATGCGGCTGGCCGAGGCCTCACGCAGGGGCCGGATCTCGTTACCGTAGCAGAGGTAGTTGCTGAACTGAATGATATCCGGCACGCAGCGGAAGTGCTCCAGGAGCCGGATGGTTCCGCCGAAGGACTGGCGCGCCAGGTCGTACACGGAGGACTTGGCGTCGTAGAGCTTCTTGTTGGGGATATCCACGAGAATCTCGTCGATGAGCTCCTGCATCTGGTCCGTGGAAAATCCCACGGCGTAGGGGCTGACCTGCTCGTGGTCCCCTACCACCACGACCTCCTTGGCCATGGCAAAGGCCACGAGTCCCAGGACGTCGCACTGGCTGGCCTCGTCGATGATCACCACGTCGAACTGGCTGGTGGCGATGTCGAAGCTTTCCACCACCCGGGACAGCGGCATGATCCACACGGGCACCGCCTCCCGGCACTTGATGAGGGTCTTCTTGGCCTCCTCTTTGAGTTCGCCGACGTGTTTTCCGGTTCCCTTGCCGATTTTCTTGTGCAGGGCCAGCCAGCCGTTGAGGGCCTGCTGCTGCTCCAGCCCCGTGCGTTTCGTCTGGGCGAGCCAGGATAGTTTCTCCACGTACTCCGCCGTGATTTCCTGGGTCTCTTCCTTCAGCTCGTTCAACTCCGATTGGAGATGATCGAGGTCCACCTTGGCGCGTTCCTCCAGGAGCTGTGCCCAGTAGCGGTGCCTCCATGCGTCCTTGGGGTCCCCCGGTAGCTTGCCGCTGTTGTGGGGCGCTTTTCTTGCCTCGATGGCCTCGGTCCAGGCCTGGGCCGGGCCGCGGAGCTTTTCCAGCAGCTCTTTCCGTCGCAGGTGGTCTTCCTTGAGATCGGTCAAGTTCTGCAGTTTTTCCCATGCCTGGCGGTAGACGTCGAAATCGCCGCGGCGGATACCGGAACGAAACTGTTTGACCAGGGCGTAGGAGGCATCCTTGCGTGAGAAGGTGTCCAGGTAGTCCACCCACGCGTCCTGCTTCCGCTCCATTTCCTGCCAGCGGATAAATTCGATTCGGGCCTCCAGTACGGGGATGAGGAGGTTCTCAATGGCCGCTTTAACCGCGCCGTTTTCCTGCTTCTGGGCCAGGGCTTTCTTAAGGAAGCGGTCCCAATCGAAACCACAGTCGATGAGCTCCTGGCGGACCTGGCCCCACTGCTGCTCATGCCATCCCATGGCTTCGCGAATCTGCTCCGCAAGGGGTTGGAGGGCCTTTTCCGGATGCTTGCCGGGGCCGTCGCCGTTCAGGGGGTTCTCATCCAGATACTCCACCTGGCGGCTCCACCTCTGGGTCAAGTTATCCCTCAGAGTCTGGACTTCCAGCATATTTGCCAGTGCCTTGAAGTGGACGGCCTTGGAGGGCTTGCCCGAGTCCACCTGAGCCGATTCGATAAAGTCGTTCCAGTCCCGGTGAAAAAGGGAAGAGAGAATGCCCTTGAGCTTTTTTCCGGATTCGAGGTGCCCAAGGATTTCCTTGCAGATCTGGAGGTTATCGTCGTTTGAACGCTCGGACTGGATCTGAGGGCCGTGGGACATCACCAGCCCTTCTTTTTCCGGAATCTCCTTGTAACAGTGCTCGATCAAGTCCAGGAGCTCGTACCATGGCTCCTGTTGCTTGTTGGGAAGCCGCCCCAGCTCGACGAACTGGTCAACCCACTCGTGGTCGCCTTCGAAGACATCCACCGCGTCGTCCGCCTTGCGCATGATCTCCTTGAGGGACTCCTCCTTCTGCTCTTTGTTGGCCCAGAACTCGTCGCCCGTCTTCATCTCCATGTCTTTGCGGTTCTTGAGCATGTCGAAGTGCTTGGCGAAGGCCTCCGGGTTGGGGAGCTGCGCGGCGTCGGGAAGGTTGGAATTTAACAGGGCCTCATCGTCGCGGGTAATCCGGGCGTTGGCGGCGTAGAGAAACTCCAGCTCTTCCTGGTCAAGCGGGGACTCGCCCTGGGCGGCCGCGGGGCCGGGGATCCAGTCGTTCTTGTCGCTGTTTTCCAGGAGCCACCGGGCGGCTTCCGAGGGGAGGGCTTTGGGACCCTCCGGTTCCAATTGACGATATTCCTCTTCAGCGGCTCTGAGGAGCTGGTCACGGGTCTCTTCGTATTCCTTCTTGAGCAGGGTTCGCTTCTCCCCCAGGGTTTCGATCTGCTTCTCGAGCTTCTTGATGCTGGTCGACGAGAGGTAATTGATGATCCCGGAAACAGATTCCTCCAGTTGCTTGTTGTTGTCCTCGTCGCTTTGCAGCACGGAGACGCAAAGAGATTGCAACGGGTCCGCGACATGCTCGCGTACGACCCGTAGCGCCTTGGATGTCTGGCTGGTAACCAGAATGCTCTTTCCCTGAGCAAGCAGGTGGCCGATTAAATTGGCAATGGTGTGGCTTTTGCCTGTGCCCGGCGGGCCCTGCACGAGCACGGCCCCGGTCTCATCCAGCCGGTGGATCACCCGCTCCTGCTCGGGGTTGGCAAATTTGGTGAGGAGAAGGTCGACCTCCCTGGTCTCGGCCTCGTCCCGCTCGGCGCCGATGCCCGTGTCGATGCCGACGATGCGCAGCAGCGATTCGGGGAAATCGTCGAGCTTGGGTATCAGGTCGACGTACTTATCGATGGATTCGGCGAAGCCCGAGTTCCGAAGCCCCAGGTAGATATGCGGCCTGCGGTAAAGGTAGGTGCCTGTGGCGCCCCTGGCCTCGATCTCGTTATTGAAGTATTTACCATCTCGCCAGATTCTCTGAACGATGTCCTTCAAAAAGTTGCTGGTCTCTTCCCCGCCAAGGGGATGGTAGTGCTCGCCCTGGAGGGTATCGCGAATCTGCTTGATGCTTGCGCCGTCGACGCCCATGAACCTGAGCAAGGGGGAGTAAATTTCAGGGGGATCCTCTGAGTCCCGCAGGGTGAAGGCGGGAACTCCGGGATCGAAATCCATGGCGATCCGTTGGAGAAATATGGGATGGCGAATGGAATGGCCGTCTTTTTCGCAGACCAGGATGCCGTCGGCGGCAAAGATCTGGTACCGTTCGGACTCCCGCTGCAGTTTACCATAGAGATCGAAGAGGTCCTCGAAAGCTCCCATGGCGTCCAGGGCCTTTTTCTCCGTCGTTTCCCACTGGCGCTTTACGTTCATCCAGTCTTCGAAAGCCTTCACCCGCTCGGGAACCTCGTCGAACTTTTCTTTTTTCCCTCCCTTGACCTCGAGGGTGGTGCGCAGGATGGCCGCGGCGTCGGCCCCCACGGCCGCGTATCCGGGCTTGAGCCAGTTCTTGATCATGACCGTGGGTTCGGGGCAGTCGGTCTCGGAGGGACGGCTCACCTTGATGATGAAGTCTCCGGCGGCCCCCTGGTGGTTGATCTCGTTTTGCACCCCGACGAGTTGCAGGTTGGTAAAGTCTTCTCCCCGGAGGATGCTGGGGAACAGGGGAAGGGTGTCCAGCCAGAAGAGCCACTCGTAGCGGTCCGAATGGACCACCGGGGGCGTTTTCAAGTGGTTCAGCTCTCTTAAGTACTGAAAGACCCGTTTGATTTTCTTACGGGCTTCCTGGAGATTGTAATTGCGCCGTTTTTTCTGGTTGTCCGTCATAGTGAAATGGTTTGGCTATGGGTTTGAATTTTTTTAGAAAAAGCTTAACCTGCGATGAGTCCGGCTTGCCGCCCTGGACCCTCACCTTCCGCCTCGTTGGTGACCGTTGGAGATGCAAAGTTCATACCGAGAACCGCGCGGGCGATATTTTAACGGGTTGCCGCAGCGGCAACGGGCCGAACTGATCGTAAAGGAGCATTTCGGCTACATTAATGGGCGTGCGGCCTCCGGCTCACCGCGTCCCCGTGGGTGGTGGTGTTCCGAACTTTGATCGAGTTGCTCCATCGTATTCCAGGACGTTCCCTTTTGTCGCCCGGTCACTTGGCCGCTTGCCATTGGATGGAGCTTCCAATAGAGTTGCTGGTAACGGCCGGTACGATTCCAAATCTCGGAAGCCGTGGCAGCTCAGACCGCCACCATGGTCATTCCCGCCGGGTTGGAGCGGCAATGCATTTATCGGGACCGTGTCGAATTTGTATTATGGAAGGGGAAAGCTATGAGCAAAGCCCGCGCGCGACATATTCTAGTTGCTACGAAAGAAACCTGTGAGGATTTGAAAACACAGATCGAAGGCGGCGCCGATTTTTTCCAGATTGCCAAGAACCACTCCCAGTGCCCGTCGGGCAAGCAGGGCGGGGATCTCGGTGAATTTAGCCGGGGGGAAATGGTACAGGAATTCGATGAGGTGGTATTCAAGGCCGAGTTAGGCAAAGTTCATGGCCCCATCAAGACCGATTTCGGCTATCATCTAATCGAGATCATGAGCCGGAGCTCAGGCACGACGGGGGACTGTTAAGGCCGAAGGGGCCTGGCGGGGGCCGCGCGCCACGGTGAAAGGAGGAAATCTCGATGCTGGGTGCCCAGGACAATGAAAGACTGACACGGGTGGGACCGGGAACTCCCATGGGAGAGCTTCTCCGGCGTTACTGGTATCCCATCGGCGGGTCGGAAGAATTAAAGCATCACGGGACGAAACGGGTCAAGATACTCGGCGAGTCCCTGGTTCTTTATCGCGATAGAAAAGGGCGCCTGGGTTTAATCGACGAAACCTGCCCGCACCGCCGTGTATCCCTTTTTTTCGGCATTCCGGAGGAGGACGGACTGCGTTGCCCGTACCACGGCTGGAAGTTCAGCGCCGAAGGCAGATGTCTCGAACAGCCGGCGGAGCCACCGGGAAGCACCTTCAAGGACAGGATCCGGGTCAAAGCCTATCCCGTGGAGGAGTTGGCGGGCCTCATCTGGGCCTATCTGGGACCGAATCCGGCGCCCCTGTTGCCCCGTTGGGACCTCCTGGTACAACCGGGCGTGCTGCGCGAAGCGGGTTGGACGATGATCCCCTGCAATTGGCTTCAGTGCATGGAGAATTCTCTGGATCCCGTTCACGTGGAATGGCTCCATGGGCACTTTGACCAGTATGTGGTAGAGCGCCTCGGTAGGCCTGACCTGGAGCGCAGGACCTTTCACCACGAAAGGATCGGCTTCAGCGTCTTCGAGCACGGAATCATCAAGAGACGGGTGGTGGAAGGCGGCAGCGAAGAGGACGAAGACTGGCGAGCGGGGCATCCCGTTCTCTTCCCCCATATCCTGCGCAGCGGTCTGGCCGGCAGCGAGGGCGCCCTGCAGTGCCGCGTGCCCATGGACGACACCCACACCTATCAGGTGGTTCTCAAGGCGTGGTCTCCAGGCGAGGGCGTGGAGGTCCCGGCGCAGGAGAGCATTCCGTTCTTCCAGGTACCGCTTCCCACTTTAAGGGACGACGGTGAGCCTCCGTGGGAGTTCCTGGACAACAACAGCGGCCAGGACATGGCCATGTGGTACACCCAGGGACCCATCGCCGACCGTACCCTGGAAAAGCTCGGTGAGTCGGACGTGGGTATTATCATGTACAGAAAGATGCTGGAGGAGCAGCTGGAGAAGATCGCCGGGGGGGAGGACCCCATGAACGTGTTCCGCGATCCGGCCAAGAACGTCCTGATCGAGCTTCCCCACGAGGAGAAGTCACGGAGAGGCGGGTTGCGCAGGGTGCAGACGGATGTCCGGCGCCGGGGCAACGTTAGCAAGTACAGCAAGCTTTCGGAGCAGATCGACGCTCTATTTGAAAAAGCCGCGAAGCTGGAGGCAGACGAGGAGTGCATGGGTGGCACCCGGTCTTAGGGTCGGCGTTGCGGGTTTGGGGGACGCGGGGAGCCAGGTGGTGGAAGCCGTGCCCGGGATTCCTGGCGTGACCCTGGCCGCCGTGGCCGATACCCGGCCGGAGGCCCTGGAGGCCCAGGAAAGGGCCGGCGGTGTCCGGGGCTTTGCCACGGTGGAGGCCATGTGCGCGTCCCCCGACCTGGACGTCGTCTATATCGCCACCCCGAACAAATTTCATGTCGAGCACGCCTTATCGGCGGCGCAGAGCGGCAAGCACCTCATCGTGGTCAAGCCCCTGGCCCTGACTCTTCGGGGATGCGATGAAATCATCGAGGCGGCGGAGCGGCACGGGGTGAAGCTCGTCTACGGTCACTCCAGGATCTATGATCCGCCGGTGAAGAAAATGGCGGAGATCGTTCGCAGCGGACAGATCGGCCGGGTGATCCAGATCAACACGTGGATGTACGGCGGCTGGCTGCAGCGAAAGCCCCGCCTGGCATCGGAACTCAGCACGGAGTCGGGGGGAGGCGTGGTTTACCGCCAGGCGCCCCACCAGGCGGACATTGTTCGATGCATCGGCGGCGGTATCTTGAGAAACCTGCAAGCGGTAACCGGGAAATGGGATCCTCACTTCGATACGGAGGGGAACTACACGGCCTTTGCCCAGTTCGAAAACGGCACCCCCGCAACTATGATCATGAACGGTTACGGTTTCTTCAGCACCTCGGAGCTGACCCACGGCATGAAGAACTCCGCCATGATTCCCGCAAAGGACCGCTTTACCCGCGCCGCCGACGAGTCCACCAAGTACGGCGCCACCCAGCGGCGGGATTATTTTTACGGCGGCGATGAGAAAAAGAGCCAGCCCTTTTACGGTTTTACCATCGTGAGCTGCGAGAGCGGCGATATGCGGCAATCGCCCAATGGCCTATATCTCTATACGGCGGACGGCTGCCGGGAGATCGCCTGCACCCATTACGTCGGGGAGGGAAGGGCATCGGTGACCGGGGCGTTGCTGGCCCTCCAGGAAGCGCTCGCGGACGAGCACGCGGTATTCCCCGACGGGAGATGGGCCAAGGCGACTCTGGAAAGCTGCCTGGCGATCCTGGAGTCCAACCGGACCGGCCAGGCCGTCGCTCTCTCCCACCAGGTTCCCAGTCCCTATTGATCGACGAGGCCTCCGGCGCGGCGTGTGGCAAAGCCGGTCCGTCGCCGGATCAGTGGACGGCGTCCGCGCCGTCTGGTTCCGTAGGTCAAAAGCTTTTTCCTTTGCCCTTGACTCGCTCCCCGTGATAAATAATTTGCTATGGCGTTGTTCAATCCCTCATCCCTCCAAAAGTTGCCGCTAAAATGGGTCGCAAATGTCGGCGGTGCGGTTGTCGTTGCGGTGGCAATATGGCTCGCGTTCGGCCCCGAACGGAAAATCGAAATCTCCTCGCCGGCGCTTATCGTCGGTCACGAGAAATCCGTTGATCTGACCGTTTCGCTCATGACCAAAGGGTGGTTCGGCGCTTTGACTCGCACGGCAGGCACCATCACCCCAAACGGCGGGAGCCGCGTGAAGATCGCTCCTCCCGAGGCCTCCACCACCGCCGACTCGCCCCGCGCCACGTTCACCGTAACGGGGGCCGTCATGGGCAGTGGCAAGATCGTCCTGCGGGGTTCATCCTCCTCCGGGGTTCACGATAAGGCCGAGGTGGAAGTCATCGTTACACGCGGCACGTAACAGGCTGCTGAAAAAGCCTCAGATGATTCGCTGCGCGGCCTCATCTCACCGAAACGTACTACCGAGGTACGCCTCCCCGCGTCGATTTTTCGCGCGCCGCAAGGATAGGCAAAGGCCAGGGCACGCCTTTGAGATCTTTTTGATCAGCCTGTCAACAGAGCGTTTCGGCTATTTTTAGGTTAGGGCGGGCAGTCCGGGCAGACTCTCCGGCTGTCCTTTTGGGCTCGTAGAAAAATACACAGTAGAAAGAATTCTCCCCTTGAACGGATTTTGGCGTCGGCCGCGGCGGGGCGTAAGCGTTGGAGGGAAATCAGCACCGTCGTCGCGACGGCGTCTCGAGGCCTCGAAAAAGCCCATCGCCGGGGTGGTTCTACCGGGACTATTGCTCCTAACCGCTCTTCCTGCCGGCGGTGAACCGAGAGTCAATCTCAAGACCGTCTACTACGATGTCGCGGGTCGTAACCTGGAAGAAATCAGAAAAGAGCTCGACCTAAAAAGTCCCGTACGACACGGCGACGAGCGCTTTCATGCCAATACGTCGTGGTCCGTGACGTGGAACATGCGCTGGATGGCCAAAGCCTTTTCCTGCGAGGTCACCGATGTGACGGCTCAGGTGGATATTACCGTAACCCTTCCTCGCTGGCCGGGGCTCGAGGATGCGCCTCGGGAAGCCGGAGAGGAGTGGCATCGCTATTACGGAGTTCTCGTGGAGCACGAAAACGGGCACCGGGACCTGGCCATCGAGGCGGGTAAGAAAATTGAAGAGGGAATCCGGAGGATGGGTGCAAGGGAGAACTGTGCGACTATGAAAAGCGACGCGAATCGCATCGGGCGAGGGATCGTTCGCACCTACGAGGCTTTGTCCGAAAAATACGATGAGGAGACGGATCACGGCAGAAAACCTAAAACCTCCGGGCCCTGAGTTCCGCTCCATGACAGTTAAAAGGGGTATTCCCAACGGACGGGCATCTTCCCACGGCATTCATTCGGTTCCGGGCGGTCTCAAGGTCAGGAGAGTCCGAACCCGGGAGGAACTGCAGCGGGCCTTTGCCATCCGCCTGCGGGTTTTTGTCAGGGAGCAGGGAGTCCCCAGGGACGTGGAGCTCGACCGGGATGACGCGCGGGCCGTCCACTTTCTGGCCACCATGGGAGGCCGGGCCGTGGGAACGGCGCGCGTGGTCATGAATGACGGAAAGGCGAAGATCGGAAGAATGGCGGTTTTGAAAGGCTGCCGGAGAAAAGGCATCGGTAGAGTGCTGGTCCGCAGAGCCCTGGCCTGGGCGGAAAAACGGGGGGTGGCGTCGATCTATTTAAACGCCCAGGTCCCGGTCGTGGGATTCTACGAAAAAATGAGCTTTCGCGCCGTGGGAGGAACCTTCCGAGAAGCGGGAATTCCCCATCGAAAAATGATTCTCACGACGGGCGCGAGGGCTAACCGGTTGTCTAAAAGAGCCGTTCCCGGACCGGTCAAAAAGGTTCCAGGTGCAAGGCGCGCGAAGAGTCGACGAGCGAAGGCGTACTTGAGCAGTACGTTGAAGCGAGGCGACTGAGCGCAGCGAAGCAAATGGGCGTTTTTCAACGGTCCGGCCAAACATTGACAGGAGCCGGGTAATCGTTATAGTTTCGCCGAACAGGGGACAGGAGGGAGGCGCGGGCCCGTCAAGATGAATTCGAACAGAGGATTTATTTTTTCCGTTGCAGGGTTCCTGATTTCCATGGGGGCCATCGGGTATGTCGCCTGGCAGTCCGATCAAATGGCGCGGTCACTGGAGCGCATGGGAGCGGTCCAGGAAGAAACATCCAAAACCGTCAAGGACCTCATGGCGCGGACGACAGCCGAAAACGCCGGTGCGCGGCAGGAGGTCGGTATGCCCGACGTGCAACAGTGGCTTAAAGCCATTGAAAAACCGCTGGCGGACAAGGCCATAGAGGTTGCCCAAATCGCCCAGCGCAGCCAGTGGGAGTCGTCGATGAAAGAGTGGGCGGAACGCATGCGCCGGCAGGACGAACAGCAGTGGCAAAACCTGAGCGCCGCGCTGGCCAGGGAGCGGCAGGAGGATCTGAAACGGGACCAGGCGGGCGAGAAGAGATCACAGGAAGCGGCAAAACGATATGTGGAAGAGCAAAAACGGTGGCAGGATCTCGTGGCATCGCTCCAGGCGGAACAGGCCGGCGCCAAGGAAAGTTACCAGCGCCAGGAGAAGCAGTGGTCCCAGATCTTGAGCAGCCTGCAGGTCCACGGTGAGAAAGCGGAACAACAGTTCCGCGAGGTGGTGCAGAAACTGAGGGAAGAAAAGGCCGAGGCCCTGGCCCGTACCAAGGAGCTGGAGGAGGAACGCCAGCGGGAGATCGGCAAGCTTCTGGATCAGGCCAATCAGATATCGCAGGAGCGCAAGCGGCAGTTGAGCGAATTCTGCGCCAAGAGACCCGAGTCCGTGATCTGCCGCGACCTGTAGAGGGATCGCCGGGGTTGGCGGATGAACCCGTCAAGATGGAGGTGACGTTCATGGAATCGAATTGGGAAACGGCAAAGGTAAACGGAGAGCCCATGCGGCTCTATGTCAGCCGGCCCGATGGCCCGGGGCCGTTTCCCGGCGTGGTGGTGGCCCAGCACCGGGACGGCGTCGACGAGTTTGTCCAGGAAATGACCAAGAGGCTTGCCCGGGCCGGTTTCCTGGCGGCGGCGCCGGAAATCTATCACCGCGACGGCCCGGATTGCCGCGACGACGGTCCCACGCGCGCCACCCGGCTCCGGGATGCCACCGTCATTAAAGACGGCAACGCTGCGGTGGAATTTCTGAAAGAGCAACCGATGCTCAAGGCGGGAAAAATCGGCATTGTCGGTTTTTGTCAGGGGGGCCGGGTGGCGTATCTGATGGCGTGCGTCAATGAGAGTCTCAAGGTCTGCGTGTCCTACTATCCGGGCAACCTCTTTTCTGCCCAGGGGCCGGGTCCCGCACCCTTTGAGCTGTCCCGTCAGATCGCCGGCCCCTTGCTGGCCCATTTCGGGCAGGAGGACGGGAATCCTTCCCCGGAGCACATGGGAAAACTAGACGACGAGCTGACGAAGCTGGGTAAGCCCCATGAGTTTTACTCGTACCCGGGGGCGGGCCATGCTTTTATGAATTTCTCTTCCGGCACCTACCGGCCCGATGCCGAAAAAGCATCGTGGCCCAGAACCCTGGACTTCCTGAAAAGGTACCTCTAGCTTTTCGGAGCGAGGGTGAGGGAATGAATGAAGCGTTGGAATCTGCCCGGCCGTTATCAGCTGGAGTGCTGAGAAGGGAGCGAACGTGAGTAAACTTGAGCGCGTGACCCTGAAGCAGATGGACCAGGTTGATCTGGTCAAACACCATTACGGGCGGAGGGTGCAATGGGGGACGGATTCCGTCCTCTATCGGACCAGCCACCCCATGTCCTGGAAAAAGGTGAACGGTAACTACCAGAACTGGATCGTCGAAACGTCTCAACTGGTTCCTTCCGACGCCGAGTCTCCCCATGGCAGCCCGGAGAAGCTCTTCTACAGCGAGGACCTTGCCGTGTGGTTGTCCCGCCGCAGAGAGTCGATGCCCTATTTTTTCCGCAACTGCGACGCCGACGAGCTGCACCACGTCAGCCGCGGAAGGATGAGCTTTGAAACGGATTTCGGAAACATCACGGTAGGCGAGAACGAGTTTCTCTTGATACCCAAGGGGGTCACTTATCGCGCCTCGGTGGAAGGTTCGCGAGAAACCCTGCGGATTATTTACGAATCGGGTCCGGAGATATTCCTCGTTCCAACCGAAATGGTGGACCACATCTACGGCAAGGGCCGGCCGGCGTTGAATCTCGACCGGCTCCAGCGGCCCGAGCTTTTGCGAGAAGTTCCCCCGAAGGGAGACTTCGAGGTGCGGGTGAAATACCGCGGAGCTTTTGCGGAATACTTGGGGGAATTAAGCTCCATCCATTATGACACCTATCCCCTGGACGCGGAAGTCATCGATGGGGTGGTTCCGGTCATCAAGTTCTCCGTCGACGACATAGAAAAGCTCGGGACCACTCCAGTGGCCTTTATCGGGGCCGCCTACCTGGACAACCGGAAAAACCTGGCGTACACCTTTCACCTCTCCGGCGGCGGCGGTTCGGGAGCCCCCGTTCACCGGGACCCGGACGCGGATGAGCTCAGATATCCGACCTCCGGCCCCCTGCTGGGAAATTTTGTGTTTACGCCCCAGGGTGTGGATCACGGCGCCGGGAGAGGGTACACCAGGAAAGAGCGGAACCGTCCGGCGGATTCTTCGGATCGGAGTCTCTCTATTTCGGCCTATACCTTAAAACCTCTCAAAGGAACGCCAGCCGCGATGCGCTGCGCGAGTCCCTACATGGCGTAAAGTGCAATCCGTCAGAAGTGGAGTGGATTCAATGAACAACAAATATGGAAACCTCATCCCCACGGGAAGGCTCATCGACGGCAAGCCGCGCAGCATCGTCTTCGACGCCACCAAGTGCATCGGTTGCCGCCAGTGCGTGCACGCGTGCAAGGATTGGAACGATCTTCCGCGCACCAGCGTGTACGAGATGTCGAGCACCACGTGGATCACCATGGAGCCGCCCGTACTGGAGGGGCTTTCCCCCCTATGGGCGAGGAACAGCTGCATGCACTGCGAATTTCCCTCCTGCGCCGCGGTGTGCCCGGTAGAGGCCATCACCAAATACGAAGAGGGCCCCGTCGTGATCGACAAGGAGGCTTGCATCGGGTGCGAATACTGCATCTACGCCTGTCCCTGGGGAGCCCTCGGCGAACACGACATCAAGAGCGTTATCTCCAGGGACGGCACTTCGCAAAAGGCCAACAAGTGCACCATGTGCAGCGACCGGGTGAGCCAGAACCAGAGTCCGTTTTGCGTTCAGGCCTGCCCGGCGGACGCCCTGGACTTCGGACTGAGCGAGGAAATGGCGCAAAAGGCCAGGGATAAGGCCCAGGCGGTGGGCGGCTATGTGTACGGGGATAAGGAGGCCGGCGGCGCCCAGGTCATGTACGTGCTGAAAGAGAAAAAGGAAACTTATGGGGTTCGTGAGGTGGGGGAGCGCAAGTATCCAAAGCACCGCATCCCTGTGGGCCTCATGCTGAAGGACCTCTTTACGCCGCGCTGCGGTTTTGCAGGCAAGGCGCGGGCCCTGTATCTTGCCATCGTTCACCCCGGCAGGCTCATCTACCGGTACTGGCCGTGGAGAACATAAAGGAAGAGGAACAACCGATGTCGGAAAACAGCGAGCTCTTTCCCCGGCAGCGCAGGACCGTTCTGCCCGGGGGTTATATGGGCAAGATCCTTCGGGTCAATCTCACCACGGGGTCCATGACCGATGAGAACCTACCGGAGGAGCCGGTGCTTAAAAGGCTGATCGGCGGGCAGGCCCTCGCCCTGTATATCCTTCTGCGTGAGTTGGCTTTGGAGGCAAAGCCCCTGGGTCCGCAGAGCAAGGTGGTTCTCATGACGGGACCCATCACGGGAACGGGCCTTACGCCGGGAGGGACCAAAGTCACGGCCATCTTTCTGAGCCCCCTGACGGGCCATACCCTGGGCCGCGGCGCGGCCAGCGGATTTTGGGGGACCTATCTGAAAGCGGCAGGTTTCGACGGGATCATCGTGGAGGGAACCGCCCGGAGCCCCGTCTATCTGTTCATCAACGAGGGTAAAGCGGAACTCAGGGACGCCGGCAGTGTTTGGGGGAAGGGTACGAGAGAAACGGAAGACACGCTGAGGGAAGAGGTCGGGATCAGGGATGCCAAAGTCCTTTGCATCGGCCCCGCGGGCGAGAACTTGAACGCTGCGGCCATGCTGGTCAACGACTATAACCACAGCGCCTCGCACAGTGGCGGGGCCGTTTTTGGAGTCAAGAAGCTCAAGGCTATCGTCGTGTACGGCACAAAAAGGCCCCCTGTACGAAACAAGCCGCGTCTCATTGAAGCCGGGCTCAGGTGGCGGCGGACGCTTGAGCAATACAATCCGGATAAAAAACGGGACGTAGGCCACGCACTGCATCTCGAGGCCTTGCCCAACTTGAACTTCCGAAGCACGCTGATCGAGGATGACGACGCTTGGGGTTTCGATAAAAATCGCATTACCTTGAGACCGTGTTTTCAGTGCGCACGCATGTGTCCCTGGGACGTGGAGCTCAAAGAGGGCGCCAACCAGGGTGTCGTGGGGCACTTCAATGCGGGAAGCGAGTGGATGGATACCTTCTACAATCTGGGGGTGAAGGGCAATGATGTGCTCTACCTTGCCGAGAAGATCAACGACCTGGCCATCGAGTGCAGCCATTTTTCGTGCGGCGTGGGCGTGGCCTTCGAGGCCTGGGAAAAGGGCCTTCTCGGTCCGGACCAGACCGACGGGCTGAGCTTCGAGTGGGGCAACGTCGAGACGATCTCACGCCTGCTGGATATGGCCGCGCGGCGCCAGGGCCGCTGGGGAGGCCTCTTGGCTGACGGGCCGACTTATGTGGCGGATGCCATTGGCGGGGACGCCCACCAGTGGGTCGTGCATACCAAGAAAGGGACGCCGGCGCTCCACGATTGGCGCCCCCATTTCGGCCAGATGCTCCGTGAGATCGTTGCCAGCGGCGGCATGAAACCGCAGGGAGGCGGTTCTGTTAATCCTCCCGCGGATTTAAAGTACCGGGAAAAATGGGGTCCACTTGACCGGGATGATCCCAAAGGCTGGCCATGGTCCCAGGTCATCTCCGAGCAGCACCGCCAGTTCACCGGAATCATCGGGGGATGCTGGTTTGCGGCGAATGTTTTTAAACCGGACGGCCTGAACAGTATCGTCGACTCGTTAAACGCGACTACCGGATGGAATTTCAACATGGATCAAGCCCTCGAAGCGGGGGCAAGGAGCGTGATTCTCCAGACCATTCTAGGCGTGCAACGGGGATGGACTGCAGAGGAAGACTGGAAAGAGGTGGGGCCGCGATTCCTGGAGCCCGTACCCGACGGCAAGTACCAGGGATTCACCATCGCCAAGTGGCTCCCGCAAATGGTGGAGGAGTACTACGGTCTCTCGGGCAGACACCCCAAGACAGGTCGTCCCTTCATGGACACTCTTTCGAAGCTGGGCCTCGAGGAATTCAAAGAGTGGGGCCAGCTTGACTGATCAGCCAAGGTAGCCCTTTTCCCGAAAATACTTCCTGGCCGCGGGGTGCAGCGGAATCGTGAGCGGTCCCCCTTCTCCGCCGCGGCAAAATTCTTCCATCGTCATCCCGCGGCCGTCGAAGTGGTCCACGGGTATCTCTTGGTGGCGAAGGTCGATGGCCTTGGCCATGGCAAGGACGATCCCGGCGGGCAGATCCGAACGGCAGAACAAAAGCCAGCCGCTGAAATCAACGGTGGTGAGTTCGCCGTCGAGTTCCGGGAGGACCGCCGGCGTCAATGGGGCGGCGGGAAGACCCATGCGCTCCAGGTGCTTCAGGACCTTCTCGCCCAAGGGGAGAAACCGCATGCCGTTTTTGAGGGCGGTGGAGCCCCAGTTCTTGATTCCTTCGTCAAAGACGGCGTCGGCCGTCCCGTTCCGGATGTGATCCGCCCGCTCCCGGCTCCCCGGAGTGGAAACACGAAGGATCTTCCCGCCCCACCTTTCCACCTCACCCAGGCTGAAACCCGAGGCCTTGAGCACTTCTTCCACGGCCAGCACGGTGCCGCGGAACTTTCCCAGCCTGCGGGTGGAAATACGAAGCGGCAGCTTCTTCTCCCTGATCTCCTCCAGCGAACGGATCCCCGTCTCCTCGCGAACGGCGAAAACGAGCCGGTCCCAGGAGGGAAAGACGCCGATGGCCCGCAGGGGAATCTTGTTTTTGTAGAAACCCCGGCCGAGCAGGGCCATGCTGCCGATGCAGGCGGGGTTGCAGAAGGCGAAGTGGAATTTCTTGCTGCCGACGATCATGGGAGTGCCGATGCCCCCCAGCTCCGAGTCGCCGCTGCTGACGACCAGGGTGACGTTGGTATTCACGGGGTCGGGGATCTGCTCGTAGAAGGCGGGAATGATGCGCGCTGCGATTTCCGTTCGCCCTTTGGAACTGACGGCCATTCGAAGGTCCAGCGTTTTACTCATGGCGTGATTTTTCTTCCTTTCTTGCCATCCGGAATATTTCGCCGCCGACGCATTTCTGGATTCCTGAATGACGCGCGGCAGGATAGCGCTCGGCAGGACCTATTGCGCATAGACGATCCGTCCGGCCCCCCGGGCATCGTAACCCCCCGGGGCTTCCACGGCATTGCGAAAGCCCTCGGACCCGATAACCTCCATGAGCCTCCGTCCCTTTTCGGAGTCTAGGAAACTCTGCAAAAAAAGCAGGTCGTATTGCTCCTCGCCCACAGGGATAAAATCCAGCCCCAGGGCCGCCGCGGCGGACCGGACCCCCAGACCGACCTCGGCCAGACCGCTGGCTACGGCAACGGCGACGCCCATGTGAGTGAATTCTTCCCTGTCGTAACCCTGGATCAGGCGGGAATCGATTCCCCTGGATTTGAGCTCGAAGTCGAGAAGCACGCGGGTCCCGGAGCCGGCCTGGCGGTTCACGAAGGAGACCCCGGGCCGAGCGAGGTCTCCGATGGTGTGGATCCCCTTGGAATTTCCCGGTCGCACCATCAGGCCCTGCTCCCGCTGTACGAGGTGGACCAGGGTAACGGAAAGGTTCGCCAGGATGCGCCGAATATCGGGGACGTTGTACTCCCCGGTGGCCGGGTCCAGGAGGTGGGTGCCGGCGATGTGGGTCTCGCCTCTTTGAAGAGACAGAAGGCCCCCAAGGCTTCCCACGTTGGTAGCGGCAATCTTGAGCTCGGGATGGCGGCGCTTGAGCTGATCTTCCAGAACGCCGATGGAAAGGTCGTGACTCCCCGTGCACAGGATCGTGTTTTCGATATCCTCGGGTGAGCGCAGGAGCTCCACCTCCATGGACTCCCCGGCATTGACCCCTTCCGTGAGGCTGGGTATGCGCAACAGCCCGTCCGCCTGTACCATGGTGCTGATAACGCCGGCCCCACGTTTGAGGGGAACGGCGATGAGCCTATCGTCGACCCTGCCCAGGGTCACCCGGACGATTTCCTCCAGGCCCAGTGGGGATGGAATTTTTTTCGGCACGATGGCCTGCGCTTTAAGCTGGGGGACGGTGGCGACGCCGAGGAACTTGATCATAGCCGGGCGCAGAATTTCGCGTGCCACCACGATGGCCGAGACGGGATAGCCGGGGATGCCCACCAGAGGCTTCCCCGCCACGGTGCCCAGAACCGCGGGTTTCCCCGGCATCACGTCGATGCCGTGGACGAGGAGCTGGCCTTCTTCCTCGACGATCTGTGCGGTGAAGTCATGTTCCCCGGCGGAGGAGCCGGCGATGATGACGACGATTTCGTGATTACCCGCGGCCGCGCGCAGGGCTTCCTTTAACCGCTGGAGGTCGTCCGCGACGCAGGGTAGCGTTACCGGTTCCCCGCCCCACTCCCGGATCAACGCCCCGAGAACCACCGAATTGAATTCAATGATCTTTCCCGGCCGGGCCTCCTCTCCAGGTTGGATGAGCTCATCGCCCGTGGGGATGATGGCGACTCTTGGGGGAGACTTGACGCGAACCGTCACGTGTCCCGACGCCAGCAGCGCCCCCAGATCGTAGGGACGTAGCCGGTGGCAGCGGGGAAGCAAGGGTTCTGTAGCCACGATGTCTTCGCCCACCACGCGCACGTTCTGCCAAGGGGCCACGGCTTCGTCGATCTCGATCTCCTCCTCGTCGATCTGGCGTACCTTTTCGATCATGATGACGGCGTTGGCCCATGAGGGAAGGGCGTTGCCGGTGTCTACATACGCAAACCCGCTCGTCGAATCCCCGCCCGAGGCCGCCCGGCGGAGCCTGATGGGGGAGAATTGGGTGGCGCCGAAGGTATCCGGCGCGCGGACGCAAATGCCGTCCATGGCCGCGCTGTGATAGTGGGGGGAGGAAATTCTGGCGAAAACGGGTTCCGCGGTGATGCGGTTGAGTGCGGCGGCAACGGGCACCGTTTCATCCCCGAGCCGCGAGGGGTCAATGGTTTCCAAAAACCGTTCCCGCGCCTTTTCCAGAGGAGTTTTTTTTAGGTATCTTCGTCGCGCCATGGTCAGCGGCTTGCACGGAGGCTAAAAGAGGATGACCTCGACTTCTTCACCCTGCTCGAGGCCTTCCTGATGGAGGTCGATTTTGACCATTCCGTCAGCCTTGACCAACGTGAAAATGGCGCCGGATTTGTTCGGCAGGGGGGAAGCGTAGAGCTGGCCCCCGTCCCTCTGCAAGCTCACACGAACATAATCCTCCCGACCCGATGGCGACGCAATATTGGTCCTGAGGATCGCCCGGGCGGTTCTTTTGGGGGCCGAGGCGGCGGCCGCGTCCTCGCCGCTCAGCGCGCGGATCAGCGGGACGGCAAAGAGATCAAAAATCACCAGGGCGGAAACCGGGTAACCGGGAAGGCCCAGGACGGGCTTGCCCCGTGAACGGGCGAACAATGTGGGCTTTCCAGGGCTCACGGATATCCCGTGAAAGAGGACCGTGGCGCCGGGCAGAGCGCTGATGGCTTCCACGGCGATGTCACGGGCGCCTACCGAGCTGCCGCCGGAAAGGAGAACGAGGTCTGCCCACTCGATGGCGTCCTGGAGAGCTCGGGTCAGGGCTTCGCGGTCGTCGCGAATGACACCGAGGTCCCGGAGCTCGGCTACGCACTCTTCGATGAGTCCAGCCAGGGAATGCTGGTTGATGTTGCGGACCTGGCCGGGCCGGGGGATTTCCTCGACCTCGACAATCTCGTCTCCGGTGGAGATGAGGGCGACCCGCGGCATCTTATAGACGTTCACCTTGGGGACGCCGATGCCCGTGAGTGCGCCCAGATCGTGACCTCTGAGACGCCGGCCCCGGCGAAAGACCAGCTCCCCCTTTTTGATGTCGTCACCGATGCGGATGACGTTTTGCCACGGAGAGACCCCGCGTTGAACCTCCACCTGTCCGCCGGCCACCTCCTCCGTGTATTCCACCATGACCACGGCGTCGCTTGCCGGAGGGACCATTCCTCCGGTAGAAATGCGCATGGCTTCTCCCTTGTCCAGGGCCCGGGTCACCTCTTTTCCCATCTCCACGGTGCCCGCCAGCTTCAAATACGCCGGTAAGCTCGCGCTGGCGCCGAAAGTGTCCTGGGCCCTTACCGCGTAGCCGTCCATAGCAGCGCGGTTGAAGTGGGGGAGGTCCACCCGGGAATAGAGGTCCTCTGCCAGAACCCGTCCCCGGGCTTTGGGGGTAGCGACGTGTTCCGAGGCGACGGGAGCCGTATCAAGCAGGATTCGGCGCGCCTCGTCGGGGGTGACCACTGAAAAAAACGCTTTCATTTCCGAAGAACTCCCAGGCCAAAGCTATCGAAAGGCCCGCTAAAAGGCAAGGTGAGGTCCATGGGGCGGGGAACCGGGAAGCGTCTAAGAGGTAAGGCATTATGGCGTCCAGAGAAAAACGGAAGAGGCTGCCCGGCATTTTTTTGGTTCGGTTGGCCTACCTTATCCTATTCCTCGCGGTGGCGGGCATTCTGGCGGCATCCGGCCTGCGGCCGCCGGGTCGGAGTTTCGCTCAAACCGCGGAGCGCGCGGAGAAACTGGCCCCCTTTGTGCCGACTCCCATGGCGGTGGTGGAAAAGATGCTGGAGATCGCGGAGGTCAAGAGCGGCGACGTGGTCTACGACCTGGGCTCCGGGGACGGACGCATCGTGATCGCCGCCGCGCGGCGCTACGGGGTGCGCGCCGTGGGGTTCGAGATCGATCCCGAGCTCGTTCGGCTGTCCCGCGAGAACGCGCGCCGGGCGGGGGTGAGTCATCTGGTGGAGTTCCGCCAAGAGGATATCCTCAAGGCTGACCTGTCCCAGGCAACGGTGGTCACCCTGTACCTCTTCCCCGAGGCCAACAGGCTCTTGAGACCCATTTTGTGGCGGCAGCTCAAGCCCGGGGCGCGCATCGTGTCCAACGATTTCGACATGGATGACTGGCAGGCCGACAAGGTGGAGGCCGTGCAGGACCCCGCGGAGGGACTGTTCTATACGCTCTATCTCTGGCGCATGGATAGCCGGCCCACGATCTCCCCGCAGGGAAGCAACCCCGGTTGAGCGACTTGCGGGTCGTTGGACTCGATGGCCACCGTAGACTAAACTTGTCCCATGGGCCTTCCCGAGCTTGTGATTTTCGACCTGGGCAACGTCATCGTCCACGTGGACATTCTCTCCGTAGCCGGCAGGCTGGGCCGCACATCGGTGGACCCGCGATATCACGATCCCGCCTATCTTCTTTCCGCGGTGCGCCGGGAACAAGCGGCGCTTCTTGCCGGCTTCGATACCGGCCGGGTCTCGCCCCGGCAGTTCCACGAGGCCCTGGTGTCGTCCTACGGGCTGAGGGTCGATTACGGGCAGTTCGTGGAGATCTGGAACTCTGGGTTTAGCGAGGACACCGCGGTGGCCTCCATGGTTCTTCAATTGACCCGGCGCTACCGCGTGTATCTTCTGTCCAATACCAATCCCCTGCACTTCAAGTACCTCCGGGACACCTGCCCGGTGCTCGAGAGCATGGAAGAGAGAATCGTTTCCTACGAGGCGGGATGTGCGAAACCCGATGCGGCCATTTATCGGCGCGCGCTGGAACGTTCGGGTGTGCCGCCGGAAATGGTATGGTACGTGGATGATATCCCCGAGTTTGTGCGGGCGGCGGGCGAGCAGGGAATCCACGCCATTCAGTTCCGCTCGCCCGCGCAGTTAAGGGTCGAGCTCGAACCTATTTTGAACGGCAGCTAGGCTTCTCCCCTCGCCCCGTGGAATAACGCTTCAGAGGGACAACTCGACTTCGGTTGCTCCGGTATTCCACGGGGCCAGCCCCTTGTTTGCGATCTCTGAAACGTTAGGTGATTCGCGGCGGATGCGGGCTGGATTATTGTTGCCCGGCCTGAAGCGCCGCCTGGTGGTAGGCGTCGTAATTGACCCACTGCCTGGCCTGTCCGCGCTTTAACTGCATCCAGATCTGCTGCTGCGTCTCGTAAGTCCCCACTCGCCTGGCCAGAACGTCCTCGCCGACTTTGCCATGGCTGATGTCCACGGCATGCGCATAAAAGAACTCCAGCGCCTGCCGTGGCACCTGGTATTTTTCCTGCAGAACGTCGGCCCAGATGGGGAAGACCAGAGCGTTGATTCGCTCTCCCAGGCGCAGGTTGGTGGGCAGGCCGCCGATGGTCAGACGCAAACCCCGGTATCGCTCATCGTCGATGATCAACTGCATCAGGGCGGACGGCTCCGATGCCGTGACGGTCTCTCGCTTTAAACCCAACCCCTCGGCGAATCGGATAAAGAGCTCCGGGTGAGCCGGGTATTTTCCTCCCACCAGGTCCTCGCCCGCCTCCTCGATCAGGACCATCAATTGCTCCCGGATCTCTTCCAGAGTCCCGGCGTTGGCTACGATGTGAGCGTCGTTTCGGAGCGTCTGCATCACGCCGTGGTACTCCTGCAGTACCCAGGCTTGAAGCTGCCGCCGGGACCATTCACCGCGGTACAGCTTGACGCAGAACGGGTGGTTGATTTTGGTGTGATGGGTCAAAACCGTTTCCTTGGCCAGATCGATGAATTGCTTTATCGGTAAAAACTCCCTGGGAGGATCCGGGAAGCGGGGAAATTGCCATGGGTTCCGAATGGCTTCGTACATGGCCACGACTCTCGCTTTTTCCTGCTCCAACTGCAGCCTGGCGGCATTTTCGTCCATGGTCGTGTTGCTCCTTCCCTGGAGTCCTGGAATGTCAATCTTCGCTATTTCCCTTTATGCGTGGAGGGGGAAAATGTCAACCAGGGCTCCGGCAAACGGTCCGATGGAGCAGAAGTGTCGCAATAGGTCATTTTTGGCAAAAACTTGAACTCTTATGTAGGTGGCATCAGAGGGACGTGCTATAAGAGGCCTGTAATATCCAACGGTTAAGCCTTGGCACTTCTTTTGCACCCCACCGCACTGGATCGGCCGGCCACATGAAAAAGAAGATTCTCATCGTCGAAGACAACTCGGACCTGCTCAAAGTGTTGCAGATGCTGCTCCAAGGCGGCTATGAGACCGTGGGAGCTATGAAGGGGGAGCAGGCGGTGGAGATCGCCGTGGCCGAGCGGCCCGACCTCATTCTGTTGGACATCATCTTGCCCGATATGAACGGGTTGGAAACCGCCCGCCTGGTCCGCCAGCACCCCGAAATCCGGGCCACTCCGATTTTAGCCATGACGGCAAGCGTGAGCCGCATCGACGAAGATGATTGCATCCTGAGCGGGTGCGACGACTATATTCCCAAGCCGTTCACCTACGAGCAACTGCTCCCGCGCATCCAAAAACTACTGGAGCACAACGGGACGCGCAAGCCGAGTTCCTCTTGAACTTCCCGGACCTGCCGGGCTGAGAATCCCAACGGAGGATGACCCCCGGGCCGCCTTTCCCGAGCCTCTTATAATTGGTAAACTAACCGCAACCATTGAGCCCCTGTTGCATAACATGAGGCAGCGCTTCAGGGGAGAAGGTCCAATTCTCAAATGCTTCTTAACTTCGCCGCCGGGTTCGCCGCGGTAAACGGCGAAATGATATTCAAACTCTTCCTATCCGTGATTTTGGGCGGATTGATCGGGTACGAGCGTCAGGCGGCCCACAAGCCCGCGGGGCTGAGGACCAACGTGCTCGTGTGCTTGGGAACCACCGTTTTTATTATTGTCGCCATCATGACGTTCGAGTCGTATCCGGGATTTCCAGTGGATGTGACGAGGGTAGCGGCGGGAATCATCACCGGGGTGGGATTCCTGGGTGCGGGAACCATTATGCGGACTTCCACCGACATCCAGGGCCTGACCTCGGCGGCTACCATCTGGTTTGTGTGCGGCATCGGCATGGCCGCGGGAATGGGCTTTTACGCTCTGGCCGTGATCGCGACCATGCTTGGATTTCTTATTCTTAGGGCCGCCAGGTTTTTTGGCAAGTCTTTCGAGTGAGGTGAAAACGCCGTTCTGCCTCGCCCGGTAAGACATCCCGCCAAAGCGCCCCTTTCTCCGATCCCTTCCACAAAACACCCCTGCCGTTGTCTCCAGCCTATAAAACCACCGATGCGGCCATCAGAAGCCCGATGACCAAAACGAAATAGCCGAAATTCAATTTCCTGCTGAGAGCGATCAGTCCGTGGATGGTTCCCAGGCCGAAGCCAAAGGCAAGCAGGCATCCGAGCAGGTTGGATAGCGTGATTGTAAAATGGTTCAGGTTCAAGACAATATTGGCGCCCAGCACGACGGGCAGGCTCATGAGAAAGCTCAAAGTCAAGGCGTGCGTGTCGTTGAATTTACGGAGCAGGAGAAGGGAAACGGTGAGGCCCGACCGGGACAGCCCGGGCAAGACGGCCAGTCCCTGGACCAGCCCCAAAAGGATTCCGTCGATGTAGGAGGCATCTTCGGGGCTCCTCAGGGAGCTGGACTTGGCGGACAGTTGCAACCAGGCGGTGATGAGCAATAAAAGACCGATGGCTCCCGTAAGCGCCTTTGCAGGAATGAGGACGTAGCTTTCCAGGCGCACCAGCGTTTGCAACAGGCCGAAGCCGATAAGCCCGCTTACCGCAGTGCTGATCACGAGGAATCTCAGTGTGGCCTGCCGGGCCGGAGATGCGCGGCGGTACCGAAAGAGGGTTTTAATGAGCGCCCATACTTCCACGCGGAAGTATAAAAGAGCCGCAAAGAAAGTCCCGAGGTGAAGGAACAGCGCGACAAAGATCATGTCACGTACATTGGACTGACCGAATAGATGGACCTGGGCCAGGACGATGAACCCCTCGGAGCTGATGGGGAGCCACTCCGTGATCCCCTGGATGGTCCCCAGAACGATGCCTTCAAGCATCCCTGCAATCTAGCACAAGAAAGCGTTTGTGGTGAGTCGCTGAATATTTTGTCTTTGGGGTCGTGGGAAAGGTGCGGTGTAGTTGGAATAGAGGTGGCGTCCCCGACGGGATTTGAACCCGTGTTGCCGCCGTGAGAGCCTGTACCACCGGTCCGCCTCTACTTCGTCTCGGTGGCCCCACCCTGGAGCGGCGCCTGCTTCTGGGATGAGACAGTGCGGGACGGGGTTCAGGGGCGCTCTTCAGGGCGCTTCGGAAGCCTCCGGGTATCGAAATAACGAGTTGCCGTCAGTTCCGCGGTCTCCAGCTGTTCCTGACGCCTGCCGTCAAGTGCCCATCCGCCAGGGCGAAGAAGAACCAGCCCGGCGAGGACAACGACCATCCGCCTTCGGCGAAGGCGGTGAAACATTGCGCGAGGTTCCTGCGCTCGGAACTCACGGCGGCGAATCCGGAACGGATTCTGGCGTTGGGCGCCCTGCCTTTCATGAGTCTCTGCGAGATCTTTGGAGTTGCCGCCCCCAGACAGGTGGCCAGGTTTCGAGGCCAGGTCTGGTGGATTCGACTCGGCAAGAAGGAGGTGCCGATGGCGGGCACGTATTTCACCGGCAACAACAGGCACAAGGGCTTCGACAAGATCGTCGAGGACATCGAGCGTTTGCTGAACCTGGTCCCGCGGACACGAGATGCATAACAGCGCGTTCGACCGGACGGCTGGCCGGCGTTCGCTCGCCGCAGCCGGTAAATCCGCCGCCGCGTTAGACTGCCCGGGAAAGGTCCGCGTCTACACCTTGAAGCACAACGTGCTGTCATGATATCCAGATGCTGGGATTCATGTACGAGCGCATTCTGCAGAGGTTCTGCGACCGGATTCGGCGCCGAGAGTACGTGGTGACAGTCCATGGCGAAGAAGAAATGGACGAGGACGGAATCTCGGTGTCAGACCTAGAAAGCGCTGTCCTCACCGGTGAGATTCTAGAACGTCAACGAGACCGTGTCAGCCGAGAGTGGAAGTACGTTGTGGAGGGCACAGGTCTCGACGGTACCGGTGTAGGTGTCATTGGAAAGTTGAGTGTTACTGGCCGCCTCGTTATAATTACTGTTTACAGGGTCTAGCCATGAGTGTTCGGAAGTCCATAATTTGCGACAACTGTGGAAGGAAAGGGGCTCGGAAGCGCCGGATGACGCGGACCTACGGCCGGGGGCGGAGCCTCCTTGTGATTGAAGGGGTCCCTGTAATCACCTGCCCGCATTGCGGCGAAAGCTATTTGACAGCTGACACTCTCCACGAGCTGGAGCGGATCAAACAGCGCCGCAAGGACCTTGCTGCTACCCGCCAAGTTGCAGTGGCACACTTCGAGTAAATTACCATCCCTTGGCGCCCGAGCAGTTCATGCACCTTGGTGAGCCGAAGCCCCCGGTTTCCATCCTCGGGAACGAGCCACTGCCGGATCCGCTCCCGGTGTGCGAGCATCCGAGGCTCGCTCTGCCCGGCCCACGCCTTTCGCCCTACGGGCTTCAGATCGCGGGCCACCTCAAGCGCCAGCGCCTCGTCCGGCTTGGCTCCGCAAGCCGGATCCCAGCCGAGCTTTCGCGCCCGCTCCACATAGCGCCGCACGGTCTTTCGCGTGCGCCCCGTCGCCCGCCGGATTGCTGCTTTGGTCTCCCCGCGGCCCACTCGCCGCAGGGCATCCAGGATCTCCCACATTTCCACCTCCTGATACGCCATCGCTGTGCACCTCCTTGGCGCAGAGCATGGCCGGAAATGGCCTCGGGAGTCGATCAGGGACCTCACAAAGGGGTGGGTCATCCTTCGTGAGAATTTCCCCGATCCCCTGGGTCATGCTTGTGAGAATTTCGCCCCTGTAGGTGGGTCATGCTTGTGGGAAATGACAGGTGGCGTCCCCCTCTGTGGGGATGTTTCTGGCACGGTCAGGGTATTGAAATTAAGCACAAAACGACTGCCACATCCTCATGATCCCACTTGACATATACGGCGATACGCCGTACATTTGGTTTACTGGAGGAAAGAATGAAGGCTTCTCTACAAGCACATAAAGGCTCGGATCACGATAGTGCCAAGAAAGAGCGTCTGGAGGCCCGCATTACATCTGATCAGAAAAGTCTTTTCCTTAGGGCTGCGACACTCACTGGTCGATCGCTAACTGATTTTGTTGTAGCTTCTGTCCAAGAGAAGGCCATAAGCACTGTGCGTGAATATGAGACCATGACCTTGAGCGCCCGTGACACTGCGGCTTTTGTAAGCGCCCTTCTTAATCCACCCACGCCAAGGGAACGGCTGCGCAAGGCAGCACGTCGATACAAACAGCGTGTTGCCAGGTAGATGGCATCGGCTCCACGGTCACCCTCACTTGTTTTTGAACCATTAGGCAAACATCATGACCGTGCCGCATTCTCGTGCGGCAATGCAGACCTTGATCGCTATCTTAAACAGAGAGCCAACCAAGACGCCCGCCGGCGAA
>Ga0326597_10002173_pt1 | contig 29702 bp, 18 predicted proteins | sample RVTome_12_FD_203789 | JGI IMG/M metagenome (GOLD analysis project Ga0326597, IMG submission 203789) | Soil microbial communities from uranium-contaminated site in the Upper Colorado River Basin, Wyoming, United States - RVT100D185 | ecosystem: Environmental > Terrestrial > Soil > Contaminated >... | reverse complement strand
ATGGACCGTTCGTGCGGCTCGACGCATCGTCGGAGCTCATGGTGGGCAGGTGGAACGCTTTGGAAAATGATGTACCGGTGACGTTGACCTTGGTGAAGGGCAGAGCATATATCCTAAGACGACACGTCGACGGGTGGCTTGTCGTGGCGGCCGAAAGTGATGTGGGCTCCGGACACGCTCTGTCAAAGAGCCGTGCCATGCTTGTCACGTCCGACGAGGGCGGAGTCGGCTTCACCGTGTTGGACGGAGTCGCCACGTGGTTCGTGGGGTCGATTCCGGGCGACAGGTTGCTTGATGAGGCGGGGGAGCCGTTGAACAAGGAGGCGGGGAAGGTAGTGCAAGCCGGTCAGCGAATCTCCACGGACATGCAAATGGAAGAAGTGCCCGATCACGTCATGCGCACCGTGCAAGGCGAGACGGTGCGAGACCTCTATGCCGTGGGGGTTGAAAAAGCAGCCAGTTGGGTGAAGGACGCAGAAACCGGCGACCTCACACCGGTTCGCGCCGCAGCCCGTACCGAGGCCCAGTTGGGCCGGGCCCAGGTCTCCTCCGAGTTGGCTTTTGACCAGCCGCGCACGGTGGTCACCACTACGTCGCCGCGGACGCTCGAGCAGCCGCTACGTACCAGCGCGCGAAACCCGGTGCGCAGCCTTTTAGAGTCGGGCCTTCCGTCGAACGTGGTCGTTGGTCAGCGGATCCGCCGAACCACGATTATAGGCAGTTCGGGGCCCGACGGAGGACCGATCCGCGTCAACCCGAACGTGCAGCCGCTGTTGCGGCTGACCGGGTCGTCGAACTAGACATTTCATAAGTGCCGCCCGCCTCAGGATGGAGCGCCGCGGGGGGAAATACAAGTCGCAGGGATGCTTCCGTGAAAAGCCGCTAGAGCGGGAGTGCAGACAGAAGGAAGGGCTCATCATGAGTTTTCGTAACGGCATTACGGTAGGCGTGTCGGTGCTTGTAGCCGGCGCGTTTTTGGGGACGGCATGCGTACCGCCCGTGGCTCCGACGTCCGACGTACCGGGTCAGTGCGTGGGCGACAACTGTGCACCGGTGGCGGGCCAGCCTCAGCCCGGAACCGCGGTGTTCGTTTCCGCGATCCGCTCGCGGCTGATTCGCGACGACGCGGAACAGGGTCGTACCACCTTGACCGCGCAGGCCTCGGGTGACTTCACGTTTGCGTGGTGTCTCGACGTACCCGCCGACCGCAACAACCCGCCGGAAACATGCGACCCGAACTCGCCCGAAGCGGTGCGCGCGGCTGCGCTCTTGGCATTTGACGTCAACTCGGACGCGGCCGCGCAGGGCACGCTCGAGATCAGCGGGATCAAGAGCGATCCGGGTGCCGACGGAACGATCGTCCGCGTGCAGGTCAGCGCCGTGGACGCGGACGGGATCGACAACGAACTTGGCACCGAGGACGACAATCTCGTACTCGGCACCGACGATCGGCTGCTTCTTGTCGTGCGCCCGGGGGCGTCTCTGGCCGCCACGACCACTTCCGCAAACGGCAACAGCACGGTTCCGCCGGGAGAGCTCCTGGTGGTAACGAGCACGCTTTCGGGTGGAATTCCGTTTCCGGGCGCGGATTCCGTGCCAACCTGCGAGACGGCGGTGGCGTGTGATCTCACCGGCACCGGCGATACAAACCGCACGATAAGACCGGACAACGACGGCGTGCCCTACTTCGTCACGTGGGAAGTCGAAGGACTTGCGGATCTTTCGGGCCACGGATTCGTTAGCGCGTGTGACCTTTGCGTCAATGACGCGGGCGCCACGGTTTCGACCGTGGTTTACCGGGCCCCGATCGGAACGGGCGGCGTAGGGCTTAAGGTTACCGGTACGGACTCGACGGGTATACGCGTGAGCACGTCCTTCCAGGCCACGGTATCTTCCGCCGTGCCGCTGTCACTCGCCGATGCCTCGGCCGACCGTGTAAACGTCTCCCCGGCGGACTCCACGCGGCTGAGAGCGACGGGCCGGGGCGGCCAGCCTCCGTATGACGTGAGCTTCGCGCTCATTGGTGAATCTCCGCTCGGCTCGCTCACTGGTACAGGATGCACTTCATTGGAGGCAGGCGCGGCGTGCGAAAGTGTCACGTACAGCGCCCCCACGAACAGGGCCGGAGGAGTCCTCGTGCAGGTGGAGCTTACCGACGACGTTGGGGCGAACGTAAGCGCCACGATCTCTCTAACCGTCGCTTCCGAGCTTAACCTGGATGTCACCCTGGCCAGCGACTTTACGAACATCAGACCCAGCGCCACGGCCCCTATTACTTCCTCGATTATCGGTGGAACACCGCCCTATACGGTGTGTTACTCGGTTACGACCGGCAGCATCGGCGCCGGCGGTTCCGGCTGCGACAGCATTACCATCGGTAACGCCACGTTCTCCAACTGCAAGTGCGGCCTTGGAAGCGTGGGGACGTTCGGCCTGGTTCTCGTCGAGGACGAGCGCGTCTTCACCGCGCCCGGCGCGAAGGCCACGGTACCGATCAAAGTAGCGGTCCGCGATGCCCTGGGTGCGATCGCTTCCGAGACGCTGACGATGGAGGTCGAAAGCGCCGGCAATCCCGGCACGCCGCCCCCGCCGGTGGACAATGGTCCCGTTGCCATTTCCGTGAGCGTCGCCGATCCCAACATTTGTCCCGGCGACACGACCACCGTGACGGCAACGGCAAGCGGTGGAACCGGCATAAACACCTTCACGTTCACGACGCTGCCGGTCGGAGACCCGCTCCTTGCTGGTGAGTCTCTTGCGGCAGCCGCCGGTAACGCGACATATACCGCGCCGACCGCCCCAACGCCGAACTTTGCACGAGATATCAGGGTCTCGGTCAGCGAAACCGGCGGCAGCTCCGACAACATAAGCGTGCGGATATCAGCCGCGGCCCCCGTCGCCGACGCCGGCGCGGACCGCGCCGTCTGCACGGGTGACAACGTGACGCTCAACGGAGCCGGCGGAAATGCCTTTGCATGGACCGGCCCTCCCGGCGCCGTGTTCTTGCCCAATGAGAACGTGCAGTTCCCCGAAGTTACCCCGGCGGTGGCCGGCGTGTTCACGGTAGAAGTAACCGATACGAACGGATGTACGGACACCGACACCGCGACCGTCACGTTGCAGCCGCAGCCCGTCGCAAACTTGGTCGGAGTTTGCAGCGCAGCTTCAGACAATCCCGGCACGGCTTGCATAGCAGATTCCATTTGTCCCCCCGCGGGCGTCGGGAGTTGCGAGACCGATCGGGCGATCTGTGAAAACGGAATCGCCAACGTCGCCGCCCAGGCCCAGAATCAGGGCACTACGCTATGGTCAGGTGGTGACGGTGTATTCAGCAATCCCAACGCGGCCGTTTCGACCTACACGGCCGGACTCAATGACAAGACCGCCGGCAGCGTGTTGATTACCTTTACAGCGAACGGCACCGGCCCTTGTGTGGGCGCCGCAGGCAGCGATTCGATGACCTTGACGCTCAATCCGCTGCCGACGGCCAATGCCGGCTTAGATCAGAGTATTTGCATCGGGCAAACCGTTCAGTTGAGCGGATCTGCTCAGAATTCAGGCAGCGTACAGTGGGAGACATCGGGAGACGGCGGATTCGGATGCAGCGTCGGCTCCGCCAACGCCGGTGATCCCTGCAACAGCGATGGCGATTGTCCCGGTGGAAGCTGCGACACAATCGCGTCGTCCTTGAATGCGGTCTATACGCCCGGTCCGCAAGACACTCTGGACGGCGCCGTCACGCTTACGCTCGTCGCGACCGGCACCGCAACCTGCGCCGCGCAGGAAGCGTCAGATTCGCTCGTTGTAACGATCAGCGATCTGCCCGCGCCCGTCATAACCACGCCCGCCGAGGTGTGTGATGGATCTTCCGGCAACTCGGCGTCGGTCCCCAACGTGCCCGGCGCAACGTTTGCATGGACGATAGCCGGCGGTGTGATCACGAGCCCCGCCGATGTGAGTGCCATAACCTACCGTGCGACCGCCCCTCCGGGGCCGGATGCCATTGAGCTCTCGGTCACGGTGACAGGCGGAAACACCTGTGCGGGCGCGACTTCGACGTTCGTTGATGTCTCCCCCAATCCGACCGCGGACGCCGGCCCGGACCAGGTCATCTGCGAGGACGCCAGCGCTCAGCTTGCCGGTTTGGCGGCGAACGCTTCAAGCGTCAACTGGACCGGCAGTGGGGGCTCGTTCAACAACGCCGGCCTGCCTGACGCCGTGTATACTCCCGGGGCAGCCGACAGGGCCTTGGGGCGAGCCGATCTGACGTTCAGGGCCAATGCCATCGCGCCGTGTGTCGCTCCTAGCACTGATGCAATGACCGTGTTCCTCGATCCACTTCCGACAGTGGACGCGGGGCTGGACGCGAACATTTGCTCGTCTGACACTGTCATTCTTTCGGGGGCCGTCGCGGACGCCGCGGCGTTCGAGTGGCTCGGCGGTACCGGCTTGTTCATTCCCGACCGATTCACGCTCAGTGCGGAATACGCCCCGTCGGCCGGGGAGATTGCGGCGGGAAGCGTGACGCTGACGCTTTCGGCCACGCCAACGGGTGAGTGCACCGGTTCACCGGCCACGACCGACGGCGTGCTCATCACGATCAGCAACAACCCCACGGCCACGATCACGCACGCCGGCCTGTGCGACGCGGGCGGCTGTACGGTGTGCATAGGCGAGACCAACGTCTCCGCCTCGATTCCGTCGCCGGGTGGACCTGCGACGATCATCTGGACGGTGAGCGGAGGTAACATCGTCGCCGGCCAGGGCAGCACCTCGATTCTTTACAACGTAACCGCCGCCCCGGGCTCTGCCTACACGGTGAGTGTGGGCGTCGACCGGGACGGGTGTCTCTCACTTGGGAGCATAGACGTCGACGTTCTCGCAGACACGTGCGACGACGCGAACGAATGCACGATCGACACATGCTCCGGCGGAGTGTGCAGCAACGCGCCAGTTGCCAATGGGACGGCCTGCATCGACGACGGTATCGAGTGCACGAGCGACGTGTGTACGGCCGGCGTTTGCACGCATCCTCCGCGCGCCGCGGGAGCTTCCTGCGGAAACCAGGCGTCTCAAGGCGTGTGCGACCTCGGTGACACTTGCAACGGCGCCGGAACGTGTCTGATTAACAGAGTTCCCAACGGTACGGAGTGCCGGGCCTCCGCTGGTGATTGCGACGTGGCGGAGTCTTGTGACGGCGCCTCCGTGAATTGTCCGGCTAATGGGTTCGTCGGCGCGGGAACGCAGTGTCGCGCTTCGGCGGGAATTTGCGACGTAGCGGAGTCCTGCACCGGCGGCTCGGCGCAGTGCCCGGCCAACGACTTTGAACCGGATACGGTGGAATGCCGGCCTTCGGCAGGGGACTGTGACGCCGCCGAGTTCTGCACGGGCTTTACCGCGGCCTGTACCACGGACAAGGTGGAGTCCGCGGGTACGCCGTGTGGTGACCAGACCGTAACCGACTGCGACAACCCCAACACGTGCAACTCCACGGGCGTATGTTTGGACCGGTTTGTCGCCGCGGGTACGCTTTGTGGCAATCCGATACCTCAGGGGCTTTGTGACGATTCCGACCGTTGCGACGGCGCCGGGGCTTGCAACCAGCAGTTCAAGGCCGACACGTTCGAGTGCCGTGCGGCCGCTGGAAACTGCGACCAGCCCGAGTTCTGCCCCGGCAACGGACCGAATTGCCCCGCGGACGTGTTCACCGGCGGCGTATGCCGGCCCGCGGCCGGGCCGTGCGACGTTCCCGAGTCCTGTCCGGGTAACTCCAGCAATTGTCCGGCGGATGATTTTGAATCTGCCGGCACGCTTTGTCGTGCCGGATCTGGCGACGCGTGCGACCCGGACGAGGTTTGCACCGGCTCGTCCGCCGATTGTCCTGCGGACGTCGTGGCGGGCGCGGGAACGGTTTGCAATCCGGGCTCCGGAGACTTGTGCGACCCGGACGAAGTATGTTCCGGCGTTGCCGGCGAACCGTGCCCGGCGGATACGTTCGAGCCGAACACCACCGTTTGCAACCCCGGCTCGGGCGACCTGTGCGACCCGGATGAGTTCTGCCCCGGAGTAGCCGACGCGGGCTGCCCGGCCGATTCGTTAGAGCCGAATACGACGGTGTGTAACCCCGGCTCAGGCGACTTGTGCGATCCGGACGAGCTTTGTTCCGGCGTCGCGGGCGATCCGTGTCCGGCCGACGTGATCGAGCCGAACACGACTGTTTGCCGCGTAGGCCTGGATCTCGTGTGCGACCCGGATGAGCTTTGCACCGGTGCGGCTGGCGCGGCGTGCCCAACCGATTTCGTGGAGGGACTTGGAGTAAGCTGCGACGACGGCGACGGCGGGACGTGCGACGACGAGTGCGATGGGGCCGGTGTCTGTGTCGGCGGAATCTGCCCGTAGTCGGAGACCAGACTCGACACTTAGAGTGAATAAGTACGGCGGTGGTGCTCACCCGGTGCGCAATCGCGCCGCGGTGAGCACCTCTTGCCGTTTCAGCGATTGACGTGCTGGCCCCGCATTATCCCCCGAGGCGCGGGCAGGCACATTTGAGTGACCGATCGAGACCGGACATCGCCGAATGCCGGTTCGAACGTTGACATCCTCGGACGCGCACTTGACGCTGGGCGTGCCGGTTGAGACGATCTAACCGCCCGCCGCGTAGCGTGCAGGCGCCTATTAAGCCGACGATGCTGCGCGGGCGTCGTTGTGAGCGCGGGAATTGCTGAATAGAAAGGACCCAACTGATGAAGCGATGCTCCAGAAGACCCCTGGCAGCAGCCGTGTTCGTTTTTTCCATGTCTCCTATCGCCATCGGGCAGGTTGCCGAAGACGAGACGTTCCCCTGTGACGCCGCCTGCCAGGAGACGTGTCTGCTGGAGGAATGTGACAACGCCGAGTTGGCCCGTCTGGAAGCTTGTCGCTTTCCCTCGCTGAACGAGACGTACGACCTGTGCAACCGAGACCTGCGTAACGTGCGCGGCCACGTACCGACCGTCTTTGCACTTGACGCCGCGGGCGCTTGTGTGGTCGTGCGCACCGGCACCCCGGGCAAGCGGCTCTGCCGGCCAAACCTGGGGCCCGCGTCCGTGCTCAGCCAGCTTGACATCGACGGAGACGGCGTGCCCGACAACGCTCCAGACACGGACGGCGACGGCCTGCCCGACAACTGGGAGACGGGCGGAGTTGAGGCCCTGACCGCAACGGGAACGTCCGTCGACCGCGTCGTGTTCTACCCCGCGCCCTCCGCGATCGTCCCCGGCACGCCGCCTACTCCTATTTTCACTCGTCTCGCGGTCGCCACCGACGCCTTGAAGCCGGACACCGACGATGACGGGTTGACCGACTTCGTTGAGGTCTTCGGCCTGGTCTTTATCGATGAGCCCGCGCCGCAGCGTGACGGTCTTCTCGGCACGGAGGAGTGGCTGGACTTGAACGGGGACGGGCTCCCCAGCCCCGGTGAACACCCCATCGAGTGGGTCATTCCGGACGCGGCCGTTATTCACGACTTCGACGGGTTTGTCTTCACCGATCCGACGAACCCGGATACCGATGGCGACAGCAAGCTCGATGGTGTCGATAACGATCCCCTGATCAACCCCCGTGCTTTCGGCAACGTGGGAATCATTGTGCGCCTGAACGCCCAGGGTAACGAAGACATTGACCAGGACGGCATCGGCAACGGAATGGACATGGGCAATGACCTGACCAGCGCCGACGGTCCCGGCGTGCAGGACTTCGAGGTCATAGACAACCCCGAGAGTACCATCGAGTTACTGGAGTTGTTCAGGCAGGATCTGTTGCAGGAGAATCCGCCGATCGTTCCCGAATCGGGCATCGAAGAACTCCTCGGCGTCGACTGGGACGGCAACGGATTATGGCGCACCACCGACGTTAGAAACTGGTCCGTGATCATTGGCGATCCCACCGGGCTCAACGGAACGAGTTCCGTTTACATTCCTCCCAACGACCTGTTCGACGTGGGCGGGCACAAGCTCTACGCCCCACAGTCCTTCGAAGAGTTGCAGGCGATCGTCAACGCGGCCTCGTATAGGGTCTACGCCGGCACGGTGCGCGGCGTCGAAGCGGCGAGCGGCGGCCGCCAGCGAATCGGAATGGGTTGGCAGGCGCTGCTGAGGCCCTCCGGCACCACTAACTTTATTCCAGATCCGCGGGTCTGGTCGATCCTCTACGCCTGGCGCATGCCCGGATTCGATATCGACGGTGACGGCTTCGTGGGCGTGCCCAACATCTCCGACACGTTCGGAATTGACGGATCGGTGCCCCAGCTTCCCGCACTCGTGTTTAATCCCAATACTCAGCGGTTTGAGTTGGAAGGAGACAATCCCGTGGACCCGGAAGCACGGCCCTTCGACGATCGTATAGAGATCGGCAATCCGGAGGACGGCACCGACGAGGTAAAGTTGGACGGTGTGATTCAGCCGCCGCCGGCTTTCCCGTTGTGCGGCACGGGCTTTTTCTCTTTCGGAATTATCCTGGTGGCCGTGTTGGGCTTGGCGCGGCGGGGCGCTCGTCTACGCGGTTGACCGTGTTCGATGCGCCGCAGCCCGCGGACGACGCGCCGTTCTTATCTACGCGGCGGCGGCCGCAGTGGACTCGTCCGGTGCGGGGCTTTTTCCGGGCGGTTAAGTGCATCGGCACCCCGTTGCTGGTCCTCCACCGCCATTCGGCTCGGTTCGGATTCGACGAAGTCGTCGGCTGGCGCGCCGGCTGAATCATGCGCTGCATTTGATCCGCGGGTCGCACCGCGTTGCTCGTCCGAAACGGCTTTCACGCCGCCGCCTTGGCGAGCCGATTGACAACCGAGGATCTGCGCCGCCGCAACTCCCATGACGATGCTCCGTAAGATCACCAGTTTGACCGGCCCTTGCGCACACGGTTGAAACGAGACTGGTCTTCGCCGAACGAAGGAGCGTCGGCGCCGCGCTGAAACACGTATCATTACTGCTTGCCTTCCAGCCATTCGATGACCTGCCTGGCCGCTCGCCGCGAACCATCTGCGGACCCTCCCAACTGCACGGAATTGACGGCCTCTACCATTATAGCAGAGATTCCTGCCTACCGGCTGCCGTTGACCTCGCGGCCTTCGGGAACTACCCTCGTGGAATTCGGACGGGTTTCCCGTCAAGTGACTAGTAGTCCGTCACGCTTTGGTTTTCTGGTACGGGCATCCGCTTTTCCGAGCCGAGACCGTGAGGGAGCGGGCTTGCCCGACCAGAAAGTTAAAGTGCGACGCACTTCTAGGACGGGGCGAACGCGCGAAACGGCCCGAGGCCGGATGTCGCCGGCGGCGCAGATTCGGACTACGGTATATGCCTCGCCCGCCGACGCGCATCGCGGCCGCCGGCGGTACGCGGCGAGTCAAACGGGAAAGAGCGGACATGCGGCCTCGCGGAGACATTAGCGAAAGTGTGTTGCACAAGACCGGGGACAATTCGTAGCGCCGTTTGTGCGGAGACTCCGCGCAGGATTCCTGACGCCGGGGCGTTGCCGCGCAGGTGCGTAGGTCGGTCCACGGCCCCAGAAACGCCGACGCTCGGTTACGCAGTCGTTGCCGGCTTACTACTGTCGACGGTTGCCTTCCTTGGCTGTCGGGACCGCGAGCCGCCGCGTCCCTTTGCACATGATCTCGGAAAGGACGGAATTGTCCTGCTCCCATTGCCGTCGCCGCGTTATACCATCAGTTCGGTCGGCGGCGCCGACCGCGCGGATTGGATCCCGTTGCGCGACCCGATTAGGGAGGATGATGGCGAAACCGAGGCCGCGCCAGACGACGATACCGCAGTTGTCGACGAGACCGCGGCCGGCGAAGTGGAGGCCGAAGTTCGTGAATTGATTACGGACTACAACTCACTCGCCGCGGAGGGAGACATCGAGGAGTTGCTCGCATACTACGTCGAGCCCAAGCGTACAGCGCTACAGCCCTTGCTGGAGTCGGCCCTCGATCTGGCCCGAAAGGTCCAAGAAATCCGCGGATCCTTGGCCGATAAGTTTCCCACCGCGGTAGAGACCGCCTCGACGGCCTTGAGCAAGGTCGCCGGATCGTCCGGTGCCGAACTGATCGTGGAGTCCGTGGTGCCGGCCGACGGTTCTTCCGCCGACATTAGCCTGGGGCCGGGCAACTTATTCCGAAAGTGCCGCGCCGTTGTCCTGGCCGACGAATGGTTCCTCGACCTACCCGACGATGCCGATTTCGAACGTCTCAGGACGGACATTGACGCGGCGCTTGCACATGCGGACGGCCTGCTCGCCATGCTCTCAGCCGGGGAGTTATCGGCTGAAACGTTGGAGAGCGCCTTGGCCGCTTTTGATACAGATTCAGCCGGATCAACTCGAGTTGAAGGCGAGGCCGAGCTTGACGCGGAGTCCGAGGATTAGGCGGCCCGGTCTCCGCGCAGGCCGGGTTCTCCTTCTGGTTTGGCATACCCAACCGCGGCGCCGGCCGGAATGAACACGAGGGCGGATGTCTGACGCGCCGTTGATCGCCCACAGTATCGCGGAGGCACGCTTGTACCTCATGGTGACGCCCTGCAAGTCTTGTCGACGCGGTCCCCTGCAACCGTCGGGCTTACGCCGGCTTCATGAAAGCGGGGGCGTCCGCGTTGTGGCAATCGACACTACTTGCGACTGCGCGCATGCCGATACCTTCACGTTTCGCATCACGGCCGATTCGGCGGTGAATGAACCAAACGTTCCGGCGCTGATAAACGTCTCGCCGCAACGCTCGCGAATCATCGACGTTGCCCAATGGCTGACCCTCTTTCGAATGACGGCGGAGGAAGCCGGCCGCGAGTCGGACAAAGTCCAGGCGCGTGAGCTTTGGCTGGAGGCCGCACAGTGTCTCGAGGAAGCGCTCAAGTTCTTCGATGACGCGGAAAACGACCTTCCCCCTGAGGACGCCTTCTATCATGCGGAATCCCGCGTCCGGCTGCGCGAAAACCCGGAACAGTTCTCACGGTCGCGGCTGATTGGCTTGCGCGCCAAGCTCCCCGTTCGCGGGGCCGCCGTACCGCGCGTTTCCACTAGCGGGCCAAAACCGCAACACAAGGAGGGTCAGTTTCCGTGAAGTCGTGCGCTGCGAAGGCTCCCCAACGGCCGCATCGCGGGGCGGTCTTGGCGATCATGTTGCTCGCGTGTCTGGCACCCGCCGTCTCCGCGCGTGAGCCGCTCCAGACTTTGGGTGTAAACGTGCGCGATTTGCGCGAACGGATGCGCCTACTTCGCGAACAAGCCGCCGAAATCGCGGACCCCCACGATCTGCTAGACAGCCTGCACTTCGGCTGGTTCGACCGCCCCTACGCGCGCGCCACCGCCGGAATCCTCATGAAGACTTTGCGCGTTCTCGACCGGGAAGCCGGCCTGCGCGAACGGGGCAACGGGGCGATTGGGGACCGCGAACTTGCGGACGTGCTGAGCTGGTCCGAGCGCTCCCTTGCCGGCGTGCGGTCGTGGACGAGCGACGCCGGTTTTCGACCTCATCGCGTCCGCGTCGGAGCCAACGAAGCCCGCGCGCCATCTTCGACTCCCGCGTTGTTTGCGTTCGTGGACCGCGCGACCAGCACTCGCCATGACGACGCCTTCGGAGACCTGGACCTTCTCGCTGCAATGGGCCTTCGCCTCTACGCACGCGACGCGCGCGACGTCGGAATCGGTGACGAATGCACACTGCGTGAGTCCCGCGCGCGGGCGCTGGGAATCGCCACTTTGGCGGTTCGCTGCGATCGGTCCGATGTCGATGGCGGGGCTTCAGACTCTTTAGACGCCCGTTTCGAAGGCGCCGGATCTCCGGCCCTGTTTGTGGAAGGCTTGACGCTCAAAGAAATGCTCGAGCGCCGAGATAAACCCTCCGATTCGCAGCGCCGTGTTCCAGCAATCGTCGATCCGCCCGCGGGCGAGTCCTACCCCGCGTCGCTGGCGCGCAGAGCACTCGCCCGCGGAGCGCTGGGCGGGAGTACTTATGTCGTAGCCGCGTGGCGGGCGCCGCTGTTACGCGCAAACGCAGGAGATAACACGCGGTCCATCGCGGCCGCCATGTGGCTCCACGCGATCGACGGACAGTCCGTTGGACTGCTGGAGGGCTGGCGCGACCTGCGCGACGGATCGATCAACCCTTACCCCAGCGTATTGACTTCACCCGATACTGTGGAAACCGTCGCACGCACCGCGCTGGACATCCTGCGCCACGGCGCCCACATTCGACGAATGCGCGCGGACGCGCCGCTGCTCTTGATCGTGAGCGGTAACGCGCTCGATCCCCGGGACGAGAACGTTTGGGCCCCATGGACTGAGCAACTTTGGGCCGAGCTCGTGAGAAGGCAGATCAGGTTCGACGTGGCCGGCGTATCCGCGCTCGACGAGAGCCGCCACCGGCGCTACGCAGAGGTGTTGCGAGTCGAGGCGGGCGACACGGCCGATCTGGCGTCTTTGATGATTCGGATCGAACGGGGGCTTGCGCAATCACCGCAGTCTCGGCGCGTAACCGTTCGCCGGTTGGACGGACGGCTTGCCGGGCAGGTATACGCGCGTTACACCGACACGGCCCCAAATACGCCAAACATCGCCGTCGTCAACTTGTCCGGAAGCGCGCGGCATGTCCGGCTTGACTTTGAGGAGCGGTTGGACCGCGCCGAAGACGTAATCTCCGGGGAGTTGATCGATAAACCCGCCGAAGACTTGCCGCTCAATCCGTGGCAGGTCAGGCTGCTGCGGACGCCCGAGTAACTCCGCGTGCTGCGTCGTCAGCACCGAATCTCTCTAACACGCCCAAGCGGTTATCATACGGCCCGAACTCGTTCGCCGGCTGAGCGCCCTACTCACCGCACTTTCGCACTCTCGAGGAATTGCTCGATTGAAGTCTGCCATTTCTCTATCGTCGCCGGGCCTCCGACCGCTTTTACAAAGTGCGGCCCCTCGGGATGGTTTATAATCGCCGTAATCATTCTATGATCTTCCGTGCCCGCGTCGTCCACGGCGCCCATGTCGGATGTGACTTTGCCCGTAATATCGACGACGGTCAGGCGCACGGGGCCGAGCTCGCGAGCGGAGATTTCCGCGTCGTCGCGCGTTGAGGGTGTACCATCCGCGCGTTTCACCTGGGCCACCCATCGTGCGATGTTGGCCTCATCCATATCCTTCATGCCCGGAAAGAATGTAACGCGGATCGTGCCTCCGGCCGCGCCGTCTCCCGCCGCCGGAAGGGTGAAGACGGCCTTAGGCGCCATCGCCCCTTTCTGTGCGGGTTCGGCAATCCAACCGTCGGGGATCGTCATCGTCAACCCTGTCAAGTTAAGGACGGCATCGCCGGCGGAATCCGCGCCGGAATCGGCCGGCTCGTGCGACCGCGGCGCACCGGTTGGATCCGCGTCGTTCGAAGGCGCCGTTTCCTGTTTGGCAGCCGAGTTCGCCGGTCTAGTATCCCTGCGCGGCTCTCCGCGTTTCTCGCACGTGGCTGAAGCGAGGGCGGCCATCGATAACAATACGAACGCGCGGATCGGTTTACCGCTATTCATAAATGCGCTCTCCGTCGTTGTACGAAGCCGGGCGGTCGACACGTACCGTCACCGGCGGCGCGTCAACCCCGTGCAGTCAAACCGCCGTCGGGCTGACGTAGATTGCCGGGCTGCACGCCGCGCGAGCCCCGCTTCGCCGCCTCGCCGCCGTGCGGCCGCTAAAGATAATCAGCGGAGCATTCTAACCGCGTACAGCAACTTTGCCACCGCGGGCAACACTTTCGCACGCGCCTTATGCGCAGTATAATTCGACTCGCGCGCGCGCCCGAGGGGCGCGCGCCGGCAATCCGGCCGGCGCGCAGAGGTATTCATAGTGAGCATTGACTCGAAAAGCCCAGATCAAAACCGGCTCAAGGTGGGCATCGTGCTCCTGCTGGCCGGGGTCCTTCTTATACTCTGGGCCTGGGGCAACTGGGTTTTCAGAGCTTCTCGGCCGGAGTCCACTTCACGCTTCTTCGATTCCCATGCCGCAGATTTGAAAGTTCAGAGTGCCACGGCCGTCGCCGTGCTGCCGCAGATCCTGATGTACGCGATGGCTATCGTGCTGGTGGTGCTGTTCGGCAGCTACGCACTCGTCCGCGCATTCCGTAATTACCGAGAGCCGTTCAGCAGCTCTCGTCCCCCGTCCACGCCCGTTCAGAATATCTGGAGGATGCACAAGGTCCCGGAATACGATGTAAATGAAGACAGCGGCCGCAATGAATCGCAATAGGCCGCGCACTTGATAGTTCCCGCGGAGGTGGCCCCGGCCCCGGACTTCGTCTCGACGCGCGGTGCGTAGGAAAATCAGGATTATCGGCATCTCCAAACGGTGAATCTCGAAGGGACAACAGCGCTAGTAACCGGCGGCGCAAGGCGCGTGGGCCGCGCCATAGTCCTGGCGCTCGCCCGCGCGGGGTGTGACGTCGCCATTCACCATCAGCGCTCCGAGACCCAGGCCCGCGAGCTGGCGGTGCTGGTCCAGTCCATGGGCCGACGGTCCGTCACTCCCCAGGGCGACCTCAACGACGCCGACACGTGGGAGCCGATCGTCAAGGAAACCGTGAAAGGACTCGGCCGACTCGATGTCCTGGTAAACAATGCGTCCACGTTTCTGACTCAGACGCCCGACACCATCGAGGCCTTTGATTCCGATCTGTGGGATCGCGTGCTGCGGGTGAACCTGACGGCCGCGGTGGGCCTGTCCCATTACGCACGGCCCCATTTGGACGCGCGCGGGCAGGGAAAGATCGTAAACCTTTGCGACATAGCGCATGAGCGTCCCTGGCGGGACCACCTCGCCTATTGCGCCTCGAAGGCCGGGTTGGTGGCGATGACGAAGGCGCTCGCCGCAGCGCTCGCCCCCTCCGTGCAAGTCAACGCCGTCGCACCCGGCATCGTCGCATTCCCCCCTCAATATGGCGAAGAGCTGCGGCAGACCCTGATCGACCGCGTTCCACTCCGAAGGCCGGGCACGCCGGAGGAGGTCGCCAAGCTCGTACGCTTCATTATCGAGAGTGGCGACTACATGACCGGCGAGGTCGTCCATCTGGATGGCGGCCGAAGCGCGGTTTGACCGAGCGCGGGCCCCAGGCGTTTTGCAACTTGTACCGCTGGGGACACCGAATAGAATGCGCGGCGGTCGGGCGCCCGATTCTTGCGTAAGGATGTACGCGGCGCCCTTCTGCGGGTGGCGGATGGAACGAAATCACCGATTATGAACGAGTTTTCCACGACTCACTTGCTGGCTGCCGGCTTTGACGTGACCACGTATGTCAGTCTGTACAAAATCGGCATTGTGACGCTTCTGACCATCGCCTGGGGATTCGCCGCGGAGTGGGTCGACCGTGATACGGACGTTGTAAAGACCAAGCGGGAGCAATGGAACCTGATCGTCATATCTGGTGCCGCGGTAGGATTCTTCGTCCTTCTCGTCCCGCCGTGGTACGGGGCCCTTTACTTTGTGGGATTGGCATTCTGGATCCTTATCGCGGGCGGGGCGATGATTGCCTATCTTATCCACCGCAACGGCCGGGTGATTCCCGCCCGGCAGGTGTTCACCGTCGCACATCTGCGGCGCCTCGCAAAGGCGGACCCGTCGAAAAAGCAGGCCGCGGTGAACAAGGGTATACGCATTCAACTCCTCGACCATACTCGCAAGACCGTCGCGTGGCCGGATGACCCCGAGGAGAGCCGTGATTTCGAAGCGACACAGGACTTCTTGCACGACCTTCTATGGCGCCGCGCGACCGACGTTGACCTTGCCCAAAGCAAGGACGGCTTTCGGCTCATTTACAAGATCGACGGCGTGGCCAGCGAAGATCCCGAAGGCGTCTCGACGGAGACCGGCGAGAGAATTCTACGCTTTATCAAGAAGAATGCCGGTCTGAACGTCGAGGAAGTTCGTCGTCCTCAGTCAGGCAAAGTCCAGGTGGCGCTGCTCAGCCATGCGGGTGAAATCGGTATCACGGAAGTCTTGACTTCGGGCACGACCGCAGGGGAACGCCTGCGCCTGCGGATTGAGACCGCGCCGCTCCTCAAACGCGTGCACGAACTCGGAATCCACCCCCAAAGGCTGGAAATCTTGAAGAACTCGGTGCTTGGAAAGTCAAAGGGGCTATTGCTGATGGGCGCCCCGCCGCACAACGGACTGACCACCACGCAATACGCCATACTGCGCAGCCACGACGCCTACATGCACAACATTCACGCCCTCGAGCGCCGCTCGGTGATCGACCTGGACAACATCACGCAGCAGATCTACGACGGCAGGGACAACAAGGTCAGCTACGCCCGCATGCTTCAGACCGTGCTGCGGCGCGAACCGGACATAATCATGGTCGACAACTGCGCCGACAAGGAGACGGCGATGGTCGCGACCCGCGCCGCCGTGCAAGACCGCAAGATTTACCTCGCCATCCAGGCCAAGGACTGCTTCGACGCCCTTCAAGGGTTTCTCGCTTTCCTGGAGGACAACCAGATGGCGGCGAACGCGATCCGCGGCGTGATGGCCCAGCGTCTGGTGCGTGTGTTGTGTACGGAATGCCGTGAGGCATATCGTCCGGAGCCGGCCACGCTCAAGAAGCTGAATCTTCCGGCTGATAAGATCGAGCGGTTTTACCGGCCGCCGTCGGAGCCGAAGCGTGACAGGAAGGGCAAGGTGATACCCTGCCCCAACTGCCAGGGGACCGGATACCTCGGACGCGCGGGGGTATTTGAGGTGCTCGCGGTGGACGAAAACATAACCGCGCTGATCGCCGCGGGAGCGCCGGTCAGCAAGATTAAGTCCTTGGCGCGAAAGAACAGGATGTATTACATGCAGGAGGAGGCCTTGCTGAAAGTGATCGACGGAACAACCAGCATGAACGAAGTCCTGCGCTGCCTGCGCACCGAAGAGAAAGCCTGAAAACGGAAGCTGAGTATGTGGTTTCCCCTTCTCATTCTCGTACTTTTTCTGGCGATAGCGTTCTACCAGTCCACGCTCGGGCTGTTCAGCGCCATGCTGATGACCGTGCTTGCGATTTGCTGCGCCTCGGGCGCACTCGGTACGTATGAGTGGGTCGCCATGAACTGGCTGGCGCCTAACTGGATGCCGAACTTCGCGTGCTCCATCGCGCTTGCGGGTTCCTTCTTCATCCCGCTCATCGCGCTTCGCGTGCTCACCGACCGCCTGATACGCCGAGCAAGCCTGCTTCCGGCCATGGTGGATCGGATCGGCGGCGCCGTTTGCGGAGTGGTGACCTCGTTCGTCCTGATCGGCGTGACGGCGCACGCCGTGCAGATGATCCCTTTCAGCCATTCTATTCTGGGCTTCTCGCGCGTGGATTCCGCCCCGGAGGCCGCGGCCGAAAAAAAGGCCGACATCAAGCCCCCCGACCCCCAGGCCGACGAGAACGAACTGTGGCTCGCTCCCGACCGCTTCGCCGTCGGCGTCGGATACCTGGTGTCGTCCGGAGTCTTCAGCGGCGAAAGGCTTCTTACCGACGACCATCCAGACCTCGTACAGGCCACGGGATGGGTCAATGCGGTGAACGCCGAGGTCTCGCGCATTGCTCAACCTGGCTCCGTTTCCGTCGTCAGAACGAGGCTTGTGCCGCTCGTATACCAGTTCATCCCCGCCGACCCGCGCGGGGGTGCGGAAATAACGGCGGCCTATGAACCCAAGCCTCCCCAGGCCGGGCACGAGTTCCGCATGGTACGCGTCAAGCTGGGAAGGGCGGCGCGCGACGAGCACAAGTCCCATCGCTTTACGCTCAGGCAGTTTCGCTTGTTGGGCCGGCCCGAAGGACGCGACCTGAAAAAACAGTATTTCCCCATAGCGATTCAGCAGGAGGACGCGACACAAACGACCAACAGGCACATTCGCACGCGCAAGACCCGCGCGGGCGAGTGGCCCGTAATCGACGACTTGTACGAACCGCGCGATGGCAACAACGACGAAGTTGAGATCGTGTTCGAGCTTCCGCTTGCGTTTCAGCCGACGTATCTGGAATACAAGAGGTGTGCGCGGACCCCGGTGTCGTTCGAGTCGCAAGACGAGGAGGAGATTCCCGAGCCCGCGCCGCAGGTGCCTGCCTCCCAGCCGAGCGACGGTGGGGATGCGACCGCCCCGGCCGAGCCCGGCGGAAGCGCGGATTCCGGCCGCGCTCCCGAATCCGCACCGGCCGCAGCGCCGCCCACGCGCGCACGTCGCGACCGGCGCGCGCGCGGAGCCGCGGCCCAGGAAGAAGTGCCCACCTCCGGCCGCGCCGGACGCGTCCGCGGATTGACGACGCAGGCCGGGCAATCCTTCTTCGGTGATGCCTTGCCTGCACAGCTTGCGAAGTACAGCGATGTCCGGGCCACTCGCACCTCAGGGCAAGCCCTGGCCGAAGGTCATTTGATCGCGCTTTTGGACGAGCAGGACGGCGAGGCTGACGCTCGCGTAAGCAAGTTCCAAGTGCCGTCCGAGAAGCGGCTGCTACAACTCAACACCGGCCGCCTCCACGCCCGAAGCGGTTTCGGACAGATACTGAGCATGGCCGCCGCCACCGTGCAGAATTACTCTGTCGAGGATTCCAATGGCAACCGCTATTCCGTAATCGGCAAGTACGCCCGTGCGGGCGTGGACGGACGCCAAACGCTGGAAATACAGTACTTTCCCGAACAAGCCGGCACGATTGGCGGGCTCGGCAAGTTCAACAAGATCAAGGATGAGCACCTCAAGGATGACTATGACTTGGTCATGCTCTTCCTCGTCGATCCCGGCGCCGAAATAGTGTCGTTCAGCACCGGCGGATCGGCCACGCGGGCCGACGATCTCCGCAACGAAAACCTGGTCGCTCCAAACTAGTGCCGCAATTCAACTGAACTTGCGCTTTGCCGCCCGCCTTATTCCGAGCCGCCCACCTTTTTCCGAGCCGCTCACCTTTTTCTGAGCCGCGACCGCCTGCCTGTGCGTGCCCGCACCTGTCTGCGTGCGTGCCGCTCGCACAGGCAGACGCAAACAGGTGAGGGAGCGGACTTGGCTCGGTCGCGCAGCACCGTTTCTGACCCTTGACCATGCGCGCAAAGGGCGGGCGCGGTTCGGTTTTGAGACGACGCGTTATTTATGATGCGCTACCCCGGCAATGTGATTCATAGACTAAACGGCCGGCCCTGCCTCTGGCGGAATCAAGGCCCGGCGCGCCGGAAGTCGCCCCAAACGGTCATAAGCCGTGGATTTTCACGCGACGGACCCGTGTGAAGTCAGTCCTTGTTGGTTTCTCCGCCCGCGCCCTCGCGGTCCGCCGGTCGCCACCGCTCAATCGCCGGCCGCAGCGCCGCCGCAACCTCAGATTCCGAGCCGGACCCGAAGCGAAGGATCTGCGGGTTGAGGGGCGTTGGCGATTCCGGGTGCGTCAAACGTGGGAGGAGCACGGCGAGTTGCTGATCCACGGGTAACTGGTCTTCAAAACCGGCATCGTTGAGTTCCTCCGGAATCTCGAACGGATAGCGCGACTCGATTCTCTCCACGTCGTAGGTTCTCACTCCGAACGATCCGAGCCGCAATATGAGCTGATTCTCAGACGCGATTATCTCTACTCTTCCCGGCCAACACGCAAGCAGCAGCCAGCGCATCGCTTGAAACGCGCATAGCGCCCCGATCAGCGCGAGCCCCCCAAACAGCAAAACGATAGAATAGACGACCAGGCGGCTTGTCACCGCCGATGGTGTCAGGCTAGCGTTCTTCAACGCCGTCCACGCGATGGCACTCAGGAGCACCCCGGGCACGCTCCAAAAGAGTGTACGCACAAAGGCCTTCATTCGATCCACCGGAAGGCGTACAGTTGTTTGCGAAGTCAAGCCCCGCGCGTCCTTTCAGTCGATGGGCGGAGTCCACGCTGCTACATGATCGGAGCCGTCAAGCACGCACGCGCCGATTGTACACGATCCACTCCAGTGCGAGCACGGCGAGCAAAACGACTAAGAGGAACCGCCACGCCGGTTGATTCAGCGCGCCTGCGGAGGCCTGGGCCGCGATCCCGGCCGCACCGAGCTTCAACCCGCCCGCCGGCGCGACGTTGCTCTCGGCCTCGCTGAACAGGTTGACGGCGAAGGCGTGCGCGGCTTCGGCGTCCCGGCGCAGCCGGTACGTACCGACTTGCCGCGTGCGCCCGTAGTGAATCGTCTGATTTGCGGGGACCGTCAACCGCTCCTCGCCCCCGTCAGGCCGCACGATTCGCGCATCGCCCGCGCCCCCCGCGACCACGAAGGAAATCGTTTCGCCGGGGGTAACGCTCCTTCCCCCGACCGTAGCCACGTTTGCCGACATATACTGCACGACGTTCTGCATGAACACCACGAAATCGACGCTCGTCGGCCAGTATGTGTTCAGAAGCGGTTCCCCCTGGTCGTCTTCCGTTATGAGGGCGAAGGCGCTCAGCAAGTACTGGCTCGCGTCGCGGGCCAGGTAGGCCAATACGGGGGCCGTCGCGCCTTCGATTATCGGTACGGCCTCCGGCGGAAGCGTGAGTTGATGCCATTCCAACACCGCGATCGTCTCCGCCGCAACGTGCCTGAGTACGGGATGAGTCTCATCCCAATTGAAAATCACGGGATTCGCGACTCTCTCACCGATGCCGACCCCCTCCATTTCCGGGACCGAACCCCAGAAAAAATAGTTTCCGTGCGGCAACCGGCCGGTCGAATGGCGGTCCATAATCACCAGATCGAACGCGCTGCGCCTGCCGTCGAGCAACGTCCTCTGGTCCGCTCGCTCATACGTCTCGCCCGTCATGGACTGTACTTCATAAGGGAGGGCCGCTAGCGCGTTTTCCAGGAAGATGTTGCCCGGCGACACGAGCAGTATGCGCACGTCTCGCGGCGGGTCGACCACGGCCCAGGCACGATCGTCAGCGCCAAGGGCATCCTCGATTCGCAACACCACCTCCACGACGCCCCCGCTCGCGAACTCGATTTCGTCGAACGCCACGAGTGCCGCGCTCGCGTCGCCTTCCGCCGCGGTGCCCTCGGCCGGCCGCTTGCCGTCGGCCGGCCCGAGCCGAACGGGCTGCACGTCTACGTTCAGGCCATCCACGTAGAGCACCGCGTCAAACTCGGCCTGCGCCTCGCCGAAGTTCCGTATCATCGCAGTCGCGGCGAGAAGATTCGACCGCTCGTAATTCCTGCGCGCCTCCATCGAGACTATTCCTACGTTGTTGGTGCGCTTCCCGATGACCGCGACGCTTATCTTCTCAACGTCGAATTCGTGAATGGCAACTTCCTGTTCGTCAGCTATGCGGCCGTCCGTGTACAACGTGACCGTGGCCGGCGGAGCCGCGGACTGCGGAGCTACGTCGCTGCCGGCCTGTACGCTTCCGATGATTATGTTCTGAGCGTAGGCCTCGGCGAGATTCATGGCCTCCGCCAGGGACGACGTGCTCTGCGTCTGCTCGATCGAGTCTATCTTCACTTTCAGGGTGGATTTGTCCGCGTCGAACGACGATACCACCGTGGCCCGGTCGCAGAACGCCAGGACCATCGCGCGCGCGTCGTCGGGCATGGCCTCAACCTGCTCCTTGGCCCGCGCCTTGGCCGTCTCCAGCCGCGCGCGGCCGTCTTCCTCCACGACGCCCATCGACGCGGACTGGTCAATCATCAAGATCATCGTGCTCTCTTGCGCCGGCCCCGCCTCGAACAGCGGCTTACCCAGCGCGAGCGCCGCCAGGGCCAGCACCATAAGCTGAAGCAGAAGAAGAAGATTCCGCCGCAGCCTCTGAAACGGCGCGTTCACCTGCAAGTCTTCGACCGCCCGCCGCCACAACAACGTGGACGGCACGATGCGCGCCGCCCGCTTCAACTTCAGGAAGTAAAGCGCGACCAGGGGCGGCACCGTCAGGCCGGCCGCAATCGCAATGGTGGCAGGTTCCAGAAAAGTCACCTGCCCCGGCTCCGCAATGATCTCATGCTCGATCCCGCAATTACCATTCCGCAGCCCTTTCCGACCCGCGACCGTGAGGGAGCGCGCCGCCTTTTCCGACCCGCGCCCTTTTCCCGAGCCGCGCCCACTTGTCCGAGCCGCGCCCATAAGGAAGCGAACCACCTTTTCCCACCCGCGCCCACTTTTCCGAGCCGCGCCCGTGAGGGAGCGCCGCCTTTTCCGAGCCGCGACCGTGAGGGAGCGCGCCGCCTTTCCCGAGCCGCGCCCGTGAGGAAGCCCCGCGAGCCGCCGACTTCAGTCGGCGCGGTCTCTCCCTCGCTTAACCGAGCCGCGACTTCTTTTTCCGACCCACGCCCTTTTTCCGAGCCGCGCCCACTTTTCCGAGCCGCGCCCGTGAGGAAGCCCAGCGAGCCGCCGACTTCAGTCGGCGCGGCCTCACCCTCGCTTAACCGACCCGCGCCTTCTTTTTCCGATCCGCGCCCTTTTTCCGAGCCGCGCCCACTTTTCCGAGCCGCGCCCGTGAGGAAGCCCAGCGAGCCGCCGACTTCAGTCGGCGCGGCCTCTCCCTCGCTTAACCGAGCCGCGCCTACTTTTCCGATCCGCGCCCGCCTGCCCTTTACGTCGCGCAGCGATGTCAATGGTTAAGGAATCGCACCTTCAGAAGTCTCTCCACGATGCTCGGTCATTTTAGCAACCCACGTTTACGAAAATACGAAAGCACAATCCGATCGAAAGGTATCTCCGTGCTCGTGAACATATAGCTGATTCCCCGCCGCGTGCAGTAGTCGCGGAACTGGCTGCAATACGCCTTCACCGTGCGCTTGTAGCGGTCGATCACCGCCCGCCCCGCCGTCACCTCGGCGATGTCGCCGTCCTCCACGTCGGTAAGGCTCAAGTCTCCAACGAACCGAGGGTTGATCTCCTCCGCGCTTAGGACTTGCAAAGCATACAGATCGTACTTCCGGCTCAGCAGGAACTTGAGCCCTTCCTCGTAACCCTCCTTCTCCAGAAAATCGCTTATTACCAGTACGATCCCCGGCTGGGGATGGCGAACGGCGAATTGCTTTCCCGTCGACGAAAGTCTGCCGGCGCTCTCGTAGGTCAGATTCGTCAAAAACTCCGCGACGCGGAACATCAGGCGCCTTCCGCGCACGCCGGCCAGTTCGCCTTGCAGTCCGTCCGCGTAGGTGTAAATACTCACCCGGTCGAAGTTCACCAGCCCGATGTACGCCACGGCCGCCGCCACGCGCGCCGCGTAGAGCCCCTTGTGCGGCGTGCCCCAGTCCATGCTCTTGGAAACGTCGATCAATACGCTGACGTGCAGGTCCTCCTCCTGCAAAAAGAGCTTGATGAAGAGTTGGTCGAGACGGGCATAAACGTTCCAATCCAAAAAACGCAGGTCGTCCCCCACGACGTAATTGCGGTAGTCCGCGAACTCGACCGACTCGCCGCGGCGCTTGGTGATGCGCTCCCCGCGCATCTTCCCCGCGAGAATCCGCTTGCTCACCAACGCGAGCTGATCCAGCTTGTTCATGAACTCGGGGTCGAGCAGCTCGGTGTCGACCGTTGCGGCCACGTCATCGCTCCGAAGCTTCCAGGATTGTCACGCCGACGATCCGCTTGCCGCGACGGTGCAGAATCACGCCGTCGTCGCGCAGCTCGCTGTCCGTTGCTCGTTGCGGACGCTCGAAAGCGATGTACAGCACGTCGGCCTGCGAATCATAATCCACCCACATGGATTTTTGCGGCATACCAACTAACGCCGGTACTGCGTTCAAGATACTGCCAAGATCCTTCTTGCGAAATTGCGCTAAGGCCATACGCGATCTCTCCTCTTCGGCTTCGAGGCAACGAACGCCGTTACAATGAACCCATCCCGCTTGCCGATTTCCTTGTAAACGACTGCGAGGTAACGCCGCCTGCCAAAGCCCTTCCACGCCACGAGCGCGTCTCGATAGCCCTTTGTTATCCAATCGGGCGCCTCGACCGCGCCAAGCACGTCCGGCAAACGCCCCGCAAGTTCGTCGCGAGCTTCGATGACGTGCATCCAGCGTTCCGCGGTTAACCGAATCGGAACGCCGTTGACCGACGTGCACCTGTGCATTCTACCAACGCCTCCATAATACGACCAGACTCACAGCGGGGCGGAGCCCGCTCCGCATCGGTCCCACAAGAGCGATTGCAACCGCCGATTCACGTCCGCTCAACTCAGCCCGCGTCGCTTCATTCTGAATTCGCTATTCATGATTCTGCCTCTCCTCACACCGCCGCCTCCGCCATCGTCGGCGTCTTTTCGAGGATCTCGTGCAGCACGTCGTCGGCGGTCACGCCTTCGGCCTCGCCTTCAAAATTGAGCAACAGGCGGTGCCGCATCGCGGGCATATAGGTTCTCTTGACGTCGCTGAAGCTCGCGTTGAAGCGTCCGTCCAACAGTGCGTAGAGCTTGGCTCCCAACGCCAGCGTTTGAACCCCGCGCGGGCTCGCGCCCCAGCGGACGTACTTGTTGGTGGCTTCGATCGCATACGGCCCTTGGGGGTGCGACGCCATTGCCACGCGAATCGCATAATCCTGGACGTGCGGGGCCATCACCACGCGGCGGACCAGACGCTGCGCCGCGATAATCTCGCCGCCGGTTATCACCGCTTGGGTCGACGCGCGATGCGCCGTCGTCGTCCGCTCGAGTATCGTATTCAGCTCATCTCTTCCGGAGTATTCGACCAGCAGCTTGAACATAAAGCGGTCGAGCTGCGCTTCGGGCAGCGGGTAAGTCCCCTCCTGTTCGATCGGGTTCTGCGTCGCCATCACGAAAAACGGCTCATCCAGCTTGTTGGTGGTGCCGCCCACCGTAACCGAATGTTCCTGCATGGCCTCCAGCAATGCGGACTGCGTCTTGGGCGTCGCCCGGTTGATCTCGTCGGCAAGGATGATCTGCGCAAACAGCGGCCCCCGGCGAAACTCGAACGAACGCTTCCCCGTGGCCTGGTCCTCGACCACTATCGTCGTGCCGATGATGTCCGCGGGCATCAAATCCGGCGTGAACTGAATCCTCGAGAACTTCAGATCAACGGCCTGCGCCAGCGTGCGGATTAACAGGGTCTTGCCCAGCCCCGGCACGCCCTCCACCAGCACGTGCCCGCCGATGAACATCGCCGCGAGCACGCCCTCCACGATCTCGGCGTGTCCGACAATCGTCCTGCCGATCTCCGCGCGCAATGCCTCGAACTTCTCGCGGAACTCTTTGGTCGCTCTCTCAACCTTGGGATCAATCTGCCCAGCCATCAGCCACTCCTAATTCGGCGCGCCAAACTTGTCGTTTGCGATATCAAGCATATCCTATTTCTCATCAGTATCCCGCCGTCTGCGCTTCTTGGCGCGAAGCAATCGTGACATGGTCTCCTCTTGATCGCGAGGCCCTCGCCGCGGCGGACGCCGCACTTCGCCCGGCCCTTCACCAACCGGCGGTCCTCCGAGTGCTTCTTGCAGGTCATCCGCGGCGTCTGAAACTCCCGCGTCATCGGAAAGCGTGAAGCGACGTGCGGCCGGGTCCCCGGGAATCGCCCCGCCGGGCTCGTCAGCGTCCGGCCGGAGTCGTTCTCCACGTAATCGTTCGCGGGCGCTCTTCAAGCGTTCAAGCGACACCGCGCTACGTTCTCCAGTCTTGCTTAGCACCGTCACTCCGTGTGTAAGATAGGCGAACAACACCGGAATATAGCGGAACCGAATTGCCCAACCTACCACTTCGACGAATATGAGCGTGCTCAGCTTATGCCACCACGGGCCGTAGGCCGCGCCAAACCCGAACAGCAGTACGACCGCGAGGATCAACTCCACGACGACCGAAACCGCCAGCCAACTCGCCAGGCGCCGAACCGCCACGTCGATCAAAAACGCAGGCAACAACAGCCAGGCAAGTATCCAGTCCCACACGCCGCGCCGTGAAACCGTCGGCGGAAGATCGTGGCTGAAGACGTCGTCCTCGACGGGACCGGCATCGAGCCACCGCCCGCCGCTGATGTCGGCCACCTGCCGCAGCATCGCTTCGTTCGGAGTGAGGTCGCGGTACTCGGGCGAGAAGGGCACGGAGATCCCCGTGCGAATCGTGCCGAGCGGCCGGCTGCCCTCGTACACGTGTACGTTGGTCAAGTGCTGGCCGGAACGCTCCGCGTCGAACTCCGCCTCGTATTTACCCGGCCCCGTCTGTACGAATTTAAGTTCACTAGCTTTACCTTCCGGCCCGGTCATCTTGGCTTTGAGCCGCAGGTTGTTGAGGTAGCCCGCGTCCTTGTCCAGCGCGTCTACCACGATGCGGGCGCGGTTTCCGTCGATCTTCGTGTACGTGTCGAAGTTCGCCGGCGTGTCCTGGCGCATGGTCCAGCGCACGACCTGGGCCCAGAACTTCGCGAACTTCGGCCACTGAGTCCACCTTTGGCCCCACACGGGCCAATAGCCGCTGGTAAACGCGACCGCCTTGCCCAGCTCGCACTGCCAGTGGGCCAGGACGGGGTCCTCGCCGTCGTCCGTCATGCGCACGGCCGGAATGAGCACGTTGGGGCTCTGCTTCGGAGAAGTGAGCACCAGCCCTCCCAGCGGCGGCAGGGCGTCCCTGTGCGGATCAATCCCGGCCAGAAGGTCGCTCTGAATGTGCCGCAGTTGCGGCTGAAACGGCTCATCCACGATCAAGGGGCGCTGCGTGACCTTGGATTCCTTGGTGAAGATCTGCGGAAGCTGACTGGCGCGCTGGGCCGTGTAGAAAGTGCCGGAGGTCTTCTGCGCAATATCGCTCAACGTCGAGACCATGACGTGGGCCCCCCAACCTATTCCAATCGTGCTGACGGTGATCTTAGCCTTCACGTAAAGATCGAGCAGTTCTGACGGCGGCGCCTGGGCGTCGCCGTCACTTAGTATAATCACGTGCTTCTGGGCCGCGTCCCGGCCGCGTCCGGCGGTCAGCTCCTCGTAGGCCATCGTCATGGTGGTCCCGAAGTCGGGCATGTCGCCGATCTGCATGCCGTCAATCCGGGCCTTGATGGCCGGCTTGTTGTTGTTGAGGTCCAACGGGATCTCCCAGTTCTCACCACCGGGCGAGTAGGTGTACGCCAGGACGCCGACGTAGTCCTGCGAACTGATCGTGTCCACGCTCTTCTTGGCCATCTCCTTGCCCCAGAAGTTGCCCCGCGGAATCTCGCAACTGTGCATTATGAGCACCAGCGCCCCGCGCGGGATCACGCGCTTGTGCTTGATCTCGAACGAGACGGGCATCACTTCCTCGACCGGGCTGCCGATCCACCCCCCGGCCCCGAAGGAGTCGTCGCCGCCGAGCATTATCAACCCGCTGCCCATGTCGCGCACGTACACGGCCAGGGCCCGCTGCTGCCGGTCGGTGAAGGCCGCCGCCGGAACGTTCGCCAGGATGATTGCAGAATAGTTCATCATGTTTATAATATCGAACGCGCCCACCGTGGAAACGTCCCGCATTTCCACGCGGACGTTCTCTTTCAGCAGGGCCTCCGCAAGCGGCCCGTCGTGCGCAGGGTTGGAAGTGAGCAGCAGCGCCGTGCTCGCGCCGGAAACGAACGTGAACGCGCTCGCGGAGTTGTTGAGGGCGATCGTGTCCAGCGAGTCGTCGTCGGGGCGGAACACGCCCTCGTAGGTCTGGGCACCCGCGGTCGCGGCCGGAAACGTCATGAAGAACGTGTTGTTGCCCGGCGCGAGCCGCACCCGCGCCGAATCCTCGGGAAGTTCGAGCGGCGCTCCGTTCACGTAGAGCGCGATCGTGCCGCTGACCGCCTTCTGACTGTTGAGGACCATGCGCAGCGGGACCTGCTCGCCGGGCTCGGCATGCGCCGGCGCGATAATGCGGTCGAAGTAGACCTCGTTGCGGTGATGGTATCTGACGGGAACGACGTCGATCGGAATCCCGTCGGCCCCCGCACGCCGCGCCTCCGCCAGAAGGTCGCCCATGTTGTCGTTCCCGTCAGAAATCAGCACGATGCGCTTTGCGGTGTCGTGTGGGAACATCGCCATCGCCAGGCGCAGGGCCGAGGCGACGTCCGTGCGGTCCGCATCGGGCATCGGCGGCAGCCGGCCGGGCGGAACGAAATAGCCCCCCGTCATGGGAAGCTGCTGAACGTGCGCGTTGCGGGCGAAGTCGATCATGCCCACCCGGTCCCGCGGCGGAACGTCCCTGGCCGCCTCGAGGATGTAGCGCTCCTGGAACTCCTCGCGCTCCCGAACGCTGTAAGAGCGGTCCATGAGAAACATGACCGTAAGGTCGTGGTTGCGCCGGACCCGTTGCGCACCCGCGAGGCAGACCGCGATCAGAATGATAACGACGCTCCGCGCCAACGGCACCGCCACGCGCCGCGCGCGGTCGAGACCGCGAAGACTGCCCAGCGACGCCGCAACCATCACCGGCGCCAGCGCACAAAGCCAAAGCCACTCGCCCCGCTCGAACTCGAAAGGAAGTGCCAGCGCCACGCCGCTCATGGCTCGACGATCTGCACCCGGCTGTTGAGCGAATCGACCACGTACACCCTGCCCCGCGGCCCGCACGCGGCCCCCCACGGGCCGGATAACTCACCGGCGTTGCGCCCGCTACGGCCCCAAATGCGCAGCGTCCGTCCGTCCTTTGAGAACCACTGCAAGCGGTCCCCTCCGTACTCGCAAACCAGTATCTCGCCTTCGGGCGTTACATCGACGTCAAACGGGTAGCGCAGCTCCCCCGCCCCCCGGCCGAACCTGCCGATCGTCGAAATCACTTCGCCATCCAGGGAAAAACGCACGATACGATGATTGCACGCGTCCGCAACCCAAAGCGTCTGCTCGTCGTCGATCTCCATGCCCGCCGGGCGGCGCAGCCGCTCGCCGGCCACCAGGTCGTCCCCGATCGCCCCGGCGAATTCCAACGCCGGCGACCATTTCGTAATTCTGTCGTTGAGGTGATATTCGCTTACGTATATGAAGCCTTCCGCGTCGAACGCCACGTCGGTCGTAAGCTGAAACTCACCGTCGCCGTTCCCTTCCGACCCGAACGAGCCCAGTTGCTTTCCGTCGCGGTCGAAGATCATCACCCGGCTGTAATGCGTGTCGGCGACGAAGATCCGCCCGTCGGGATGCACGGCAATTCCCACCGGCTTACCGAGGTCGGTCCCGGGCATCCGCCACTCCGTCTCGTACGCACCATCCCGCGAAAACCGCTGAATCCGCCCGGCCTTGTCTACGACGAACACCCCCCCGCCCGGCTCCACGGTGATAGCCCGCGGATAGCTGAACGCACCCGGCCCCAGCCCCACGCCGCCGAAAACGTCGATGACGCCGTCTTGCGATCCGCCATACCGGTCGCACCCCGCGGTGAGAATTGCGACCAGGATTAGGCAACGCACGCCGCGACGCAGCGACGGAGCGATCCCGTCGCACCGGAAACGTGGCGATGAATTAGTGTGAGTGATCCTCCACGCGGCGAGTTTACAGGCCATTCTCCGTCGGACAGACGTGGACCGGAATTGTTCGAATCGACGCATCACGGACGGCTATCGTGGCACACCCGGCCGGTCGAGTCCATTCCCCAGCCCAAAGAGCTACGAGGCAGTAGCCGTGGGCAACGCCCACGGACAACGGCGCCCTATACGCCCCTTTAGGCTCCCTGATCCTTGAATCTAATCTGATCGTGACGCGCGATTCTTGAATCTAATCTGATCGTGACGCGCGATTCTTGAATCTAATCTGATCGTGACGCGCGATTCTTGAATCTAATCTGATCGTGACGCGCGATTCTTGAACCTAATCTGATCGTGACG
>Ga0326597_10002172_pt1 | contig 29703 bp, 27 predicted proteins | sample RVTome_12_FD_203789 | JGI IMG/M metagenome (GOLD analysis project Ga0326597, IMG submission 203789) | Soil microbial communities from uranium-contaminated site in the Upper Colorado River Basin, Wyoming, United States - RVT100D185 | ecosystem: Environmental > Terrestrial > Soil > Contaminated >... | reverse complement strand
ACGGAACGTCGTACTCGATGACGTCCCAAGGTACAGGCGGTCACGAGGATCGACGAACGCCCGTGGCACTCTCTTCAACCGCTTTCGACCATCTCCTACAACCGTTTTGCGTTTCGCGCCGCGTGACCCTGTTCGTCATTGTCCCGGTAGAAGCTGTTGTTGATCTCCACGGCATTGAGGACCGAGGCGTAGTGGGCGAGGAACTCCGCGGACGGGAGCTTCTCCGGATGGAAGCTCCCGCGCCAGTGGCCGTAGCTCCAGCCGGAGGTTCCGATTCGCACCGTTCCGCGGCTCAACCATCCGCTCCTTCGCCGGTGGCGCCGGTGGCGCCTACGCCGGCCTCGCGCATCGTCCCGGCGCGACCGTCGCCGCGCGCGCCGGCCCGGACCAGACGCCCCTTCTCGCAGAGTGGCTCGACGCTCGAATGGTCGTCTTTCCAATCACCCGCCGGCGGCACCTGGCGGGTGTCCAGTTCCTGATGGCCGGCGCGCTGAAGCCGCCTCGGCGCGTCCTCATCGTGGACGGCCTGCAGACCGAGGGCCCGCGGTCGCGAGCCGGGCTGGCCCTGGTGCGATTCTCGAGGGCGCCCGGAGCATCCGCGTCTCGTGTTCCAGCGTTTCGACATCCTCCCGCGACGCGGGGCCTGCGCGCCGCTTCGGCCGGTCGCGGGTGATCCGTTCGGGGAATGGCGCCTCGCGGCTGTGGAGTCCTTTCACCACTTCATCGTGACCAGGTCGGAAACGGCGGAATCGTCGAGCACGGAGTCACGCTGATCGCATCCGGCGATTCCCACCCCAGAACTCCCCCAGGCGCCGGCCGGCCTCGTGCCGGTTCATCCGTTCCACCTCGCGCAAAGCGGTGCCTCGGATCGGCTTCCGACTTGCAATCGGAATGCCGGCTCAGGCGGCCGGCACGGAGTGCACGTGGGAAGCGCTTTGTAGAAAAGGTGCGTGGCAAACGGCGGAGCACGGTCCGCTGCGCTCTCCAGTCGAGCCATCGGCGATGGCACGCGGATTGTAGAGGATTCTGCATTGTTGTCGGGGATTCGAGATCTGCAGCATGGTGTCCAGAAACTACGAGCGGGTGGAGATCGACGCGGGAATTCCGGATCCGCGGAGCGCCCCTTATTTCCGCTGCGGTCCTCCCGGGATGGACCTGCTCCGCTTTCGCCTCGTGCTGGCGATGGCCGGCCTCGCCAGGCGGCGGGAAGCGATGGTACCGTTCGTGGATTCCGGTCCCGGCACCGCCCGGGACGCAGTCTCGATCGAGCCGGCCTCCCTGCTTGGGGCGGCCCGAACGGACCGGGCGGGGTGATGGGGTTTTTCGACCCCCGCACACGAGCCGCGGTCCAGGGGAGGGACCGGAGATTCCCCACCAGAAAACCCAGGATCGACGCGTTTTCATGGAGGAAATGGAATGAAGCGTCCTGCCTTGTTCCCGGCCTTGCTCATGGTGTTCGCGGCCCTTCCGATCGCGGGCTGCGGCGACGACGCCTCGAAGGGAACCCGCGTCGAGGGCGTCAGCGCGGACGCCGGCGCGATCATCGAGGAGCGCGGTCTCTCGCCGGATGACGTGACGGCGGCGCTCAAGACCTACGTGCCGACCGGCAGGATGGACGAATACGTCATCTTCTCCTCCGGCGGCCACAGCGGTCAGGTCATGCTCATCGGTGTGCCGTCCATGCGGCTCTTGCGCGTCATCGGCGTCTTCACTCCCGAACCGTGGCAAGGCTGGGGCTTCGGCACCGGCGAGAAGATCCTGGCTGAAGGACAAGTGCACGGCAAGGAGATCCGCTGGGGGGACACGCATCACCCGGCGCTCAGCGAGACAGCCGGCGACTACGACGGCCAGTACCTGTTCATCAACGACAAGGCCAACGCGCGCATCGCGGTCATCGATCTGCGGGACATGGAGACCAAGCAGATCATCAAGAACCCGATCGCGATCAATGACCATGGCGGCACGTTCGTCACCCCCGATACCGACTACGTCATCGAGGGCGGCCAGTACGCCACGCCGCTCGGCTGGACCTACGCTCCCATCAGCGAGTACAACGAGTCGTACCGCGGGATGGTGACGCTGTGGAAGTTCGATCGCGAGCGGGGGCGCGTCGACCCGGGCCGGTCGTTCGCCCTGGAGCTGCCGCCCTACTGGCAGGACCTGTTCGACGCCGGCAAGCTGGAAAGCGACGGATGGATCTTCGGCAACTCGTTCAACACCGAACTCGCGACCGGCGGCATCGAGGACGGGAACGCGCCGTTCGAGGCCGGCGCAAGCCAACGCGACGCCGATTACCTGCACATCATCGACAAGAACAAGGCGGTGGCCGTATTCGAGGCGGGCAAGGTCGAGATGATCAACGACTTCCCGGTGATTCCACTGGAGACGCTGATCGAGGAGGGGATCCTCTACTTCACGCCGGAGCCGAAGAGCCCGCACGGCGTCGACGTCACGCCGAAGGGGGACTACCTGGTGATCTCCGGCAAGCTCGATCCGCACGTCACGATCTACAGCTTCAAGAAGATCCAGGACGCCATCGCCGCGAAGAACTGGGAGCCGGACCAGTACGGCGTGCCGGTCCTCGACCTCGACGCCGTCGTGGAAGCGCGGGTCGAAGTGGGCTTGGGCCCGCTGCACAGCCAGTTCGATGAAAAGGGGTACGCCTACACCTCGCTGTTCCTCGACTCGGCTGTGGCCCGCTGGACCTTGGGCGGCCCGTATGCCGACGGGACGCCCGAGGACGACTGGCAGCTCGTCTCCAGGATCGGGGTGCATTACAACGTGGGCCACATCGGCATCGCCGAGGGAGACACGGTCAGCCCGGACGGGAAGTACCTGGTCGCGTTCGACAAGTGGTCCATCGACCGCTTCCTGGGAACCGGTCCGCTCCTGCCCCAGAACTTCCAGCTCATCGATATCTCCGGCACCGGCGACCGCATGCAGCTGCTCTATGACATGCCGATCGGCATCGGAGAGCCGCACTACGCGCAGATCATGAAGGCCGACAAGCTGAAGACCTGGGAGGTCTATCCGGAGGTCGGCTGGGATCCCCACCGCCAGGCGGTCGATCCGGACGCGGCGAAGTTCGGCGAGGAGAGGGTGGAGAGGAACGGCAATCGGGTCGACGTCTACATGACCGCCATCCGCAGTCACTACACGCCGGAGCACGTGGAAGTCAACGTGGGAGACCACGTCGTCTGGCACCTGACCAACATCGAGTCGACCATGGACGCCACGCACGGCTTCTCCCTGCCGGGATACGACATCAACCTCAGCCTGGAGCCGGGCGAGGCGGCCACGATCGAATTCGACGCCGATCAGGCGGGAACCTACACCTATTACTGCTCCGAGTTCTGCTCGGCGCTGCACCTCGAGATGATGGGCTATTTCCTGGTGAAGCCCTGAGGCACGGGTCGCCTCGCCGCCGCCCGAACGGATTTCTCATGTTGATCGCGATCAAGAGCATCCTCGGCCCGCGCGTTCCCGGCGAGGAATGGGCCCTGAACCGGAGGCGCTATCTGGCACCCGCCCTCTTGATGCTGGCCGCCGGGCTATGCCTCTTGATCTCGATCTTCCGGCCCTACTGGCACATGACCCTGCATGCCCCGCAGTATCCGAAGGGACTGAAGGTGCATGCCTACGTCAATCGCCTGGAGGGGGACGTCCGCGAAATCGATGGGCTGAACCACTACATCGGCATGCGGCCGCTCGGCGAGGCGGCGCAGCTCGAGCGCTCGCTGTCGATCATCGCGATCGCCGCGCTTTCGCTCCTGCTGGTCGGAACGGTCTTCATCCACACGCGCTGGGCCGCGCTGGCGGCGCTCCCGGCCCTCCTCTATCCGGCCGCCTTCCTGGGCGACCTCTACTACTGGCTGAACGACTTCGGCCAGAACCTCGATCCGCGCGCGGCACTCTCCAGTTCGGTCGATCCGTTCACGCCGCCGGTGCTGGGGAAGGGCGCGATCGGTCAGTTCGGCACGGTCGCCATTCCGGGGAGCGGACTCATCCTGGCGACGATCGCCTCGGTGCTGATCCTGTTCGGTCTGTGGTATCACCGCAGGGCCTACAAGCCGCTGGTCGATCGGGAGCAGCAGGCCGGGTGAAGGGTCGCGGGACGCCACTCTTGCTCCTGCTGGCCCTCGCGGCTCCCTCGGCCGCGGCCGGGAGAGCCGCATCCCAGGCGGCGTTCGACCTGCAACAAGCGATCGATCGCGCGCGTCCGGGGGACGTCGTGCGGATCCCGTCCGGCGTCCACCGCGGGCACTTCCGCGTCACCCTGCCGCTGACGCTGCAAGGCGAACCCGGCGCGGTGGTGGACGGCGAGGGCGAGGGCGACGTCATCCGGATCGAGGCGGAGGGCGTCACCGTGCGGGGGCTCACGATCCGCGGCACCGGCGACAGCCTCGACCGCGAGAACGCCGGTCTCACGGTGTTGAAGGGGGGCGCCCTGATCGAGGACAACCGGCTCGAGGACGTGCTGTTCGGCATCTACTTGAAGGACGCGCCCGGCTCCGTCATCCGGCGCAACCGGGTCGGCGGCAAGGAACTCGACATCGCGCGCCGCGGCGACGCTCTCAGGCTGTGGTACAGCCCGGACTGCCGGATCGAGGACAATCTGGTGGCGAACAGCCGCGACGCCGTCATGTGGTTCTCCGACCGCGTGCTCCTTTCCGGCAACCACGTCAGCGATTGCCGGTACGGCCTGCACTTCATGTACAGCGACGACAACCGGCTCGAGGGCAACCTGCTCGAGCACAATTCGGTGGGCGCCTTCCTCATGTACAGCCAGAACCTGACGGTGTACCGGAACACCTTCCGCGGCAATCGCGGTCCCAGCGGCTATGGGATCGGCTTGAAGGACATGGACGGCGTCGACGCCCGAGGCAACCTGATCCTCGGCAATCGCATCGGTCTCTACCTGGACAACTCGCCCGGTTCGGTGAACGTGACGCATCATTTCCAGGAGAACGTGTTCGCCTACAACGACATGGGCGTGGCCTTCCTCCCCTCGGTGCGGCGCAACCGTTTCAGCGACAACACGTTCCTCGACAACCTGGAGCAGGTGGCGGTGCTGGGCGGCGGCGCGTTCCCGGGCAACGCATTCACGGTCGAGGGGCGCGGCAACTTCTGGAGCGACTACCGCGGTTACGACCTGGACGGCGACGGCATCGGAGACCTGCCGTACCGGTCGGAGAGCCTGTTCGAGAACCTCATCGACCGAGAGCCGAAGCTGCGGCTGTTCCTGTTCAGTCCCGCGCAGCTCGCCATCGAGGCGGCCGCCGAGGCCTTTCCGATGATGCGGCCGCGCGTCAAGCTGGTGGACGAGGCGCCGCTCATGACGGCGCACGAGGTCGGCGCGCCCGTTCCAGAGGCGCCGCCCGCGCGGCGGATGCTCGCGACGGCCGCGCTGCTCCTGCTCTTGCCGGCGGCCATGCTCGGCTGGCTGCTGAGGCGCTTTCGTTCGGTGAACGGGTCCGCTCCCGGAGGGCGGGCGGCGGATGCCGGCGACGGCGCGCGGACACTGGCCGTCGATGGTCTGTCCAAGCGGTTCCACTCCTTCCAGGCCCTGTCCGGAATCAACTTCACGGTGCGCTCCGGCGAGGCCGTGGCCCTCTGGGGCGCAAACGGCGCCGGCAAGACGACGATCATCCGCTGCATCTTCGGCCTGCTCCGCTGCGAGGGCCGGATCACGCTGGAAGGCGCCGACCTGCTCGCGGGCGGCAAGCAGGCGCGCCGGTCGATCGGCTACGTCCCCCAGGAACTCTCGTTGTACGACGACCTTCCGGCCGTCGAGGCGCTCGCCTTCTACGCGAGACTGCGCCGCGTTCCCCCCGGCCGGGTCCAGGAGGTGCTCGAGCAGGTCGCCCTTTCCGAGCACTCGAACAAGCGGGTCGCCGCGCTGTCCGGGGGCATGAAGCAGCGGCTTTCGCTGGCGGCCGCGCTCCTCTCCGATCCGCCGCTCCTGATCCTCGACGAGATGACGGCCAATCTCGACACCCTGGCCCGGAGCGAACTGGCGAGCCTGCTCGCCGATCTGAAACGGAAGGGCAAGACGATCCTGTTCACCTCGCACCGCGTGGACGAGGTGGAGCGGCTCGCCGACCGCGTGCTGGTGCTGGAGGACGGACGGCTCGCGTTCGAATGTCCGCCCGGCGAACTCGCCGGCCGGATCGGCTTGACCGCCACCTTGCGGTTGTTCCTCGCAGAGGACCAGTTCGACCCCGCGCTGCGCGCGCTGGCCGGCGCGGGGGTCTCGGCATGGAGAAACGGCGACAGCGTCCTGGTGGACGTCGAGGCGGACCGCAAGGCGCTGCCGCTCGGCGTGCTGGCGCGGGCGGGCGTCGTGCTGCGCAATTTCGACGTGGTGGGCGAGGAGTCGCCGACATGAGCCTGCAGGAAACCGCCACCATTGCCCGCAAGGAGGTCCGCGACGCGCTCAGGAACCGTTGGTTCCTCATCTACACGGCCGCGTTCGCCGTCCTGTCGCTGGCCCTGGCCTGGCTCTCGCTGGCCGGCACCGGCCGCTACGGGTTCGCCGGATTCGGGAAGACCACCGCCGGACTCATCAACCTGGTGTTGCTGATCGTGCCCCTGATGGCCTTGACCATCGGCTCCGGCAGCATCGCCGGCGAGAGGGAGCGACGGACGCTGGAGTACCTGCTCTCCCAGCCGGTCACGCGCGGCGAGGTGCTGCTCGGGAAGTTCCTCGGCCTGGCCGCCGCGCTCTGCGCATCGATCTGCCTCGGGTTCGGACTGGCCGCCGCCGCCATCTCCATGCAGGGCGGGGGCGGCGAGTCCAAGGCCTTCGCCGCGTTCCTGGGACTGACGCTCCTGCTGTGTCTGGCCATGCTGGGGCTGGGACTCCTGGTCTCCGTGCTGTCCTCCCGCACCGCCGTCGCCGCCGGCGTCGCCCTGTTCCTGTGGCTGGCGCTGGTCTTCTTCTCCGACCTCGGGCTGATCGGCGGCACGGTCGCGTTCCGCCTGCAGGTCACGGACCTCTTCCGCCTCTCGCTGCTGAATCCGCTGCAGGTCTTCAAGATGTCCGCCATCAATTGCCTGCCGACGACCATGGACGTGCTCGGTCCGGCCGGACAATACGCCCGACACACGTTCGGCGACCGGCTGTACCTGCTCTTCGGCCTTTCGCTCGGAGCCTGGACGGTGGTGCCCATCGCGGCCGCGCTGCTGCTCTTCCGTCGCCGGAGGCTGACATGAACTCGAAACGCGCCGCGGCGGTCCTGTGGATGCTGCTCGCCAATGGCTGCGGGGAGCCGGAATCGACCGGGCCGCCCGAGATTCGCCTGGGTCTCGACGATTGCGCGGAGTGCAGGATGATCCTCTCCGACGAGCGCTTCGCGGCCGCGCTGGTCCTGCGCGATGAACACGGCCGGCTCCAGAAGCTTCTCTTCGACGATCTCGGCTGTCTGCTGGTCCACCGCGGCAAGACCAACCCGCCGGAGGGGGCGGCCGAATACGTCAAGGACTACACGGCCGGGGACTGGCTCGAGCTGGAACAGGCTACCCTGGTCCACGCCCCTGAACTGCATTCGCCCATGGGCTTCGCCGTGGCGGCCTGCGGCTCGCCCGCGGCGGCGCGCGCCTTGAGCCAGCGAAAAAAGGGCGAGATCATCTCGCTGAATGAGTTCCGTTCCGATCCGAACGCACTGCTGCCGGCGGGTGACCGTTGATCGCGTCGCGGATCCTTGATCACCGATCCACCCGGAGTGAGACCATGAGAAGAGACCTGTCACTGATGCTGGGAAGCGCACTGGTGCTTTCGATCGCGGCCTGCGGGGGGGATTCGAAGGAGGAGCCGGGCGGCGGCCGGGCATCCCCCGAGCTGGCGGCGAAGGGCGAGGTTCTGTTCAGGAAGACCTGCATCGCCTGTCACGGCCCCGCGGGAGAGGGCATGCCGAACCTGGGCAAGGACATGACCCGCAGCGAGTTCATCAAGTCGAAGACCGACGAGGAGCTCCTGGCCTTCATCAAGGTCGGCCGCCGGCCGGGTGACCCGCTGAACACGACCGGCGTCGACATGCCCCCCAAGGGTGGGTTCCCGGCTCTCGACGAGGACGACCTGAAAGCCATCGTCGCCTACATCCGCACGCTGATGAAGTAGGGGGAAAGGAGGCAGTGCGGGCAGGACCGACATCGACGGGAGCCGCGCCTTCCGCGCGAAACGCCTCGGCATTCCGGCGACCGCCGGCGGTTCTCGAACGCCAGGCCCAAGGAGCCGCCCCGGCTTTCGAACTCGCATCCGGACAGCGAGCCCGGCGCGGCCCGGCAGCGGATAGGATGAGGCCATGGACCGCGGCGACGACGGCAACCACGACGCCTCCATCTCTCCGGCCGGGGCGGCCTTCGCCGAGTACCTGGAGCGGCGCGAGAGCGGCGAGCAGGTCGATTTCGAGGCGTTCTGCGCTGCACGGCCGGCGCTCTCGGAGCGCCTGCGGCGCCTCAGGGAGCAGTTCCAGCGCCTCGGCGGGTCGGTGGTCACCGCGCCCGGCGGGGAGTCGGTCTTCGGCCGGCTCGAGCGGAGGTTCGGCGGGAGCGTCGACCCGCGCGTCGATCTCGCGCCGGTGGAAGGGCGCGACGCCTCGCGCCGCGGCGAAGTGCTGGAGCGGTTCCGAGGCCAGGACGCGCCCCGGCGCTACGCGGAGCAAGAGGAGGTCGGGCGCGGTGGCATGGGCTCGGTGCTCAGGGTGTTCGACAACGACATCCGCCGCGCCATCGCCATGAAGATGATGCTGGGGGAGGAGGCCGCCTCGCCGGTGCGCCTGTCACGCTTCCTGGAGGAGGCCCAGATCACGGGGCAGCTCGACCACCCGGGCGTCGTGCCGGTGCATGAGCTGGGACTGGACGCGGGGGGGCGGGTCTACTTCACCATGCGCCTGGTGCGCGGCCACGAGTTCGGGCAGGTGATCCGCCAGGTGCGGGAGGGGGGCGATTGGACGCTCACGCGCGCCGTCTCCGTGCTGCTGAAGATCTGCGAGACCATGGCGTTCGCCCACGTGAAAGGGGTGATCCACCGCGACCTGAAGCCCGCCAACCTGATGGTGGGCGACTTCGGCGAGGCGTACGTGATGGACTGGGGGCTGGCCAAGGTGCTCTCGGCGCCGGACGGGCGGAAGGCGCCGGCCGCCGAGGAGGAGGTGGCTCGGGTCAAGACCGACCGCGGGGAGTCGTCCCGCGACGATCCGTCGTCGGTCCTTCTCACCCGGGAAGGCACGGTGCTCGGCACGGTGCTCTACATGCCGCCCGAGCAGGGACGGGGGAGGCTCGACGAGATGGGTCCGTGGTCTGACGTCTATTCGGTCGGCGCGATCCTCTATCACCTGCTTTCCGGCGTGCCGCCGTACGCCGCGGAAGGCGATCTTCCGAGCGGCGAAGCGGCGCTGCGCAGGCTGCAGCGCGGCCCGCCGCGGCCGATCGCGAGCCATGCACCGGATGCGCCGGTCGAGCTGTGCGCGATCTGCGAACGGGCGATGGCGAGGAAGCCGCGCGAGCGCTACGCCGGCATGATGGAGATGGCGGAGGACCTTCGCGCCTACCTGGAAGGGCGCGTGGTGCGCGCCTACGAGACCGGCGCGTTTGCCGAGCTGAAGAAGTGGGTCGTGCGCAACAAAGGGGTGGCGGCTACGGCCGCGGCGGCGCTGCTGGCGGTTCTCGCGCTGTCCTTTTGGGCGATGCTCGAACGGCAGCAGGCGAACCGCCGCGCGGCCGACGTGCTGCGTCTGTCCTCCATCCAGGACCTGCGCGAGCTGAAGTCCGAGGCGAACGACTTGTGGCCCGCGGTGCCGGAGATGGTGGCGGCGTACGAGGACTGGCTGGCGCGAGCCCGAGAGCTGGTGGATCGTCTCCCCGCGCTGCGCGGGATCCGGGACGAGCTGCGCGCGCGTGCCGCGCGCGCTCTCGCCCCCTCCGAGGCCACCTGGACCTGGAGGCCCGACGCGTGGTGGCACGACCTGCTGCTGAAGCGGATCCCGTTGCTCGAGCGGAAGCTCGAGGAGGAGCAAGATCCGGCGCGGCGCGCGCGCCTCGAGGGCTTTCTGCAGGAGGACAGGGAGTCGCTCGAGCGCGCGGAGGAGGCGACGCGCGACGCGGGACGGTACGCGTTCGAACGAAGCGAGGACCGCTGGTGGCACGACCAGATCGACCGGCTGGTGCGCGACCTGGAGTCGTTCGCCGACCCGGAGACCGGTCCCATCGACGGACTTTCCGCGGCCCATGGGGCGGGCGTGGAGCGGCGCCTCCGCTTCGCCGAAACGATCGAGGAGCGCTCCGTGAGCGGCGCGGAAGCGAGCCGGCGCTGGAGGGAGGCGATCGAGGCCATCCGTGACCGGGAGCGCTCTCCGGCGTACGCCGGACTCGAGATCAGGCCGCAGATCGGTCTGCTGCCGATCGGCAAGGACCCGCATTCCGGTCTGTACGAGTTCATCCACCTGCAGAGCGGCGAGCCGCCTGTGCGCGACGAAAGCGGAGAGCTGGCATGGGAGGAGGAGAGCGGAGTCGTCCTCGTGCTCCTTCCGGGGGGTGATTTCCTGATGGGCGCCCAGGCGGAGGATCCAGGCGCGCCGCACCACGATCCAGAGGCGCGCCCGAACGAGGTGCTGCTGGAGGTGCGGCTCGACCCGTTCTTCATCGGCAAGTGCGAGGTGACGCAGGCCCAGTTCGAGCGCGTCGCCGGCGCGAACCCGAGCAACTACACCCCCCGGTATGAGGGGGTCACGCTGCTCCACCCGGTGGAGAAGGTCAACTGGGCGGCCGCCGAGTCGTTTCTGCGCTGCCTGGGGCTCGAGTTTCCGACCGAGGCGCAATGGGAGTATGCCGCGCGAGGCGGTACCCACACTCCGTTCTGGACCGGCGCCGACCGGGAGTCGGCCATCGGGGCGATCAACGTCGCCGACCGCGCCGCCGCCGAGCTGGGCGCCCGCTGGACCGCCATCGCCTACTGGCCGGAACTCCATGACGGCCATGGCCTGCACGCGCCGGTGAACGCTTTGCGCGCAAACCCCTTCGGACTTCACGGGATCCACGGAAACGTGCGGGAATGGTGCCGGGACGGGTGGGGTCTGTTCGAACCCGGCTTCAACGACCTGGAGGAAGGGACCGGACTGAGGCTGTTCGTGACGAATCGCTACCGCATGAACCGCGGCGGTGGGTTCATGACGAGCAGCGAGATGGCCCGAGTCTCCATGCGCCACTACCAGGAAGCGGACGGCCTGGACGCCGACCTCGGCATCCGCGCCGTCCGCCGGCTCGCTCGCTGATCGCCCCTCGCCATGAACCGAACGGCGGTGTATTCCCCGTACGGACAACGGGGAACGACGAACCGGGTCACGTCCGCAAGGACGCGCCCCGGTTCCAGGGTTCCGTGGTTCCAGGGCGATCTGCTGGGCCAGGCCCTCGACCCTGCGCTACCAGTTGACGCATTCCGAGAGGTCGATCTCGGTCAACTGGTAGCCGCCGCCGAGCTGGGTCATCGCCTGGTTCACCTGGGCCCGGATTTCGGTGTAGAACGGGCCGTTTATCGCGGTGTAGTGGGTGAGCACCACGACCAGCTCGGCGCCGACCAGCACGAATGCCGGGTTGCCGCTGTCGCCGCCGATGAGCTCCTCCGAGTACTGCAGGCGCACCGGATCGGTCGGCGTCTTGTGGGAGACTTTGAGGTTTCCGACCGGAACGTTGCGCATGTCGCGCACCAGCGCTTTCTCCTGCTGGTCGAGGTGCAGCATCGGCAGGTTCGCGGTCTGCGTGAGATAGTCACGCCAGTTCCCCGGCAGGATCTTGTAGAAGGAGATTCCCACCGGCACGTCCGCGTCCAGCACTCCGACGCCGGAATCGCCGGCCGGATAGGCCACTGCCACCACGTGGCGGGTCACCGTGACACCCTGCTCGGTCACGAAGACGATCTCGTTGTTCCCCGGGGTCGTGCTCAAGGGATAGTGACGGGCGAAGATGACGTGCCGGGGACTCACCAGCGTGCCGGCGCGGAACTGCGCGTACGCCTGGTTCCAGGGGCTGATGCCGGTCAGGTCGAGACCCGCCGCCCAGCAGTTGGTGTTGCGCACGAAGATCTGGTTCACGAAGTCCTGCGTCGAGTAGATCGGCAACGCCGTCGCGGGCGGGCCGGCGGTCTGGATCCGGGCGTCGAACGAATCGGACATCTCGCCGAACAGCGATTCGAGCGTCGTACAGGAGAGCGCGTTCGAGGCCGACAGCCCGGCCGGCCCGGCGGCGTCCTCGATCCAGAACTGCAGGTAGAAGGAACTGCCGGCCGGCATGCCGGCCGGCACCGTGGAGCCGAGACTCAGGTCCCCGTTCGAGCTGGTGGCGGCGAACAACAAGTAGTCCAGGCTCGGCACCATCGTGCCGCCCCGAAACGGGAGGTTCGCCGCGCCGAGGCCGATCACCAGCGCCGTCACGGCCTGAGGCGCCGCGTTCGTGAGCGTCAGGGAAAACGGCGTTCCGGCATAGAGCGGCCCATGGCCCTCGAGAACGGGCACTCCGCTCACCCCGGCCAGGCCCTGGCCCAGGTCGACGAATGGATCGCAACTCCCCCCCGCGGGGGAAGCGAAGGCGTGGGACGCCGCGAGCAGGACCAGCAGCGACAGAACGATCGAGAACCGGGCGGACTTCATGGGGCACCTCCAACAAAGGGGACGCCGAGTGTAGCGCACCCGAGGATCGTCGTCGAGGAGGCGATCGTGACGGCAGTACCGGCGGGAGGTCTGCGAAGGCGGCCGCCGGTGCCATCCCGAGGGACCATTCGCAAACCGGTCCTTCGGGAGGGCGGGAGGGCATCAAGATGGCCAGGAATTTTGCGGTTTCCCGACCGCTCCAGGCGGGCGCCGTCTTCTGGGTGGTCACCAACCTGGGATGCGTCAGCACGGTGGAGGAGAACATTCCAACGGCGCGCTTCCACGGGATCACCCTCGACGAGGTGCAGTTCGATCCGGACGACGACGCACTGGGGCTGACCGCGATGCTTTCCGACGTGACCTTGAAGCTGGGACCGTGAGGCCGAAAACCCGAATGAGAACGTGTACAGTACCGGGCCTGGAGTCCACGGACTCCCGAGTCGACGCGCTGTCTACCAAGGGAGAACGATGAGCATGCGAACTCAGGTCGCGGCAATCCTCCTGGCCGGCCTGGTGCTGGCAGGATCTTTACAGGCGCAAGGAGATCCAGACCGCCTGCAGGAGCAGCTCGAGTCGCTCGCGACGATCGAGCGGAAGATCCTGGTGCCGATGCGGGACGGGGTCGGTCTGGCCACCGACGTCTATCGCCCCCGCCACGCCGAAGGACGGCTGCCGGCGATCTTCTGGCGGACACCCTACAACTTCAACAAGCTCAGCTCCCACCGCCGGCGGACGATCCTCCAGGCGCTCGAGCGCGGCTACGCCTTCGTGATCCAGAACGAACGCGGGCGGTACTTCTCCCAGGGCGAGTGGGAGATCCTGGGCCGGCCGCGCACCGACGGCTACGACGCCCTGACCTGGATCGCCGAACAAGACTGGTCGAACGGCAAGGTCGGCACGCTGGGCTGTTCGTCCTCGGCCGAATGGCAGCTCGCGCTCGCGGCCACCGACCATCCCGCCCACGCGGCCATGGTCCCGATGGCCGCGGGCGCGGGCATCGGCCGCGTCGGCCGCTTTTACGAACAGGGCAACTGGTACCGCGGCGGCGCCTTCCAGATGCTGTTCATGACCTGGCTGTACGGCGTGCAGAACACCCAGCGGCCGCGGCTGCCGGACGGGCTCTCCAACGAGGATCTGGTGCGCCTCGCGCGCTACTACGACCTGGCGCCCGACATGCCCGAGGTGGAATGGCCAGAGGCGCTCGAGCACCTTCCGCTGGTCGACCTGATGGAAAGCGTGCAGGGACCGAAGGGAATCTACGCGGACTTCATCCAGCGCGCGCCGGACGATCCGGCCTGGTATCAGGGCGGGCTGTACCACGACGACGAACCGTTCGGCGTGCCCAGCCTGTGGTTGAATTCCTGGTACGACGTGTCGATCGGTCCGAACCTCGAACTGTTCAACCACGTCACCCGCGCCGCAACCGACCCGGAGGTGGCCGACAACCAGTTCGTGGTCATCGCGCCCACGCCGCACTGCCGGTTCGCCGACACGGAGGGCGACGTGATCGTCGGCGAGCGCAACCTGGGCGAGGCCGGCCGGGACTACGACTCGCTGATCTTCGACTGGTTCGACCATTGGTTGAAGGGCGAGCAGAACGGCTTCACGCGAGACCACGCCAAGGTGCAATACTTCACGATGGGCAGCAATCGCTGGCAGTCCTCGAACAGCTGGCCGCCGGAGTCGGCCCGGCCGGTGACCTGGTATCTGGACAGCGACGGAGCGGCCAACAGCCTGTACGGGGACGGGCGGCTGATCCCCCGCCCGGGGGAGCCGCCCGGCTCACGCCCCGGTTTCGACTCGTTCAGCTACGACCCCGCGCTGCCGGTCTATTCCAGGGGCGGCGGCGTTTGCTGCATCGGCGGGGCGATCACGCCCGGGTCGTTCGATCAGCGCCTGACCGAGGCGCGCAACGACGTGCTGGTCTACACCAGCGAACCGCTGCAGGAAGACGTCGAGGTCACCGGCACGATCGAGGTCACGCTGTTCATCTCGTCCGACGCCCGGGACACCGACTTCACCGTCAAGCTGGTCGACGTCTACCCGGACGGCCGGGCCTACAACGTGGACGAGACGATCCAGCGGGCGCGGTACCGCGAAGGATACGACCGGCAAGTCCTGCTCGAGCCGGGCGAGGTCTACCGGCTCGAGGTCAGCCCGATGTCGACCAGCAATTGTTTCCTGGCCGGACACCGCATCCGGGTCGAGATCTCGAGCAGCAACTTCCCGCGCTTCGCCCGCAACTTGAACACCGGCGGAAACAACTTCGACGAGACCGAAGGCGTGGTCGCCCGCAACGTGATCCACCACTCGCCGGAGCATCCGTCCCAGATCCGGCTGCCGGTGGTCATCCCTGAGCGGCAGGAGCAGAAGGAGCGGCGGGAGCGGGCGCGCTGACCGCCTTGGCGATCAGCCCACGACCCGGCGCACCACGGGCGTCGTGCGGTTCAGTTCGGCGGCCTGGAACCAGAGGGTCCGGCCGACGGCGCCGGCCGGGACCTGCACCGGCACGGAGTAGGTTCCCGCGCCGTCCGACGACCCGAACAAGATCAGGATCGGGCTCTCGAGATTCAGGGTGATTCCGAAAGACGGAATCGGGACCGAGCCCAGGCCCTGCAGGCTCAACAACACATACTGCATCGTGGACGGCGTCCCGTTGCCGACCACGAAGCTGGCCGTGCCTCCGCCGATGAGATTCGTCACCTCCAGCGCGTACGGGCTGGTCACTTGCGAGGGGTACTTGACCACCGAGATCTGCGTCTCGCCGGTGGTCGCGTTCGAGGCCTGGCCGCCGTCGAAGAGATTGTAGGCGGCGTCGAAGCGCTGGAAGCCGGGGCCGGCCTCCTCGCCGGTGGTGCCGGGGAGGATCCCTCGATCGGTCTCGACCCCTGAGGTCGCATCGAGCACCAGGGTGATCATGTCGCCGGTGTAGGGCGCGGAACTGGTGCTTCCGGCGACGAACACGTGGCCGTCCGGATCGACGATGATGTCGGCCGGAACATCGAAGCAGCCCACGCAGGTGTCGCCGTAGAGGTGCGTCCAGAGCTGGGCCCCGCTGAAGGCGTCCCGCTTCACGGTGTAGATCTGGTCATTGAAGTTCGACAGGTCGCCCTCGGGATCGACGCTGCCGGTGATGTACACCCCGCCGTGATCGTCGAGCGCCAGCGCCCGTCCGTTGTCGCGGAATCCGAACGTGTCGAAGGCCTGCCAGATCAGTTGTCCGTTGTCGCCGTCCAGCTTGATCGTGCTGTACTGGTCGGTGAGGTTGATCGCCGTTCCGGTGACGTACACGTCGCCGTTCAAGTCGATCACCATGTCCCGGCCCGCGTCCTCGCCGCTGCTGCCCCAGTTGGCTTCCCAGACCGTGCTGCCGTCCGCCGGCGCGTATTTCACGACGACGTAATCGGGATGCTGCGAACCCATCACGCCGTGGATCAGGACGACCGGGAAACCATCCGGATCGATCTGGATCTGACGAGCGGAGTCCTGCGAAAAGGGGCCGCCCGCCGGGCCGTCCCAGACGCGCCGCCAAAGCAGCGCCCCATTGGCGTCGAACTTCAGGATCATCGCGTCCGCCCCGTCGCCGACCGTCCCGCCCGCGACGTACACGCCGCCCTGCGCGTCCGTGGCCACGGACCCGCCGAATTCCGAGGTGAAGAATCCGCTGCTGTACTGCACCGTGTTCAGGAGTGCTCCGGTCGCCGCGTCGTACTTCAACAGCAACAGGTTCGAGTAGCTGCCCGGGCCGGGCGTATTGCCGGTGACGTAGAGTTCGCCGCTCGGCCCGAGGGCGAGGCCGCGCGCCTGATCGTGCCAGTCTCCGGGGCCGTTATAGACGTGGGACCAGAGCAAGGTGCCGTCCGCCCGGAACGCGGCCGTGACCACGTCGGTGTTGGAGGAACTGCCGGTGATGCCGGTGACGTACGACACGCCCGACGGGCTCACGGCGAAGCCCTGGATCCCGGCGGTCAGCGAGGAGCCCGCCGGGAGATGCGCCACCCAGTCGGGATTCAAGGCAGCCTGCGCGGGGCCGATCAACGACGCCAGGATCCATCCGATCTGGCCCACCAACAGCGGAATCATGCTTCTCTTCATCATGCGGCACCTACTTCTTGGATTTCAGACCACTTTTGTCCGTGGCAATTGGCAATTGGCATGCCGCCCGCCTCGTCCGGCCCGGCGGAGCCCGCCCGGGCGCGCCGGCGGTCTTCATGCGAAGCCTCCTGGGAAGAGCGGCATCCGTTCATGCGCCGTCTGCTCCATGGGACATTCACGGTTTCGCAGATTTCTTGGCCGCTCCCGCGCTCGTCACCACCGTGGAAGAGACCAGGGCCTCGAATCCGGCCGGACGAGCTGCCTTACGGACACGGCCTCTTCTTCCAGGTGGCAGACACGGGCGCAATCCGGTAGGAAGCGGGCCAGCATCCTACGTCATCATGAAGTTCGAAAGGGAAGGATCATGAATCGCACACTCCTGACTCTGGGTCTGGGTCTGTTCGGCGGACCGGCTTTGCTCGCACAGGACGTCGAGCCGGACGAAGCGGAAATTCTCGAAGCGAATCAGCAGTTCGAGGCCAGCCTCGACTACCAGACCGGAACCCTGGTCCTTGGCGACGACCTGGCGACGCTCCACCTCGACGACAGCCTGCGCTACCTCGAAGACGGGGATGCTCGCCGGGTGCTGGAGGACGCCTGGGGGAATCCGCCGGGCGGCCCCACGCTCGGCCTGTTGGTGCCGGGCGACAGAGGTGTGCTGGACGCCGATGCCTGGGCGGTGATCATCACCTTCGAGGAGGAGGGGTTCGTCGAGGACGATGACGCCGGCGACATCGATTACGACGATCTCCTGGCGACCATGAAGGAACAGACGAAGGAAAGCAATGAGGCCCGCGCGGCGCAGGGCTACGAATCCCTGGAGCTCATCGGCTGGGCCACCGAGCCGCGCTACGACGCGGAGTCGAAGAAGCTCTACTGGGCCAAGGAACTGGAGTTCGGCGGCCGCCCCAATCACACGTTGAACTACAACATCCGCATCCTCGGGCGCCGCGGGGTGCTGGTCCTGAACGCGGTCGGGGCGATGGATCAACTGGCCGAGATCGAGAGCGCCACGCCGGGCCTGCTGAAGATGGTCGAGTTCAACGAGGGACACCGCTACGCCGATTTCGATCCATCGATCGACAAGGTGGCGGCCTACGGCATCGGCGGCCTGATCGCCGGGAAGGTGGCGCTGAAGGTCGGCTTGTTCAAGGTGATCCTGCTGGCCCTGGCCAAGGGCTGGAAGCTCGTGCTGATCGGGGTCGCGGTGGCCGGCGGTCTGCTGGCCAAGCTCCTCGGCCGGAGCAAGGCCGCGCCGGGGACGCCGGCTGAAGGGGGCTGAGGCGCTTCCGTCCGAGCGAGGGGATCACTGGCAGGCGCCAGCCGTCCGTGTTGCTGACCTCGACTTGGTGAAGAACCGCGCTCCCGACGGTTTGGTGGGTGCGCTGATGTGGCGGTCGGGCCGATCGCGGTCCTCCAGGAGTTCACCTGGAAGCCCTCGAAGGGAAAGAGGTTGCACACCGTTCTCGGCATGATCGAAGGCGTTCATTCCACCATCACCACCGAGTCCGATGCGCTCCACCAGCCTACTTCGCAGAGCCCTTCCTTCCCCACAACTCTCCGTCCTTGGTCGCCGATTCAAGGGAGCCGATCCGATCATCTGCGTGAGGGTGCGTGATCAGGCCGGCTCGCGTACTTCAGCGAGGTCATGTGGATCTCCGTCGCTCGCCAGGCCGCATAACGATCTAGCGCTCAGAGGCTGCGTTTCGCCGTCCGATGCAGCGCCTGGTTACGCTCCGCCGCGTGCTTTCCAGTAGCCAGGTCTCCGCTTGAGATGCGCCACCGCCAAGACGATGACGCGCTCGTTTCGCAGTTGGTAGATGAGTGCGAATGGGTATCTGCGGAGGAGGTAGCGACGCGAATCCTCCTCGTATTGGGTCCACAGTGTGGGTGACTCGGCCACGAGGGCGAGACTCCGCTCGAGCTCACGTAGAAAGCCCTCGGCTGCGCGGATGCTGCGACTGAGGTACCAGGAGAATGCCTCCTCGACCTCCAGCCGGGCCTCCTCATGAAGCTCAACGACGTGCGGCACGGAGGCTCGCGTACAGTTGCTCTCGCACCTCCTCCCACGAGACGGTCCGCGCCTGCCCTGCGTCGATGGCTGCCATGCGGCGCGCTACCTCCTCCCTCCACGCTTGTTCGACATCTACGTCCGCCGGCGGCTCGATACTCTCCAAGAGGGCACCGGCAACCTCAGCCCGCTCCGCCTCAGACAGGCTCAGCGCCTCCCTGAGAACATCATCCAGTTTCGTGCTCATGCGTTCAGAATACTCCAATCGCGCTTGCTACGCCTGACTTTGCATTCCTCGGAGCCGGGCAGCATCCCGACTCTCCCCCCACTCCAGGCGGTGTTCTGCGGAACGGCGAGGGCCGTTCGGGCGCAGGTCCGGAGGCCATCGGGAGATCCATGTGCCTTCCTCCGTGGAGAGGTGAAATCCACAGGTCTGCATAGCAGTTTCCCCTCGGAGGGGTCAAGGCGCCGGGAGGCGTCAAGATGCGCCGAGTGGGTCGGCGGGAGGGGTGAGGCGCAGTCTGTCGGCGGTCGAGGGGCCGCGGCCGAGGACGTGCGTGTAGTACATCGTCGTCTTGACGTCCTTGTGCCCCAGAAGCTCCCGGACCATGCGGATGTCGTACCCGTTGTCGAGCAAATGAGTTGCACCCGGATCGTGGCGATTCGCGGCATCCGGCGGTCCCCAGACCATGGCGGCACCCCGACGTGTCCGGCCGCTACTCGACCTGCTTGACCTCTTCGACCAGCTTCTCGAGCGACGTCTTGGCGTCGCCGAACAGCATCATCGTCTTGGGGTTGAAGAACAGCTCGTTCTGGATGCCGGCGAAGCCCGGATTCATCGACCGCTTCATCACGATGATGTTCTGCGACTCATCCGCGTCGAGGATCGGCATGCCGTAGATCGGGCTCTCCTTGTTGGTCCGGGCGTCCGGGTTGACCACGTCGTTGGCGCCGATCACCAGCGTTACCTCGGTGCGCGGGAACTCGGAGTTGATCCGCTCCATCTCCCAGAGCTTCTCATACGGCACGTTCGCCTCGGCCAGCAGCACGTTCATGTGGCCCGGCATGCGCCCGGCCACGGGATGGATCGCGTACTTGACCTCGACTCCGCGTTTCTCGAGCAGGTCGGCCAGTTCACGAACCACATGCTGGGCTTGCGCCACCGCCAGACCGTAGCCCGGCACCACGATGACCTGATTGGCGTACGCCATCAGCATCGCGGCATCCTCGGCGGTGACCTCCCGGACGGTACCCTGCTGTTTGGCGCCGCCTCCTCCTCCGCCGCTCGGCGTTGCGCCGAAGCCTCCGAACAGCACGTTCGCCAGGGAGCGGTTCATGGCCTTGCACATGATGCGCGTCAGGATCAGGCCCGAGGCGCCGACCAGGGCGCCGGTGATGATCAGTGCGTTGTTGTTGATCAGGAACCCGGCCATGGCGCCCGCCAGACCGGAATAGGAGTTCAACAGCGCCACGACGACCGGCATGTCGGCGCCGCCGATCGCGACCACCAGCAGCACGCCCAGCACCATGGCCAGAAGATGCAGTAACAGGAACAACAGGCTCTGGGACGGATCGACCACCAGCAACGCGCCCAGGGCCACCACGCCCAACATCAGCGCCACGCTGACCAGATGCCGTCCCGGGAACACGACCGCCTGATCGGCGATCCACTTGAATCCCTGGAGCTTGGCGTAGGCGATGAAGCTGCCGGACAACGTGACCGCGCCGATGATCGAGGCCAGCATGATCGAAGTGCCGGTGACCGTATCGATCCCGGTCCCGGCCCGGGTCAGGCGCAGGAACTCCGCCGCGGCGACCAGCTGCGAGGCGCCGCCGCCGAAGCCGTTCAGGATCGCCACCAGCTGGGGCATGTTGGTCATCTTGACCGTCTTGGCGAACAGGGCGCCGACCACCGCGCCGATCGCCAGTCCGATGCCGAGCTGCCAGTACTCCACGATCTGCCGGTCGATCAGCGTCGCGCAGATGGCGATCAGCATGCCGATCGCCGCGATCAAGTTGCCCGAGCGGGCCGTCTTGGGAGACGACAGCCGTTTGAGCCCCAGGATGAAGCAGACCGCCGCGACCAGGTAGACGAGCGTGACGTTCATCACTTGCCCCCCCGCTTCTTGGCGAACATTTGCAGCATCCGGTCGGTGACCAGAAAGCCGCCGACCACGTTGATGGCGGCCAACGTCACCGCCACGGTGCCCAGGATGGTCGAGACCATGTCCTGGCCCGCGCCGGCGGTCAGCATGGCGCCCACCACCGCGATGCCGGAAATGGCGTTCGAGCCCGACATCAGCGGCGTGTGCAGCTGCGGCGGGACCTTGGTGATCACCTCGAATCCGACGAACGAGGCCAGTACGAAGATGACGATCAGAACCTCGACGGCGATCATGACGCGCTCCTGGTTTCACCGGCGTGAGTCACGCAGGTCCCCGCGACGACTTCGTCCTCGAAGTCGAGTACGAGCTGACCCTCCTTGATCATGCTGAGCAGCAGCGTCGCGATGTTGCGTGAATACATCTGACTGGCGTGGGTGGGCACGGTGGCCGGCAACCGGCGCGGTCCCAGGATCGTCACGCCGTGGGCCACGACCTCCTCGCCGGCCCGGGTCAATGCGCAGTTGCCGCCGGTCTCGGCAGCGAGGTCCACGATGACCGACCCCGGCTTCATTCCCGACACCGCGGACTCGGTGATCAACACCGGCGCCTTGCGCCTCGGAATCGCCGCGGTCGAGATGATCAGGTGCGCGTCCTGGGCATGCTTCTGGATCAGCTCCTGGATCCGGACTTCCTGCTCGGCCGACTGCGCCTTGGCGTAGCCGCCGGCGTCCTCGGCGCCCGCCTCGAGCAGTTCCCGCCCCACGAACTTGCCGCCCAGGCTCTCGATCTGCTCCGCGGCCGCCAGACGCACGTCGAAGCCCTCGACGATGGCGCCCAGTCGCCGCGCGGTGCCGATCGCCTGCAAGCCGGCCACCCCCGCGCCGAGGATCAGCGCCCGGGCCGGCGCCAGCGTGCCGGCCGCGGTGACCAGCATCGGCAGGATGCGCGGCAGGCGGGCGGCGGCCAGCAGCACCGCCTTGTAGCCCGCGATCGTGGCCTGCGACGAGAGCACGTCCATCGACTGGGCCCGGGTGATGCGCGGCACCAGCTGCATACTAAAGGAGGAGATCGCGCGGCCGTTCAGCCGGGCCACCAGCTCCTCGCTGTTCCACGGCTCGAAGAACGAGAAGACCGCCCCACCCTGCCGGATCTGGTCCACCTCTTCCGGAGTCGGCTGGTCGATCTTCAGGACGATGTCGGCCTCGGCCAGCAGGGCGGCGGCGTCGTCGACCAGACGCGCGCCCGCTTTTTCATAGGCCTCATCGACGAAGCTGGCCGCCGTGCCGGCGCCCCGCTCCACCAGGACCTCGAGTCCGGCCTTGATGAGCTTTGCCACTGTCTCGGGAACGATGGACACCCGGTTTTCGCCGCCGGCACGCTCCCGTGGAACACCGATTTTCATGGAGTTCTCCTGGCTGGAGATACAGAAGGCGAGACTTTAACAGCTGCCCCTGGCCGAAACCACACACAGCTCGGGAATCAGCGCCTCTACGCGCTCCAAATCGCGTTTTTCCCAAGACAACATGTCGCAGCTTCCGGTGGCGCAGCAGAGCGTCCGCGATCTTTCCGCGCAATCCCTGCGCAGTCCGCATCGAGCCGGGCTGCAATGACTGCGCGCTCGATCCCGGAAAGGACTCCGACGGGCGGCCGAGGGCCCATGGGCGGCTGGCACGCGCTGTGTAGTTGCTCCGTCGTCCCTCTTGATGGACGCAACGATCCTCCTTCCCACCGAAATGGAGCACCAGCGATGAACCTCATGATGAGCCTCCTCGCCACGGCGGTCGCAGCGACCGTCCTGGCCTCGCCCGCCTTCGGCCAGCCCGGCCAGGGCCGGCGCTGCGGGCAAGGCCCGGGCAATGGCAACCGGAACTTCCGAAACGGAGGTTGCCTGAATGCGGGCAACGCCGGAGCCTGGCGGCAGGGTCCCCGGGCCGGTTTCCAACGGGGGCGCGGGCCGGGCCGCGGCTTCCGGCAAGACACCTGCCCGGCTCTGTACCTCCTCGACCGCCAGACCACGGCGGACGTGCCGGCCGCCTATCTCGACCGCCTGCAGGCCGCTCTCGACCATGAACTCGACGCCCGCGATTTCTACCGGCAGGCCGCGGGCCGGACCGGCTTCCGGCGCTTCTCGAATCTCGCCCGGGCGGAGCAGAACCACGCCGATCGCATCCGCGACGCAATCCGATTCCTGGGCGGAACGCCGGCTCCGAGACCGCAAGCAGCGCGGCCCGGGTCCGCCGGCCTGGACGCGCCGCAGCACGGTCGCGAACTCGAGAGCGCGGCCATCTCGATCTACGAGGACCTGATCCGGGACTGCCCCGATCCCGATCTGAAGCCCGTGCTTCAGAACATCCAGGCCGCGAACCACCGCCATCTCGCGGCGTCCGGAGGATGACGGCAGGCCCTTGGATAGAATCCAGGGTATGCAATCCAGGCCGGCACTCTTTCGACTCGCGCCCGCCGTGCTGCTGCTCGCCGCGGCGGGCGCGTGGGTGTTCTACGACTACCGTGATCTCCGGCGAGAGCACCTCGAGAATCACCGCCGGCTGGGTCGCGCGCTGCTCGAGGCCTTCGAAGGCGTGGTCTTCCGGGAGACCCGCGGCGGCTACTACTCCAAGGAGGAGCTGGCCGAGACACTCGCGGAGCTTCGGCCGGGTTTCGGAGCCCGCTGGCTGGCCGTGCGGGCCGAGGACGGAACGATCCTCGCGGAAGCCGGCCGGAAATCCGAATCGCCCGAATTGATGGATCCGCTCGTGCGCTTCGAGCAGCCGTTCACACCGATTCAACCCCGGGGTGCGGGGCGCGGGCGCGGGCAGCGGCAGGATCTCATCCGTCTTCCCGCGGCCGCCTACACCTTGATCCTGGTCATGGGCCGCGAGGATCTCGATCACCAGCTCGATTCCGACCGGCAGCGCGCACTCGTCATGGCCGGATCGATCGGAGTGGCCTTGTTCCTGCTGGCGGGAATCTTCCTGGTCCGGATTCGGGCGCTTTCGCTGCGGGCCGATCTGGACGCCAGCCGGCAGAAGCTGAACAGCCTCGACTATCTCCGGAGACTGGGCGCGGGACTGGTCCATGAGACCAAGAACCCGCTGGGCGTCGTGCGCGGGTTCGCCGAGCGGATCATCCGGGCGCCGCTCGATGAGGAACAGCTGCGCCTTACGGCACGAGCCATCCTGGAAGAGACCGACCGCACCACGGCGAGGCTCGACGAGTTCCTGCTGCTCTCGCGTCCGGCGGAGCTCAGGCGCCGGCGGTTTCGCCTGGGCGAATTGTTCGAGGAACTCGCGCTCCTGCTCGACCCCGACCTGAAGTCCAAAGGGGTCGGACTCGAGCTCGATTGCGGCGCGTTCGAACTCGACGCCGACCGCGAACAGATCCGCCGGCTGTTCATGAACCTGCTGCTGAACGCGATCCAGGCCAGCGAGCCGGGCGGCCGGATCTCGGTGACCTGCCGCCCGCTGCGCGACGGACTTCGCATCGAGGTCGGCGATGAAGGCCTTGGGGTGCCGCCGGAGCTTTGGGACACGCTGTTCGAGCCGTACGTCAGCGGGCGGCCGGGCGGCACCGGCCTGGGCCTCTCGATCGCGCGCCGGATTGCGCTCGATCACGGTTTTGAGCTACGGTACGAACCGAACCATCCGCGCGGGACGCGCTTGATCGTCGAAGTGAAGGGTTCATGAAACCGCCCCCCCGCCGACTGCTGGTCGTCGACGATGACGCCGCGCACCGGCGCATGCTGAGCGAGATCCTCTCCGATCTCGAGGTCGAGGTGACGGCCGCCGAGAACGGCCGCGAGGCGCTCGAGTCCATGCAGAAGGAGGCCCCGGAGCTGGTGCTCCTGGACATCCGCATGCCGGTCATGGACGGACTGGAGACGCTCGCCGCGATGGCGCGGCTCGGGCTCGAGATCCCCACGGTCGTGCTCACCGCGCATGCCGACCTCGACGACGCCGTGCGCGCGATGAAGCTCGGCGCCCGGGATTACCTTCGCAAGCCGATCGACATCGGCAGCCTGAAGGAACTCGTGGAGAGGTTCCTCGGACGCTCGGCCGAGCCGCTCCGGGACCATCCGCCGCTGCCGGCGGGCCTGGTCTTCGAGTCGGCGTTGATGCGCGAGGTGCTCGGCGAGCTCGCCCGGATCGCGAACAGCGACGTGCCGGTGCTGCTGTGCGGCGAGACCGGCACCGGCAAGGACGTCCTCGCCGGACTGCTGCATCAATGGAGTCCGCGCCGCATCGGCCCGCTCGTCGCGGTGAACGTCGCGGCCCTGCCGGAGACCTTGGTCGAGAGCGAGCTGTTCGGGCATCTGAAGGGCGCCTTCACCGGCGCGGTGGCCGATCGCATCGGACGCCTCGAGGAGGCGCAAGGCGGCACGTTGTTCCTCGATGAGATCGGCGAGATGCCGCTCGCGCTCCAGCCGAAGATCCTCCGGGCCATCGAGTCGAGGCGCGTGGCCCGTCTCGGAGGCGGACCGGAGCGGCAGCTCGACTTCCGGCTGGTCACCGCCACGAACCAGGATCTCGAGCGGGAGATCGAGGCGAATCGCTTTCGCCAGGACCTCTACTATCGCGTCGCGGTGATCACGGTCGAGATCCCGCCCCTGCGCGAACGCCCGGAGGACGTGCCGGCGCTCGCCCGGAGTTTCCTGGACGGAGACGAACGCCGGCGACTCTCCCCGGCGGCGGAGTCGTTGCTGCTCGCCTACGACTGGCCGGGCAACATCCGCGAACTCCGCAACACGATGCTGCGCGCCTCCGTGCTGGCCCCCGGCGACCTGGTGCTGCCCGAGCACCTGCCGCCGAGCCTCTGTGGCATCGACCCTTCGGCGATCCGGCCGGAGGTTTCCGGCCGGTCCCTGGCCGCCGTCGAGAAACGCGCGATTCTCGAGGCGCTGGAACGGAGCGCGGGCAATCGCACGGAGGCGGCCCGTGCGCTCGGAATCTCCCGCCGGAAGTTGATCTATCGGCTCAAACAATACCGGGAGGAGAACGGTCCATGAGCCTTGACAGCCGAGGCTCTGATCGCCTCAGATGACGCCCAGTGCTCATGAAACCCGCCGCCGACGATCGAGGAGTCCGCCGCGGCCGGGGGCGCCGCGTGGCGGCGACCCTCAGCCTGCTCGTGCTGCTGTTGCCTCTGGCAGCCATGCACGAAGCGCTGTTCCACGGCGCGATTCCGTCGGATTGCGCCCACCAGCAAGACGGGCCGGACGGACCGGATGGCAATGACGGGCGCCAACCCTCGATCTGTGGCGACGGCGTCAGCGTCCAGCACGCCGAGCTGTGCGGCTTTTGCGCCACCTCCCAACGCTGGTGGCCGGCCCACGATCCGGTTGGCGCCGGGATCCGGCTGAACGCACTTCCCGAGACCCGGCTGCTTTCGGCGGCCGCGCGGTCGTGGCTTCCACCGCAGGGCTCGCCCGGCCCGAGGGCACCTCCTCTCTCCCTCTGAATCCGATTCCTCGATCCGCGCGGGTCGAGAGCCCGGCCGAATCCGCCGCCGGGCATCTGGTTCACTTGAGCCTCTGAGCGCGAGAGAGAAGGTCCATATGTACCGCCCGTTTTCTGCCTGCCTGTTGCTGCTGCTGGCGACCCCGCCGGCGACACCCCAGGAAAAACCCGAGACACCCCCCGACGCTTCCGAGTTGAAGCAACTGATCGAGGAGCTGCGTCAGAATCAGGTGCAGCAAAGCCACCAGTATGAAGAGCGCATCCGCTCGCTGGAAACCCTGCTAAAGAAACTCCAGTCCGATCGGCAACAACAGCGCGAGGAGGACGAGCTGGACGAACTGCTGCGTCTCGCGGAATCCTCCGGTCCCCCGCCGGCCGCGCGGCCGAGCGCGAATCCGTCCCTGCTGAACCCCCAGATCTCCGTGATTCCCGACTTCGTCGGCCGCGTTCACGACGTGAGCATCAAGGGGGACGCGGCGGCGATCGAGGCGGCCTTCCCCGAGCTGTTCACCGAGCAGAATGCGCTCGACCTGCGCGAGGTCGAGGTGGACATGAGGGCCCCGGTCAGTCCGGACGCGGACGCGGTGGCGATTCTCGCCGTGGGTGAAGAGGAGGTCGCCTTCGAGGAGGTCTACATCACCTTCCACTCGCTCCCCTGGGGCCTGGCGGCCAAGGTCGGCAAGTTCCTGATCGACTTCGGGAGCGCCAACCGGATCCATCAACACGACCTCCCGCAGACCGACCGGCCGATCGTCCACCGCTTGTTGTTCGGCGACGAGGGCACCAGTTCGCCGGGCGTCTCGCTCTCCAAGCTGTTGTTCACGACCGAGGCGGGCGGGCTGCTGCCGGCGCTCTCCGAGTTGACCGTGGAGGTGATCAGCTCGATCAACGAGGAGTCGCCGCTGCTCGGCACCGAGGCGCACAACCAGATCGGCGTCAACACGCATTGGCGGAACTTCTGGCAGCTCACGCCGAACGCCGACCTGGAGGGCGGTGTCTCGTTCCTGGCGAGTCCCGACGGACCGGCCGGGCGGCATGAACAGACCACCGCGCTGGGCGGCGATCTGACCTGGCGCTGGCGGGACCCGGAACCGGGTTCCTACAATTCCTGGCTGGTCCAGGGCGAGGTGATCGGCTCCTCGGTCGACGTCCTGGAGTCGTCCTCGGGCGTGAACGCGCTGGGCGGCTACCTGACCGTGCAGAAGCAGTTCGATCCGAACTGGTACGGCGGCCTGCGGCTGGACGCGGCCCAGTCCCCGGTGGTGGAGGACGCCAACATCTTCGGCGTCGCGCCCTACGTCACCCACTACCTGAACGAGTTCATCCGGCTGCGCCTGCAGTACAGCTACATGTCCGGCGAGGTCGAGGACGGTTCGGCGGTCAACCAGGGCCTGTCGGCCCAGCTCACCTGGGTGTTCGGCGCGCATCCTCCCGAACCGTACTGGGTGAACCGATGAGCCTGCCGATCACGATCGCGCTTTTCGCCGCGCTGGCGCAGTCCGGCGAGCCGGCCGCTCCGAAGCTGATCCTGGTGGCGACCCATCCGGCGCTCGGCAGCATCGCGAAGCAGGTCGGCGGTGAACGGGTCGAAGTGACCAACATCACCCGGCCGACCTGGGACATCCACTCGGTGGAGGCCAAGCCGTCCGTGTTCGCCCATCTGAGCAACGCCGATGTGTTCGTTCACACCGGCCTCGATCTCGAGCTGTGGGCCGATCCCGCGCTCAAGGGTTCCCGCAACCGGAAGATCGCGCGGGGTGAACCCGGCAACATCGATGCCTCGCAGGGCGTCAAGCTGCTGCAGATCCCGGAGAACCCGAGCAGGCGCGAGGGTGACGTGCACATCTACGGCAACCCCCACTACTGGATGGACCCGCTGAACGCCTTGACCATCAGCACCAACATCGCCGCCGGCCTGGCCGCCGTCGATCCCGGTTCGGCCAGGCTCTACCTGGAGAACTCGAACGCCTTCCAGGCCGACCTGAAGGACCGCCTGAAGACCTGGTTGCGCCGCGCGATTCCGAGGAAGAACTCACAGATGGTGGTCTACCACGATTCCTTTCCCTACTTCTGCCGGCGGTTCGGTTTCCGGGTGGCGGATACGCTCGAGCCGAAACCGCGCATTCCGCCCACCCAGCAGCACCTGTTGTCGGTGATCGAAACGATCGAGTCCCGGCAGGTCCCGGTCCTGGTGCGCGAACCGTTCCACGATCGGGACGCGACCGACTTCGTGGCAGAGCGAACCGGCGCGAAGGTGGTCACCCTGGGCACCATGCCCGGGTTCGCGCCCGGCACGGAAACCTACCAGGACCTGATCGAATATGATCTCGACACGTTCCTGGGAGCGATCCCCTGAGCGGCGGGGAGACAGGGCGGATCCTTCTCCGAATCGAACGGGCCACGCTCGGCTATGGCCGCAAGCCGGTCCTGACCGATGTCTCTCTATCGATCGAGGCCGGCATGTTCCTGGGCATCGTGGGGCCGAACGGTTCGGGCAAGACCACACTCCTGCGTGCCATCCTGGGAACCCTGCGTCCCCGCGCCGGCCAGGTCATCCGGCCGGTTCCGAAGCTGCGCCTGGGCTACGTGCCGCAGCGCTCGTCGGTCGATCCCGTCTTTCCGCTGCGGGTGGGCGAACTGGTGATGATGGGACGCTACAGCCGGCTCGGCCCGATTCGCCGCCCGGGCGCGGAGGACCGCCGGCAAGTCGCACGAGCCCTTTCGCAACTGCAGATCCTCGATCTCGAGCAGCGGCTCTATCGCGATCTCTCCGGCGGGCAGCAGCAGCGCACGCTGATCGCCCGGGCGCTGTGCGGCGAGCCGGAGCTGCTGGTTCTCGACGAACCGACGAACGGCATGGACCTGGGCTCGGAGCAGGCGATCATGGATCTGGTCGGCTCGCTTTCGAAGGAGGCCGGGGTCACGGTGCTGTTCGTGACCCACCTGCTGAACCTGGTGGCCAATCAGGCCTCGCACCTGGCGCTGGTTCACGCCGGGGCGGTGACCGTGGCCCGGCGCGAGGAGATGCTCGACGAGCACCGGCTGTCATCGATCTACGGGATTCCGGTGGAGGTCTGCCGGTTCGGCGACTCCGCCCTGGTCCGGGCGCGGGCGAAGACGTGAAGCTCGACTGGGCCGCGCTTTTTTCGACCTACCAGAACGCCTACCTGGCGGCGGCGCTGATCGCGCTCGGCTGCGCGGTCGTCGGGGTCTACGTGGTGCTCTGCCGGGTTTCCTTCGTGGGCATCGCCACCGCCCAGATCGCCGCCGCGGGCGTGGCCCTGGCCTTCCTGCTGCACTTCTCGCCGCTGCCCGCGGCGATCCTTGCCGCCCTGGCCGGCGTCTCGCTGTTCGCCTTCAGCAAGGAACCCAAACGGGTCACCCGGGATGCCTTGATC
>Ga0326597_10002171_pt1 | contig 29704 bp, 20 predicted proteins | sample RVTome_12_FD_203789 | JGI IMG/M metagenome (GOLD analysis project Ga0326597, IMG submission 203789) | Soil microbial communities from uranium-contaminated site in the Upper Colorado River Basin, Wyoming, United States - RVT100D185 | ecosystem: Environmental > Terrestrial > Soil > Contaminated >... | reverse complement strand
GAACCGCCCAAAATCCTCGCTCTCGATGATCGAATCGAGGTCGGTTCCAACCGCTGACGCATCGCCCTCGATTTCGCGTGCAGCACTCTCATCCGCAGCTGCAGCGTCCTGGTCTGCAGCTACAGCACTTTCATCCGCGGGTGCGGCGCCTTCTTGTGCACGTGCCGCGGTCTCGTTCACGCGATCGGTGCCTTCATGTGCGGGCGCAGCGCTTTCGGCCGCGAGGGCGCTGCCTTTATCTGCGCCTGCAGCGCCCCGGTCTATGCGCGCCATGCCTTCGTGGGTGGACGCGACGCTCTCGCCCGCTGCTGGATCTCCATCCTCCGCAGGCACAGCGGCCTCAGTCATCGCGCGGTGTGGATCGCCGGACTCTGGATCCGCTGGCGCGTGCAATTGCTCCGCGACATAGATCTCGGCCAGCGACTTGCGGTATGCGTCGCTGGCCGCGGCGGGATCCGACAACCCGGCCTTCTCGTCGGCGGGAATTGCCGCCCAGCCTTCGCGCCTGACGCGGGAAACCAAACCCCGGTCGACGTTGAGCGCGATCATCGGAATCCGATTTTGCCTGGCGAATTCAAACAGCGGCAAGTAGAGGTCCGGGTCGAAACCCCAGACCGTCGACCAGTCCACCGCCTCGAGGAACGCCCCGACCTCGAGCTCGCCGTTCACCCACTGGTCCAGGGTCGGCTGGACGCGCCGCGGAAAGCTCTCGAAGCCCAGAATCATGTCGGATTCTTGGCCATGCAGAGCGGCCAACGTGTACAGCTGCCAGCGGTGGTGCTCGACGTTGTCGTGGACTTCGCCCAAGAGTACGACGGGACGCTGCGCGAGCCCGGCGAGCAACTGGTTGGTTGCGATCCGCTCGGCAGTCGCGGGATCGAGCCACGCCCCGACCGCCGCGCAGCTGCTTTGGTCCGGGTGCGGGTGGGCGCCCACCACCGACGTCAGGAGAGCGCCGGCCAGCACCGCAACGCCCTCCACCCGCCACCGCCATGCCGAGCTGCGCCGACGGCGCGGCGTGGATTGCAATCCACGTTCGTGCACCACGTCCATGCTGATCATCTCAACTGATTCCTCCGGATGTCTGTGCAACACTTTAGAAACATTGAGCTAAATACATCATTGAGCGCTGGGATTCGCCGCAACTGGAGTCGCCAACGTGCAGCGCGCAATCGATATCACAGCGCGGTTGGCGGCGTTCCAGAGTCGGTCAGCAGCGTCTTGATCCCTTGAACGATCAGCACATCCGAAGATTGCGTTCGAACCGCAGCGAAACGCACCCCGCGAGCCCGAGCGAATCTGCTCTGACGTCTCAGCGCTTCCAGTGGACGCGCAGAACATTTCCGCCATCCGAGTAGTGGTAATCCAGCTCGCCTTGATAGGCGTGGTGGATCGCATCGCCGATCGAGCGGGCCAGACTGGCCTCGCAGGTCGTCACCTGGAATTCTTCCCCGCTCTCGCTGACCTGCATGATCCGTTTGAGCGGATGCTGTTTGGCCTCGCGTTCCTCCACGCCGCGGATCAGACCGAGGATCTCCACGCGATGGGCGAGGTGGAAGTCTCCGGACAGCACCAGGATTCCCGCAGGCATCCCGTCCGCGGCGCGCTGACAGGCCGGGCAGACCACGTCACGCGCACCCTCGGGCAGCTGGCCCCAGCGCCAGCGGCCGTCGTGAAAGACGGCGTGGCAGCTGGGGCAGGCGCTGGGCTCGCGCGGTTTGCCGCGAGCCTGGTAGGGATCGTGTCGGCGTTCTTTGATCAGACGGTCTCGGCGGGTCAATGGGTGTTCCTCCCGGACGTGATCTTCCGTTCATCAGCGTCGCAAGTTTCGCGCCAGCTGAACACGCGTTACATGCCGCTCCCGCGACTCCAGCGCGCAGAAATCACCCAGGCCGCGCCAAGCTGCCCCACGCCGCCCGGCGGCCGTGCCGTTTTAGGGTGCACCCGGACTTGCGGGATCCGCTTGGCGGGCGCGCTCGATGGCCTTTGGGCATAGCCCCCTCCCGCTGGCGCTCCAAGGTCGTCGCGGACCCAATCGCCGCCCGAAAGCCCCGCTCCCGCCGTGGGCGGGAAACCTGGAAGGCCCGGATTGCAACGGCGGGCGGCGGGCCAAATAATCGCCGCCAGGGCAGTTTTTATGCCACGTTTCGGGTCGCCAGGCCACATACTCACCAGCGTCAGTTCCGCGCTCATCTTCGGCCCCGACGTGGCGGCCGAAACCGATGGGTCGGCTGTATCCAGAGGAACGCAATGCGCAAGCTGATATTCGCGATGTTGTTGATGTTGTTGACCAGCGCGCCCGCCGGGGCGGCGTCGATTGCGGACGACGAGACCGCCAATGACGCGATCGAAACCGCCGGAATCCAGATCCCGAACGGGTCCGGTCCGAGTGCCTCGGTGGGCGTCCTCACGCTCATCCCGGGCGACGTCGACTTCGTTGGAGTCGGCCCACTCGTCGCGGGCGACGTGATCACGGCGGTGGCGACTCCGCTAGGGGGCGAATTCTTGGTTCCCGACACGATTATCGGTGTGTTCAACGCCGCGGGCGACCGCCTCGATTTCAACGACGATGCTGGCGGCATCGGCTACGGGTCGGCGCTCGGCTTCGAAGTGTCATCGGGTGGGAATTACTTCGTCGGGGTCAGCGGCTACGGAGACGAGGCCTTCATGGGGTTTCACTCCGAGGACGGTCGTTACGCGCTCACGGTCAGCGTCGTCCCCGTCCCCTCCTCCAACACGCCTCCGGATTGCAGCGCCGCCGTCGCAACCCCCGACAACCTCTGGCCCGTCGACCGCAGGTTGGTCGACGTCTCGATCGCCGGAGTCAGCGACTCGGATGGCGATCCGGTCGCCCTGGCGATCACCTCCATCTTCCAAGATGAACCGATCGCCAACCTGCGCCGAAGGGACACCTGCCGCGACGGCCTCGGCCTCGGGACCGATCTGGCCAGCGTGCGAGCGGAATCCAGTGGCACTGGCGATGGCCGCGTGTACAGCATCGGTTTCAGTGCGATGGATGGGCACGGCGGAGAATGTTCCGGCACGGTGACGGTCTGCGTTCCCCGCCGCCAAGGCCGGCACGCGGGATGTGTAGACCAAGGAGCTTTGTTCGATTCGACCGACTGCAACGGCTAGGAGCCTGACCCAAGATGCGGATCGAGGGTGCTCTTGCGTGTTGTCGTTGCGTTAGAGCGCACGTTTTCGGCCCTTTCGTGAGTCTTGGGTCAGGCTCCTAGTCGCGCCGTTCGGCCCGAGGCGTTCGGTACCGCTCGGCACGCAGAGCTGGAACCGCGGTTTGCGGCTTTCGACGCAGTGCTGACGGACAGCCGTTCGCGAGCGATCGGCCGAATCACCTGCGCATGGGTTGTCGCGCACCGTAGGTCAGGCTGCGCCACAGCCATTCGGCGGGCCCGAATCGGTAATGGTGCAGCCACAGCGGGCTGACGACGAGCTGGACGAGCCAGATGCCAACTACCACGTAGTAGAGCTGGTAGCGCTGCAACTCGCCGACCAGGCCGAACCCTACGCCGTTGAAAATCAACGCGCAGATGACCGAGTGGGCCAGGTAATTGCTGAGCGCCATGCGACCCACTGCCGCCAGGCTCAGCTTCAGCCAGCCCAAGATGCCCGACTTACAGAACAGCATCACCAGCCCCGTGTAGCCGAATGCACAGCCCAGCCGGCCGACATCGTAGGTTGGCATGATGGTCGAGAAGATGTCGTAGTCGCTGGCGACGAACCGGTGGATCTCCCAGGCGTTCACCGGCAGGCCGACCGCGAATCCGACGAGCGTCATCAGCGTGTAGAACCGGCGGCTGTGGCTCGCGTCGAACACGCGATATTTGTACAGCGCCATGCCCAGCAGCATGCTGATGAAGGCATCCCAGAAATGATACGAGCGGACGGAAACGGCCTGCCCCGCAATCACGTCGGGAGCTTGGCGCGCAAGCACCGTGAAGTAGCCGGAGCGGCGCATCGTCAGCTCTTCGTCGATCTCCTTCTGGGTCGGTCGAATCGACTCCAATTCTTCGCGCCAGGCATCGATCGCGTCCTGCTGTGCATCATCCAATTTCTGCCCGCCATCGAGCAACGCCTGGGCTTCGGCGGCCTCGCCCTGCATGCCGATGAATTGCTGCCACCGAAATAACTCCGTGGTGGCGTACAGCGACAACATGACTGACGCAGCGATCAGCAGCCGCGAGGCGCTGACGTTGCGCAGCGGAAACAGGAACAATCCAACCACGCCGTAGATGTAGAGGATGTCCCATGGCCAGAGCAGCAGGAACGCGTCGCACAGCCCGAAGAGAATCAGCAGGATGGTGCGTTTGTAGTAGAGGTCCGCGAGCGAGGCAGCGGCGGCGGAACTGTCGCGCCGCGCGGTGAAGAGAATCACCCCGGCGCCGAACAGCATCGAAAAGATGGCGCGCATCGAACCTTCGAACAACACGTCGATGCCGACGTAGGTCCAGAAGTTGATGCCTGTGAGCGCACCATCGGGTATCGGGTTGCTGAAAGCGTAACTCACCAGCCCGAAGCCGATGATGTTCATGAGCAGGATGCCGAACAGCGCGACCCCGCGCAGTGCATCGATGGACGCGATCCGGTCCCTGGCCTGCACCGGCTCGGCCCCGACGACTTCCTGCATGATCTACCCCTGATGCCCCGTCCGGCAGGCCGATCGCCGAGCAGCGCTAGCGCCCGCATTCAGACGCGGCTCAGGCGGCCGAATCGCCCTCCTCCGAGCGCGGGACGACCGGGACGTAATCTGGAAACCACATCGACGCGCTCACCACCGCCTCGACCTCGGCATCGGGGATGGGTTGGCCGAGTCGCCGCTCGCTGCCGTAACGGATCACTGCGGCGGCCACGAGCGCGCTGGTCTCGCGCAATTTCGACTGGTCGGGAAAGAGCGCCCCGAGCTTCAATCGCTCGTCGTCGATGCTCTCGGCGAGCGCCTTCGCGGCCACGTAGAAGACATCGTCGGGAACCTCGCGCATCTCCGACAGGATGACGCCGAGCCCGACCCCGGGAAACACGAACACGTTGTTCGCCTGCCCGATCACGTGGCGGACACCCTCGTAACAGACGTCGGCGAACGGGCTGCCCGTCGCCACGATGGCTCGGCCACCGGTCCACTCGAGGGCCTCCGACGGTGTGCACTCGGCCTGACTCGTCGGGTTCGAGAGCGGGAAGATGATCGGCCGCTCGACGTGCTTCGCCATTTCCTCGACCATCGCCCGGGTGAAGGTGCCCGCCTGTGCGGTCGCACCGATCAGCACCGTGGGCTTCATCAGCCGGATCACGTCTTCCGGACGCGGGTCTGGAAGCGCGTCGATGCCGTAGTGCGCCAACGCCGAACGCGTCACAGCCAGCGCGGCTTTGTGGGGATCCCGATTGGTGCGGTCGTCTCGAATCAGCCCCTTGCTGTCGAAGAGCAGGTGCGCCCGCGCGATCTGCTCCTCGGAAACGCCCTCGGCGCGCATCGCCGTGCAGAGGAGATCGCGGGTACCCGAGCAGGCCTCGCCAGCGCCCATGTAGACGAAGCGCTGCTCCGCCAGTGACTGACCGGTGGTGCGAAGACCGGCGAGAACCCCAGCGACCACGACCGCCGCCGTGCCCTGGATGTCGTCGTTGAAGCACGGCACGCGCTTGCGGTAGTTGGCGAGCAACTCGAAGGCGTTGCGCTTGTGGAAGTCCTCCCACTGGAGGAGCGCGTCTGGGAATACCTCGCGGACACCCTCGACGAACGCCTCGATGAACGCCGCGTAGGCGCTCCCGCGCAGGCGGCGCTTCGGGTACCCGATGTAGAAGGGATCCTCGAGGAGTTCCGCGTTATCGGTACCGACATCGAGGCTGACCGGCAACGTCTTCGAGGGATGCACGCCGGCTCCCGCGACGTAGAGCGCGAGCTTGCCAATCGGAATCCCCATCCCGCCGGCGCCCTGGTCGCCCAGTCCGAGAATGCGCTCATTGTCCGTGGCGACGATCAATCGGACATCCTGGAAGGTGAACTCCCTCAGGCGCGCCGGGATGATGTCGATGTCGTCGGGAGTGAGCCAGATGCCGCGCACATTGCGGTGGATGTGGCTGTAACGCTGACAGGCCTGCCCCACCGTCGGCGTGTAGACGATGGGCATCAGCTCGGCGAGATGCTCGACCAGCACGCGGTAGAAGAGGACTTCGTTGCGGTCCTGGAGCGCCGCGAGTCCGATGTATTTCTCCAGATCGTCTGTCTTGGCGGCGAGGTGCTCCATCTCGAGATCCACCTGCTCTTCGATGCTGCAGATCCGCGGAGGCAGCAGTGCGTTGAGCCCGAGGCGGTCGCGCTCCTCCTGTGTGAAGCCAAGGCCCTTGTTGGTAGACGGGTTCTTCAGCAGCCAGAAGCCCCGCTTGCTCGTCACGATCTGTTCCGGTCCGCAGACGACCCGCGAACCCTTCACGCCAGTCATTGCCCCTCCCTCCGCACCGAGTGCCGAGCCCAACTGCAACCCGGTGGATTCTGCCAACATATACTCCCGGTCAGAACGCGCCCCCGCTAGCAAAAAAATCACGCACCCGGAGCCTTCAAGAACTGGCGCGCTTCAACAGGGCGATCGGCGACGGCGCGCTTCAGGGCAGGCAGTCCACGCGGTCGTAGCTCAGTTTGCTCATCTCGTCCGTTTGCGGGGCGCGCAATCCATGGATCTCGAAGGTTCTCGCCTCGATGCTCGCGAGCAGGGCATTGCCGAGCCTCAGTCCAGCTTCGCCGCTCTGTCTGCTGTAGTTCGTCAGGTAGGTCAGCGCCAGATCATCGCGGTGGGCTTTGAACAGCGCGTTCGCCGTCGCCGCGACCGTCTCCTGTTCGGCGATCAGTCGGTCCTCGAAAGCCGTCAGCGCCTCGGTCACTTCGGGCAGGAATGCAGTCGGATGATCGCAGGTGTAATACATCAGCCGTTTGAAGATTTGTCCGGCGAATTCGGTCGCTTCCTTTATCTGCCAGTCAGCGGTCACGAACCGGGTGGCCTCGCCCTTGGTCAGATAGCGATGTTTGCCAAACTGCGGGGCGATTTGCTGCACGCCAATCCGATAGGGGATGAACGGCGCGGTCACTGAACTCGTCGGCGCGATCCACAGCAGGTTCATCTCCGCGCGCCCACGGCCTTTGAGCTGAGCCACCTGACCATATCCGGTCGAATCCTTCGCGATGCGCGGATCCCGCACGGCATTCATCATCGCTCGCAGGTCGATTGGCGCTGCCGCTCGGAGTTCTCGTTCCATCGCGCCGCGCGGGCCGCGCTCTTCATCGGCGCCGTAGACTTTCGCGACGTCGAATGGCACACCGGCTTCCGGATCGAACCACCCCTGTTCGATGGCGAAGCCGATGAAGTTGTCGGATCCCATGTAATCATCGCGTTTCTGGAAGTCGAGCGGAATCTCGCGGATGTAACCGGGATAGGACATGCGCACCTCGTCGGGACCGAGGCGTTGCGCGATCCACAGGCCCTTTCCGCCCGCAAAATTCAGCAGCACCCAACCCTCTTTCGAATCGGCGAACATGTGTGAGTTGCCGCCGTACGTCGAATATCCATACTCGTCGATCAATGCCCCGACGATCTCGGCCGCTTCGCGCGCCGTCCTCGCGCGCTCCATGGCGATCCTCGAAAGATCGCTGTACTGGGGGCCCGTCTGCGGCCGGGGCGTCAGCGCAATCAGTTCGTCTCGCGAGGGCGCCCAGACGTCGCGCCCGGCCACATTGCGCTCGTTGAGTCCGCCATTGGTCAGCGGAGGCGGAAAGCCCTCGTACTCCGAATAATTCATCGTCAGATAACGGAATGTGTGGCGCGCCTGCGGGATCTCGATGAACTCGCCAGGCATGAACGTTTCGGCCGTCACGCCAACGGTGATGGTGGCGCCCTCGGGGTGATCCTGTGCGGGAATGACTTCGAGCCAGTGGCTGGATACCTCGTCGCCGGAACCACCGATGAAGACGCTTCCGTCAGTCGTGAGGTTCTTGCCGACGTAGATCGCGTAACTAGCAAGAGCGGCGCGTTGACAAAGCAGCGCGACCGCGAACAGAACCATGGACCTGATCATCATGGCGTCCCTGACGGTTGCGTAGATTGGCGCAATCCTAATTCAGTGTGCCGCAACACGCGAAGTTCCGCCGTGAAAGCTGGGGTCGGATCCAACCAAAATCCAGTTCTAGACGTCACGGCGGGGAGGCCTGGCGCAACCCCGGATCCAACCTCAGATGCCGCATCGGCGCCGAACGCTCGGGCTCGCGAGAATCACGGGGTGTTGCTTCTTGCGGCAATCGGTCGCCGGCGGCGGCAACGCGCGAGCAAAGCGAGCGCTGCGATCCCGGCGCGCAGCCCGCCCACCGCCGGCTCGGGCACCACCCGGTAGAGTTCACCGCCCAGGTCGACGATGTACATTTCTCCAAAGCCGTCTTCGCCAAATGCAGCAATGCGGTCGAGGGTGCCCTCGGGCGGGGCAAACTGGCTGGTGCGGTCGGTGACCTCCCCGCTCACCACCGCGTCGCCGTCCCACGCGAAGCTCCAGATGGTGTTCTTGCAGTAGTCCGCGAAGAAATAGTGTCCGTAGATCTCGGCAATCGAGCCTCGATAGACGATGCCACCGGTAACGCTACCGCTGCAGAATCCGATGCCGGAATGGTCGTACTCCCACATCGGGTCCGCAAACGCTGCGGATCCACACGGAGGTTCGCTCGGGTCCGGATCGTTGCAGCGCGTGCCCTCTTCGACATCCCAGCCGTAGTTGAGAAATCCCGTGTCCGTGCCAGCCTGGATATCGATCTCTTCGCGGGCGTCTTGTCCGACATCTCCGATGTAGAGGTCGCCACTGAGTCGGTCGAAGCTGAATCGAAACGGATTGCGCAGCCCGTACGCGTAGGCTTCGAGGCTGCTGGGGGCGCCGGTGCTGATGTTCCAGCGAACGATCTGGCCGAAGGGGTTGGTGTTGTCCTGCGCACGGTCACCGGGATCATTGGCGCCCCCACCATCGCCGAGGCCGAGGTAGAGGAAGTCGCCGCGGATCGCGAGCGTGCCCCCGTTGTGGTTGTTGAACGGTTGGCTGAGCGAGAAGAAATTGAGTTCGCGCGAGACGTCCGCAAGGTTCGGATCGCCGGATACCGCGAACTGCGAAACCCGGCTCGTCAGGCCCGCTGACGTGTAATAGACGTAGAATAGACCGCTGGTCGCATAGTCGGCGGGAAAGGCCAGACCGAGCAAGCCACCTTCGCTGGTGGTATCGACGCCATCGATACTGAGAAATGGCGTCGCGAGCAGCGAGCCGTTCTGGTAGATCCGGATTTCGCCCGCGCGCTCGACAACGAACAAGCGGTCATCGCCGGCGGGCGCAGCCACGAATGTCGGCGCATCGAGGTCGGCGGTAGTCAAGATCCGCTCCGTGCCGAGAGCCTGCGCCGACTCGCTCGCACTCCAAAGAACCAGTATCAAGAGCGCTCCTGCGCTGACCGGCGAGCCCGATCGCATCGCAATTCCCTCCGCGCCCGTTCCGCAGCGACCCTGAGCCGCGGGTAACGCTTGCCGACCGAAGCCTAGCTCCCTCCCATCACGCGGTCTCGTGGCAGATCCGGTATTCCTGTGGAACCCTTCGCAGACTCAGCAGATCGCCACGGCGCCGCCCAACGACAGGCTTGCCGACCCGGACAGAAAGGAATCGAGGCAGAATCAAATGGCGAATCACAGCACCGCATACCTTCTTCGCGTTGAGTCAGAGTGTTGAAAGCCTCCTCGCGAGACTGCTCGGTGATCGCAGCACTTTCGATCCTTTCCGTCTATTTCTACTTCCTGATGGAATGGATTTTTTTCACCACCAAGCCATCGTTCATGTCTTCGCTTGCCATATCAGATAAGATCTCTGCACTCCTCATTCCCCCAGGGATCTTCTCCATCGCATTTCTCTGTGCCATTGCGCTGCTGCGCCTGCTGACCCGAGCAATCGGAATCGGCGACGCCAACCTCTTTTCCCGCGCCGCACCACTCTTGCCAGCGCTCCCCCTATCGGTCTGTTTGTTCATTCTAGTCGACACCTATACCTACACCTTGTTCGATTATGGTGTCATCTCGACCGACGGATTGTCCCGCTTTCTCTATGCCCTCTGGCTGCTGCTTCTTTACTTCCTCAGCTACCTCTTTCTCTATCGCCGAGCGAATGCGCTCGCCCTGTCAACCGCACGGCGAACCCTCACCGTGCTGGCGGGAACACTCCTGGCCATCTCGGCTGCAGATGCCGCTTTCGTTCTGGCGGGCAACGGATCATTTTCCGGCCTCGCGCTCACTGCGCACACCAAGCTGGATCGACTTCCCAACATCCTCTTGATTTCTTCCGACGGCATGAACGCGAACCGCACTTCGGCCTATGGTTACGCGAGGGACACGACGCCTTTTCTGCGCACCGCGATGAAGGATGCACTGGTTTTCGAAAACGCGTTTACCAATTCGCCTTCTACCCGCCCCTCTCTGGCCTCGATGTTCACCGGAAAACTCCCAACCACCAATCGACTGCGTGGCATTTCCGGTATCCTGCAGGGAAAGCACGCCTACGAGCACCTGCCCGGCATCTTGAGAAACCTCGGCTATCAGAGCATGGACATTACCTATCATTTTGTAAGCAGCTCGTTCGACTACAACCTGCGCAACTCTTTCGACGTTTCGGACTCGCGGACGATCCGCGGGCAGAAACTCTTCTCTCCAGCCTCTCTTTCGACCGCCTTCGCAAACGTGGAATTCATGATCGCCGAGGTCGCCAAACGGATCGGCGAGCGCCTGCTTCACGTATTGTTCATCGAAAGAATGGTTGACGAGTTCGATGAACTGATCCATGGTAAGAAGAAGTATTTCCGCGCCTCGGCAGATGACCTTCGCCTGAAAGCGCTATACGAATTCATCGAAAGCGCGCGTGAGCCCTTCCTGGTGCATGCCCACTTCATGGGCACACACGGCCCCAAATTCGAGATCGAACGCCCCCAATTCTCGCAGGGACAGGTGCAGAGCGAAGAGTGGATGGACGATTTCTACGAAGATTCGCTGCTTCAGTTCGACGGCTATGTCGAGGAAATGTTCGAAAGACTCCAGCAAAGCGGAAGATTGGAAAACTCGATCATCGTGATCAGCACGGATCATTCCAAAGGACCCGGACATTCGCGCACGCACGCACGCCTTCCGCTATTGATATTCTTCCCCAACCGCGATCACAATGGGCGCGTGCAGGCCAACGTTCAACTGCTCGATCTTGCGCCGACCCTGCTGGATTATCTGCATGTCGACAAACCCAACTGGATGGAGGGCGAATCCGTATTGCGCGAAGAGCCGGACCGACTTCGGCGAATTCTCAGCTTCTACGCGCGGCGAGGAAACGAAGTGCCCGGCAATCCAATCTACGAAGTGCAGGTGGTCGTCTGCAATCGCGTCTACAGCATGCGGTTCCCCTCGCGCGGAGTGGGGCAGCGCCCGGTCGAGGGACATACGGACCCGTGCAATGATCTCGAGCTGCCCGACCCGGCTGAGATTGGGCGTTTCGTTCTCGAGCACCTGGAATCGCGCGGAATGGATCTGACCCGCGACGTTCTCCAGACTGAATAGGGCGCAATCCTTGTTTCGAGTGACGGCTGGCTGGGGGTAACCGCGAACAAATTGCCTATGCTCGCGCGCGTGTCCGAACCGGATCGACCGGCGAATTCCCGATATGCGAGAAGCATCGAGTGGCTGCTGTTCGCGACGGCAACGCTACTCTCGGCGCTTCTGCTCTTCCTCGTGCAGCCGCTGGTCGCCAAGTACATCCTTCCCTGGTTCGGGGGCGCCCCCGCGGTGTGGAACGTCTGCATGGCGTTCTATCAATCCGCGCTCTTTGGTGGGTACCTCTATGCGCACTTGCTGATCACCCGGGTTCCTCCCTCTCGCCAGTTCTGGGTGCACGGCGCGCTCACTGTCGCCGCTTTTGCGGTGCTGCCGGTGCTGCCGGCTGAGTCCTGGCGGCCCGATGGCGCCGATCCTCCCGGAGCACGAATCTTCCTGATGCTGATCAGCAGCGTTGGTCTTCCGTTTCTCGTGCTCGCTGGAACAGCGCCAATCGTGCAGGCGCTCTTTGCGAGGCGCTTCCCGAGCGCCTCCCCCTACCCGCTCTACGCGCTATCGAACTTTGGATCGCTGCTCGCGCTGTTGTGCTTTCCATTCGCCGTCGAGCCCTGGCTCTCGATATCGGCGGCGTCACCGCTCTGGTCTGGCGGATTCGCGGTCGCGGGGAGTTCGGTATTGGCGTGTGTGTGGCTCGCCGCCTCGGGTGGTCGCGTTGACGACCGGCGCATTCGCGCGGAAGCCGGTAATCAAAAACAATCGGCGCCAGAGCGTGCGGATCTCGAACAGCGCGTCGTGTGGCTGCTGTTGCCGGCCTGTGCGGTGGTTTTGCTGATGGGCGTGACGAACCTGTTGTGCCTCGACGTGGCGAGCGTGCCGCTGCTTTGGGTCGTCCCGCTCGCGCTCTACCTATCGACCTTCATTCTCTGCTTCGCGTCCGATCGCAACCATCGGCCGGCTCTATACTCCGCGGTGGTATTGATTGCGCTGGCCGCCGATGTGGCGCTGGAATACGGTCAATTCGGGATCCTGTGGCGCCTGTTCAGGATCGACAGCGTCTTCGACAAAATCCTGATCCTGATCGCACTGCTCTTCGCAAGCTGCATGCTGCTGCACGGAATGCTCCAGCGCCTGAGACCGCCGACCGAGCAGCTCACCGCCTACTACCTTTCGATTTCTGCTGGTGGCGCGATGGGCGGCCTCTTCGTCGGCCTGCTCGCACCCATCGCCTTCAACGATTACGACGAACTTCCGCTCGGTTTGATGGCCAGCTGGATTGCGCTGGGAATCCTGGGCTGGCGGCGGAGTGCTCGGCGCGAGAGAGCGAGAGGCGTTCGTCTCGCGACCGCCGCAGCAGCAGCGACTCTCGCACTTCTCAGCGGAGTTCAACTGATCTTCGAGAAGGATCGAGGCCTCGGTGAGGTGGTGTATCAAAAGCGGAGTTTTTTCGGCTTGCTGCTCGTACGCGAGAAACACCCGAACAACCCCAAGCGTCACGTCAAGATCCTCGTGAGCGGTACGACGTCCCACGGGCGGCAGCTTCAACACCCCATCGCGAGGCACATGCCGGTGTCCTACTTCGGCCCGCTGACCGCGATCGGGATCGTGCTCTACGACGGCCCCCTCAGCGCAGCGGGCCTCGAACTCGACCGCGCACCCGTGGGCGCCGGAAGGCGGATCGGGATCATCGGCATCGGCGTGGGCGCGCTCGCGGGTTACGGCCGCCGCGGCGACGAGATCGTCTACTACGAGATCGACCCCGAGGTGGTTTCGGTCGCGGTCGACTCGGGCCATTTCGACTACATGACGACCAGTCGCGCAGAGATCGAGATCGTACTGGGAGATGGGCGGCTTTCACTCGAGCAAGAGTTGAAGAAATCGGGGTCGCGCCAGTTCGACCTGCTGGTCATGGATGCCTTCACGAGTGACGCAATCCCGGTCCACCTGCTGACCCAGGAAGCCTTCGGAGTCTACGTGCAGCATCTTCGGAACGATGGACTCCTCGCCGTGCAGGTCACCAATCGACACCTTCAGCTGTCGCCGCTCGTCTCGCGCCTGGGCGCATCTGTCGGGCTGCACTCGCTGCACGTCCAAAACCGCAACATCAGTGGCTATTCGTCGGGACAAACCAAGTGGGTTCTTCTGAGCCGGGATCCGAGCGAGATCGACCGACTCGAGCAGGCGATCCGCGCGCGGATGCGGTACGCGGGAGTGAGCGAACCAGACGTGCTGCCATCCCGCCCCCGGCAGGCTGACCTCGACGCCGCGCCATTCTGGACCGACGACTACAGCAACATCCTGAGCGTACTGAAAAAGCGTCGCTAGCCGGCGAATCCGTTGAATTCGCTTGCGTCGTCGCGCGGCCCGCTGGGCCGCGCTCCTAGCCGGCGAATCCGTTGAATTCGCTTGCGTCGTCGCGCGGCCCGCTGGGCCGCGCTCCTAGGCAGACCCGGGGGCTCTTGGTGTAATCTAGTTCCTGGATCGAGGAGCCTCATGCTGTTTCGCACCGGCCTGGTTCGGCGGCCCCGACTGCGCGGTAGGCAGCTCATCGCGTCGGCGACCTTGTTGCTAGCGTGCAGCAGCTTTCCGGCGGGCGCGCCCTCGGCGGGCGCCGCGCGTTTCGTCGCCATCGCGTGGAGCGATTTTCAACAGGGGCACGGATTCGTCCAGCGTTTCGCGACCGAAGCGCCGTGGGCGTTCGACGCTGGCGCGATCGCGGTTGGCGGCAGCCCGTCGCTGCGCTTTGCGGGCAATCGACTCTATGCGGTGGGTGGCGCGGATGGCAGCGTCGCCGCCATCGACTGCCAATCCTGGAGCGTGGCCCGGGTCTACCTTCTCGGAGCGCAGAGCCAGCTCCTGGATATCGCGGTGGTCGGCTCCCAGGTCGCCTATCTGACGACGCGCGATTCCACCCAACTGCTGCGCCTGAATCTCGCGACGGGGATCGCGCAACAGGCGCTCGACGTCGCGGGCTTCGAAAACCCGGGTGGCATCTTGGCTGCGGGCATGATGGCGGTCGACGCGGGCCGCCTGATCGTCCAGGTTTCGCGTTTCGAATCCAGCGCAACCGATGCGGGGTCGGCGGTGGGGCCCACGGGGTATCTGGCGGTGGTCGACATCGCGAGCGGACAATTGGTGGATGTCGATCCGATCCAGCCGGGAATCCAAGCGATCGCGCTCCAGGGCACCTTTCCGAAATACAAGATGAAGCTGCTCCGCGACCCCCGGCGCCTGTACCTCAGTGCGTCGGGCGAGTACTTCGATGAGGGCGGTCTCGAGGAAGTCGATCTCGACGCGCTCGCGTCGCTCGGCTTGGTGATCGCAGAAGCCGACGGCAACACCGCAGCTGATCTCGGCTCCTTCGCGATGGTGGCGCCCGATCGCGGCTTTCTGGTTTCGAGCACGGACTTTGCACCGTCCTCCCACCTCTCGCGTTTCTCATTCACGGGGGGTGTGCAGCTCGAGGAACTCTTCGTGACCGTGGATTATCGCGTGCCCACCATGGTCCACGACCCGCAAACCCATACGGTTTTCGTTCCCGATGGCGGAACCACAAATGCGTATTCGATCTTCGATGCAGACACCGGCGAACGGCTCAACCGCGACCCGCTTCTGCTCGGGGGACCCGCCACGGATATCGAGCTGCTCTGCGATCCCGAACAGAGCTGCGATTGCGCGGTCGGCTACGGCTGCACGCCGGTGCCCGCGTTCTCGAATCGCGGACTCGCGCTGCTCTGTCTGGCATTGATCGCAACCGGTGTGGCGTTCGGTTCCGTTCGCCTTGCCTCTCCTCCAGCGTGCGCTGAATGAGATTCGGAACGCCGGGCAGCAGCCCGCAACCTGAATGCCCTGATCGCGAGGAGTTGCAATGCTGAAGAACCGTTTTCGGAGCCGAACTCAGCTCGGGAATGCACTGGGTCTGGCGGCCTTCTGCGCAGCGTGCGCAAGCTCGGCGCCCTCTAACCAGCAGGGCGCAGAAATGCGCGGCCCCAACGTCATCCTGATTACGGTGGACGGCCTCCGCACCGAAGAGCTCTTCGGCGGCATCGACGAGCGCGTGCTCGGCAGTGTCGAGCATTCGGGGATCGAATACGAATCGGAGAGCGAGCGGGTGCGTGCCGCTTATGCTGGTTCGAGCCCGGACCTCTCTCGCAGCGCCTTGATGCCGTTTTTCTGGACCGAACTCGTGCCAAACGGCGTGCTGCTCGGCAACGAGAGCAAGGGCGGTGGGGTGCGCGTCACCAACAAGGAATTGTTCTCGGCGCCAGGCTACATCGAGATCCTCACGGGTGAACCCCACGATGAAGTCGTGTCCAACGATCCGATTCGTTACCCCTATCCCAGCTTCATGGAGTACGCGAAGCAGGGCCTCGAGCTGGGATACACGGACGTCGCCACTGTCGGATCGTGGGAGGGCTTCGCGACGCTGTCCTCCAGCCGCCCCGACGAGTTTTTCACCAATACGGGTTTCGAAACCGTGAAGCCCGAATACGCGACAGAGCGCATGGTCTGGCTCGGTGAAATTCAGCACGACGTCATCAGCCTATGGCCGGAGGGGCGCAGCGATGCGATCAGCTTCGGAATGAGCATCGAAATCCTGAAGGAATTCAAGCCGCGCGTGCTGTACATCGCGTTCGGCGAAGCCGACGATTGGGCGCACCAACGCCGCTACGACCGCTATCTCGATTACATCCACGTCTTCGACAGCTACCTCGAGCGCCTCTGGACCCTGCTCCAGAGCATGGATGAATACCGGGACAACACGACACTGATCATCAGCACGGACCACGGCCGCGGTCGCGATCCCGAGCAGTGGGTCGAGCACGGGGCCGGTCCAGAGTATGCGGGCTCCGAAGCGATCTGGATTGCGATCATCGGCCCCGGCGTACCTGCTCGCGGAGAAATCGCGCCCGCTGATCCCGTAACCCAATCGGACATCGCCGCCACGGCGCTGAAGGCGCTCGGGCTCGACTACCGACAGTTCAACCCGCGGATGGGACCGCCGATCCCGGCCGCGTTCGGCGAATGACCCATCCGGTGATCCCGTGTGACCGCTGACGAACCTCACGCCCAATCCGAAACCGGTGCCCGATCCCAAACTGCTCCCCCAACCGAAACCGGTGCCCGTTCCAAAACCAGTGCCCATTCCAAAACCGGTACCCAATCCAAAACCGGTACCCAATCCAAAACCGGTACCCAATCCAGTTTGGGAGGGCGGGACTTCCGCGAAGCGCCCGATTGCCACACAGCGCGAATCGCAACGCATCTCGAGCAAGGAGGGCGTTCGTTTCCGCTCGGTGTCACACTTTCGTATGACACGCGCTTGGACTCCCTTCGCGCGGTCGCTGGAATCCTGGCGGGTGCCTGGAGATGCCGAAGACCTTCCTTCGCAATGGCGCAACAATCTTGTCGGTGCTGTGGGCTTGCGTCGTCTTCCCCGCATCGGCGAGGGCCGGAACTGCCCTCTACGACGCGTCGTTGATCCTTCACGCGTTCATTGGCGGCATCCCGATGCCCATCGGCGGGGCCGCGGCTGGGTCGGAAACCATTCAGCACACGCGGATCGACACCGGGCCCGCACCCGTTGCGGTTCCGAAATCCGCGGTTGGGGTGACCGCCGCCGCGTATTGGCCAATCTTTCCCCCGACCCACTTCTATTCCACCTTCGCGATCTTCGCGAATGACGCCGGAAAATTCTTTGCCGGCGGAGACCCTGCGGCCGGCAAGGGGACTGTCAGCCACAAGGCCCATCCGAATCGCGCGGGTTCATGGTTCATTCGCGAGGGCAAGAACGCGTTCGGAGGAACACTGGGGCTTCTCGGCAAGCTGGGCGCGTTTGCGCAGTTCGAGATCGCGATCTTTCGCCCCTCCGGACCGGTCCCGGGAATCTTCACGGGCACCTCGAGTTGGAACATGATCCGGGCGCTCGGGCGCAGCCAGATGAAGCCCCTGAACCCGTACACCAATATCGGTATGTTCGTCAACAAGACCGGCGGCTTGAGCGATCCGTACTCGAATCTCGTCACGACCTACACGAAATTCGCGTCCGGTACTCCCTGGACGACGGGGACCGTCACGGTGGTCGCGAAAGAGGGGTCGTCCGCGACAATCCTTCGACGAAGTGGTTACGATACGACGACCCCGGGCGGCGTGCGCAACATCCAACTCGTCACGCCGGCCCTGACCCACTGGGCGCGAAACCAGGAAAGGCCCTCCAACCACACCGGCCACATCGCGATCCTCAAGATCCGATTGGTTCCGGAGCCGAGCAGCCTGGCGATGTTCGCCGCAGGAGTTGGCGCGCTCCTGCTACGCCATCGGACGCTTCGCCCTTGCTCGTTTCGCCGCGATTCCATCGCGTAGCCCTTCCTGCGAATCCTCAAGATTCCTCATTGCGCCGCGATTTCGACGCGTAGTCCCTCTTGACGACACGGTGCGCGATCGCCCCGACGAGGATCATCCCGGCGCCATACGCGATGGCCAGCAAGATTTCACCGCTCATGTTCGACACCCCCTGCATCCAATGTTGCCCTCTCGGGCGCCGGAGCGCTTCGGCCCAACGCGTATGGACGGGCGTAGAAGATGACCATCACAGCAATCGTCAGCACGCCGGTCAACATCAGGATTTTCGAAAAGCGCAGGGTTGTGCTGAGCTTGCGTTCGTCCAGTTCTCCGCTCGGAACCCGGTGGATCATCGCCCGATAGGAGCGCTCGCCGTCCGTGGCCTGGCCCATTTCCGAGACGATCCAGATCGTCGCAACGCTCGACGCGATTCCGATCACGAAGGGATCGAGGAAGACCGGAAGATCGACGATCTCGAAGACGGACAGCAGTTTCGCGCCCGCGTTGCCCAGAAACCCCACGACGATGCCCCAGAAGGCTCCTGCGGCGGTAATCCGATCACTCCACACGCTGAAGAACGCAACGGGCCCCCAGGACGATGCAAACAGCGTCCCCGCGAAATACGTGATCCAGAGAATCGCGGGGGGCTGGAAGAAAGTCAGGCCCAGGATCACCACTCCCACCCCAAGCATCGTGTAGCGACTGATGCGCAGGTGCCGACGGTCGTCCTGGGTGTGATGCGGGAAGATGTCGTGGCTCGCGCTGAACGAAACCAGCGATAGAAACGTCGACGCAGACGACAGGGCGGCGGCCATGATGCCGGCCATCAACAAGACGCCCGGTAGGGTCGGCATCAGGTTGAGCGCTGCCCAGATCATCACTTTTTCCCCAGGCTCGACCTCGCTGTTGACCAGATTGATCGCGGCTGCACCAAACACCAACGCGATATACAGAATCAGGATCGCAGCGATCGCGACACACGCCGACCGGATGACGGTATGTTCGTCCTTCGCCATCAGATAGCGGCTCGATTGCCACGGACTCACGGCGACCACGAGCCCCCACGACAATCCCATCAGCACGGCCCAGGTGAGGCCCTCGACAGGTGTTTTCCATTGCGATTCCGCGCCAATGTAGCCGTGCCAGGCGATCAGATCGGGCTTCGCTTCGAAGGCGGCGAGCGATTCGATCGCCGAGAACCAGCCACCCGCGTTGTCGATGATGAAATACAGCGCGACGAAACCAACCAGCGTAAAAAGCAGGAACATCATGGTGTCGGTGATGATCACGCCCCTCGAGCCCGAGTAGAGCGTAAACGACGTGTATCCCGCCCAGACCAGGAAGAGCGAAGCTCCATACGAAACATCCGTCACCTCCGAGATGATCAGAGACGCGCCCTGGGTCACGGCCAGCAGATAGGCCGAAAGTCCGACGATGATTGTGATTCCAGCCGCGATCTGCACGCGGTCGCCCTGGCTTTCGAAGCGCCTGCCAAAATATTCGGCAACCGTGAGGGCTTCGCTTCGCCGGAGATAGCGGCCAAAAAACAGTGCGCCGAGCACATACCCCATGCCGTTGATCGACATCAGGATCAACAGCAGCGGCCCGTGGCCTTGATAGGAAAATCCGGTCTCAGCGAGAAACGCGTTGGTGCTCAAGAAGCTCGCAACCAGGGTTCCGACGATCAGCAGGGTCGGCGCGCTTCTTCCCGCAACGAAGAAATCATCCACGTGCTTGACCTTGCGGCCCGCGTAACTGCCAACGATCAGATAGATCAGGATGCTGATCAGAATGCCGACCGCGTAGGCGTTCAACGCCTCCTCCCCTCTCTCCGTGGCGGACTCAGCATAGGAGATAACGGACTCGGACTGCACCGTTCGAACCAGCCGATCCGATTATGCAAAAATCGGGTTTGCTGGACTCTCTGCTTGGATCGGGATATGAATCCGCCATCCATGCTGTTCCACCCGCTTCTATCAACCCGCTTCACCGGGTCCCGGTGCTCTCCACCAGGAACCTCAAACCAATAGGATGATGGCGATGAATTCTACGGCGCGTCGATTGCTGACCATCATGTTTTCATGCCTGCTGGCACCGACCGCGGCCTGGGCGCAAGCGCTGGACACCCCCGAGGCCGGTTCGATCGAAGCGATCGCGCAGGAAACCTCGGATCCGCGCTTTCTGAGCGCTTGGGTCGCTGCGATACCCGATTCGGCGACCGTCCCGTCGCCTACCGATTTTCTTGGCCATATCGCGGGTGCCGCGGACGAACTCCCCAACAGCTCGACCATCTACGCCTATTTTCGCGAATTGGCCCAGGCCTCCGAGCGGGTGAACGTAGAGGTCATCGGGCAGACCGAGGAGGGGCGCGAAATCCTGCTCGTGGTGATCGCGGACGAAGTGGGAATCCGCGAACTGCCGAATCTCAAGGCGGCCACGGCGCGGTTTGCCGATCCACGCCTGACGACTCCGGCGCAGTTCGAGGCAATGCTCCCGCAGGCCCGCCCCTTCTACTTCTTCAACGGCGCGATCCACGCCGATGAATCCGGCGCACCCGACATGCTGATGGAACTCGCCTATCGCCTCGCTGTTTCCGAAGATCCGATGATCCGTCGAATTCGCGAACAACTGGTGGTGCTCATCAACCCCGTCGCGAATCCGGATGGGCGCGACAAGATGTCCGACTGGTTCTACCGCTTCCACCGCGGCAAGACCGATTTCGACGCATTGGCCCGTCAATCTCCTCCCTACTGGGGCAAATACGTCTTCGTGGATGCAAACCGCGACGCGCATCAGCTCGACTTCGCGACCACGCAGGCCGTTGCCAAGATGTTCTTCGACTACCACCCGACGGTGATCCACGACCTTCACGAAGCCATCCCGCTGCTTCAGACCTGGAACGGCACGGGACCCTACAACCCGAACCTCGACCCGATCGTCTACGGGGAATTTCTCGAGATGAGCTTCCACGAGATGTCGGCGCTCAGCGCGCACGGCATGCCAGGCGTCTGGACCTGGGATTTCGGCGAGGCATTCGGCCACCACTACACCGATTCGATCGCGATGAACCACAATGCGATTGGCCGCGGCTACGAGACCTTCGGCAACGCGGTCCCGCTGCGCGTCACGCGCAAGCTCGGCAGTGACGACCTCACGCGCAAGTGGTTTCGGCCGTTTCCGCCTCCCGACCGCGAGTTCACCTGGTCGCACCGGGACAACGTCAACTACTCGCAGAGCGCGAGCCTCGCGGTCCTCGACTACAGCGCGGGTCAGGCCAAACAGCTGCTGCACAACTTTTATCAAAAAGGCTACAACTCGTGGGCCCAGGGAAAATCCGGTGACCCCTACGCGTTCGTCATTCCCGCCGAGCAGGGCGATCGGTTGCGGGTCGCCAGCATGATCAATCGCCTGCTCGACCAGTACATCGAGGTCAGCCGCGCGCGGCGTACGTTTTCGATCGGAGGCGAGACCTTCGCGGCGGGAGATTTCGTCGTCTTGCTCGATCAACCGTACCGAAATTACGCGGTCGATCTGCTTCTACCGCAGGAGTTCCCGGTCGACGCCGAACACGAGCCCTACGACGACATCTCATGGGCACTGCCCGTACATTACGGCGTACGAGCCGTGCGCGTGGACGACCCCGCAATCCTCGAGGTCTCGGCGCGAAAGCTCAGCGAGCGCGTCGAGCCCGAGGGAAACGCCGCATCCGCAGCGTCGGTGTACCTGCTGAGAGAATCCGGCCAGGAGGCAATGCTCGCCGCGCGCTACCGGCTTGCGGATTTCGAGGTGGAGATCGCGGAGCGCGCCTTCCGGGTGGGCCGCCAGGACTATCCGGCGGGCAGCTGGGTGCTGCGCGCCCAGCCCGGCCTCGGGGCAGCGCTCAGCGCGGTGGCCGACGAGCTCGCGCTCGATTTCGATGCCGCCGGCCGCGCACCCGACGTTCCACTCCACAGCGCACCCCTCCCGCGGCTCGGTATCTGGGTCCCCTGGGCGGACACCGACATGATCGGCTGGATCCGCTACAGCCTCGATCGCCAACGCATTCCCTACACGTATCTGCGAGATGAGGAAATCCGCTCGGGAAGCCTCAAGCAAACGGTCGACGTGATCGTCTACGGAACGGTCTTGCTCGACCTGCAGGGGCAGATCCACGGCATCGAGGCCAAGCAGGGCCCGATGCCCTTCAACCGCACCGACGAGTATCCGAACCTTGGCGCTCCGGCGGCGTCCGACGACATCACGGGCGGCATCGGCTGGCGCGGACTCGCCAACCTCGAAGCCTTCGCGCGCGATGGCGGGGTCTTGATCACGCTCGGCAGCGGCTCCGCGCTGGTGCTCGAGAGCGGCCTGGTGCGCAACGTCAAGCGCGCCGAGCTTTACGGCGTTACCACGCCCGGAGCGCACCTGCGCACCTCGTTCCTGCAGCCCGAGCATCCGATCGCCTACGGCTATCCGGCCGAGGGCTACGCGTTCCGCTCGCCCTACGCGCTCTACGACCCGCCGCGCCGCTGGCTCACCATGTCGTACTGCACGTCGTGCCTGACCGGACCGATCGACCTGCGCCACGTCGTGATGCAGTGGGGCACCCTGCCCTTCGACGCGGGAGGCGATCCCGCAGTCGCCAACGCGCCAGCAATTTTGATCAGCGGCGGCGGCAAGAATCAAACCGCTCTCGAAGGACGCCCCGCGCTACTCGACGTGCCACTTGGTGACGGTCACGTACTCGTGTTCAACTTCAACCCGATGCACCGGGATATGAATCACGCCGACAGCCGCTATCTCTACAACGGCATCTTGAACTGGCATTACATCACTTCGCGCAATCCAGGCGATTGACGGAGATCGGCGGAATGCGTCGGTATGGTCTCCTGGATCGGCCGTGCGCCGACGCTCGCGCCTCGCTGCCCGAATCAAACGCGATCCGACCCTCGCGTTTCGATCCCGCTTTTCCTCAGCGCGCGCCCTTGTAGACGACGCCACCTTTCATCACGAACCGGACATCTTCGAGCAGCGACACGTCCTCGAGGGGATTGCCAGCCACCCCGATCAGATCGGCGAGCAATCCGTCGTCGATGCGCCCGCGATCCGCGGTTCCGAGCACCTCCGCCGCGTAGGATGTCGCCCCCCGGATGGCCTCGATCGGAGACTGGCCGTGTTGCACGTTCAGCGCGAACTGCCTGGCGTTTTCGCCGTGCGGAAACACGCCCGCATCGGTGCCGAACGCGATCTTGAGGCCGTATTCCTGCGCAACCCGAAAGCTGTCGAAGAATTTCGGAATGATGCCTTCCGCTTTCGCGCGAATTTCCGGCGGCAAGAGGTCGAGATTCATGCCCTCCGTCAGATACAGATTCGGAACGATCACCGTACCGTTCTTCTTCAACATCTGCGCCGCTCGTTTCGTGATGACACTCGCGTGCTCGATCGTGTCGATCCCCGCTTCCGAGGACGCGATGATTCCCGCGGTTCCGTGCGCGTGCGCGGCAATCTTGAGCCCGTGGCGGTGCGCTTCATCCGCGGCCGCCTTCAGCTCCTCGAAACTGTATTGCTGGGCGCCGACCGACCCCTCGAAGCTCAACACGCCGGCGGTCGCGCAGATCTTGATCACGTTCGCGCCGTGTTTGATCTGATAGCGCACGGCCCGGATCACGTCGTCCACACCATCCGCAATCCCGGATCGATAGTCGAGCTCTTTGACGCCCGGCGCGAAGCTCGTCACATCACAGTGCCCGCCCGTGATCGAAAGCGCGTGGCCCGACACCCGCATCCGCGGTCCATCGACCCAGCCGCGATCGATCGCCCGCATCAGGGCTACGTCCGAAAATTCGTAGGCGAAGAGGTCGCGCACGCTGGTAAAGCCGGCGAGCAATGTCTTGCGCGCATTGAGCACCCCGCGCAACGCAAAATCCGCCTGCGTCCAGCGCACCGGCTCGACGTCCCAGCCGGGGACGATCTCGTAGGTCAAGTGGGTGTGGACGTCGATCAGGCCCGGCAGCAACGTGAGATCGCCGAGTTCGATCCGCTCGCCTCCAGGAACGCTGCCCGGATTCAGCGCGGCAATCACGCCGTCTTCGATCACGATCAGCGCCGGTGTCACGAGCTGGCCGCGATCGACGTCGAGATACGCCTTTGCGTTCACGATGATCGGCTCCGCAACAGCGCCCCCCGCGAACGCTGCGAGAAGAACGGCCAGCGTCGCGATCAGATTCATCATGCGCGATCTCGGCTCTGACTCTTGGTTTCCAGGATCGGCCGATCGCCGCGGACGAATAGCCAGAGTGCTGCCGCAATCAACGCAAACACAGAACCCGTTGATACGGCAACCACCCAGCCAAAGTAGTTCGCCGTGAGCGGCACGAGCATGCCTCCGACGAAGCCAACGACGTTGCCGCCGGTGTTCAATACGCCCCCGCCCTCCGAAGCGTCCCGGCCCGCGACTGAAATCATTGTCGACCAATACGCGGCTTCGGTGATTTGCGTGAAGCCGAAAGCAACGCAGAGCAGGACTACCGCCAGGTAGGGTTTGCTCGAAATCGCACCTAGGAAGAGGAAGACGGCGCAAATCACCAGACTCGTGATGGAAAGAACCTGCGGGCCGCGACGGAGACCAAAGCGCTCGATCAATCGGTCGCAACTGAACCCGCCGAGGGTCGCGCCGACCGCGCCGATCACCCATAGCGCGGATGTAAAGCCGACGGCTTCCCCTTCCCCAAAGCCCTTCACATCCTTCAGATAGATGTAGAGCCAGTTGAAGAAGAGATAGAAGACGTAGTTCATGCAGAAGTAGCTGACCGTCAACAACAAGATGTCCCGATTCGCGAGCACCTTCTTCCAGGCGCCCTTGTGTTCGGCATGAGATTGGGGAGCTGGCCGGTTCGCATCGATCAGCGCCAACTCGCGCGGGCTAACATTGGGATGGTCTCTCGGGTAGTCGCGGACATACCACCACCAGGCAGCGGCCAGCAGGAATGCTGCTGGTGCGGCCAGGAAGAACGAACCGCGCCAGCCGTAAGGCCCCATCAGCCAGACGACGAGCGGCGCGGTTGCGGCCGCGCCGAGCGTCAGCCCCGTGCTAGAAAGGCCCAGCGGTAAACCCCAATGTCCGATCGGAAACCAATCGGCCGTGGTGCCGCCGGTGACGGGAAAGATGGGTGCGTGCGACACACCAACGAGAAAACGCAACACGACCAGGCTTGCAACCACCAAGCCGGCTGACGCCACATCCGAGCCTGGTGTCAATCCGGTCGCGATGGTGAGCAAACCCCACGCGATCGCGATTACGGTGATTGCCAATCGCGATCCAATCCGGCCACCGAATACGCCGGCCGGAAACTGAAAGATCGCGTAGCCCGCTGCAAAAGCGGAGAACACCATTCCGAGTTGCACCGTGGTCAGGCCGAGGTCGACCATCATCGAATCCCCAGCGATCGACATGTTCATCCGCAATACGTAGGAGATGAAACTCGCCAGGATGATCAGAGCGAGAACGATCCAGCGGACTCTGCTGTTACGGGCCGTGATGTTCGGCGGTAGATCTTCCGTCATCTATGGCGCCCTCCAGCTAGGGTGACCATCCGAATCGGTGCCAGAGCCTCGAGAGACTCGGGCGAGTCGAGCCGCAGTGGTCCGGCGGACTCTAGCCGAGAAGTCGTCAGATATGGACTTCAAAGGGCGCAACGGGTCGGATTCCTCTCACGGCCAGATTTCACTTCCCCTTTGGCCGTTTCGTCGGCCATAATCGCCGCGTCCACAGGTCCGTCAGCTGGGAGAATTCCGATGCGCGCCAGAAGGCAATACCCGACCGCCCTCTTGATCCCGACTCTGTTCGCGCTGGCTGCGGGCGCCCGGCCTGCATCGGCGATCACCTGGGGCCAGCCCGACACCGAACATCGCAATGTCGGTGCAATGGTGGTGAGCTACGGGGGGACCGCGCTCTACCAATGGTGTTCCGGAACGTTGATCCACCCGCAGGTCTTCTTGACGGCTGGCCATTGTACGGTCGACGTCTTCGACCATGGCGTTCGAGAGGTCTGGGTCAACTTCGACCAGAGCGCGTTCAACCGGGCGACACTTCGACCGGTACGCGAGGTCATCACCCACCCCAACTACTACTGGGGTCCAACCTCGAATCCGTACGACGTGGGAATTCTCGTCCTCGCCGATCCCGTGACTGACATCGCGCCCGCCAATCTCCCGGATCAAGGCTTTCTCGACGACCTGCGCGCTGCGGGCGAATTGCGGCAAGGCGCCGTCGCAGCCGGATTCACGCTGGTCGGGTACGGGGATTGGATCAGTTTTCCACCACCCGAATTCGGTTTCTTTGGCCGGCGCGAATATTCGATTTCCGAGTATCTGGGGCTGCTCAAATTCTGGCTCCACATGTCGCAGAATCAGGCAACGGGCGATGGCGGCACCTGTTACGGCGATTCGGGCGGACCCGCGTTCTGGACCGAGCCCGATGGCAGCGAGATCCTCGTGGGCGTCACTTCGTGGGGGGACATCCCCTGCGTGGCGAGTTCTTTCAACTACCGCGTCGACACTGCGGATACGCTCGACTTCATCGCAGACGTGATCGAATCGCTCCAGCCCGTGCCCTGAGCCGCGCGACAGAGCAGGCCGTCACCCGTAGGCCTCCAGCCAGAAGGTTCCCTCTGCGCTGCGTGTGCGGCTGTATCGAGCGATCTGCTACGGAAGGCTTCCCTGCACCAGCTCGCCGGCGAGCAGCACGGCGGTTGGCGCGATCTTGTGGATCTCGTATCGATCCGCGGCGAACAGATTTTCGTTCAGCACGATGAGGTCGGCGAGCTTTCCGAACTCGATCGTTCCGAGATCGCCTTCGGCGCGCAGCTGGTAGGCGCCGGCCTTCGTATAGCCGTCGACGATATCCGCGAGATCGAGTCGCTCCCCGATCGGCGCCAGGATCTCGGAATCTGGAGCGGCGCCCACTTCTTGCCGGTTGTGACCGATCTGCATGCTGAAGAAAGGGCTCGTCCGGGCGAGGCCGGCGATCGTCGTCTCATCGCTCGAGTAGGTGACGATCGCGCCATCGTCGATCAGCGGCCGGATGCGGAAGCGCTGCGCGGTCCGCTCGGGCCCGATCGACGGACCCCAACTCGACAGGTATCCGATGCCGTTCCAGTGCAGGGTAAAGTTCGCGATCACCCCGAGCTCGCGAAACCGCGCAAAGTCGTCTTCGTGAAGCAGCTCGAGATGACAGAGCGCAACGCGCGTGTCGAGCTTGCCGCCTGCGCGCTCGCGAGCGCCCGCGACCGCGTCGAGTGCGATTCGCGCGGCGCCATCGCTGTTGGTGTGGAGATGGAGATCGATCGATTCCCGATTCAGAGCCAGAATGAACTGCTCGAGGACCTCACCGCTGATCGTCGTGCCGCCGCGATTGCCCGGGTGATCGCTGTAGGGCTCGAGCACTGCTGCGGTGCGCAGCTCGTTGATGCCGTCGAAATGGATCTTGATGGTATTGAACTGCAACCGCTCGCCTGCATAAAGAGCGCGGAGGCGCTTCAACTCTTCGATCGCGATCGGAACCTGATCCGGCAGGCGAATGTGGTAGGTGCCCTCGTAGCGCAGCGGCAGGCGTTCGCCTCGATCCAACTCTGCGACCGCTGCGTAGACCCGATCTTCGACACCCATGTTGCCCGCATCCAACAGACTGGTCACGCCGGAGCGCGACAGATGATGGACGACCCGCTCCATCTGCTCGACCAGTTCGTGGTGCTCTGGGACCAGCGACGCTTTGGCGCTGAAGTACCGGAGCATCCCGGCCTCCTTGATCCAACCCGTCGGTTCTCCATTGGCGTCGCGGGCGAAGAACGACACGCCCGGCACCTCATCGGGCGTGTTCGCATCTACACCGATCATCTTCAGAAATGCCGAGTTCACCCATTTGCTGTGTCCTGAATCGTCGAGCAGGACGACTGGCCGGTCCGGCACGACCGCATCCAGATCTTCTTTGCGCGGGCCTTCGATGCCGAAGACGTCGACCTGCCAGTGCCCCGTCAAGATGAGATCCGGCTTCGGGTTGGCGGCTGCGTAATCCGCCACCCACGCGAGGATTTCCGCTTTGCTCGCCGGATACGGCAGGTTCTTCGAGGTGTCCTCGTTGCCCTTGATTGCGATGCTCCCCGGATGCGTGTGACTGTCGATCAGCCCGGGCAGCACCATCTTCCCGGCGAGATCGAAGCTCCGGGTATCCGACCCGTGAAACGCGTGGACACCGGCGTCACTACCAACGTAGACGAACCGCCCGTTTCGAATCGCAGCCGCCTGCGCCCAGAGATTCGATTCGTCTACGGTGTAGATCTTTGCGTTGTGAATCAGGATGTCCGCTGCATCGGCGATCGATTCCGGCTCGGGACCACAGGCGGACAACACCGAGCAAGCCACCAAAAGCACCGTGAGAAACCCCCTGGCATGGCGCGCCATCATCAACCGCGCCTCGAGAGCCAGCGGAAATCGGCTCGCCAGCGGGCCACGACGATCAGATATACACCCGAGAGCACGATCAGCAGTGCCAGAGCCGACGCCCACACCAGAAGAGCGTGATTGAAATCTTCGCGCTCCCGGTAATCCATGATGTGCAGCATCCAGGCGATGTCGTAGATTCGCCAGATACGATTGCGGCGCGTCACGACATCGCCGTTGTCGGCGGCGACATAGAGCGTCGTTGCGGCCTCATCGTTGAAGTCGACCCGCCAGGCCGGTAGGCGATCGCGGTACTCAGTGGAATTCTCAGTCACCCGCGTCGGAGGTCCGCCGCTCGCGCTCCCCGCGTAGTTCGTTTGCGCAATTTCCAGCGCCTGGGTCGCATCGATTTCACCCAACGGTTTTCCGGTCTGCGCATCGAAATGATGAACCGCACCGCTCGTATCCGTGAGCCGATACTGCGGGCCGAAGAAACCGGGCGATACCGAAAGTTCGGCGATTGGGGCCGGCACCCGCGCGATGATCGATTCGATCGCGACCAGCTGATCCCAGCGCAACGGTCTTGGTTCGAGCCTGGCTTTCGTCAGGTCTCCATGGACCTCGTCGATATCGGACAGACTCATCAGCAGACCGCCGGCCACCCAGAGGAACATCTGAAGGCCGACGACGAGAGCCACCCATTTGTGCAACCGGATGAAGAAGGTCTTGAGCGGCATGGCCGGGGCACCTTTTTTCGGAAAGAGGCGAATTCTAGCCGGATTCGGCTCGGAAACCGCGATTCGGTTCACGCGGCCGCCAGGCCCAGCGAGGGCCGCCAACCATCTCGCGCCCGTCTATGCGATGATCCCGGGTTGGACACGGAGGGCATTGCGATGACGGCATTCGAGGGCTCTTGCCAGTGCGGTGCGATTCGATTTCGGATCGAGGGCGAACCGAAGTGGATCGCCCATTGCCATTGCTCGGACTGCCGCCGCGCGACCGGCGCCGCGGTTTCGACCTATGTGGGCGCCGAAAAGGAGCGCGTAGTTTTCAAGACCGGCACCCCGAGCGCGTATTCGTCTTCGAAGGGCGTGCGGCGATCGTTTTGTGGCGCGTGTGGCAGCCCGATCGCTTACGAGGGAGAGCGCTGGCCGAGCGAGATCCATTTCTTTGTTGGGCTGTTCGAGCGGGCCGAGGAACTCGTCCCACAGGGCCACGCCTACGAGGCGGAAAAATTGCCGTGGCTGCACATCGTCGATGAAGACTCGGGGAAGAAGTCCAGCTAACCGGGGAAGCCGTTGACTTCCCTTTGCGGCGTCCCGCGACCCCGTTCCGGGGTCGCGCTCCTA
>Ga0326597_10002170_pt1 | contig 29715 bp, 20 predicted proteins | sample RVTome_12_FD_203789 | JGI IMG/M metagenome (GOLD analysis project Ga0326597, IMG submission 203789) | Soil microbial communities from uranium-contaminated site in the Upper Colorado River Basin, Wyoming, United States - RVT100D185 | ecosystem: Environmental > Terrestrial > Soil > Contaminated >... | reverse complement strand
TGCGCGAGCGGAGCGAGCCCGGCGCGAATGCGCCGAGAAGGCCGAGGCCGCGGGGGTGGGGCCCCGCGGCACTAATGCACTAGGAACGCCCGTCCGATTCGGCGATCGTGTTGCAACGTTCGAGGGCTGCATAGTAAGTTGACGCCTCGAGCTATCCCATTGGAACCGAATCTGGGGGGAAGTATGTTGAGGCGTTTCCTCGTAGTCCTGGCTTGTGGTCTCCTTCTCGCGTGCGGCGGCCTCGCTGAAGCGCAGGAGACTCCGCTCTCGCAGCTCGTCGTGAACCTCTTCCGGCCCGAGAGGTTCCTCAACGCCGTGGGGGTTGGGCCGAATCACACGGCGCATTTCCAGCTGAGCGGCGGAACGGGCGGCAACGAGATCCTGTTCCTGAACGCGGCGCTCGTGAATCAGGCCATCATCAGCCAGCTCACCAGCCTTCCTTTGGGATCCTCGTCGGGAGGCTTTACCTATTCGTTCAACCCCGAAGTGGGTACCTTCGAGCGCACCAGCGACAGTTTTGGACCCTCTCTCGCGGAGAGGGCGCTCACCAACGGTCGAGGGAAATTCAACTTCGGCATCAACTTCCAGAGCTCTTCCTTCGATTCCTTCGAGGGGAAGGACCTCGAGGGGGACGAGCTCAAGTTCTACCTCCTCCACAACGACTGCTGCGCCCCTCCGGGAAACGGAATCCTCACGACTCCGGCGTTCGAGGGAGATTTGATCGAGTCCTCTCTCTCCATGAGCCTCAAGTCGCAGTCGGTGCTCTTTTTTCTCAATTATGGAATCACGGACCGGTTCGACGTCTCGGTGGTGGTGCCCGTCACCAACGTCGAGGTCGAGGCGACGAACACGGCGAGTCTCCAGAGGGTCTCGACCTCCATCAACCCCAACATTCATTTCTTCAACGCCGGGGAACGAGACGCCGTGGTTTTCGCCGACAGCGGCTCGGCCTCGGGGCTGGGCGACATCGCCATCCGGGCGAAGTGGAACTTCTATCAGGTCTCGGGCGGCGGACTCGCCGCGGGGTTCGAGGTCCGGGCGCCCACCGGGGATGAGGAGAACTTGCTGGGCCTCGGAACGACCCAGGCAAAATTCTCGTTCATCGCCTCGACGGGCTGGGGCCGGTTGGCCCCGCACTTCAACCTCGGCTACAAGGTCTCGGGAGATCCACCGGAAACATTGAATCAGATCACCTATCCGGAGCTCGTCGGCGTCGACGCGCCCACGAATCCTTCGACGACACGGGAGATCGACTCGACGCTTTCCCTGAGTCAGGTGGACATCGCCCCCGACGAGTTCAACTTCGCCGCCGGCTTCGACATCGTCCTCGCGCCCAAGATCACTCTCGCCGCCGACATCCTCGGAAGGCGTCTCATCGACGCGGGCCGGCTGCGCGAGTACCCGTACGAGCACCGATTCCGCGTCGAGGGTCCCGACGGGAACGTCCTCGTCGACGACGGGCCGGTCCGCTCGATCACCTTCCAGCAACTTTTCCTCGACCCGGTGAGCGTCAATCAGATCTTTGCGGCCGTTGGAGCGAAGGTCAACGTGGGAAGCACGTTCCTCCTCTCGGTCAACCTGCTGTTCGCGCTGACCGAGGAGGGACTTCGGGACGACATCGTTCCCATCATCGGGTTCGACTACGTCTTCTGACGACCGGCCCTACTTGTCCTGCTGAAAGTCGACGCGGACGATAATCCAGGCCGAACCCACCCCCGCGAAGAGGAACGTGGCCCGGTGACGTGAGACCGTGGTCTTTCCCACCTTGGGCTCGACGGTCTGCACCACGCGATAGACGGCGGTCGCTGTCGGGCCCGCAGTGGAGCGGCTCACCTCGGGAGCGGAGATCGGCTCCATCTGCAGGTCGAGGGACTTGAAGTTCTGGAAGCTGTTCTTCACGCTGATGGGGACCGCGGGATAGATGGCCCCCAGGGTGTCGACGTCCAGACTCTCGTAGGCCTGCTCGTACCGGCGCATCAATTCCGAGACTTGCTCCTCGGGACGAACGGGGAGGGCCGCGATCGCCGTCGTCGTGGTGGGAGCCGGGGCCGTGGTCGTCGATGGAGGCGCCGAGCTCGTGGAGGACGAAGAGGGAACCGTCGAGCTTACGGAAGACGTTGGCGCCGCCGTGGAGGTGGGCTCCGGCCGTGCCGTCGTCGTCACTGGCGGGATCGACGTGGGGGGAGCTATGGTCGTCGAGGCCACCGGCAGGCTCGTGGTGATGGGAATGGACGTGGGCTCGGGCGGCACGGGATCCGGTGCGAGCTCCCGAGGTGTCATCGCGCGCCAGCCGATGAAGCCGACGACCGTCACGATCGCCGCCGCGGCGGCTCCCAACATCCAGGGAGAGAGTGAGGTGCTTTGCGGGGGCTCGGCCACCTGGGGACGGGACCGCGGCGGCCGCGACACCGGCGTCGGAGCCGGAGCCGCCTCCTTCCTCCTCTGGGTCTCGGCTATCGTCGGATCGGCCCCATGCGGCACACCTTTCGCCCGCTCGAGCAGCAGCGTCAGCGCGGGAATCTCGGTCGCCTCCGGAGACTCGCTCATGACGCGAGCGATCTCCCGTGCCGCCAGATCCAGATCCCCGCGGCGCATCGCAAGGGTTGCCGCCGCGATGGCCTCTACCGCCGTCTCCTCGACCGCGAGGGATTTCAGGTGCGCGAGGCGGTTCTCCGCTTTCTCCTTCAGGGCCTGCGCGTCCGAGTCCTCGGCGTCGAGCTCGAGGGCCTGGCTCAGGAGAGCGAGACAGCTCTCGGGGTCATCCTCGTGAACGAGCTTGGTTCGAGCGGCGCTGACGAGCCGGGCGGCCCGCTCGTGCGCCGAACGTTTTTGACGCTCGCGCTCGAGCTCCGCTTCGACCTTCGTTTTCAGGCTCCGTGCGCGGGAGCTCTCCGCCTCCAGGGCGAGAATCCTGTCGGCGCGCTCGGCGGCGGCGGCGAAAGCTCCCGCCTGGAGCCGCGCCTCGCCCTCCCGAAGGAGCTGTTCGATCCGCGCCCCCTTCCAGCGGGGATCGCCTTTGGCGAACCGAGGAGAGAGCCGATCGACGCAGGAGGCGGCGGACCGGTACGCGGGAACGAGGCGTAGAGCCTCGTCGGCCTTCGCGAGAGCTCCCCCGAGCTCGCTCCGCGCTTCGAGAGAAGAGGCTTCCGCCATCAACCCGCGGGCGGCCTCGATCTTCTCGATCCCCGCCTCGAGGTGACGGGCATCCTCGCGCGCCCTGGAAATGGTCGCGGCGAGGCCGAGGTAGTCGGCGGGGAGGAGCTCGTTCATCGTGGGCGCCTCGGCGGAGTCCTCTCCCGGAAGAGCGCTGGGAATCGGGAGCGAGACCGTCTGGTCCTCGGCGAGAGCTTCGCGGGCTTCGAGACCCAGGCTCTCCTGGTACTGTCCGAGGAGGGACTCTACCCGCCCGAGTGCATCGAGAGCTTCGACGCGAAGCGCGCGCTTTCTCTCGGGGAGAGCGGCCTCGAGACGCCGGAGGTCGTGGAGGACTCCCTCGGCGTTCGCATAGCGGGTCTCCCGGTCCTTGGCCATCGTCTTTTTGACGATTTCCACGAGCTCGGCGGGAAACCATGGGTTCACCTCCGCGAGAGGCTCGGGCGTCGTCTCCAGGATCTTGAAGAAGACCCCGTGGATGGTGTCGCCGGGGAAGGGTTTTCGAAACGACAGGAGCTCGTAGAAGGTGGCCCCGGCAGAGAACAGGTCCGACCGATGGTCTACTTTCTCCCCGCGAACCTGCTCGGGGGACATATAGCTCGGCGTTCCCATCACCAGGCCGCTCTTCGTCGCGACCGAGGAGGTGAGCCGCGCGAGCCCGAAGTCCAGGATCTTCACCTCGCCCTCGCGGGTGATGAAGATGTTGGCCGGCTTGATGTCGCGATGGATGACCTCTTTCCCGTGCGCGTGCTCGAGCCCCTCCATCGCTTCCCGCATCCAGCGGATGCGCTCCTCGAGACTCAGCTTGGCGCGGCGATCCAGTTTGGTCTTGAGGTCCTCGCCCACGAGGAACTCCATGGCGATGTACGGCCGCCGTTCCTCCTCTCCCAGGTCGTAGATGGTGATGATGTTCCGGTGAGAGAGGTTTCCCGCGGAGCGGGCCTCGCGGTAGAAGCGGTCGTGGAGCTCGGGGTCGTTCGCGATCTCCGCGGACATCGTCTTGATCCCGACGATACGCCGCATGAGGGGGTCGCGCGCCTTGTACACGATTCCCATGGCGCCCTGTCCGACGCGCTCGAGGACCTCGTACTTTCCGATTTTCCTTCCAAGAAGGGTGTCGCCCTCGGGATCGATACGGCTTCGAAGCTTCTCGTAGGATTGGAGCAGCGCCTCGACTTCGGGAAGGAGCGTCGGGTCGGCCCGGCAGGCCTCCGCGAGGAAGCGGCTTCGCTCCTCCGGTTTTCGAGCGAGCGCCGATCGCAGGATCGCTTTCGCCCGATTTCGCCGTTCCTCGTTCACGTCGGATCCACGCACTGGAACAAGTCATTCTATCGAAGTATGCTTCCGGCATGGCGCGTCAGGTCCGCCGGTTCGGAGAGTTCCAGTTCCACCCGGAGACAGGGGAGCTCTTTCGGAGCGGCGAGCGGGTCGAGCTCCAGAATCAGCCCGCTCGGCTGCTCGAGCTCCTCACGCGGCGTCCCGGCGAGTTGGTGACGAGGGATGAGCTCCGACGCGCGGTCTGGGGTGGTGACACCCACGTGGATTTCGATCGCAGCCTCAACTTCTGCGTCCGCAGGATCCGCGTGGCGCTCGGTGACTGCTCTCGGTCGCCCATGTATCTCGAGACCCTGCCGCGTCGCGGCTACCGATTCCTCGCGCCCGTCACGGTCGGGAGTAACAACCAGGTGAAAAACGCCCCGGCACGAAGGGGGCTCCTTCGCCTCACCGCCGCCGCTTTCGTCCTGGGCCTCCTTGGAGGCGCCGTGCTGGCGGAGGACTACGGCAGGTCGAGCGTTCACCGCCGCATCGTCGACTGGCTCCACCACCAGGTGCTCGTACCTGGCGAACGTTGTCCCTGGGCCCAGGGCTAACTCACCTAGAACTCACCGAAATCTCAGCACCTTCCGGAACAAAACCTCCGTAGGTTTCATCGGAGGTGAAACCCATGTCCCTCGCTCTCAGGGGCCTTATGCGGCGCCCGGCGGTCCTCACTCTCGGAGCGATCACGCTCGCGATCGGCTTCGCCGGGAACATGACCGTCTTCAGCATCCTCGACTCTCTGCTGCTCCGACCCTATCCCTTTCTCGAGCTCGAACGGCTGGCGCTGGTGAGGGAGCTGCGGGCGGGAAGCTCCCAGGAACAATTGCGGCTCACTCCGGGAGACTTCCTCGATCTCGCGGAGGAAGTCCGCTCCTTCCAGGGAGTCGCGGCCTTTCGGTACGCGGAGCTGAACCTCGGAGGTGAAGGCGTTCCCGAGAGCGTCCGCGGCTATTACGTCACGCCGAGCCTCTTCGCGATCCTCGGGGTCGAGGCGAGGGAAGGCCGCGTGTTCTCCATGGACGAAGGAGACGTCTCAGGAGCGCGAGTGGTGCTCCTCAGCCACGGGCTGGTGACGCGGCGCTTCCAGGATGACACCGCCATCGTCGGCTCGGAGATCACCCTGAACGGCGAGGCCCATACTGTCGTCGGCCTCATGCCCGAGACCCTCAACTATCCCAGGGCGGTGGACGTCTTCGTTCCTCTCGCGCTCACCGCGTCGGAGCGAGTCGAGCGCAGCGTGCCCTCCCTCCAGATCCTCGCCCGACTCGCGCCCGGGGTCGCGCTCGAGGCGGCGGGCTCGGAGGTCGATGCGTTCGGACGAAAGCTCGCCGCCCGATACCCCGACTCCCACCGGGAGCGAAGCTTTCGCCTTCTGAGACTGCGGGAAGAGCAGTATCGCTACACGCTCCCCATGTTCGGCATGCTCCAGGTCGCGGGCTTCCTGGCGCTCCTCCTCGCGGCGGCCAACGTGAGCAACCTCGTTCTCGTCTGGCGCATGGCTCGAAGCCGGGAGATCGCCATTCGTTCCGCCCTCGGCGCCGGCCGCGGAAGACTCTGGCGCCAGTCGTTTTTCGAGTGTCTGGCTCTGAGCGGAATCGCACTGCTCCTCGCCCTTCCTCTGGCCTTCTGGGCGGTCGAGCTGGTGCGCAACGCCATGCCGCAAGGGATCGCGACCTGGGTCTCCGGCTGGCGGGAGATCCACCTCGACGGGAATGCGATCGTCCTCGGCATCGCAACCGCGGTACTCGTGGCCGCGGCCATGAGCATCGCTGGAGTGGTACGTCTGGGTTCGGGCTCGTTCGCCGCATCGCTCCAGAGCGGGGGACGGGGCACGGTAGGGCCGGGCAAAACGCGGCTCCGCGGCCTCCTCACCGGCGCTCAGATCGGGCTCGCCCTTCTCCTTCTCTCGAGCGCCGTTTGGCTCCTCCAGGGTTTCGAGGAGCAGATGAGTGTCTTCGAACGGCTCGAGCCTCGAGGCGTCCTTACGGCTCGAGTCGCCCTTTCCAAAGACCGCTTTCCCGACGAGCGCGAGGTCCAGGGATACTTTGCCCGGGCGCTCGATGCGTTCGCCGAGCTACCCGGAGTCGATCGAGCGGCGGCCGCCGTCAACCTGCCCGCGAGCAACGTTCCCAACGAAGAGGTCTTTTTCGAGATCGACAACCGGAAGCCGGCGACCTCGGCGGAGGTGCCGCGCTCGGACCTGCAGACTGTGGCGGGAGATTTCTTCGACGTCTTCCGGATCGGAATCCTTCGAGGTCGGGCGCTTCTCGCCTCCGACGATGGGGACGCCTCCCGGGTGGTGGTGGTGAGCGAGAGCTGGGCTCGCCGGCACCTCGGGAGCGAGGACGCGCTCGGCCGCCGCGTTCGCTTCGGACGGCGCGAAGCCGAGGGTCGGTGGTGGACCATCGTGGGAGTGGTCGGAGACGTCAAGCAGAACTGGTTCGACCCCGAGCCGCGGCCAATCCTGTACGTCTCGCACCTCCAGAACGCGAGAAACCGCATGAGCATCGCCCTTCGAGGGACCACCGAAGGCTACGCCCTCGCCGAGGCGTTGCAGCGGAAACTCGCCGAGATCGACCCGGGCCAGGCGCTCGCGGAGCCCAGGACCCTGGAAGACGAGATCGCGGATTCCCTGGCCCCTGTTCGCATCATCGGCATGCTCCTTCTAGCTTTCGCCTTCGTCGCGCTCTTGCTCGCGGTGACCGGAGTCTACGGGGTGGTCGCGACGTCCGTCGCCGAACGAACCCGCGAGCTCGGTTTGAGGATGGCGCTCGGGGCGCGGCCCCGGGAGGTGCTGCGGCAGGTCCTGGGAGGAACTCTCCGTCTCGCCGTCGTCGCCGTGGGTGTGGCTCTCCCCGTCACCTTCGGCGTGAACGTCCTTCTCGCGGGGAGGCTCTTCGGCGTCGTGGTGGTGAGCCCCGTGACTCTCGCGGTGACGAGCGTGCTTTTGATCGCCGTCACCGGGGGAGCGGCGTCGATACCTGCCCGCGCGGCGACGCGTCTCGACCCTGTTCGCGCCCTCCGCTGGGAGTAGAGGAAGCAGAGGTCCACGATCGGCTCGCCCACGGCGCGAAATGCGGCGGCTTCGCGGCGAACGGGTTGCCCTCGACGGAGCACGACACGACTCCGCGGCCAAGAGCCCCTCGCGCTCGAGAAGATGAGCGAGCGCAAGTCCGGCGATACCGGGACAGTTGGAACGGCACTACAATGAGAACACGTACGGTCGGAGCGCAAAGTGATCGGCAGGACGATCTCCCATTACAAGATTGTCGAGAAGCTCGGCAGAGGTGGAATGGGAATTGTCTACAAGGCCGAGGACACGTTGCTGAAGCGCATTGTCGCGCTCAAGTTCCTGCCCGCGGCGTACGGAGACGACCCGAGTGCCAGAGAGCGCTTCCTGCGTGAGGCGAGGGCGGCTTCCGCGCTGGACCATCCCAACGTTTGCGCGGTGTATGAGGTGGGAACCGACGGGGACGACCAGCTTTTCATCGCCATGGCCTTCTGTGAGGGAAGGACTCTCAAGGAAAAGCGCGGTGATGAGCGGTTGGCGCCGCCGGAAGCTCTTCGGATCGCGGTCCAGGTGGCGGAGGGGCTCGCTCAGGCGCATGCCAAGGGCATCATTCACCGTGACGTCACGCCAGGTAACGTAATTGTTGGACCCGACGGGACGGTGAAAATCGTCGACTTCGGACTCGCCAAGCTGGTGAAAGAGGCCACGATCACCAGGAGTGGCAGTACCGTGGGGACGGTCGCCTATATGTCTCCGGAGCAGACTCGCGGCGAAATCGATTACCGGAGCGATCTCTGGGCACTGGGCGTCGTTCTCTACGAGATGCTCGCCGGGCACCGTCCCTTCCGGGGAGGCGATGCCGATTCCATCATCTACTCGATTCGCCACGACGACCCGCCCCCGCTCGAGGACCAGGGCGAGGTGACTTCCGACTTCGAGCTCTTCTTGAAAAAAGCGCTTGCCAAGGACGTTTCGGGGCGCTACCAGAGTGCTTCGCAGATGGCGCACGATCTGAACGTCCTGAAGCGAAACGCCGAACCGTTTTCGTCGTCGGTGAGCACTCGCATTCTGGCCGAAGTTTCGCGGAGGCGCTTCACGCTGCCCCGCTCGTCGCGCTATTGGCTCGGGCTCTTTCTCGCGCTTCTCGCCGCCGCCGCGGCGGTGACCCTCGTTGGCTCGGATCCCGAGCTCGCGCTCCTGCCGTTGGAGTACGAGGGACCGGCTTCGAGCGCCGACCTGGTGGAGCTTCTCCCCGTCGTCCTCGCAGATCAGCTCAGAGCCTCGACAAATCTACGCGTCACGCCATTTGCGAGCACCCGCCACTTTCCAGTCGACTCCGACAGCGATGCCGCTCGCCGCGAGCTCGCCGTGGACTGGGTGCTCGATGGGATGGTTTCCGTCACCGGGAGTCGCTTCAACGCCACGTTCCAGCTCACGGGCGCTCGCAACCCGCCCGAGGGCTGGCCGCTCCAGATCGAGGGGGAGCTCGCGAACGTGCTCGATCTCACCGCGGATGTCTCGACGCGCGTCGCCCTCGCGGTCGGCGCCGAGGATCAACGACGCAGCCGGGACGCCCTCGAGCACTATCGCGCGGGGAAGGCTCTTCTGGAGGGTTGGGAAGTCGAGCGGGATGCGATTCGCGCCGAGGAAGCGTTCCGGAAGGCGCTAGCGCTCGACAGTGGTTTCGCGGAGGCGCACGCGGGGTTGTCCGGCGCGTTGTGGAAACGATACCTCGCAACGACCGACCCGGCGCAGGTGGAGCGCGCTTTCGCGGCAGCGGATCGCGCCGTGAGCCTCGCTCCAACCCTCCCCGAGGCCCATCTCGCTCTCGGCGTGGTGCAGCTCGGGCGGGGGCTGTCGGCGGATGCCAGGCAATCGTTCGAGAGAGCCCAGGGCCTGGCCCCTGCCGACGACTCGATAACCATCCGAATTGCTGAAGCTTATGCCGAGCTCGGGAGGGAGCAAGACGCCGAGCGCATGTACCAGCGCGCCATCGAGCTCCGTCCCGGCAACTGGAAGAACTACAACGGGAAGGGGGTGTTCTATCTGGGCAACGGCCATCTCGATAAGGCCCGAGCGATGTTTCGAGAAGTCGTTCGCCTGGTCCCCGCGAGCGACGTCGGCTACAACAACCTCGCGGCAGCGCATATCATGGCGGGAGAGCTCGAAGAGGCCGAGCCGCTGCTTCGAGAAGCGGATCGGCTGAACCGAGATGCCGACGTTCAAGCGAATCTCGGCTTCGTCTACTACGCCACCGGACGCTTTCAGGAGGCGGCCGACGCCTTCCGCCTCGCCGCTGAGCTCGGGGGCGGCAACGTGGCCGCCCACTTCGGAAGTCTTGGCGACGCCGAACGACAGCTGTCGAACCGCGAGGCCGCGGAACGGGCGTACCAGAACGCCGTCGCAATCTGGGAAACGCAGCTCGCGGTCAACCCCACAGACGTTCAGTTGCACGCCGAGATTGCCACCGGGCTCGCCGGGCTCGGACGTTGCGACGAAGCAAGGGAGCACCTGTCGCACTATGCGAACTCGGGAGAGGATCGTCCCTACCTCGACTATCTACTTGCCATCTCCTTCGCGCTCTGCCAAGACGAGGTTCGGGCGCTGGAGCACGCGCGCCGCGCCGTGGCAGGAGGCTACGTCGTCGACGTTCGAACCAGCCCCGATCTGAGGCGCGTTCTCGACCATCTCTCGATGCGAGAGCTGCTTTCGCGATAGGAGGGCGTCTCTACCCGTTTCTCTTCACGGAGACGTGGGGATCCAACGCAGCCAGGGCCTTGCCGTCTCGCGTCCAGCGCACGGTGTACTTCCATTTGTTGGACTTGAAGATTCCGCGATAGACGCTGACCCGTCCCGTTCGGAAGGTCCTCTCGCCATCCGCGCTCGCTTCGACTCGATAAACCCCGCGCGCGGGGTTCTCCGTCTGATTCTTTTTTTTTCGGAACGGTCCTTTGAGCTTGCCGTTGTCTATGAAGTCCTCCTCGTCGTCGTCGTCCGGCAGCTCCTCCAGATTCTCTTGCTCCACGTCCTTTGGATCGAATTCGATTTCGACGACGTCACCCTTGTTTAGTGTCAGAAGCCAATCCATTCGCGCTTTTCGCCGAACATGCTCGTTCTCGTCATCCACTTTGATTTCGTTGCCCTCGACAGAGACGGTTATGGAGTCATCTGGCATGGTTCCCTCCTGGTGGTCCGAGACCGTGAATCCTATTCGGTGATCCATGTGTTTTGCAAGGTGAATAGAGCCGGGGTGAGGGGACCGTTCCCGAACAGGGCGGCGAGGTCGTCGACCAAGTGGCTTGGACCAGGCGTCTCCTCGTTGTCCTCCTTTCCGGGCCCCAAGGGGCGAGTCGTGAGCTCCTCGCGCGAGCGCTGGTGGTTGATTTTCTTCGATAGGAAGAATATCATTGGGACATGGAGCTGGGAGTTAGGACGGTGATGCTTCTGGCGCTCTCGGACGGCCCCGAGTTCGGTCTCCAGCTCATCGCGCGTGTGGAAGCGCGGTCTCGAGGACGAATACGCCTCAATCGGGGCGGCACCTACCTCGCGCTCCGAAAGCTCGAGCGGGAGGGTCTGGTTCGCGGTTGGATGCGTCCCACCGGCGCCTCCGGCCGTCCTCGCCGCTACTACGAGCTGACGCCCCGCGGGATCGCGAAGGTCGAAGAGACCCGCGAGGTCCTCGACCGCCTGTTGGGCTCGAGCCACGCTCGGGTCGTCGCTGCCGAAGCGCGACGGATGGCGGACCGTGTCCAAAGGAGCGGCCACTTGAGCGGGCTTGCGCTCCAGATTCGAAGCGCCGCGCGGAGAGCCGGTATTCGGTGAAGCGGAAAGGCAGAAAGGCGGAGGCAACTCCCCACGAAGTGGCCGTCCGACTCGCTTCACTCCTTCCCGAGCCGAACGCGCTCATCGGAGCGCTGGCCGTCGCCGCTCACGGCTACATACGAGCCACAGACGACATCGACTTCGTCTCACCCGCTGAACCGAAAGAGATCCAGGCGCGACTGGCGAAGGCCGGGATCGCGAGCAAGACCCGGCGAGGAGACGTGCTCGAGGGCGACATTCCCTCGGTCGTCTACGGACGGGCAGACGGATTCCGCTTCGACGTCCTGTTCCCGCCGGTGCCGATCGACTGGAGTCGGACCGTGGTTTTGCCGCTTACGGAGGGCTCGCGGCTGCGCGTCGTGGACCTCGACGCGCTCGTTCGTCTCAAGTTGCGAGCGGGCGGCCCACAGGATCTCATCGACGTGGTCCATCTCGTCCGTCTCCACTCCGAGATCGAGGAGAGAGCCCTCGCGCTCGCCGAAGCCTACGGAGTGCGTGACCGCCTCGAGGAATGGTTAGCGGATCCTCGGATCCGTTCTTCGGAGCCGGTCGCGCCGAGGCATCGCCCGGGCCGACGTTCGCGAGCTCCGGCGAGACGCCGTCGACCATAGACGCGTCGTCCGAATATTAGAGAACGGAGCATTTCCGCGTCACCGCTGAAGCTCTCCCCCTCAGGAGACGAGCTGCGGGATGGGGGTGCCGTAGACGTCGGTGAGACGCATGTCGCGGCCGTTGAACCGGTACGTGAGCTTCTTGTGGTCCATCCCCAGCAAGTGCAGCATCGTCGCGTGGAGGTCGTGGATCGAGATGGGCTGCTCTTGGGCCTTGTAGCCGAACTCGTCGCTCGAGCCGACGACCTGCCCGCCGTTGATGCCCGCACCCGCCATCCAGACGGTCATCGTCCCGGGGTTGTGGTCCCGGCCGACTCCGCGTTGAGAGATCGGCATCCTGCCGAACTCTGCGTGCCACAGGATGAGGGTCGAATCGAGGAGGCCGCGTGAGGCGAGATCGGTCAGGAGACCCGCGATGGGGAGGTCCGATTCGGCGGCGTGCTGGAGGTGGTTCTCCTCGAGGTTGCTATGGGCATCCCAGGTGTCGGTGTCTTGATTCCCCATGCCGCCGTGGTAGAGCTGCACGAAGCGGACGCCGCGCTCCACCAGCCGGCGCGCCATGAGACACTGCCGGCCAAACGGCTCCGTCACTTTGTCGTCGAGCCCATAGAGCTTCCGGGTCTCAGCGGACTCCGACGATACGTCGACCGCCGAAGGCGCGCAGCCCTGCATCCGGTACGCGAGCTCGTAGGACGAGATCCGCGCCGCGAGCTCCGAGCTCGACGGATACTTCTGCATATCCATCTCGTTGAGCTTGGCGAGCGTATCGAGCCGCGCCCGCTGCTCCTCGGGGCTCATCCCCTCGGGGGGTTTGAGGTCCACGATCGGCTCGCCCACGGCGCGAAAGCGCGTGCCCTGATAGCCGGCGGGCAGGAACCCGGGGCCCCAGTCGTTCGGGCCGCCGAGGGGACCTCCCCGGTAGTCGTTCATCACCACGAACGCGGGAAGGCTCGAGCTTTCCGAGCCGAGACCGTAGGTCACCCAGGCGCCGACGCTCGGAAAGCCCATCCTCAGCTGGCCCGTCTGCATCTCGTAGGTCGCCTGAACGTGGTCGTTCGACCGCCCGTAGACCGAACGCAGGAACGCGATCTCGTCGACCTGCTTTCCGAGATGAGGAAAGAGCTCCGATACCTCGATGCCGCTCTCCCCGTGCTTCTGAAACGAGAACGGGCTCGGCATCAAAGGACCGGGGAAGCCCTGGCGCACGACGATGCTTCCCTCCACCTTGCCGTCGAGAGGCTCTCCCGCGTACTTTCTGAGCGCCGGCTTCGGGTCGAAGGTGTCCACGTGGCTGACACCACCGCTCATGAAAAGCGAGATGACAGAGGTGGCGCGCGGCGAGAAGTGCGGCGGCCTGGATGCGAACGGGTTGCCCTCGACGGGAGCGAGGCACGACTCGGCGGCCAGAAGCCCCTCGCGCTCGAGAAGATGAGCGAGCGCGAGCCCGGCGATACCGCCGCCGGAGTCGAACAAGAAGCGGCGGCGCGACCAGAACGCTCTTTTCATACCGATCACCTCAGGTACAGGAACTCGTTCAGGTTCAGCATCACGTGCGTCAAGTCCACGAGCGAACCACGCTCGACCAGCTCGAGCGCGATCGTGGCTTCCTCCTCCGTGGGAGGCCGGCCGAGCGCGATCGTATAGGCGCGATCGATCCGGGCCTCCACGACCTCGGGCACATCCTCGCGCACTTCTTCCTCCAACCGCTCCGCGAAAAGCTGGGCCTGCCCCAGCACGAACGGATTGTTCAGAAGCGTCAGCGCTTGGGTCGGCACAGTGGATACGTTCCGTGCCGCGGCGGTCACGTTGGGGTCGGGCAAGTCGAACGTCCCGAAGAACGGAAAACCGAGCGAGCGCCGGCGGTAGACGTAGACGCTCCGGCGCCACACGTCGGGGCCGTCGGGCTGGTTTCGCCAGATCCCGTGCGCTTGTGAGGCCAGAATCTCCTCGGGCACGTACGGAAAGACCGGGGGCCCACCGACCGTAAGGTCGATACCCCCGCTGAGCGAAAGGATGCTGTCGCGCACGATCTCCGCCTCGAGCCTCTGCGGGCGATACTTCCAGAGAAACCGGTTCTCGGGATCGCGTTCCGCGTTCTCCGCATCCTCGTAAGCGGAAGCCATCTGGTAGGCCCCGGAGGTCATCATCAACCGGTGCATCTCCTTGAGGCTCCAGCCGCGCTTCACGAATTCGACGGCGAGCCAGTCGAGGAGCTCCGGGTGGGTTGGCCGCTCGCCTACCTTGCCGAAGTTGTCGAGGGTCGCGACGATGCCTAGCCCGAAATGGTGGTGCCAGGTGCGGTTTACGATCACGCGGGCGGTCAAGGGGTTCGAGGGCGACGAGAGCCATTCCGCGAGCGCAAGACGCCGGCCCGAGGTGCGACCGTCGGGGCGCGGGATCGAAGTGGGTGGGTCGCCGTAGGTGGCCGCGGTGACGAAACCCGGCGACATCTTCGAACCTTTGCTGAACGGATCGCCCCGGATCAGGAGGTAACTGGCCGGCACGTGGTAGGGTGCAGGACCTTCGTGCAGGTAGCTTCCGGGCTCATCGGGGAGAACGCGGCACTCGGGACAACCGACGATCTCGTCGCCGAAACCATCGGGGGAGTACCGGTAGTCGCCGTCGGTGACGATCTCCGCCACCTCTGGTTTCGCGGGTCGCTCGGTTTCGTATACCTCGATGCGTTCGAGTAGAGCCTTCCGTTTCGCGGAGTCTTCGGGCGTCAACGCCGCGTCCACCTGCTCTTGGGGTACGCTCACCGACATCACCTGCACCGCGAGGAGCTTTTCGCCCGGCGTCCTCTCGCTCTCGGGCTTCAGCACGGCCCGCTGCACGTTCTCGGGAAACCGCTCTCTCACGCGCTCGATCTGGAGGCGCTCGCGATAGGAAGCCTCGGTTTTCGCGATCCCTTCCTGGAGCTCCCGCTCCCTCGCGTCGATCTCCGCGTTCTTCCTTCGGTAGGCTTCGGCGTCCTCCGGAGACAGCAGCGGGTATTCCGTCTCGACGTAGCCGAAAATCGACGCCTGCAGGCGGTAGTAGTCCTTCTGGGGAATCGGATCGAACTTGTGGTCGTGGCAGCGCGCGCAATGGACCGTGAGTCCGAGGATTCCCCGGCCGACGGTGGCGAGGACATCGTCGAGATAGTCGTGACGGCGCTCGGGGTTGTCTTTCTCGCGAAAGAGCACACGCGGCCCGGCGCGCAGGAACCCGGTGGCGATGCGGGTCTCATGGCTCGCGTCGCCGAGCTCGTCACCGGCGATTTGCTCCTTGAGGAATCGGTCGTAGGGCTTGTCCTCGTTGAACGCGCGGATCACGTAGTCCCGGTAGCGCCAGGCGTTCGGTCGATCGCGGTCGTGCTCGAAGCCGCTCGAGTCCGCGTAGCGCGCGACATCGAGCCAGTGACGGCCCCATCTTTCGCCGTAGTGCGGTGAGGCGAGAAGCCGCTCGATGAGGCGCGGCCACGCTCCCGGCTCCTGGTCGGCGACGAACGCATCGGTCTCCTCCGGCGACGGGGGAAGGCCTATCAAATCGAGGTAGGCGCGCCGCACGAGCGTCCGCCGGTCCGCCTGCGGGGCGGTGCGAAGTCCCTGGTCACGCCGGGTCCGCTCGAGGAACCGGTCGATCGGATTCTCGTACTCCGGGAAGTCGGGGAGCGGTGCCTGGACCGGAAGCTGGAACGCCCAGTACTCTCGGGCCTCGGCCAGACGCTCGGGCGAGAGCTCGCCGCCTGCGAGGGCGGCGATCGCGTCCGCCGTCGCCGTCGTGGCGCCAGCGTCCCAGTGCGCCCCCTCATCGATCCACCTGCGAACGGCCGCGATCTCCTCTTGCGTCAGCGCGGAACCTTCCACCGGCATCGGCGGCTCTTCGAGCCCCGCGACGCGGCGGTAGAGGCGGCTCTCCTCGGGGCGCCCCGGGACGATCGCCGCCCCGGTATCGCCTCCTCTCAACGCGCTCTCGCGGGTGCGGAGGTCGAGGCCGGAAAGCTGGAGAGCCTCGCCGTGGCAGTTCCAGCAGCTCCGCTCCATGATGGGCCGGATGGCGCTCGTGAACTCGGAGGGCGCCTGGGCGAGGGTGCTGCTCGCCACGAGGACCGCGAATCCCAAGCCGAAAGGCGCCACGACTGTTCGCATCGCGAACCTCATCTGAACTCCGCCCGAGAGGACGACTTTATCGCAAGATTCTAACTCTTTCCACGACTGGATTTCGAAAGAGTCAGAAGCCGGGGATAGCTCTACAAAATCTCATGGAGGTCGAGGACGAGCCCTTTGAGGACAGGATCCCCTAGGAGGCTCTTCGGAGCCTCCAGGCATTCGACTCCAAGGCCAGGCCGATAAACGTAGACGCGCTTTTCGACAGGGTCGATGAGCCATCCAAGCATCGAGCCATTTTGGATGTACTCTTCCATCTTCGACTTGAGCTCGTCGAGACTGTCGCTGGGAGAGCGCAGCTCGGCCACGAAGTCCGGGCAGAGGGGCGCAAACTTTTCCTGCTCCTCGTCAGAGAGAGCATCCCAGCGCTCTTTTCGGACCCAGGCGGCGTCGGGTGAACGTTTGGCCCCGCTAGGCAGGGAAAAGACAGTCGACGAGTCGAAGGCCAGTCCCGCCCCGTCCGCCTTGGCCCACCCCACGAGCTGATAATTCAGCTCGGAGTTGCGATGACCCGTCCTGGCGCCGGTTGGAGACATGAGAATCAGCTCCCCTTCTGCCGTAAGCTCCAGCCGAAGCTCGGGGTTGTCAACGGAGAGGCGATAGAACTGCTCGCCGCTCAAGGGCACCGCGCGGAAATCCACATGGAGCGACCACTCCTTGTCTTCTTGAATGAGTGGGTGCGTGGCAGCCATTTGCAGCTCGTCGGCTCCATTGTATTTGACGGGGATGGGATCCACCAACACCGACTTCATTCGAGCGCCCGAACGCGCCGAACGGTGTTTCATCATGACGCGGCCGCTTCCGACCGCATTTCGACAGTATCCCGGAACCCCGTTGGCGCCCGCTAGGAAAGCCCTTATCATCACCCTCAACCAAGGAGTGGCGCCATGCGCGTAGCGAGCCTCATCCTAGTCGTCCTTGTCTCGGGCTCCCTTTGGATCCCGAAGCTGGCGGAGGCCCAGGAGAATCCGTTCGCTACGGAGGTCGATGAGCGAATCGGAGGGCGGGTGTTCCTCGCCGAGTGCGGGCGCTGCCACGGCCATGACGGGAAGGGCAACGACGAGACCGGCGCCCCCGATCTGACCCGGGGCCGGTTCCGTAACGCGAGCACGGACGCCGGGCTCTTCCAGGTCATTCGCGACGGCATCCCGGGCACGGCGATGATCGGGATCGGCTGGGCGCCGGACCCGACGATCTGGCAGATCGTCGCCTACATCAACACTCTCCGCATCGACCCCGGCGACTACGATCTTCCGGGAAGCGTCGATCGAGGCCGCGGGATCTTCAACAGCAAGGGGAACTGCGCGAGCTGCCACATGGTCCAAGGCAAAGGGGGACGTCTCGGTCCCGATCTGTCGACGGTCGCGAATCGGCGCAAGCCCGAAGAGTTGAGGACCGATCTGGCCGATCCGGACGAATCGGTCGAGCCGCGTTGGTGGACCCTGAGGGTCGCCCGCGCGGACGGCTCCATGGTCGAAGGACTGCGGATGAACGAAGACACGTTCACCCTCCGCATCATGGATGCCGACGAGAACCTGTGGCACTTCTCGAAGCGGGAGCTCCGATCCCTCGAACGCATCGAGACCTCCCCCATGCCGAGTGTCGTGGGAGCGTTGACGGCGAGCGAAGTGGACGACCTGGTCGCCTATCTCTTCTCGCTGCGGAAAGAGAGTGGAACATGAAAGGCCTGTTGCTGGTTACGGCGCTGGTACTCGGTCAGGAGCCGTCGAGCCTGTTGAGGAAGAACGAGGCGATACCGTCACTCAAACCAGTGACGTGGGAGCGTCTGAAAAAAGCCGCGGAGGAGCCGCAGAACTGGCTGATGTATTCGGGAACGCTCGACAGCCAGCGGTTCAGCCGGCTCGATCAGGTACACCGGGGGAACGTCTCCGAGCTCGAGCTGAAGTGGGCGTATCAGATCCCCGAGATCGATCGGGCGGAGACGGTGCCGCTGGTGGTCGATGGCGTGATGTTCATCACCGAATCGCCGAGCAACGTGGTGGCGGTGGAGGCCGGCACCGGACGGCCGTACTGGCGCTATGACCATGAGCTCCCCGAAGACCTCCGGATCTGTTGCGGCCGCAACAACCGCGGGGTCGCGATCCTGGGCGAGACGGTCTTCATGAGCACGCTCGACGCCCACCTCGTCGCCATCGACGCGCGGAGCGGGAGCTTGAAGTGGAACACCGAGGTCGCCGACCACAAGGCTGGCTACAGCAAGACGGAAGCGCCGCTGGTGGTCAAGGACCTGGTCGTCACCGGCATCGCCGGCGGCGAGTACGGGATCCGCGGGTTCCTCGACGCCTACAACCCTGAAACCGGCGAGCTCGTCTGGCGGCTCTACACCATCCCGGGGCCGGGCGAGCCCGGTCACGAGACCTGGGCGGACGAGTCGTGGAAGACGGGCGGTGCTCCGACCTGGATCACCGGTGCGTACGATCCGGCGCTGAATCTCATCTACTGGGGCACGGGGAATCCCGGTCCCGACTGGAATGGCGAAGTGCGGATGGGCGATAACCTCTATTCCGACTCCGCGCTCGCGGTCGACGCCGACACCGGAAAGCTCGAGTGGCACTTCCAGTTCACGCCGTGGGACGTGCACGACTGGGACGCCATCCAGGTGCCGATCCTCGCCGACCTCGAGCTGAACGGCGAGGCGCGCAAAATGATGATGTGGGCCAACCGGAACGCCTTCTACTACACGCTGGATCGCCTCACGGGAGAGTTCCTCGTCGGAAAACCGTATGCGAAGCAGACCTGGGCCAAGGGCCTGGACGAAAGTGGCCGGCCCATCCGCGCGCCCGGGAAGCTTCCCACCCGCGAAGGCAACGTGGTGTCGCCGCCGGTCCTCGGCGGAACCAACTGGTATTCGCCCGCCTACAGCCCGAGAACCGAGCTCTTTTACGTGAACGCGTACGACGGGGAGCAGGAGTTTTTCCTTCGCGACGAGGAGTACCGCGAGGGCGAGCAGTACACCGGGGGCGGCGCCCAGAACGTCGAGCCCGTTGATAAATACAAGAGCGCCATCCGGGCGCTCGATCCGCGCACCGGCGATTTACGCTGGGAGTTCGAGATCCAGCCGAGGTCGTCGTCCGGCCTCCTGGCGACGGCCGGCGACCTCGTCTTCGGCGGCACCGTCGACGGCTACTTCTTCGCCCTCGATGCCGAGAGCGGACGGGAGCTATGGCACGTCGCCGTCGGCGCCCGGGTGCACTCGGCGCCGATCACCTACGCGGTGAACGGCCGGCAGCTCGTCACCATCGCCGCGGGCAACGTCGTTTTCACCTTCGGTCTCGACTAGTCGCCGTAGCCGACGGTCGAGCGCGCGAACCGCTTGAACGCCTCCGCCCGGCGGCGCTCCTCCTTCTGGCCCTCCCAATCGATCCCGGGCTCTCTGAGATCCGCGGTGAAGGGGAGAACGTAGGGCGGGAGCCGGTGCTCGTCCTTGAACATCTGGGTGCGCACGTGGCCGACGGAGTGCTCGGCGCTCTCCCCGCTCATCAGGTAGGTGATGGTGGGAACGAGGTCCCGCCGCTGGACCTTCTCGGTCACCACGTGGTTCTTCTTGAAGTCGGGTCCGAGGGCCATGGTCCAGACGTAGTGGGCGTAGTAGTTCCCGGGGCTGTGGCCGAGCTGACCGTAGATGTTGATCTCGTCGTCGCGGCCGCACTCCGGCCTAAGGATGAGGGCGGTCGTGTCCCGGAGGTAGGGATCCGCCTGAACTTCGGCCCACATCTTTCCGATGAGCTCGTCGGTGGCCTTCACGTGCTTGATGTACTCCCAGTAGTCGGTGTTGTAGTCCCAGTAGCCGAAATCCGCGTGGGCGTCGTCGAGCGCGAGAACCTGCACGGTGACGACCTTCGGCTTGAAGGTCTTGAGAATCTGGGGAATCATGTGGAGCGCTTGCGCGTCCCCGTATTGAAGCTCCCGCTCGATGAGGGGCTCCGTGGTCGAGGGCGGAATGAAGGACCGCCGGGCCATCACGTCCGCGATCCATTCCTCGATGTCCTTCCGCTCCTGCGGAGTGTGTCCGAGGCCCTTCTCGATGAGGAGGTCGAAGAGCTCTCTCGGGCTCGCGGTGTTCTTCTCGTAGAACAGCTTGTTCATCGTGAGAGACGTCGCGCCTACTGCGATGCCGTAGTCCGCGTGGCGGCTGAAGTGCTTCACGTCGAACGTCCAGCCGCGGTAGTAGGAAGCGCCCTGGAGCACCCAGAAGTCGCTCGCCTTCGCTCCCGTCTTCTTGCGCACGTACTCGTTCAGTGTGGGGAAGAGCGGACGCTGGGTCGGGGGATCGATCCCCGTAAACATCTCCGTGTACATATAGCCGTGGAGGTTCGCGGTGTCCCCGTAGTCCTCGGTGAAAAGAGTGCCCTCGGGAATGAGCTTCGTCTGGTAGGGAGCGTACTCGGGGTTGTCGACGACGTCTTTCTTCCGCGCCCCGTTTCCGTAGATGACGAAGATCAAATGCTTGGTCTTGAAGTCGGGGGCTTGGGGAAGGACCATCTCGCCCATCCGGATCGTGCCTCGCTCGGCGAGGGCTTTCCCCGGCCAGACGGCAGCGGCTCCCATCGCGGCTCCGTACTTGAAGAAATCTCGTCGCTTCATCGTCTTTCTCCCCGAGTTGGCTCTGTCTGGGTTTCGTCGTCTTCCTCGAGAAAGTTCACGGTGATTCCCGTGAGGATCTTCTCGCGTCCGTCGAAGTACGTATGGAAATTATTGGCCTCATCGGCAATGCCGAGGCGGACCAGGGTCCAGACCCCGCGCTCCATGCTCTTCTTGATCTTGAAAGTCGCGGACCAGACGTTCGGCTCCGGGATCTTCGACGGCCGGTTGAGGTCGACGAAGTCGCTCGAGAGCTTCACCTTCACCGCGTCGACGCCGTGAGGGGAGCGGACGTAGCCCTCCACCGCCTTCACTCCCGAGAGGTCATCTTCGACGAGAGCCGTGACCGTCACCAATTCTCCGGCGCGGGCTTCCGTGGTGGAAAGCGAGACCGCGAGAATCGAAGGAGGGTTATTGTCCACGAGTGCTTCGTCCTGCGCGACCTCGACGACGGGGGCATTCCGCAGCACCGCGTCGTTCTTCGAGAAGAAGTAGGCGGTGTTGCGGGCATCGTCGGTCAAGGCGATGCGCATGAGGCGCCACTCACCGCCTTCGTACCACTTGGGAATGGTGAAGTACCCGAGGAACTTTCCCGGCTCGCTTCCCTGATGGACCATCGTCACCCGGATCCACTGCTCCTCGCCCGGAGAGATCCAGACGGCCTCGGCGTCGACCGGCCCCGAGACGTCGTCGATGGCGAAGGCTGAAAAACGAATGGGCTCGGTTCCCGCTCGGACCGATTGGGTCTCGACCTCGACCGATCGAAGCTCGGGAGCGCGCAGATCGACTCTCGGGTTGTCTTCCACCATGAAGAACTTCGGGGTCCGGTCCTCGTTGTCGAGAGGATCGTGGAACTCGGCGCCGTAGCTCTGTCGTTTTCCCACGTCGTCGGAGATGGTGGCGTAGGCGACGATGTAGCGGCCCCCGGGCGCGAACTTCGAGACCCGTCCCCGGCCCAGAAAGAGGGACTTATCGTCCTTGGAGGGCTCGAAGTTGACGTACATCGTGGCCGAGCCCAGGCGGCTGTAGCGCTCGCTGAAGAACGTGGTGACGAAGGGGAGAGTGTTGTTGTAGGCGGAGGTGACCCGGGCAATGGCCCGGACCTCGTCGCCGGCGCCGACCTCGGGGGTCAGGATCTTGAACTCGGTCAGAACGGGATAGCGCTGGTCGCCCGTCAGCTCCGCCGCGGTGATCTGAAGATCCGGGCGAAGGTACTGGAACGGCTCGGGAACGGTGTTCTCGGGCGGAGGCAGGACTTCTCCGTCCTCCAGGTCCTCGCACATGCAGCCGCTCGCGTTGAGAACACCGTACTCGTTCAGCGTGCGTCCGAAGGGAACCCGCTCGGGCTTCTTCTCCTGCGCCCATAGAGGGCTCGCCGCGACCAGTGCCAGGATTGAAACGATTCTGGAAAGCAGCATCACCCCCTCCACGCGCTCAGGACTCCGCGGAGTTTCTCGAGGAAGATGCGGTTCTCGTCGGGGAGTCCAACGGAAATCCGGAGGTGCGTCGGCATCTCCCAGGATTTCCCGTCGCCCACGTAGACCTTTTCGCGGGCGAGGGCGAGAACGACGGGCGCCGCCTCGCGCCCGAGGTCGGCCATGAAGAACGGCGCCCGATGGGGAAAAGATTGGACTCCCCGAGGCCGTCTTCGTCGACGACCGCTTCCTGGGCAGAAGCGAGCCCGAGGATGCTCACCGAGGCGCCGGCAGCTGCGATCGCCAGCGAGCGGAGGAACCGGCGTCGCGGGATCCCGGGGCCGTGGGGATAGCAGCTCCAGGTTCGATCGAGTTTGTTCGTCACCTTGCCCTCCGTCGGAGCTCGCCTGAATGCTCATGATACTAAAGTCGGGCCCAGAGCGCTTCGCAGGCCTCCGCCGCTCTCATGGGGAGCCTCACATCGACTTCACCCGAGACCACCGTCTCGCCGGGGTTGATCTCGACGGTCGCTTTTCTCCTCATCCGCGCCTCGATCACCGGCCGCGCGATATAGGGAAAGACGCTCGTGGTTCCTATGGAGAAGACGACGTCGAATCCTCGTCTCAGCTCGCGCTCCAGAGTCTCGACTTTCGAAAGGGGCAGGAGCTCTCCGAAGAGCACGACGTCGGGACGGAGAGGCGCCCCGCAGTCGGGACAAAGAGGCAGGGGCTCGAGATGCGAGTAGTCCTCGACGGTCGCGCGGTGGTCGCACTCGGTGCAGAGGAGATCGTGCACGTCGCCATGGATGTCGATGACGTTCGTCGACCCCGCCTTCCGGTGGAGCCCGTCCACGTTCTGCGTCAGCACCCAGACGCGCTCGAAGCGGCGCTCGGCCGCCGCCAGGATCGCATGCGCGCGGTTGAACGATGCTCCCCGCGCCGTGGCCTCGATCTGGTGGATATACTTCCAGGTGAGCCCGGGGTCGATTCGCATCATCTCGCCCGAGAGCGCCTCCTCGATGGGAATCCCCTCGGGGGTGTCCGCCTCTTCGTAGAGCCCGCCGATGCCGCGGTACGTGGGAAGCCCGGAGTCCGCGGAAATGCCCGCCCCGGTGATGAAGAGAACGCTCGATGCCCCTCGAAGGTAGGAGACCGCGGTCTCGAGCCCTCTCTCGTTCGCGTCCACGAACCGAGACTATCAAACTGGAAGTCGCCATGCCCTGCATGACTTCACGACGGCGGGCATCTCTCTTTCGGGGATGCCGCCGGCGATGATACGGAGGAGTCCTCCGTCTGCTACCTCCAGATTCTTCTCGCCGACTTCCTCCCCGGCATGGGGCGCGCGCGCATGTTCCTCGAGATGGGCGACGAGCGTATTGTAAAGTAGCGGAAGCTCCGGCTACGGACGGGAAGCCGTAGCGGGCGCTTCGAAGAGAGACGCCAGGTCGAGGCGCTCGGCCTCGCTCAGTCCGATCGAGAGCGCTTCCTCCGCGGGGTCGAGGTGCTCGGGCCGCCGCGGTCCCAGGACCACCGCGGTGGTTCGAGGGTGGCTCAGCACCCAGGCGATGGCGAGAGCGGCCATGCTGACGGAGCGCGCGCGCGCGCGCTCGCCGAAGGCCGCGATCGCGCGGAGAACGCTTTCGCTGCGGAGGTGGGCATAGGGCTCGGGCCGGAGCGTCATCCGTGAGCCCGCGGGGAAGCTGTTGGCGGAGGCGTACTTCCCGGTGAGCCATCCGCCGGCGAGAGGGCTGAAGGGCGTGAAGCCCAGACCCTCCTCGGCGCAGAGCGGGAAGACGTCGCGCTCCGGTGCGCGCTCGAGAAGGCTGTAGCTGTTCTGGACCCACTCGAAGCCGTTCACACCATTGCTGTCGCTCACCCCGAGCGCCTTCGCGAGCCGCCAGGCCTCGATGTTGCTCGCGCCGATGTAGTGAATCTTTCCTTGGTGGATCAAATCGTCGAGAGCCTCGAGAGTCTCTTCGAGGGGCGTCTCCGGATCGGGCTCGTGGATCAGGAACATGTCGAGCCTCTCGACGCCTAGCCGCTTCAAGCTGCGCTCCACCTGGCGTTTGAGGTGGCGGCGGGAGAGACCGCGGTCGTTCGGGCCGTCTCCGACGGGGTTGAAGGCCTTCGAGCTCACGAGGATCCGATCGACGACGCTCGCGTCCTTCGTCTTCAGCCACCGCCCGATGAAGGATTCGCTTCGCCCGCCGCCGTAGGCGTCGGCGGTGTCGAAGAAGTTGATTCCCATCTCGAGCGCCCGGTCCATGAGGGCGAAGGCCTCGGTCTCGTTCTCGCCCTTCCCGTAGAAACGCGGATCGGAGCCGACCCCTCCAAAGTTCCCGCAGCCGAGCCCGAGGCGAGAGACTTTGAGACCCGTGCGGCCGAGGCTCCGATGTTCCATGCCGTCGAAATTCTATCTCTTTTACCGTATTCTCTAGGAGACCCCTTTCCAAGATGCGAATCCTCGCTCCGGCCGCTTGCGGCCTCACTCTCGTCGCGTGCCTCGCTCAGGCGGACGAGAAATGGCACGAGGCTTCGAGCGAAAACTTCGTGCTGGTGACGAACGCCTCCCCGGAGCGCGCGGAGTCGCTCCTCCTAACCCTGGAGCGGTTCCGAGGGGCCCTGGGTCAGGTGCTCCCCGAGCTCCGGCGATGGACGCCGAGCCGCACTCGGGTCTACGGGTTTCGCGACTACGACAGCCTCGAGCCCTTCCTCCCCCCCGCGGAGCCGCGGGGCTCGCGTGTCGCGGGATATTTTCGAAAGGGGGCTTCCGAGAACGTCATCGTTCTCGACCTCACGGGCGGAACTCCGGCGTTCGAGAGGATTCTCTTTCACGAGTACCTTCATCTCGTTCTGAGCTTGAGCGCGCGGGATCTCCCCGTCTGGTTCGAGGAGGGCCTCTCGGAGTTCTACGCCGGCGCCCGCCTCGGGGAGAATGAGGCCGAACTCGGTGTTTCCGACCCGCGGCACAGGGCCCTGCTCTCGCGGCTCCCTCTCATGCCGCTCGACGAGCTCTTTGGGATCGAAGAGGCGAGTGATTCCGACGCGCTCTTTCACGCCCAGTCCTGGGCGCTCGTTCACTATCTGCTCGTCGAGGCTCCCGAGGGCCGCGAGCGCTTGGCCCGCTATCTCGCGCTCCACGAGAGCGGCGTCGAGCCCGTCGCCGCCTTTCGCGACGCCTTCCGCTCGGAGCCGGGCGCGATGCAGAAGGCGCTCGAAGAATACGTGAGGCGGAGTCGTTGGTCGGGAATCAAGGTCGACCTCTCACCGGCGGGCGCGGGATCCGCGGTCTCGAGACGGCTCTCCATGGCGGAGGTGCAGGAGCGATGGGGCGAGCTCTTCCTCGCGACCTCGAGGCTCCGGGAAGCCCGCGTCTGTCTCGAGGAAGCAGTGCGCCTCGATCCCGATCTCGGATCCGCGTGGGAGGCGCTCGGCTTGCTGGAATGGGAGGAAGGGAAGCCCGCGCCGGCGAAGATCCACCTGAAAAAGGCGATCGACCTCGACTCCGCGACCGCTTCGGGTCTCTACCGATACGCGGAGGTTCTCCTCGCGGAGCACTCCCGCCGTCGAGTCGACTCCATTCCCGAAGCCATCGCAGAGGACGCCGCTTCGGCTCTGAGGCGAAGTCTCACACTCGAGCCCTCGGCGCGGGAGTCGGCCGAGCTTCTCGCGTTCCTTTACATCGTTCGCGGCGAGCGGCTGAACGAGGCGGAAGCGCTCGTCGAGACCGCGCTTGCGATGGCCCCCGACGATCCGCCGCTTCTCTTCCTCCGGGGCCAGCTCCTCGCGAAACGAGGGGAATACGAGGCGGCGCGGAAGACTCTGAGGCGAGCGGTCGAAACCTCCGAGGATCCGCGACTGCGCCAGGAAGTGGAAGAGTTCCTGGCCCGGATGACTGAGGTCCAGCGCGCCCCCGGTAATTGAGCCCAAGAGCTCGCCTCCACCGTGTGGCCAGCTTTTCAAAGCGCTACTCCCGGTGAAAGCCTGACCGCGCGAGTGGAGGGCCCCCCGTGGCAATCGCCTTGGCACCGTCTCGGAGACTTCGAGATCGTTTCCCTGCTCGGCGAGGGTGGCATGGGCCAGGTCTACCGGGCTCGCGACACAAAGCTCGACCGAGATGTGGCGGTCGAGCTGCTGCCAGACTTTGTTGCGGAAGGCCGTGATGCGGGTATCGATTGCCGCTGACGTCGGGCCAGAGTCGATGGTAGCCTTGGTGCCGGAGAAAAAGCGATGGACGAACGGAAGAGGAAACACTGCCTCGACATTCTGCGAGCGACGCCGGCCAAGCTGAAAGCGGCGGTGAAGGGGATTCCGAAGTCGGCTCTGCTCTGGACGCCGGCTCCGGGCAAGTGGTCGATTCTCGAAATCGTCTGCCACCTGCGGGACATGGAGCGTGACGCCTACCTCGCCCGCTACCAGCGCATCCTCGCGGAAGACACCCCAACGCTCCCGGATATCGACGGCGACCGGTATTCGCTCGAGAGCGACTACCGCTCGCAGAAGCTGGGCGAGACGCTCCGTGAGTGGACCCGGCTGCGGCGGGAATGTCTGAAGTTGCTCTCGAGGGTGAAGCGCGAGCAGTGGGATCGGCCCGGCATCCACGAGACCGGGGGGCGCTTGACGATCGAGGACTTTCTGAGCCGGCAAGCGCTGGGAAACGACGAAGCCCACCTGGGCCAGATCGAGGCGGTGAAGCGCCGGCTCGCGATCCTCACGAGGCTCACGGCGGCGCCGGCGCAGCTCTCGAAGGCCCTTCGAGCCTTCTCTCCCGTGGCGCTTCGGCGCGCGCCTCAGCCGGGAAAGTGGTCGGCCATCGAGATCGCGTGCCACTTGCGCGACATCGATCGGCTGTACGCCGAGCGCGTCAGCAAGGCGGCGTTCTCCGAGCGCCCCGAGTTCTGGATGATGGACAACGCGGACGTGTCCGAAAAACTCCGCTATCGCGACGCCGAGCCGCTCACCGTGCTCAAGGAGCATCGGCGGCGCCGCGAGGATCTCGCTTCGCTTCTCCGGGCGCTCCCCCACGGCGCCTGGCAGCGGACAGGACTCCACCCGAAGCGGGGCGAGCTCACGATCGAGGAGCTCGCCCAGGTGATCGCGGACCACGACGACAACCATCTGAGGCAAATCGAGGCGCTGCCGAAGACGTGAGAGGAACTGGCGCCGGGGCTCAGTCCAGGTGCAGGGTCGTCTTCGGATCCAGACGAGCCGCGCGCCCCGCCGGAACGGCGCAGGCGAGGGCGACCGTCGCCATAGAGATCGATACCGCGAGGAGAATCGAGCCTGGCTCGGACGGCGCGGTCTCGAAGAGCAGGGTCGTAAGGAACCGTCCTCCGATTAGCGCGCCCAGGACCCCGAGAATGCCCCCGGCGATCGCGAGCCGAAGACCGCTTCCGAGGACGAGAGCGAGGATGTTTCCTCGATCGGCTCCGAGCGCCATGCGCAGTCCCATTTCGCGTTGTCTCTGAGTGACGCTTTGGGCGACGACGCCGTAGAGACCGATGGTGGCGAGAAGAAGAGCGACCGCGCCGACGGCCGTCATCAACACCGCGCTGAAGCGATCTTGCGCGAGGGAGCTCCCCGCGAGCTCCGACATGGTCTGGAGGCTATGGACCGGCTCGCTCGCGTCCATCGCGAGAACCGTCGACCGCACCACGGGGGCGAGCGCCAGGGGTGATGAGCCAGGAGCCGTTCGTATGACGAGGTTCATCGGAAGGTAGGGGTTCTGCGCATGGGGGATGTAAGCCTCGGGTGCCGGCCGACTGCGGTACCCCTCGAACCGCGTATCGCCCACGACTCCGACCACCTCATACGGCGCCTCGTACTCCTGGTAGTCGAGAACGAGGCGCTTTCCGACCGGGCTCTCCCCGGGCCAGGTCCGCCGGGCCATCGCCTCGTTCACAATCAAGACCCGCGGCTTCGTGCGGTCGTCGCCGTCGTCGAAGATTCGTCCTTCGAGAAGGGGAATGCGCATCGTCTCGAAGTATCCCGAAGTCGTCATGCGCAACCGCACCCCGGGGCCGCCTCCCGCCGGTCTCGGCTCCCCATCGCGCCAGAACGGGCGGTCGAAATCGACGTCGACCGAGTCCATGGGGAGTGCGGTCGAGCCCCCGGCGGCCTCGACCCCTGGAAGCGACCGGATTTCGGAAAGGAGCGCCGAATAATAAAGATGAGCGCCGCCCTTCCGGTACTTGTCGTCGTCGAGCCGCATCCGAACGACGAGGAGGTTCTCCGGGTCGAACCCGGGGTCGACATGGAGCACGCGGGTGAAGCTCCGCAGAAAGAGCATCGTTCCCACGAGAAGGACGACGGAGAGGGCTATCTCGGAAACCACGAGAGCGCTTCGAAGCCGATGGCGCCGGCGGTCCAGGGAGACGACGCCTCCCGATCCCTTGAGGCTCTCGGAAGGGGCGGCGGTCGCGCTCTGGAAAGCGGGCGCGAGGCCGCTCAGGAGCCCGGCAGCGGCGGAAGCGGCGAGCGCAAACGCGAGAACCCGCGAGTCGAGGACGGCCTCCTCGAGCCGGAATATGCCCCCCGGCTGGAATCGGAGCAGAAGGGCGACACCGGCCCCTGCGAGAACGACACCGAGGACGCCTCCCACCAGGGCGAGGAGGGTGCTCTCGAGCAGCAACTGGCGGGCGAGTCTTCCGCGGGAGGCTCCGAGCGCGGTTCGAACCGCGAGCTCCTTGCGGCGCGCCGATGCGCGCACCAGGAGAAGACCGGCCACGTTGGCGCAGGCAAGGAGAAGCAGGAATAGAACCGCGCCCGCGAGAACGAGGAGTGCCGGCTCGGCGCTTCCCACGAGGACCTCTCGAATGGGAACGAGCGCGACGCTCCAGCCGCGATTGGTCGCGGGATGAGCCGCCGCAAGACCTTCGGCGATGGCGGTAAGCTCCGCCTGGGCGTCGTTCAGCGAGACTCCGGGAGCGATGCGCGCCGCCGACTGGAGGAAGCGCCAGTCTCGGGGAACCGCGTGATGATGAGCGTAGTCGCGCTCGAAGTCCCAGGGATTGAAGATCTGGACTTCGCCCTCGAGTGTCCCCGGAGTGCGGAAAGAAGCGGGCATCACCCCGAGGACGCGCCATGCGGCATCCTTGAAGCGGATGTCGCGCCCGACGAGGGTCGCATCGCCTCCGAACCGACGCTGCCAGAGCGCATAGCTCAGGACCGTGACCCGCTCTCCGGACTCTATCTCGCCCGGCTCGAACGTCCGACCGAGGAGGGGCGCGACTCCGATCGCGGCGAAGAAATCGGCGGTGACCTGTGCGCTCGGGACTTCCTCGGTCTCGTTCCCGGAATCCCCGAGGAGTGTCGTGGAGTTGATCCACCAGGCGGCGACTTCCGAGAGGCTTCGGCTCTCGCGCCGCCAGTCGAGGACGTTCGCGGGGGCGGGGCCATGCCGATCGCCTCCGGCTTCTTCCTGGACTTCGTAGAGATAGACGAGCCTTTCGGGCTCGGGATAGGGGAGCGGGCGAAGGAGAACCGCCTCGATCACGCTGAATAGCGCGGTCGCGGCGCCGATCCCGGCGGCGAGGGTGATGGAAGCGGTGAGGACGAAACCCGGCCGCTTCGCGAGGCCGCGAAGGGCCTGGCGAAAATCCCGCGAGAAAGAATCCCAGCGCCAGGCCTGCCGGA
>Ga0326597_10002169_pt1 | contig 29716 bp, 23 predicted proteins | sample RVTome_12_FD_203789 | JGI IMG/M metagenome (GOLD analysis project Ga0326597, IMG submission 203789) | Soil microbial communities from uranium-contaminated site in the Upper Colorado River Basin, Wyoming, United States - RVT100D185 | ecosystem: Environmental > Terrestrial > Soil > Contaminated >... | reverse complement strand
AAAGAGGGCAGTCTGTCGTGTATGCTCATCACCCATCGGAAGCCCTCTCCTTGCTTGAGTGTTGTCGGACAACACCATTCTCGCAATGATGAGGGCTTCTTCTACTTCAATTCGTGAATTATCCGGGTTAGATCCCCATGGGGCAGGCGTCGGAACAGGTTTCTCGGGGAATCTTGATCCGTGCCGGCCCTGCGTCCATGGGCACACTTGCACGGCGCTCAGAGGATTGACCTGGGAGCCCACCTCGGGGAGGAGGTCCTGGCGGTCCCTCCACCTGGCCAGGCGGTCTCCAGCTATTGACGAGAGCCTCTCGGAAGTTCGGGAAGAACCTGTTTCACTCGTCCCTCCAAGAGCATCTATCAGAGCAACGAGTCGTTTTTCGGGCCTGACCAGTAACACGAAATGGAGGTGAATATGCGTTTTCTCACGGTGTTCGTCGCGACGCTGGCCCTTGCCGTTCTTGCGAGACCGGCTGTCGCCGGCTCCTTTGATCTGACCGCGTCACCGAGCGAGGCGGGTCCTGGCGACGTCGTCACGGTCCAGATCTCGGGAGCCCCGGCCAACTCGCACGTGGTACTCTTCGTTGCCCTCGATGACACGCCGACCACGTTCGGGCCGTTCGACACCCGCTGCGGTATTCTCGAGCTCAGTCTCGATCTGAATCCGCGTGGTCCCATGCTCCGCCTGCGCACCGATCAAGATGGCAACGCCAGCTTCGAGCTGGCCATTCCCGCGAGGTTGCCGTCGCGGTTCGATGGGACGACCTTCTTCGTGCAATCGGCTTCGGTCGCGTTCTCCATCGATCCCGGGCCTCCGCCGACATGCGCTTTCGACGTCTGCACGTCGAACCTCGGCTCGGTGACCCTCGTCATCCCGTGAACTCAGCCGTGCCCGCATCGCGGGCGGTGCCTGGAGCCCGGGGGGATGCTGTCCTCCTGGGCTCCCTTTGCCCACGTCACCGGGCGACAGCGGACCATGACTGAAGGCGGAAAGGGTAGAAGCCGGGAGGTCTGGGGGGGGCGCCCGGAGCAGGCTCCTTGGAGGTCCCGCACCCCCGGGTTGTGGTGCTGGGAAGGGCGCCAGGGGGGCTTGACAGATCAGATCGGGACGGATGTAATGACCTGTCATGACCCTGAAAAGGACCAGAGAAGGGGTTCTTCCCATCCACGAGCTTCTCGGCCGGTACGAGGAGCGGGTCGCTCGCTATTGCCTTCGCGTGCTGGGGTGTCCTTCGGATGCTGCAGACTGCACACAGGAGGTCTTCTGGCGCGTTTACCGCTCGCTGTCCTCGTTCCGTGGCGAGGCGAGCCTCACCACGTGGATCTACGCGATTACGCGCCGGTGCTGCCTGGTTGCGTTGCGTCGGCGCGAGGTCCGGATCCGACGCGAGACGAGGCTGACGAAGGCCGCGCACGACGTTCCCGATCGACAGACAGGACCGGCCGCCACGATCTGCCAGCAGGAATCTCGGGATCTCTTCCGCGCGATCTTCGACGGTGTTCTCGACGAGCGGGAAGCGCACGTCATGGTCCTGCATTACGTCGACGGAAAGACGACGTCGGAAATCGACCGAGAGCTTTCCCTCTCGAACCGCTCGGGATCCAGAAGCTACCTCGTGAGCGCGCGTCGGAAGTTGCGACGACCCCATGTCCTGGCCCGCCTGAGAAGGCTCGGTTTGGCCGATCTCGGCGCAAACTCCTAGGGCTTCCGAGTAAGGGGCTGCGACGGACATCCGACTGGAGCTCGAGAACCTCGAGAGGCAACGGTATCGCATGAGAAACCGAGGTGAGTGTCCGGATATCGAGGTTCTTGCCTCCTGGATCGAGGGTGCCCGGGCGGCGGAGGAGGATCAGGCGCTGCGCGAGCACGTCGCACAGTGTCGTCGATGTGCTCGCGAGGCCGCCGCCGCCATCGCCTTCATCGAGGAAGACTGTGGCCAGTTGGTGGCGCCGGAGGCGGTGTCAAGCACCGTTCGTTCGGCGCGGCGCGGGCTCGAGAGGCAAGTTTCGCGGGCTCGACGCGACGGAAAGCGGCGCCTCTTCGTGGCCGCGGCGGCGGGGGTTCTTGTCGCCGGGACCCTCTTCTGGACCTGGGAAGCGGATTGGACATGGCAGCCTCTGAAGCAAGCAACGTCGTCGGAGGACGTACCGCGCGGCGCGTCGATCGAAATGGCGGTGGCTGTCTCGTCTACAAGCGAGGGTTGGCGGCTGCGATGGGATCCCGTCCCCGGGGCGGTAAGCTACCGTGTTCTTCTCTTGAATGGACTCAGGCAGCAGGTCGCGGAGAGTACGCAAAGCCCTGAATTCTGGATACCGCGCGAAAAGGAGGACGGGCTTCGGATCCTGTCGGTCGTCATCGAGGTCGTGGGTGGCCATGGCGAGGAGATCGGGGCCTCCCTGGAGATCCCCATTCTCTCCGGCCACGCGGAAGATCAGGAGTAGCCATGAAACGGTTGTCGTCGCTTCCTCTCCTGGTCTTTCTGGTCGGGGGTATGTTCGGTCAGCGGCTCCAGGCGCAGCCGGCCCCGCCCGACGGTCGTCCCATCCCTTTGCGGCTGACGGAGATCTTGGTGCGTCCGGGCCAGCCGTACGTGCTCTCGATTCGGACGTGCCAGCCTCGGGGAGTCTCGCGTGGGGAAATCTTGATCCGTAACCTCGAGGATCCATTCCCCGTGGTGAAGAAGTCCCATCTCTTTACCCGGGAGGGGGATGGTGAGCTCGGTATCGACCAGTCGGATCCGCAGGAGATGGATCTGACCCTGTTCTCGCCGTCGGCCACCATAAACACGCAGCACGGGCCGCTCCTTGCTCTCTTGCTGCGCTCGCCGCCGCGAATTCCCGTGGGACACAGTGCCTCGATCGAAATTGACCCGTTGAGGACATTTCTCCTGGACGATCTCGGGCTCCCCGCCTCCTTCACGGTCCAGGACGCCAGAATCACCGTCATCGGCGAGGACGCTCCATTCACAGTGGCCCTGGAGGACCTCGAAGGTTATCCGGGGGGTACGACGACGCTCGTCGTCTCCACCTACGAGTTCCAGCGACTGGACTCCGCCGATCTTCTCATTCGTTACGATCCTTCCGTCCTGGTCGGCGTCCTGAATAACATCGTGTGGGATCTGCGAGGTGATCTGAACGTCACGATCGAAGAACTCGAGCCGGGCGCTCTCCGCTTTCGGCTCGTCTCGCCATCGAGCTCTCTCAACATCCTCCCGGGTCCCATGGTGGAGATCACATTTCGGATCGCGCCTTCCGCGATCCCGGGACAGACGAGCACCTTGCTTCTGGATCGCGGGGCCACCTCGATCGTGACAAAGCAGGGAGCGGTTCCCAGCCTCGAGCTCCGCCCGGCGACGTTGGAGATCCTCCCACGAAACGAGGGCGATTGCTGAGGCTTTTCGTCACGTCGACACTGCTGTCCGGCGTCCTTCTGGCGGCTGGTGTTGCTCGCGGGCTGGCTCTGCAGGACGAGCCTTCAGGAAGCCCTGGCAGGGCTCTCGAGCGAGAGGCGCAGCGTGCCCTGCGTGACGGACGAACAGAGGATGCGTATCGCAGCTTCATGCAGGCGATGTCCGCGTACGAGGAAATGGAAGATCGGCAATCGGTGCACATCTGTGCGACCAATGCCTCTTACCTGGCAACTCGACTCGGTCAGTATCGTTCCGCATACGAGCTGGCGACGCGAGCGGTGGGGCTTGCGGCGGAACTGGACCCCCTCCTCGAGGCCAAGAGCCGCACGAACAGGGGGTTGGCGTGTCGTTATCTGAACCTCTTCGACGAGGCAGCGGACGAGTACCGTCGCGCCCTGGACATCCATCTCTCGCTCGGCAATGACGAGGGCGTGGCCCGGAACCGGAGCAATCTCGCGGTCGTCGATCTCCACCGGGGCCGGTACCGGAGTTCCTTTGTGGGCTGCCAGGAGGCTCTTCGACTGTGTGAGTCGCACGAGGGGGAGCCCTGGGCAAACGCCGAGCGGAGGTCCGCTACCGTGAACCTGGCATCGGTTCTGGAGCTCATGGGGCAGGTGGAGAGTGCGTTCGAGCTCTATGATTCCCTGCTGTCCGAGCCCGATGTGACGCAGGAGGAACGGGCTTTCATCCTCATGGGAGCGGGACGCGTCCACCTCAAATTGGGGGACGCCGGGGAGGCCGAGCGATTGCTCGAAGAGGCCCGGGAGATCCACGAAAAAACGGGTGATCGGGGCTCACTGGCCAATACGTTGCAGCACCTTGGCGTTCTTCGATGCGAGCGGTTCGGCGATCATGATGGCGCTCAAGCACTTCTTCGAGATGCCCTGGGCATCGCGTCTGCCCTCGAGGACCGTCAAGAACTCCTTTACGATCTCTTGCACCTGGGTCGTTGCGCCCTCCACACAGGCGACACCGAAGCAGGGGATATTTTCTTGAGGGCCGAGAAGATGGCAGACGAGCTTTCATCGCCCGAGGGTGTATGGATTGCGCGATACGGACTTGGGCGGTGCGAAGACCTCGTGGGTCGTCCCGAGGCTGCACTTCAAGACTACCTGGCAGCCCTGGATATCATCGAGGACATGCGCCAGGATGCAGTCCCGGAGAGATTTCGAGCAACGTTTCTTGGCGACACGGGCTTCTTCTGGGACAAGCTCGACGTTGTCGGTGCGGCAGTGGGGGATCTCCTCGAGATGCAGAGCGAGTTGCGTCCTGATGCCGCGAGGGTGTCCAGGGCGTTCGCCCTGCTCGAGCGCTTCACGGCGCGGTCCCTTCTCGAGCGATTGGGAGGGCGGCCGCTTTCGCTGGACGACCTCCGTGAACGGTTGGCCGAAGACGAGGTCGTTGTCGAGTTTCTTCTCGAGAGCCAGAGGATCGTGGTATTTGTGGTTTCGCGGAAAAAAGTGGCAGATGTTGTCATCGAGTGCCCGGCGGTGGTCCACGAGGCGATGAGAGGGCTGTTGCACGGGTACGATGACGGACGAGGGAAGGGGGTGGAAAAGTCCGACGGGGATCCGGTTTCGGAGTGTGTCCTGCGTCCCATTCTCGCCGAGATTCCACCCGGGACGCGGCGGTTGGTGATCGCCACCTCCACGAATCTCGCAAGCCTTCCCTGGTCCGCGCTGACGGATCCGCACACAGGTAAGCCGCTGGGGGAAAGGTTCGAGATCGCGATCATCCCCTCGGCTTCTGTGCTGGCGGCGATCCGTGCGATACCGGAGCGAAAGCGCGGAATCGACTTCGTCGGCCTGGGTGATCCCGTCCTCGTTTCCACGGGAGGGGCAACCGGCAAATCGATTTTCTCGGGGCGAGAGCTCCTGGAGAAGAAGCACGGGCTGAAGGCGCTTCCGTGGGCACGGCAGGAGCTGAGGATCGTCGCGTCGCAAATCGGGGGGTCGCAGGAACTCCTCGTCGGTGCAGAGGCCGCCGTGCCCGGGTTCCTGGGAAGTGTGGAGCGGAGTCCGAGGATTCTCCATCTGGCGACTCATGCCGTCGTGGACGTGTCGCTTCCGCATGTGGCCGCCATCATTCTTTCTCCCGACATCCTCTCGGACGGCCTCCTGTGGGAGGAGGAGATCGCGCGGCTGGAGATTCCGGTGGACCTGGTCGTCCTGGCCTCGTGCCGGAGTGCACGCGGCCGCGTCATCCGGGGCGAGGGAGTGATCGGTCTGGCGAGAGCGTTTCTCGAGGCTGGAGCACGGAGCGTGGTGTGTACCCTTGCGGAGGTTGGAGACCAGGCGTCGGCGTCGTTCATGCACGCTTTCTACTCGGAGGTCTCCAGGGGGAGTACGGTTGGCCACGCGGTTCAGGCTGCCCAGCGAGGCGTGTCAGCAGGCGGGCGCTTTTTCTCGGACGCTCCCTTCATCCTCGTCGGAGACCCCTCGGTCCGGGTCGTCGAGGGGAGAGACAGGACAGTGGTACGACTGGTCGTGTCGATGGGTGCGGGGGCAGCCGTGTTCCTCGGAATTCTCCTCGGGTTTCGGCGACGCCGATCTCTTCGAAGAGCCGCGCTCGCCGACTCTTGCCGGAGAGCGGGGTAAGGGAGCTCAGCGTGAGCTGCCTGGAGAGGGACCCCCGTTCGCGCCTTAGCGTCGCGGGCGACGTATGGCTTGCCCGAAGCCATCCCGTGGTCGAGGCTCATGCAGCCCCACCTGGTCAGGTGGGACAAGGAATACCGGCAGAAGGGGCTGGTCGTCATCGAGGTCGACAACGGGGAGATCGACGCTCGCGAGGACGTGGCACGGCACGTGGCCGAGCTGGATCTCTCCTATCCGGTGCTGTGGGACGAGGGTCAGAAGACCTGTCTTGCCTATGGCGTGCACCGCTACTCCACGGCCTACCTCATCGGGGTCGATGGCAAGGTGCTGTGGGAGGGAGATCCAACGAAGGTCCTCTGGGAGGGCGACAAGGCCGTCCTTGACCGGAAGAAGATGGCCGAGAACGAGGTGCGCGTCCGGGAAGCCCTGGAGAAGGTCGATCTGGATGCGCTGAGAAAGAAGAAGGATCCCTTCGTGACCGGCCCCGCGGAGGAGAGCCAGTAGCGGCCGAGAGGCCGTCTGCATCGGTTCTCGTGGAAGGGCGGCTGGGCCCTCAGAGCATCGAGAGCACGAAATCGGCAACCGAGGTGGTGTTTGCGAGCACGGTGACCTCCACCACGACCGTTCCGTAGCCAGCTGCCGAGACCCTCACCGGATAGGTTCCGGCTCGAAGGATGTCGAACCTGTAGAAGCCCTCTGCATCGGTCCTCGTGGAATGGCGGCCATCACCGTCCCCGTTCTCGCGGGGACCGAAAGCACCGCTTCCGTGCCGGCGGAGTGCCAGGAAAGCCCCGGGGATCGGCTCGCCGGTCAGCGCGTCGGTGACATGCCCTTCCAGTCTCCCGACGGAAATGGCCTCGAGAGCGAAGTCCTGGACGGTCGCCTCGCCATCGACGATTGCCAGAGGAACAGAGGGAGAGGGAACGAAACCGAGGGTCATGGCACGCGCCAGATACTCACCGATCGGTACATTCTCGATCACGTAGGTCCCATCGGCTCCGGTCGATGCACGATATCCGTGACTCCCGCCACCGAGACCACCCTCGCCGAGGCCACCCCAGCCGTGGCCACTTCCTCCCTGGCCGCCTCCACCGTGCCCGTCGCCACCGTGCCCATCGCCACCGTGCCCATCGCCACCGTGCCCATCGCCACCGTGCCCATCGCCACCGTGACCGTCTCCACCTTCCGGACCTCGGTGTCCGGTATCGGCACGAGGAAGGAGAATCACACGGGCTCCCGAAACGGGAAGACCGGTGAAGGCGTCGCGGACCGTGCCCCTGACGGAGCCAAAGATCAGCCGTTCCAGTCCGACGTCCACCGTCGTGACCAGTCCGCCGAACACCTCCGCCTCGACCACGACGGGAAAATACCCGTTCAGCCGCGCCCTCACGAGGTAGACGCCTTCCGGCATGTCGTGCAAGGCATAGGAGCCTCCCTCATCCGTGGTGGTGGCAAAGGATCCCGTCGAGTCGCCGCCGTGCCCTCCTCCGTGGCGGCCGCCGCCCACCGAGTGAGCCTGGACGATGACCCGTCCGAGTGGCAGGCCCGTTCCAGAGTCCAGCGCTGTACCCGCCATGCTCCCGGTTGCGGCCCAGGCGTTGACGGTGGCGAGGCAAAGAATGGCCACAACGGACGGCATGGCGATGGTCCATCGAAGTGAGGAGGAGTTGCTGGTACCGGACATGTGAAGGCTCCCTTTCGAAGACAGGAGGCACGGGCGAGGATCGGCCTGGCTCGGTCGGATCTACGCTCGCCACCCCCGTGTGGTCATGTCGGTCGGTTTTGCCCTCCTGTTTACGCTGCTGGGGGATCGAGTCGTTGAGCAGGATCAAGAGCAGATCTGAATGCGACGAAGACGCCGGCTCGGCCCACCTTGATCGTCGCTGGGTGAGGAATCGGGCGACGCTGGTGGTGGTGCCGTGAGGGGGGTCGCGACGGATGCCCACGAGAGGCCACCCGCCCGGGCCGCTCTTCGGCGTCCCGGGCGAGCCCGTCACTCGGATCCTCGATCAGTACGCCGCCTTCTTCGCCGTCGTCTCGGCTCCCGGCACCACCATGGACTCGGGAGCGAAGCTTCCCCCCAGGTTCAGTCCCCCGGGAAGCGGCAGGTACAGCTCGATGGCGATCTGCGAGATCGGCACCGCGAGGCCGTTGATGCCCGGGGATCCCGGCGGGGCAAAGGTGAGGGAGGCGATGGCGAGGATCGGTCCCTCGTAGCCGTCGGGAACGGTGGAAAGGGGCTTTCTCTTCCCGCCGACCTCCTTCTGCGCCTCTTCGGAGAAGACCATGTGCATCATGTGCTGGTGCATGTCGCTGTAGTACCAGCGCAGACAGGCCTTCTTGTTCTCGAACCAGGCGAAGATCACCTTCTTGCCGCTACCGGTGTCGGCGGTCTCGACGCCGAGGCACCCCTCGGTTTCGCGCAGGCCCGCGGTGAGGTCCGGCCACTGGCCCGAGCTCTTCTGGCCGTGATCCTGGGCCCGGATGGCGGACACGAGGGTGACGAGGAGGGTGGCGGTCAGAAGTCCGGCGGTGACCAGCCAGGGGGTGAGGATGCGGGATCGCGGGGTCGGGATCGTGTGTGAACGCTTCATGTCGGGCTCCTTTTCCATTGGGTGGGGGCCGGGGCCCGGACCGGAAGGACTCACTTCCGGGGCCGACCCCTCGGAGAGAAGGGGCGCTGCCCGGTTCCGGATCTCACGCCGATTCTCCTTGACCGGGCAGGAGGGGTCGCAATTCCCGCGATCCGACCTCAGCTCCCGGACTCGAGGTCGTCGAGCTGGCGGTGGAGGTCGGGCTGGTCGGGGTCGAGCTGGAGCGAGCGCCGAAAGGCCTGGCGCGCCTCCTGGGTCTCGCCGGCGCCAAGGAGGATCTCACCCAGCCGCCGGTGGTAGGCCGCCACGTTGCCGTCGATCGTGATGGCCCTGCCATAGGCGGCGATTGCGTGACCGGTGTCACCGTTCGCGGAATAGAGCTCCGCGAGGGCCGTCTGGTAGTCCGCCCGGCTCTCGTCGATGCGGGCCAGCCTTCGGACCTGCCGGATTGCCCCCTCGCGATCTCCGGACTCGGCGAGGGCGACGGCCCACTGCTCGCGGACCTCCCGATTGTCGGGCCAGGCCTCGGCAACGGAGCCGAGGATCTCCGCCGCTCGCGCGTACTCGCCGTCGTGAGCGAGGAGGGAGGCCTGGGTGATCCGGCCGAGCAGGTGGTCGGGCTGTGCCTCGAGCACCCTGCTCACCAGAGCCCGTGCTTCGGCCACCTGGCCCTGTCGGAATCGGATGCCTGCCAGCCGGGCGGAGGCATCCTCAAAGCCCGGGGCGAGGGAGAGCGCAGCGAGGAGTGATCCGGCGGCGGCCTCGAGCTCGCCCCTCTGCTCGAGGGCCTTGCCGATGTAGTAGTGGGCCACGAGATTGTCCGGGGTGAGAGCGAGGCTCGATTCCAGCATCGAAATGCCATCGTCCAGCCGCCCACTCTCCACCAGGGCCACCCCGTATCCGCACCGGGCGGTGGAGCTGTCGGGATCGACCCCGTAGGCCTTTTCCTCCATCTCGAGGGCCAGCGCGAGACGTTCGGGATGGAGAAGTCGATCGCGACGATAGAGGGCGAGCCCCTTGAGCATCCATCCGATCGAGCTCTGCGGCAGCAGCTCGATGCAGCGCTCACAGGCCAGGATCGCCTCCTCGTACCGCTCGAGCGAGATCAGGATGAAGGCCCTTCCCTTGAGGCGGAGCGGCTCGTCGTCGACCCTGTCCATCCAGGAGAGGGCGGTCACCTCATCGTCGCGATCGAAGTAAGTCACCGCGACCCAGTTGGCGACGTCGTCGCGGGCGGTCGCCTCCTCGTAGACCCGCGAGAAGACGCGGTCGGCGTGTCTCGTATCGCCGGCGAAGAGGTAGGCCCTTCCGAGGAGGAGGGCCGGCTCCACCGCGTCGGGCCAGTGGGCGCGGGCGTACACGAAGTCGTCGATGGCGCCCTCGAAGTCCTCCAGGTTGAGCCGCGCGATGCCGCGGCCGAGTCGTGAGTCGACCGAGAAGCCGAGGTAGGGGGCCGCCTCATGGCTGTCCTCCAGGTCGATGAGGCGACCGAATGCGTCGGAGGCCGCGGCCCAGGCGCGATCACCCGCGCCGATCTGGGCGCGCACCCAGGATCGTGACCATTCCGATGTGGCCCGCGCCTCGGCTTCCCGATGGAGTCGCCGGGCGCCCTCGGCGTCGCCCTCCATCTCCCGCATGGTGGCCCGGAGCATCACCGCGGGAACGAAGCTCGGGTCATTTTTTTCCGCACGGTCGAGGTCGCGCTCGGCCTCGGGGATACGCCCGAGGATCAGCCAGGCCTTGGCCCGGTGGTAGAAACCCTCCGGTCGCTCGGGGACGAGCTCGCAGGCGAGGGTGAGATCCTCGACGGCGCGGCGAGCCAGCTCGCGCTGGTCGGTCCCCACGAACTCGAGGAGGCTGGAGAGGCCACCGAAGAAGGCCTGCATGTCGATTCCGATGTCCCCCACGTCATGGAGAGCCGTAGCCTGGTGGCGGAATTGCATCTGACGGGCCGCGGTCTCCAGAAGAGGGCCGTACTGGGCCAGGCGTCGCAGGCGGTCCTGGTTCCGGTTGCTGAGGACAAGGAGTGCGACGGAGATCAGGAGGACGACGAACACGCCACCGACCGAGAGCTTCACCCGGTGCCTCGACAGCCGGGTGAGGCATCGCTGCACCGTCGATCGTGGCCGTGCCTCGATGGCATCTCCGCGCACGACCCGCATGAGGTCCTGGGCCAGGGCATCGGCGGTGAGGTAGCGGTCGCGCGGCTTCTTCATCATGCACTTGAGGACCACCGTCTCGAGCGCGGCGGGGATCCGCGGCTGGATCCGGCGCGGCGGCACCGGCTCCTGGTGGATGATGTGATCGATCGTCTCGCGGACGTCCTCTCCGGAGAAGGGGGCCTGCCGGGTGAGCATCTGGTAGAGGGTGGCCCCCATGCTGTAGATATCGCTCGGCGCTCCCACTTCGATCCTGGTGCGAGCGGCCTGCTCCGGGCTCATGTAGAGGGGAGTCCCCACCAGGTCGCCGCTGATCGTGAGATGATCCTCTCCCTCGAGGCGAGCCAGTCCGAAGTCGAGAATCCGGAGTCGCCCGTTCCGGTCGAGGATCAGGTTGGACGGCTTGATGTCGCGATGGATGACCCCTCGGGCATGGGCATGGTGGAGCCCCTCGGCCGCTCCCGCGAACAGGCGCGCGACCTCGAGGCAGGTCTCGAGCTGGATCTCGTCGGTGTCGAGGGCGTTTCGGGCGCGATCTCCGGCCAGCTTCCCGGAATCGCCCGGGCGCCTCAGGATCTGCTCGAGGGTCTCGCCGTCCACGAGCTCCATGGCGAAGTAGGGGATGTCGGACTCGATCCCCATGCCGAAGGTCGTCACCACGTTGGGATGCTGGAGCCGCGCCGCGACCCGGGCCTCTCGCACGAAGCGCCGCACCGCCGTGTCCCGGCCGAGGAGGGCGGTGGGGAGCACCTTGAGGGCGACGTGGCGATCGAGGGATTCCTGCCGTGCCTCGTACACGACCCCCATTCCCCCCCGGCCGATGCCACGCAGGATCCGGAAGTCGCCCAGACGCCTGCCGATGAGGGCGACGGGGTCGCCGGCCGTCGTCTCGAGAGACAGGAGCGCATCGAGCGCGATCCCCAGCTCGGGCGCGAGGTCCGGATGCTCGGCGACGATCCGGCCCATGTCCACCAGCTCTCCTTGATTCACCCTGTCCGAGCAACCGGCAATGATCTCGGCGATGCACTGATCGCGGTCGAAGGAGGGAGGGGGCGAGCCGTCGCCGATCATGGTGCTTTCTCCTCGTCCCGGGGTTCGACACCGGTATCGGAGGCCTGCCCCTTCTTCGGTGCCAGGTGCAGGCTCTCGGTGTGGCCGAATCTCTGCTTGAGCTGGAGAAGAGCCCGGAGGAGGAGCATCGACGTCGCATTGGGGGAACGTCCCATCCTCTCCGCCGCCTCTTTCACCGGCAGTCCCTCCAGTCGCACGAGCTCGATCACGGTCCGGTGGTCCTCGTCGAGACCGCTCAGCGCGGCCTGGAATCGCTCGTATCTCCCCTGACGCTCGACGATGCGGCTGGGCGTCGGATCGGAGGCCGCGAGGTCATCTTCGAGGGCCGCTCCTCCGGGCGTGTCGTCGCTCGCCTTCGGGTCGAGTTGCACCTCGCCTCCGCCCCGTCCCACCCGGCCATGTCTCCGGGCCGCGTCCTGGACGGTGCGCACCGCGATCCGGATGAGCCACGCCCGGAGCTCCTCCATCCCGGGGCCCCGGAACGATTCGATCGAACGGAAGGCGCGGAGCCAGGTCTCTTGCACGAGGTCGCCCACCTCGATCTTCCGGGAGAGCGCGGTCCCGAGCTCCCGCCGGATCACACCCAGAACGAGGGGGGCAAGGGGGCCCACGAGGCGGTCGAACGCCTTGCGGTCGGATCGGATGGTGTCCCAGTCGATCATCGGATCTGCCATGTACCGGAGGGGCGTGGCCGGCCCGGGAATCTCACGGACAATCGCCCTCCTGCCGGGAGCTCCCCCTGCCTCCTCCCCGGCGAGTCGGACGCCTCGTGTCCGGGCCGGTCCGAGCCCGGTTTGCAGTCTTGCCCCTGGCGGCTCGCTGCCCCAGAATGGTGAGCGGGGACAATCGAGTCGTGATGGAGCTCGCGGGGGCCTTTCGTGCGGCCCCTCGAGCCCAGAGTACCGGATAGGTTCGGGAGTTTCTTGATGGAGGTGTTCCATGTTTCACAGACAGCGTCTTCTCGTCGTCCTTGGTGTCCTTTCCCTCCTGGCGATGACCGCCGGGTCCCTGTCGGCGCAACCCCAGCCGTGGCCCCAGCCCGATGGCTTCGATCCCTCGGGGATCAAGTGTGATGAGGCCGATCCGACGTTGCCGATCTTCCCGGCAATCACCCAGAACGTCCAGTACATCTGCTGGCGCGACTGCGCTCCGAGGTTGTGCAGGGACCTCTGCGTGAACCTGGGGCCGCCCAGGCCACTGTCGGTCGGCGGCGTCCCCCTCGGCTGCGGCCTTTACATCATTCCGGTCACGATCAAGGCGGGGCCGCGGGTCCTCTTCAGCGGCACCTTGATCGGCACGTACGCGAGAACCTGGCTCGAGGACGCCGTGCCCGATCCCGTGGGCCAGAAGGAGTTCCAGGTCTGGCGCATGCTGGTGAACGGCGATCTCCGGCCCGGACCCGATGTCGTCGGCATCACGAACCCGTGCCTTCCCCAGTGCTTCCGGGTGTTCAACAACAACATCTACTGGGCCGGGTACATCGACTACCGCAACTTCTGCCCCGACGGCACCTGGGAGGTCGAGTGGTCCATCAATCACGAGTGCGACTTCTTCCACCACAATTCCGACTCGCAGCGGCCGGCGCCGGCCGCCGGGCTCCACCCCCGGTTTTCCTACACGGTCGTGGGTCCGACGCCCTTCGTCTGTTCCGTGAACATCCCACCGAGCGAGGGGCAGCTCCAGTTCGAGAGCCTGCGCTCGATCGTGTGGAGCGGTCCCGCGAACTTCCCTCCGCGATGCTTGCGCGAGGAGCCTCTCTTGACGGGGCAGCTGGAGCCCCTCGGCGAGTTCTGCCCCTGTAACACCCCTGCCACGTCGCGCCAGTACATCGCCACGAACTTCGAGGGCAATGGCGTCTGCGGATCCCAGTTCGGTCCCACCGCGGTCGGGAACAAGCCGTTCGTGCAGAAGAGGATCGGCTTCTGGCCGGATGCGACGGGGGCGCCCTTCAAGTTCCTCCTGGCGAAGCAGGGAGATCTCGAGTACTTCGACGTCTGTACCGACCTCGCCACCACCGAGTACTTCGAGGGGGTGGAGACGATCGGTGGCTTCCCCCAGTTCACCCTGGATTGCCGTGCCCTCGGCCGCCAGTCCGATGACGACGGGAGCTCCAACTTCGTCCGGTGCGAGCCCTTCAAGGGAGCGCCCCATGTCGTGTGCAAGATCATCAGCGTGAACGCGCCGTAGGTCGGATGCCTCGAGGGAGGCAACCCGCCCGAATCCGGGCCTGCATCCTGGATGCAGGCCCGGACGAGCAGGGGGGAGGCTGGCTCTCCGGAGGAGTGCTGGCCCTGGCCTCCCCGCCATGGTAGGGTCGGTCCCGTCCCCCCCCCCCGGCCGCAAGAGCCCGAAGGCAGGATCCTGACCCCGGCGTCTGCCTGAAACCGCAGGAGGAGGAAACCCCATGCGTCCTACCCTCGTGATCACGCTCCTCGTGGTGGCGGTCTGCGCCATCCCCGGCCTGGCCCAGAAGCCGTTCGTGAGCTTCTACGCCGACCTCGACGCCGATCAGGTCGTTCCCCCGAGCCCGAGCCTCGCCACCGGCCAGGCCGAGCTGACCCTCGACCTGACCACGAACCGGATCACCTACCGGGTCATGACGACCTGTGTCGGGCCCATTCCGGTTCTTCAGTTCGGGCTGGCGCCCGAGGGGACCAACGGCTCCATCCTGTTCGAGCTCAACCAGGGCGTCTACGACATGTACGAGGGCACGACCCCGGCCCTGACTCCGGCGCAGATCGCGAGCCTCTACGACGAGGGGATGTTCGTGGCCATCTCCACGACCTTTCCCTTTCCCGGCACCATCGAGATCCGGGGGCAGCTCCGACCGACGGTGAGAAGGCCCTACGAGGCGAGCCTCTCCGGTGGCGAGGTCGTTCCTCCCTCGGGAAGTGCAGCCACCGGTCAGGGCTGGTTCCAGATCCGCCAGCCCGAGGGCACCGTTGCCTATGATCTCGAGATCGCAGGGGCCACCGCCACCACGGCCGAGCTTCGTCAGGGCAACCCCGGCGAGAACGGCGCCCTCATCGCTTTCCTCTCGGGAGGGGGAGATCGGTTTTGCGGCACGACACCGGCGCTCACCTCCCTCGAGCTGGAGGCCGTCCTGAGCGGAGCGGCCCACGTGGTCGTGACCTCCGGCGCGTTTCCCGAAGGTGAGGTACGAGGACAGGTTCACGCCGCCGCGACGTTCAACCTCGTGGCGGAGATGAACGGCGCCGGCATGGTGCCGCCCGTCTCCACGGGTGCCACGGGGCTGGCGCGCTTCTCCTTCGATACCGCGACCCGGATGCTCTCCTACGACATCGAGGTGGAGGGGATGCAGGCGACCCGGCTCGAGCTCGGGGCCGGTTCCCCGGGTGAGGCCACCCTCCAGTCGGCGCGTCTTCCCGGAGGCCCGACGATGTGGAGCGGTCAGCTCGGTCCCGTCTCCGACAGCGCTCTCGAGCTCATCCTGCGCCAGGGCGTGCACGTGCGGGTGAAGTCGGTGGCCCATCCCAAAGGCGAGATCCGTGGCCCCCTGGTCACGAACCCCTACTTCTACGGATTCGGCAGCGACTCGAGCGCGAGCCGGCTCGTGGCCGGACACCGCAACGCTCACGTGGCGGGCAGCACGACCTGGACGGCCACCTTGCGCGGCGCCCCGGCAGGCGTACAGGCCCGCCTCTTCGTGGGAAGCGCGAACGAGAGCTTCCGCGGCAGCCCGATCCCCTATGATATCGGCACCGGCATCGGTCCGGCGCGATCCTACCTCTGGATGGATCCCAGGAATCCCTACCGCTTCAACACGACCACGGATGCCCACGGCTGTGCCCAGGTGACGATCACCGTCCCGGGCAATCCGGGGGTGGTCGGCTACTACCAGTGGGTCGTGATCGGGACGACGGGGTACGGCAGCCTCTCGGTGAGCGATCTCATGAGGGTCGTGATCCAGTAGGGCTCGCCGCCCGATCAATCCCGGGAGGGTCTTGCGGATTCTCGTCGGCAGAACAGGTATCCCTGACGGCCGCTTTTCTTGGTCACCATCGACTCGACGGTCAAGCCAGCGGATTCCAGGTGGCGGCGCAGATCCTCGGGCGCCTCGGGCTCATCCGGTGGCACGTGAAACTCCAGTCGCACCCGGTCGATGCGCCGGAGCACGGCGGGTGTGGCTCCCGCGAGGATCTCGAACTCGCTGCCCTCGCAATCGAGCTTCAACAGCGCGCACGTCTCCACGCCGTGCTCTTCCATGAGGGCCCCGAGAGTCGTTGCCTCGACGGTGATCCGTTCCGGTCCGGTGTTCTCCGTGGCGAGAGCCGGAGCGACGTGATGAGCGTAGGGATCACCGGAGCAGCACAGCGTGACGCGACCCGCCCGCGCGCAGACCGCCGTTGCACGCACCGTGATCCGGTCCTCGAGTCGATTGCGCTGGATATTGTGCCGGAGGAGCTGGAGATTGTCGGGAGCGGGCTCGGCGCAGATCACCCGGGCACCGGCGAACGCGGCGCGAAGGGCGAAGAAGCCGCCGTGAGCGCCGATATCGATGACTCGTGCTCCGGCGAGGTCGAGGCCCTTGAGTCGATACTCGTCATCCACGAAGATCCGATGGAAGACGTGAAAATCACGCGACAGACCGCGCAAGCGGACCACGTGACCGTCGCGCAGCTCGATGTCGTACCGCGCCTGGCGAGGGCGAGCCCGGCGCGCGCGGAGGTAGGCAATCGGGTGGCGCAGGGTGGCCCAGAGTGCGGGGAGAGCAGCCAGGTCGCTGACGATCATGACGTGCCCGGGACCTCCTGTTCCTTCCGGATCGATTCCGGACCCGGTCCGAGATCGGCCAGGCCACGGACGCAACGCCAGGGGAGCTTTCTCTGCTTGATGGCATTGTAGCGGGCCTGATTCTTCTCCTTGGCCCCCTTGCTCGGGTGGCTCTCGTGCCACAGGTGGAAGACGAAGGAGCGGTGCCAGATGCTCCGCGCGCTTCCGCCGGCCTGGCGCATCCGGCAGCGAAGATCGGAGTCTTCCTTGCCCCAACCCACGTACTCGTGGTCGAAGCCGTTCACCTTGTCGAACAGGTCGCGCGCCACCGAGAAGTTGAGCCCCATGATCCGCGGGCGATGCTCGAGGCGCACGGTGAGGCTCCAGAGATTGGCGAGATGGTAGCGCCAGAGATGACGGCGGCGGGCGTCCGTCATGAGCCTCTCGTGAGCGCCTTCCTGGACGTCGGCGATGCTGAGCCCCCTTGACTGCTCTTCGGTCAGTCGTACGTAGCCGCCGACGACGAAGCGCCCGGGAGCGTAGCGGCGACGGTGGTCCGCGATCCAGTTGGCGGCGGGAAGGGAGTCCTGGTCGGTGAAGATCAAGCACTCCGCTCCGGTGTGGCGAACCGCATTGTTGAGGGCCTCGCCACGGCGAAAGCCCCGGTCCTCCTGCCAGGCATGGAGCAGGGGGAAGGGCAGTTGCTCGCGCATGCGATCGAGCATGTCCCGCGTCTCGTCCCTGGATCCATCGTCGGCCACGACCACCGAGAAGTGAGGATCGGTCTGTCGTCGGAGCGCGGTGAGGGCCCGTTCGAGTGCCCACGGCCAGTTGTAGGTCGTGATGATGACGGCAGTTTCGGGCTCATGGGGCATGATGACGTGTCTCTTTCCTGATCACAGGCTGGCCAGAGAACATTGCCGCAACATGACGGCAAGGCGGCTCGGGGGGGGCGCTCAGGCGGGCCGCCGCTCGTGAACCGTCCGGTCTAGCGATGAGCGAGTAGCCTTTCGACGATCTTGTTTTCCACGAAGTATCGGAAATACAGGTCCCGCTTCAGGTCGGATCCTTCCTGGGAGACGTGCATGCCGTCGGGAATATGGGCCTCATCCCTGGTCATGACGGCGGCAAAATCGAAGAACAGCGTCTTCTTCTCGCCGGCGATGGCCTCCAGGATCCGGGCATGCTCGAGGGCGGCCTTCGCCTCGAGATCGCTGAGCTCATCCGTGAAGGGAGCGGTGGCGAGGAGAACCTCGGCTCCCATCTCGCGGGCCAGGGCGACCATGGACCGGGTGTTTCTGGCGAAGTAGCGCGCATCGTTCCGCTGGAGGTTTTCCTCGGGATCTCCCTCGGGAAGCCGGTTCGTGTAGGCGGAGAGCTGTCGGTCCCGGGTCAGGTGTGTGGCGTGGGCCATGAAGTTGCCGAGCATGGAGAGCCGGGTCAGAGCCAGGGTGAGGCCATACGCGATGGAATCGCCGGGGTCGAAGGGGGAGGGTGCTTCCCAGATCTTGCGATAGTTTCCGTAGTCCGGACGGATCGTTCCCGTCATGCGTGCCCGGACGTCATTGAGGCCGTGCTGGATCACCACCAGGTCGGGATTGACCTCGGAAACGAAGAGGGCGAGTCGAATGAGATTCTCGGCCGAGGTGGCTCCCCCCAGGCCGGCATTGATGACCTCGATGTGGCGAGAGCCGAGCTCTGTCTGGTAACGGGAGTTGAGCTCCTGCTCGAGCCCGTAGGTGAAGATCTTCTTGTTGTCACGGATGCGAATCGTGTAGGTGGTGGAGCCGCCGAGGAAGACGATGCGGATGGCCTGATCGTCGGGGAGAAAGTCGCGATGGTCACGGAAGCCGAGTCTGTTGTGAATCGTTCCTTCAGCGAGGTGGAAATCGGGATTCAGGCCGTAGAGGGTGTAGTGGTGGGGCATGTACACGTGGGCACTGCCCAGCCTGCGTGTCGTCGGAGCGGACAGATAGACCTGTTGCCGGGCGTCGGCGATCAGGGAGTAGTAGGCGCGGAATCCTCCTTCCAGCACGAGGAGGATCGCCAGGATGGGGATGATCGAGAAGAGCGCAAACTTCAGGCCGCGCGAGAAGATCAGCCAGATGCAGAGGCCGGCGAGGATGAAAGGGAGTGACCCGGCAACCCACATGCTGATGGGTCCGCTCACGGGGTGCAGTGTCGGGCCGAGTAGGTTGAGGACCAGCCACAGGGCCGTGAGCAGGGCCAGAGCCTTCCGCGCGCGTTTTTTGCCGTTCCTGTCGCCCGTCATCATTGTTCAAGGGCGCGGATGGTCTCGGCGGCGGCGTGGGCGGCGAGGGAATGGCCCCTGGCGCTCCAGTGCATGTTTTCGATGAGGTAGAGCTCGACGGGGTCGGGGTGTGCACGGAAGATCTGGGTCATGTCGAGGTAGGGGACATCCAGGGCAGCACAGATCTCTCCCAGTCGGCGGCAGGGGCGATCGGGGTCGAGGGCATCCAGGGCGGTCCGACTCAGCCGCGCCAGCTCCTCGAGGGTCGGCCGGTGAATGGCCGCTTTCTCGGGCACGTAGGACACCAGAAGCCGCGTCCCGTTCTTCTGGCTCAGATCTCGGATCTTTTCCAGAAGTCGCGTCTCGGCCTCCCACAGGCGATCGATCGAGGGGGTGGGGGGGCGGTAGATGTCCACGAGGCTCGCGTGCAGGGACGTCGCGGAAACGGGCGGGTCATCGGGCAGGGGCTCCTCGGCGGCCAGGATGGGAGCATCCTCGTCCTGGGAGCTCGCATGCTCCTCGACGATGCTCTTGATCTCGTACTCGAGAAAGACATAGAGCTTGGAGTTGTGTCGAAGCCACTGGGTCAAGGGCGACTTCCATGGCTTTCGTACGGGGCGGTTGGTGATCTCCACGGATCCATCCTGCGCGAAAGAAGCCACGGGTCGGCCACCGTGCTTGTCGTCGAAGTTGTCCTCGAGGTCGTTCCAGCAGAAGAGCAGGACCGTCCAGTCGGGGTGGTAGAGGACGCCTTCGGTTTCGAGGCGAACGAGCTCCTGGACGGTGCTGTATCCGTTGGCGCCCAGGTTGATGGTTTCGGTACCGGGGAGGGCCTGCTCGAGAACGCTGGAGAACATCTCCTCGTTCTCCACGCCGTAGCCCCAGGTCGTGCTGTCGCCGATACAGACGATACGGCGCACTCCCTCGACTTTGCCCAGCGCGTGCTCGTCGTCCCTCAATCCGCGGGAGTTGCATCGCACTCTCACCCGAAAGCTTCCCGACTGCTCGTAGTAGGTGTCACAGTCGGGGACGCCACGCCAGCCCGCCTCGGAGTCCTGGACATGGAGTACGCCCCGGCTGAAGGTGGCGGATCCTGTGCCCGCGATCCTCAGGAGAACCTCTCCACCGACCAGTGCCAGACCGATGCCAAGGGTCATGGCGAGAGCCCTTCGCTTCCATTTCCTCACGAGCTGCCTCCTTCCGGGCCTCGAGGGCCCGGGGGTCTTCTTGTCGGGCAAGCACGGCGCCGTCGCTGCTGCGGGCGCAGGGCGAGCTCACGTCCCGCGCCGTTCGGTGCAGGGCACATGCCTTCAAGATGCAAGTCCCCAGGGCAAAAATCGAGGCCAGGCGACAATTCTTTTGGCCTGTTGCCCGGCCGTCACGGTCGGATAGAATCCGGGCTGGCGATCGGACCTGGAGACGGGCCCTCGGATCGAGCTTGGTACCTGCCGACCCGGTCGGGAGCGATGCCGGATCGAAGGGACGAGTGGAGGAATCGTGAGAACCAGCCTGGCCTGGAGGCTCGCTCCGGGCATCGTGGGGGTCGTGGCCGCGCTTCTCGTGCTCGGCGTCTTGCTCGATCCCGGTGAGCCCCTCTCCTCGGCTGCGCCCTGGATCGATCCGGGGGCTCTCGCCACCGCGGTCGACTCTCTGGGCGAGATCCTTGCCGCCATCCTCGGGCTTGCCCTCACCGTGGTGGCCATCGTGGTCGAGCTCGCGGCTCAGCGCTCGTCGACGCGCCTCGTGGACCTCTTCCTGCGCGATCGCGTCAACCGGGGCATGTTCGTGCTCCTCGTGGTGTCTTGCCTCTACGTGGTGCTTCTCCCGGCGCTCCAGTCGTCGAGGCGTCCTCTCCCCGTGGCCTCGGGGATCGCCCTCCTTCTGGCGGTGATCGACTTCGCCCTGCTCCTTCCCTATCTCGGCTACGTGTTCACCTTCCTCCGCCCCGAGAGCGTCATCGATCGGCTGCTCCTGGGGGGAGAGAAGGGGCTCGCGGGAGGGGGGAGAAGCGCCGAGGACGCTCCCGCCGTCTGCGCCTCCATCTCGCGCATCTCGGATAGTGCCCTGTCTGCCATCGGCCAGCTCGACCGGAACCTCGGCCTCCATGCCATCTCGGCTCTGGAGAGCCTGGCCGTCCTGTCGCTGGGCGGCAAGGGATCGCGATCGGCCGGATTTTTCACGCGCGAAGCCGGCGTGATGCCCACACTCTCGGGCGAGGCGGCCCGCGCCATCATCAAGGACAAGGCCTGGGTCGAGGGGCGCATCCTCGTCGAGCTCGAGCACCTGGGCCGGCGGGCCCTCCGGGACCTCGACGAGGTCGTGAGCAAGATCGCCTCCTCGACCAGGGCCATCGGTCACGCCGCTCTCGAGGTGGGTGACGGTCCCGTGCTCGAGCTCGCGGTCCGGCTCTTCCACACCTCGATTCGCCACGGGCTCAACGCGGGAAACGTCCGGGCGGTCTACCACGTCCTCTACCACCTGAGGGGGCTGGCGGCCGAGCTCCTGGAGAGGGAGCCGGTGACGTTTCGCCGCATCATCGAGCGGCTCGTCGACTACGGGCGCATCGCCAACGGAATGGGGCTACCCTTCGTGACGGTGACCGTGGCCCATGACCTGAGGATCCTGCTCCAGGGCGTCTGCGCCTCGCGCCGGCAAGACCTCGAGCCCCTCCTCGCTCTCTTCCTCGACCTCGACGAGCCCGCCCTCGACGACGACGGCTCACGTCGACTGGCCCTCTCGGGAGTCCGCAAGGCCCAGTCGATTCTCGGGGCCTGGCTCCTGGCCCGGGGCGAGGAGGCCCTGGCCGAGAAGATTCGCGAGGACCTCCGGGTCGAACCCGGAGGGCGCCTGCGTGCGGTCCTCGATGAGCTCCTCGCCGTCGAGGACCCTCGCTTCTGGGAGCTCACCGATCGGGGTGAGAACTTCGACTGGGTGGACGAGGAGCTGCGTCCGCATCTCCGGCGTCTTCTCGAGCCCCTCGTCGCGGAAGCTCTCCAGTAAATACGCTGCGTCCGGTCGATGAAAGGACATCTGCATGCTGAAGTTCGGGTGGCTCCTCGTCGTCGTACTGCTTGTTGTCTCCGGATGCGGCGGCGCCCAGGGTGGGGTGGAGATGATCACTGGTGGGGTGGAGATGATCACTGCTCCCCCGGGAGAGGGGTCCATGACCCCGCGCTTTGCCACCATTCCGGGAGGCCCGCTCCTCCTCTCCTGGCTCGAGGAGACGGGAGACGGTCACGCTCTTCTCTTCTCGTCGCGGACCGAGGCAGGATGGTCCGAGCCGCGAGTGGTGGCGCGGGGGGGCGACTGGTTCGTCAACTGGGCCGACTTCCCGTCGCTTTGCGTTCTTGACGGGTCAGGTCAGAGTCTCGCCGCGCACTGGTTGAGGAAGGTCGGACCCGGGACCTTCGCCTACGAGGTGCGCATCGCCTTCTCGGCGGATGGAGGCGCGACCTGGGGAGACTCCCTCGTTCCCCACGACGATGCCACCGCGACCGAGCACGGATTCGTCTCTCTCGTTCCCGGTGACAAGGGACGTCTCCTCGCCTTCTGGCTCGACGGTCGCAATTTCGCCACGGCTGGGGGGGAGAGCGAGGTCAGTGAGGCGGGAGGCGATGGCCACGGACACGGCTCGCCCACGCGCGAGATGACGCTCCGGTGCGCGGAGATCGACCCGGAAGGCATGATCACGGCCGGAGCCATCCTCGACGATCGCGTCTGCGAGTGCTGCCAGACAGGGGCCGTGGTCACGGGGGCGGGATCCGTCGTCGTGTACCGCGATCGCTCCCCGGACGAGGTCCGCGACATTTCCTTCGTGCGAAGATCCGGCGAGGGAAGGACCGAGCCGCGCATTCTCCACCCCGACGGCTGGGCTACCCGGGCCTGTCCGGTCAACGGTCCCGCGATCGCGGCCCGGGGCGATCGCGTGGCGGTGGCGTGGTTCACCATCTCCGGCGAGCTGCCCACCGTCAAGGTCGCTTTTTCGGGCGACGGAGGCCGCACGTTCGGGAGCCCGGTGAAGGTCGACGACGGGAAGGCTCTGGGCCGGGCCGATATCCTGGTGCTGGAAGATGGCTCGGCGCTCGTGTCCTGGATGGGCTACGGAGAGGAGGACGGCGAGATCCTCCTGCGGCGGATTCATTCCGACGGAAGGCGGGATCCCACCCTTCACATCGCCAACGCCAGCACCGCCCGGGCGGCGGGCTTCCCGCGCATCGCCCTTGGCAAGGGCGAGATCCTCTGCGCCTTCACCGATGCCGGGGACGAGACCCGGGTACGGGTGGCCCGGATCGCGGGCGTTCCGGGGGAGTGATCCGGGGTCCCGTTCCGGTACCGCGAGGGGCTACCGATCTCCCGCCCGGATGTCGTAGCAGAAGAGATTCTCCTGTTCGCGGAGCCAGAGCCTTCCTCCGGCGATCACCGGCTGGGCCCAGCTCTCCATCTCCACGTCGGGGATCATGAACGAGCCCTTCTCGCGATACTCCGCGGGAGTCGCCTCCACGAGAACCATGAGGCCGTCCTGATACCGGAAGTAGAGGTGGCCGTCGGCAAACGTCACTGCCGCGGAGTCCCGTCCCTTGTTGCGAATGGGTCCCCACTTCACCGCGCCCGACTTCATCTCGACGCAGAGCGGAAACCCCTTGTTGTGGCCCGTCCCGGTGTAGAGGAATCCCTCGTGGAGGATGATCTCGCCGTGGTGGTTTTGCATCGTGCGTGGCTCGAGGAAGTAGACCTCCCTGGCGGTGATCTTCTCGCCCGACTTCGAGAGATCGAGGAGAGCCGATCCCGTCTCGTATCCCGTCGAGGCGAACACCTGGTTTCCGTGCACGATGGGGGTGGCGATGTTCGCGGTGCCGTTGGCGACGCCGTTGTAGCCCCAGAGGAAATTGCCCGTTGCGGCATCGACACCGATCACCCCGCGGCCGATGAGCTGGACGTACTGACGGACACCGCACGCCTCCGAGATCACCACCGACGCGTAGCCGGCGCCGTCGACGCCCTTCTCTCCGAGGTCGGGAATCGCGGTTCGCCAGATCTCCTTTCCCGTGTTCTTGTCGAGGGCCACCAGGGCCGCCGACTTCGCCCCCGGGGTCACGATCACCCGATCCCCGTCGATGAGCGGAGACTCGGAGAATCGCCAGTCCATCTGTCCCTGGTACTTCATCATGGCGCCGCCGAAGTCCTTGCCGAGGTCGTGGCTCCACTCCGCCTCGCCGTCGCTGCGGCGGAGGCAGAAGAGCTCGCCGTTGGTGCTCAGGACGTAGATCCGGTCGCCGTCGACGGTGGGGGTGGAGCGGGTGCCGCGATACCGGTCGGTCCAGGCCCGGCCGATGCGGCTCTTCCAGATCGTCGTGCCGTCGCTCCTCTTCAGGCAGATGGCGTACTGGGCCCGGCCGATGTCGCCGAGGGTGAAGATGTGGTCTCCCTCGACGGCGACGCTCGAGTATCCGCTGCCAAGGCCTTCGGCCCGGAAGGCGAGAGGGGGGCCGTTCTCGGGCCACGAGCGGAGCAGACCCGTCTCGGCCGACTTCCCGTCGCGATAGGGGCCTCGCCACTGGGGCCAGTCGGCGGCTTCGCTGACAAGGGCGAGGGTCGTGACGGCAAGGACTCCCGAAAGGAGTCTCGTGAGGGGGGTCCTTCTCGACGCGGGCATGGGTGCGGCTCCTCAGGAAAAAACGGCTCGAGACGACGGATGGTTCCCGCCCAGGGTACGTTCGGAAGGCAAATCTGGTGAGTCGGTTTCTTGCCGCGGCCTTCGGAGGACGCTCTTGACGGCCGGTGGGCCATCGAAGAGGATTCCCGGGCCCCGTGAGGAAAGCCCGAGAGGAGCCCGACATGAAGCCCGAGCCCTTCACCCTCCGGGTCGAGGAGAGCGTTCTCCAGGACCTGCAAAGGCGTCTCGACGGCGTCCACTGGATTCCCGAGCTCGTGGACGGGGGCTGGTCCTGGGGGGCCGATCTCCCGTACCTCCGCTCCCTCGTCGCGTACTGGCGTCATGGTTTCGACTGGAGAGCCCGGGTGGAGGCGCTCAACCGGTTCTCACACTTCCGCGCCCGGGTCCAGGGAACGGGCATCCACTTCATCCGCGAAAGGGGGAAGGGGCCTGCGCCGGTGCCGTTACTCATCACCCACGGCTGGCCGGGGTCCTTCGCCGAGATGACGAGGATTCTTCCCCATCTCACCGATCCGGCCTCCCACGGGGGCCGGGCCGAGGACGCCTTCGATGTCGTCGTCCCCTCGATGCCGGGCTTCGGTTTTTCGGATGTGCCGACGAGCTCCGGCACGAGTGTCTTCGCCATGGCCGATCTCTTTGTCGCGCTCATGGCCGGGCTCGGCTACGAGAGGTTCTTCGCCCAGGGTGGCGATTTCGGGGCCGGGGTGAGCACGGCGCTCGCCCTCGGTCATCCCTCGCGTCTCCTCGGGCTCCACCTCAACTACATCCCCGGATCGTATCTCCCGCACCTCGAGCCGGAGGCCGAGCTCGCCGGCGAGGAGACTTCCTTCCTCCGTGAGCAAGAGGCCTGGTACGAGCAGGAGGGTGGCTACTCCCACGTGCAGGGGACGCGCCCCGACTGTCTGTCGGTGGCGCTCCAGGACTCACCGGTCGGGCTCGCCGCGTGGATCATCGAGAAGTTTCGGGCCTGGGGGGACTGCAACGGCGACGTCGAGAGCCGCTTCAGCAAGGACGAGCTTCTCACCAACGTCATGATCTACTGGTGCACGGGGACGATCGCTTCGGCGAACCGGCTCTACGTGGAGGGAAGGCGGCGGCCGATGCGCCTTGCGCGAGGGCAGCGGGTGTCGGTGCCCACCGCGGTCGCGCGGTTCCCGCTGGAGGCGCCGTTCCCGCCCCGTGCCTGGGTGGAGCGTGGCTACGACGTGGTGCGGTGGACGGAGATGCCACGGGGCGGTCACTTCGCGGCACTCGAGGAGCCGGAGCTCCTGGCGCAGGATGTGAGAGAGTTCTGCCGCAAGTGGCGGGAATGAGCTCCCCTCAACCGTCCTGTCGCACCTCGGCCAGGAGGCACCTCTCGCCAGCGCGGCCCGGGACCGCTCGGGCTCAGCGCGTCTTGACCAGAGCTTCCGCCGTCACCCCGGGATCGAGGAGAGGTCGGAGAGGCGCCTCCTCCTCCCCCGTGACGTATCCCAGGGCCTCGAGGCGGCGAACCAGCTCGGGATCGGTGGAGGCGCCCGCTGTCCAACCTCCTCGAGGTTCGCGGCCAAGCCAGCTCACGAGCTTCGTGCAAAGGTCCCGGGCGCGCTCCGGTTCGGTGACGATCCGGTCGCGGGTGCATTCCGGATCGGACGTGAGATCGAAGAGCTCCACTTGGTGCTTGCGTCGCGTCTCGGTCCAGACCCGGGGATGAGGCCGAGGGCTGAGCGACAGGATGAGATGCCAGCCTTCGTGGGTGACCGAGGCCGCCATCGCGTTGTCGCTGAGGGCAAAGAGCGGCTCCTTCGAAACCGGTCCCCGGCCCATGACGAGAGGAAGCAGGCTCGTTCCCGGAAAGGGGATCTCCTTCATTCCCGCGAGGTCGAGGATCGTGCGGCCGAGATCGAGGTGGCTCACTGCGCGGCTCACGACGCGTCCTGCGGGAAGGTCGGGGGAGCGCAGGAGAAGAGGCACGTGGAGCGTGTCGGGATAGAGCCAGGTGTGGTCGTAGTAGATGCCGTGCTGTCCCAGACACTCGCCGTGATCGGCGGTGAAGACGATGGTCGCCGTTTCGAGGCCGGGGTGCGCGAGGAGTCGACCCAGCTCCTGGTCGAGGAAGGAGATCTCGCCCCTGTAGAGGGCCCGTGGGTACTCGATATCCCGGAGCCCGGGAAGCCAATCGCGGGTGACCGACGGGAGCTCGCCGAGCGGAGGAAGATCCTCGGAGCGCGGGTCGCGGCCCTCCGGGTAGTAGAGGCGATCGAAGGGCTGGGGAGGAGCGTAGGGAAAGTGGGCGTCGTAGAGATGGAGCCAGAGGAAGAGGGGGACCCCGCCGGACTCGAGGACGAGATCGAGGGCGGCGCTGACGGCTTCGTCGGCGTCGAGAGGGGCGGCGCCTTCGGGAGAGACGAAGACGTCGAAGCCCGTACCGAGGCCGCTGTGACGCCAGCCGAGGTGACCCACGCTGGTCACCGCCGCCGTCAAGAAGCCCTGGTCGCGGAAGGCCGAGGCCAGGGTCGGTGCGCTCGAGGCGAGGCGCGTGCGGTTGTCGAGAATCCTGGTCTCTCGGGGATGCACCCCGCAAAGCATCGCCACGTGCGACGGGTTGGTGATGTTGGTGGTGGCAAGGCAGCTCGTGAACATGACTCCGTCTCGCGCCAGCCGGTCGAGAACCGGGGTCTCGATCGGGAGATCCGCTGCAGACGAGCCTGCCCCGACATGGTCGGCGCGATGGGTGTCGGACGTGATCAGAAGGACGACCTGCGCGTTCTTTTCCTTGTGGACCACGCGTGGCCTCTCCACGAGGCAGAGGTCCTCGGGCGCACCGCCCTCCAGGGCGATGGTCGCGGTGAGGGGACGGCCGGCCCCATCGTCGAGCGGGATCAACACCTGCGTCCACCCGGGCGTGTGGCCCGTGAGCGAGCCGCGCCAGGAGAGGACCCGCTCCCCGCCTCGGGACAGGTTCAAGGTGAGTGCGGGGTCGTCCTCCTCCCCGGCGGAGACCTGGACGACGGCGAAGGCGAGCTCGAGGCAGTCGCCGTTGCCGGGCTGGAGCTCGGCGGTGAGGGTGGACGAGCCGGAGAGGGTGCGCGCTCGCCGCGCCACCCGGCCCCGGTCCACGAGCTCGGGCTCTCCGTCCTCGGACTCCTCGGTGAGGAGCGCGAAGCGGTGGAGCTCCAATCCCGAGAGGAGGCAGGAGCGGGAGCGTCCGGTGATTCTCACCTCGATCTCCTGCAGCGGAGCCCCGGACGTCTGTCTCTCGGGGAGCGGAACCCGGACCGGGAGGGGCACCCGGAGCCGCGCCTTCGGGGGCGGCAGGACATTCACCGAGGATGTGAGCCGCGTGCCGTCCCGGAAGTGCGCCGCGACGCCGACGTCTCCCCCCCGGGGGAGGGCGATCCAGATCTCGACGAGGCGCGGATCCACATCGAGGGCGGGAGCGGGAATCCGGATGACCCCCGGGCTCGCTCCCGAGAGCTTTAGGGTGAGGGCGTGACCCTCCTCGGTCTCGATGAGCTCGTGCGACGTCGACTCGATGGTCCAGCCCGAGAGGTCGGCGGGCGGGGTGATGCGGCAGAGGGGGAGAGCTTCCGCCTCACGGCCTCCTCTCACGAGATCGAGACGTCGTACCGGGAGGGGAAGGGGTGCCGCGCCGTGGGTTCCGGTGGCGGAGCCGCGTTCCGCATCGCGATCACCACAGGACGGACCGACCACGGCAAGAATGGTCGGCAGGATCAGGCCAAGAAAATGACGCAGCCCGTGGTCCAAGGAAGCTCACTCCCGGGTCTCTCAGGGGTCGCCGCCCCGGGCGCGATCGTAGCACGGACGGCGGGTGGGGGTGCCGATCCTCTGGGCAAACGGACCCTTCCGGTCCGGAGTGCCGCGCGAGTACGTCGTGCGGTTCGGAAGAGGCCGCGCCAGGGGCGGGCTCGTGGCGGGATCACGCCGCGACGATGCGCCCGTCCGCGGCGGTGCTGGCGCTGGAGGAGCTTCACCACGAAGGGGGAGCGGGGCCGCCGGCTCCTCGCCACGCCAGCTTCTGCGGGGGAATCCTCCGGCCTCTCCCGGGGCTGGCCCGGAGCGCCGAGGATCTCCACGCGCTTCTGCGCGAGGACGGCACCGCCGGGGTGATCCTCCTCCCCACTGCTCGATCTGCGTGCAGACAACCTGCATCCTGGCGCGTGAGCTCGAGAAGAGAGGGCTGCCCACGGTGGCGATCTCGCTGCTTCCGGAGCTGTCCGCGATCGTGGGCGCTCCCAGGATCCTGACCGTGCGCTTCCCGTTCGGTGCGCCCGCCGGAGACCCCGGGAACGGTGACCTCCATCGCGGCGTCCTGTCCGAGGCCATCGATCTCCTGCTGGAGGCGAAGGCGGCGGGAGAGGTCCGGACCTCGGCCCTCGCCTGGCGGCGCTAGACCGGGGTCGGCGTCCGCCAGGAGCCGACGGTGGAAGTCGGCCCCGGTCCTGGCGACGGAGCCAGGAGGTCGCGCCGATGCGCGCGCAGGGTCTCTTCCGTAACCAGGTAACCAGGCGCCTGAAGGTCCGTCGGTCCTACCGATGGACCAGATCAACTCAACGGATCCCGTGGGGTTCAAGGGAGCGTCGTGCCCCGCCGGTGCCTCCTACCGCCGCCGAACTCCGGAGAGATCCGTTCTCTATCGCGTTCTCTCCGAGAATCTGGAGACCTTTCTCGCCCGGATCGATGCCGATCCTGCCCGTTCGGGACTCCCGTTCTTCGTGATCCGCGAGCTCCGGGACTTCCTCTCCTGCGGCATCCTTGCTCACGGGTTTGCCCGCGTCCACTGCTCTTCCTGTGGAAGGGACATCCTGGTCGCTTTTTCCTGCAAGCGGCGCGGTTTCTGTCCTTCCTGCGGAGCCCGTCGCATGGCCGATCTGGCCGCCCATCTCGTCGACCGCGTCTTTCCCTTCGTCCCGGTTCGTCAGTGGGTGCTCACTCTCCCGTTCCGGATCCGTTACCTCGTCGCCTTCGACCGCGATCTTTGCCGCGAGGTACGGGCCGTGTTCGTCCGGACCCTGCTCACCTGGCTCCGCTCCGGTGCCCGGAGGCGGGGGATCCCGGACGGTCAATCGGGTGCGGTGACGTTCACGCAGCGCTTCGGGTCGTCTGTTGCGTTGCATGCCCAGTGGCACGGGCGGGCGGTTCTCGTTGCACGTTCCATGGCACGGACTTCGGGGCGTTCCGGCGCTTGAGGGAGGTGCTGACCGGCTTGGATCGGTAGGATGGCCGGTCG
>Ga0326597_10002168_pt1 | contig 29720 bp, 22 predicted proteins | sample RVTome_12_FD_203789 | JGI IMG/M metagenome (GOLD analysis project Ga0326597, IMG submission 203789) | Soil microbial communities from uranium-contaminated site in the Upper Colorado River Basin, Wyoming, United States - RVT100D185 | ecosystem: Environmental > Terrestrial > Soil > Contaminated >... | reverse complement strand
CGGTGGCCGAAGCGGCCGTCATCGGCATCAAGCACGAGCTGAAGGGGCAGGCCATGGTGGCCTTCGTCACCACACGCGAAGCGTTCAAGGGCGATCCGGTCCAGCTTCAGCAGGAGTTGACCGCCCTGGCCGTGCGGAAGATCGGGAAGTTCGCTGCGCCCGAGCGCATCATCTTCTCGGCGGATCTGCCCAAGACACGCTCGGGCAAAATCATGCGCCGGCTCTTGCGCGACATCGCCGACGGCTCTGTTTTGGGCAACGTCACGACGCTGGCCGACCCGGGCGTTTTGGAGTCGCTGAAAGAGAAATACGAGGAGGCGTAAGGCGCGAATTCCACGCTTGCGTGACGGCTCTTAGGGCCTATATTCCCGCCGTCAGTGCCGAAGTGGTGGAACTGGTAGACGCGCTGCGTTCAGGGCGCAGTGTCCGTACGGACATGGGGGTTCGAATCCCCCCTTCGGCACCAATTCCCTGTCATCTTTAGGCCGGTGTGAGTCTGTGTCCGGCTTACGGGGCGCGCAAGTCCGGCATGATTCCGAATGTTGACATGTCCGATACACGGAGTGACACACTCTCCCCTGACGCGATCAGCGATCCTTCAATCCTCAGCACCCTCCCGCCAGCGAACTGCCGCAGGCGTCGCACGGGGCTGCCGCCCCCTTGAACACGTGGTTCACCAGAAAGATGATGTCCGCACTGGAGACCGAGCCCGAGCAATTCACGTCGCCTGCGGCGTCGCAGGGTTGCGGATGCGCACCTCCCTTGAAGACGAAGTTGACCAGGGAGATGATGTCGGCCGAGGAGACCGTGCCGCTGGAATTCACGTCGCCCGTCATCGTGATCGGGCAGGACCCGGTGAAGAGCTTCGCCACGAAGGCGTCCTGGCCCGCCAGATAGGCCTGGTACGAGTTTTGCGACGGAAAGTCGGGGGATTGCGTGTAGCCCGCGACGTAGAAGGACGCAGAGTCGTTGGCGGCTGTCGCCAACGCCTGGTCGGGATACGTTCCGCCGAGATAGGTACTGTACAAAAGCACGGTGCCTGTGGGGCTTAGTTTCGCGGCGAATGCGTCCGTCGTGTCCATATCGACTCCGTCCGCATCTACCATCGGAAAGTCGGACGACCAGGTTGCGCCCGCCACGTAGGCATTCCCCGCGTCATCGATGGAGATGGCATAAGAACGATCATCCATGGTCCCGGCCAGATAGGTGCCGTACACCAGTCCGTTCCCCGTGGCGTTAAGCTTCACAACGAAAGCGTCGTAAAACCCGAAGTCCCCCTGGTAGAGTTGGTATGCGTTCTTGGTCGGGAAGTCCACCGAGGTCGTGGAACCCGTCACGAAGGCGTTTCCGGCGCCGTCCACGGCGATTCCCGTAGCTGCATCGGCGCCGCTCCCGCCGAGGTAGGTTCCGTACACGAGCGCGTTGCCCGCCGCACTCAGCTTTATAACGAAAGCGTCGTCGGCCACCTTGTCGGTTTGATAAGGGCCGGCCGTGGGGAAATTCGTCGAGGACGTGGTGCCGGTGACGAACGCGTTGCCCGCACCGTTCAGAGCGATGGCCGCACCCAGATCCGCGGCGCTTCCGCCGACGTAAGTGGCGTACGTCAGGCTGTTGCCTGCCACGCTCACCTTCACGACAAAGACGTCATTGCCGGCCTGATCCGCCTGATACGCATTCACGGTCGGGAAGTTGGTCGAGCCGGTCGTGCCCACGACAAAGGCATTGCCGGAGTCGTTCAGGGCGAGCCCCGCGGCATTGTCGAGGCCGCTTCCCCCTATGTAAGTTCCGTAGATCAGGCTGTTGCCCGCCAGGGCGAGCTTTACGACGAAGGCGTCGTCCGCTCCCTGGTGGGTCTGATAGGGACCCACAGTCGGGAAGTTGGTCGAGGATGTGGATCCGGCGACATAGGCATTGCCCGCCGCATTGATGGCGATGCCTGCGGCCGCATCCCCTCCCGTGCCGCCGAGGTAGGTGGCGTAGACCAGGCTGTTGCCGGGGGCACCGAGCTTGAGGACGAACGCATCGGCAGAGCCCTGATCGGACTGATACGGGGTCTTTGTGGGGAAGTTAGCCGACGACGTGTACCCCGCCACGTAGGCATTGCCGGAAGCGTCGATGGCGATTGCGCGGGCCCTGTCGTCCAGGCTTCCTCCGATAAACGTGCTGTAATTGAGTCCCGCCGGGGATGCCGTCGTGCTGCCCAGGGGCCGCGGGTCATCGGCTTGCACGCTGTAGGTCCCGTCATCCAGAGGCGTCAGGCAAAGGCCCGACGGCAGTGCGCACTTCAGGCGACCCGACTCTGTGTCGAGCCCGATGACGCCCTCGGCGTCCACCGCAACTGCGCCTGTGGCCGAAAAGCGCACCTGCACCCCGGGTCCGTCTGTTACAGCCGTGGCGATACGGCAACCAGGCTGTCCCGCGGCTCCCGAGAACTCCACGTCGACTCCGGGATAGAGATCGCGATACACGATGCGCGCATAATTGGGGACATCGGCCCGCCACTGGGCCGGATCGTTCCCGAGAAAATAGTTGGATCGGAACGCGAATTCTCCCTCGGCCGCTATCGGGACGTGGGGATTGGCCGCCACGAACTCCATTTTGATCAGTGCTGCGCGGGCAGCTTTTGGCGCTGCGGTCACCGCGGCATCGGCCGATGGCGCATCGCGAAGCGCCGGATCCAGCGAGCGAATGTTCGGCGACTCCTCCGCGGTGGGGACTGAAAGCTGAAAGTAGACGCCGGTCCGGGTGAACCAAAGGGTCGCTCCCATGCCTGCTGCCCGATAGAGCACGGAATCAGGCCACTGGCCTCGGTTGGCGGTGAACAGCGCGGGCCCTGCGGATAGGTCGGCGGCCGGTTTCGGTGCAAATAGCGCTGAACGGTCAGGATCTGCTGCCGGGCGATCAGCGGCTCCCGCCATGGAGAGCATCTGGACAGCGCAGGCCGGAACGAACAGGGCGTAGAGGACGCGAAGTCTCATACGCGGTGCTCCTTCTACAAGTGTAGACGGATAGGGTGGGTGCGGGAGCGAGCGTCGATCTCATCGGTACTTTCGGTGAGTAAAGACCAATATACCGCCCCGAAGTCAACTCTGCAAGCTCGGCGCGATCACGTGCACTGTCAGCCCGGCCTGTGCGGGGTCACGAAGGGCGGCGGGCTCATCCGGAGCGCCACCTGGACGAGGACGCCCAAAACTCGCCGGAGCGCGTGAGGCGCGCCGGGCTCGATGCGCTTCAGCGGTCGGTCGCCGGGCCAAACTTGCTGCACATCAATCGAATGCATATGTGCCTGAGACTCGGCACCGCGTCCACGCGGCAGGCCGCCAGGCTCGGCTCACGGTTGAGCGCAGGATCTGCCGGCCGGAACTCCACGGCCCTCATGGGGTCCTCCCCCGTTTTGGGATTGCGGTCGTACTGAGGTCTTGTCCGGTATACGCTTCAGCTTCTCCACAGTCTAGACGTGGCGAGTATTAAGAGGACGCTCCCGGAAAACCGCCGGGAACCTCCCCCGTCACCTGCTTATAGGTCTGGGAAATTGGCGGAATTCGCCAGGGCCCTATAGAGATCCTGAAGATCCGAAGTGGCTGTAACGATTCCAGGATCCATCCCCGTTCCGGGCTCGCCGAACTTCGCCTTAAACCAGGCTTCATTGGGCTTCTCCCTCACAAACTGCCCGAGGCTCATGCCCCCAATGTCTTGTGACGTTCCATCGGCACCGTGACAGCCGGCACAATTGGCCGCATAGATCGCCTGCCCGCTCGCCTCATTCCCCAGCGCACCTACACACCTACATTGGTATAGGTTATCGTAGGTGTAACCACAGTATCCGGGTTGGCCGAGTAGTCCACGTACATGGCAGGGCCGGACACTTCGATGTCATACAGCAGGCTGGCGGCAACCCACTCCTCGCGCGTGAACTTGATTAAGTTCCATACCTGCGCGTCCGTCAAGTTGGATGAGTAATCGGGATGTGAGTTGTCGGACGCGTCGATCTTGCGCGCGCCGACGCGGCGAATCAACTCATACAGCTGTTGAAAACTCATCGCGGCGGAACTGGCGCGGAGATTGACCGAAGAGACGTCAGGACGAGACGACGCCAGGGTGCTCTGACCTGTACGATCGGCGTATGATGCGGCATTACCCAAACCGTCCCAGGCATGACACGCCTTACACCGATAAAAGTCGGCAGAGGCCCTAGTGGTTGGTTGTGTACCGATTCCTCCGGCTTCCGTGGTCCACCATTTGGAATAAGCTGCGCCCCCGGCGATGCCGTCGGCGCTTACATAGGCGGCAGGCGGCGGGCCCGGCCAATCCTGACCCGCCGGGCCGGCCGGGCCCTCATTGCCCTCGCACCCTGCGAGAACCAGCAGGCCGATTGCAAAAACGAACTTCTTTTTCGCGTATCGCTCCTTTCTTGCCAGTTACTCGCTGCGCGGACAGGCCCGTCCATCGGCGTAAAGGTTACACTTATCTGTCTCACTTGATGACATTCGACCGGACGACATTTCTGGCCATCTCCATGCTTACCAGCTCTTCAGCCAGGATGGGGCGGTTGTACTCGTAGTTCAGAACCGTCCCAATCCGGTAGCGGGAGGCCCACTCCGGCACCTCGAACGTAAAGTTCTCGACTCGCGTTTCTTTCGGCTCGATGCGATTGTCCGTATAGATGCTCGTGGCATTCAGAAACATGTCTCGTACGCTTTCGAGGATCGTTCCGTACTTGTCCTGCATCGCCTTTCTGTAGACCTTGCGCGCCGAGCTGATGTTGATACCGTCCTCCGATATCAAGGTGACCACCAGCACCAGCTTACGCACAGGCACACCCGTAGGGAGCTTGTGTCCCGATTCCGCGTTGGTGATTTTCACTTCCACGAGCAGTTTGCGTCCGTCCCGTCGGGCGGTCGTTTCAAGCGTTACCGCGTGAGAGAGGTTGATGTTGGAGTGGCCGCCCTGGAATTCGTGCGCCGTGACGTAATAATTCGTTACGCTGTGGTTGTCGGCGACATTCAGGTCGAACAGGATAGGCATGTGGCAGTTTTGACAATACACCTCCTCCGCGGCCCAGGGTGAGGCGCTCCACTCGCTGAATGTTTCGAGTACCCGTGCCCCGTTGGCATTGGTGTGCTCGTGACATCCGGCACACATGTCCGCCACCAGGTGGAGCGGGGAATACTTGATTCCGTGCGAGCTTTCGGTGGTGGGCTTGTACGGTCCGTATACAGTGCCGCTCGTGTCGAGCACGTAGCAGGTGTCGATCGCCCCGCCGCGAACCTCTGCCACCGAGTGACAGAATGAGCAGCTCACGCCTCCGACCAGGTTCGGCGACTGGCCGCCGACCTCGTTCGCCAGATACGCGGCCGGCGCATGGCAGCGCAGGCAGCTCTTGGCGGTTTCTCGCCCTCGATCGAGCTGAACTCTCATAAACTCCGCCTGGAAGGTGGAATTGGTGTACGAAGTCGCATGCCGGGAGTCTTTCCAGAGCTCGAATATGTCGGTGTGGCATTCCCGGCATACCCGGTGCGACTTGAACGCGGCCCGGCTCGGCAGCGCGGCGCTCACAACGGCGAGGGCGATCGGCAGTACGATCCATTTACGCATCATGGCTCCTCCGGGCGAGGCTCAAAAGGCAGAAATCGTCGTTTCATGGACAAAACGGTCGTGTCCTGCCTTGAGAATGAAAATGTCCTTGGTGACGTTGCGCTTCTCATTGATGGATATGGTTCCCGTGACTCCGGGAAAGTTGTGGGTCGTGACCAGCGCCTGGCGCAGTCCCGGCCGATCCATCGTCGTCGTGCGGCGCAACGCGTCGGCCAGCACCATCACGGCATCGTAGCCCAGCGCGGAAACGGAGTTGGGCGGCTCGCTGTACATCCGCTCATACGTCTTGAGAAATGACGAACCGCGCTGCTGGTGATACTCAAGGGAGAAGTGGCTGCTGATATAGACTTTGCCGGGTCGCATGTGCTCACCGGCCAGACGAAACAGCTCCGTCGACTCCCACCCATCCGCGCCCAAAAGGACGACCGAACTCTCTAGTTCCGCGACGCGGTTGATGACGACGGCGGCTTCTGGGTAGTACACCGGGGCGAAGAGCACATGGGGGTTCTCCGCGGCGGCCTGATCCACCGCCGAGGCAAGTCGATCGAACTTCGCATCCACACCTTTCTGGAACACCACCTGACCGCCCATTTCCTCGAAGTACATGGCGAAGAACTCGGCCAGCTTCTCGGAATACGGAGAACCGGTTTCGTAGACGATGGCCGCCCGGTCGGCGACGAGAGATTGGCGTGCGAATTCCGCAAGTGCTTTGCTCTGGAGCGGGTCTGTAAAGCAGATACGACAGACATAGTCGCCGATTTCGGTGACGTACGGCGTCGTGGCCGTGGGAAGGATGAGCGGCGTGCCGGCCTGCTGGGCCACCGCCGCCGCCGCCGCCGCGCTGTTGGAGGTCAGCGGCCCCACCACGGCTATGACGCTGTCTTGCGCGATCAAGGACGCGACTTCGCGCGAGGTCGCAGCCGGTTCGGCTTTGTCATCCCGCACGATCAAGTGCAGCTGGCGGTTTCGTATCCCTCCCTCTGAGTTGAGAACCTCCGCGGCCAGATTGATACCGCGAAGCGCCTCGGTGCCGAAATTTGCGGTGTGGCCGCTCAGCGGCAGCACGACCCCGACGGGAACGGCCTCTTCGCCGGCCGTGGCCCCTGCAGGCCAAACCAGCAACAGGCCCAGGCACACGATTGCACTGCGCATGATCGCTCCTCCGACTTTCTCGTGCGGCCGCAGGCTACGGTCGGCCGCGTTTCAGAATGTACTCGATCAGATCGTTCAATTCGCCGCGTGCGATGCGTGGCCATTCCATATGCTTCATGGTCATGCCCCGCGCCATGACGGCGGCGTCATTCCACATTTCTGCGGCCACGTCCAGTGCCGTAATCGAATCGTGCGCAAAGGAGAGGCTGATGGATCCGTCCACTTCCGAGGGACCGAAGTGGTGGCAGCGATAGCAACCTTTCTGCTGAAACAGCATCTCTCCCCGAGGGGCGTCGCCCTCGCGCTCATAAAACCGGAGGAAATAGAGGAACGCCGCCACATCGGCCATTTCGTTATCCCTGAAGATGGGTCGCTTCAGGCCGAGTTCCGCCATCTTGTCCCAGATCACCGGTCCATGGTTCCACATCACCGCGGCAATCGACGTAACGCTCTTGTGAAAGGTGCTGTTGCGAAGATCCGGCCCGATGGCCGTTCCGACGCCGAATACGCGATGACAGGTGATGCAGCCCTTGTTGCGAAACAGCTTTTGCCCGGTCTGGGGATTTCCGGGGCGCATGAAAATGCGCTCCGGATCCGTCACCGTCGAGGCATCGCGAAGAAACGCCATCAGGTCCGAAATTTCCTTCCCCTCGAACGTCGGCCACGCGATGTGAAGCTCGCGCATCTTCGCACGGATCTGGGAACCGTGATTCCACATCTCCTGGGCCAGGAAGATCGGCGAGACGTATTTCTTGATGGACGTCAGATCCGGGCCGATTTCGTTTCCGCTACCGGCGACGCGATGACAGTTGCTGCAGCCCTTCCTGGAGAATACGTGCCGTCCTGCGGCGATGTCCCCCGGCTTGTCGAAATAGGCGATGAAATAGACGTACGAGATGAGCTCGGCCAGCTCTGTCTTGGCGAACACGGCGCGGCCCAGGCGCAAGTCGTGCTGCATCTGGGTCATCTGGGGCGAGTGGTTCCACATGAGGGCGACCACGTCGAGCAACGATCCCTCCAATTCGGACCGCGCCAGGTCGGGACCGAAGGTTCCCCCCTGCCCTTCGATGGAGTGACAGCGGTCACAGCCCTTGTCCGTGAACAGCGACGCTGCGGCCAGTGGATCCGTAGGAAGATAGAGATTGGCGACCGCCGCCGCCATGGCTACGCAGATCGTGGCGGCACTCAGGACCAGCGACATCGGTTTGATCATACCGGCACTCCTCTGTCTTCCGGCAGATAGGTTTGAACGCGCTCAGTCGTCATGGCGACCGACTTGTTGCGTCCCTCTTCCGTCTCCCAAATGGAAACGATCGGAAACAGCTTCGTGAACCCCATATACAGGAGAATGAAGAAGGCGAAGCAGCCCGCGGTAATGGACCACTCCACCCACGTCGGCTCGTACGTTCCGCGGGGGTACGGCAAACGGGGATTGATCAGGGTGGGTACCACGATGGTGAGACGTTCCAGCCACATCCCGATGGTGATAGCGATCGACGCGACCAGGCATCCCTTGATCGTGCGCGTCCGGCGGCGGGTCAGAATGGCCATGGGAATGACGAAGCAAAAGGCCACCATAGCCCAGAAGGCGGGGGCGTAGGAGCCGCTCAGTTTGGAATAGAACACCGACATGTGCGTCGGTTCGGCTCCGTAAAACGTGGTGAGATACTCCGTAAATGTGAAATAGAACCAGAGCAGAGTAAACACCAGCAACAACTTGGATAGATTATTGAAGTGCACTTCCTTGAGATAACCCTCCAGGTGATAGGCTTTGCGGATAATCACCATGGCAATGATCAAAGCCGCCATGCCGGAGTAGATCGCGCCTACCACGAAGTAAGGACCGAAAATGGTCGAGTGCCACATCGGTTGCACCGTCATGCCGAAGACCCACGACACCACCGTATGGACCGATATCGCGATCGGAATCACCAGGATGGCCATCACCGAAATGGCCTTTTCGAGACGATGCTTCTGTTTGTCGGTGCCGGTCCAGCCGAAGGCCAGTATCCGGTACAGCCCGTGAAAGCGGACCTTCCGGTCGCGGAGAATCGCGATGTCCGGGATAAGCGGCAGAAGCAGGTAGAGGGTGCTTGCCGTGAGGTACGTAGTGATGCTCGTAACGTCCCACAGAAGTGGAGAGCGAAACTGCGGGTGAAGCAGGACATTCAATGCACGGTCGGGCCGGCCGAGATCGACGATGATATTGAACACCCCGAAAAACAGCACGAGCACAGTGATGACCTCCGCCGCCCGCGTGATCGAGCGCCGCCATTCGGCCTGGCACAGACGCAGAATGGCCGAGATGAGGGTCCCCGCGTGGCTGATGCCGATGAAGAATACGAAATTCGTGATGTAGACGCCCCAGAACACGGGGCGGTTCATGCCCGTGACGCCGAGCCCGGTATGGATCTGATAATACCAGGTCCAGACGGCAAAGAGCGCGATCGCGAAGAGAATCCCGCTGGCGATATAAAACCACCGACTCGTATGGAGGATCGGCCGCAGCAGAATCTCCTCGTCGATGGAGTCATATTTTGAAGCGTCCATGCTTTTCTCCCTCGGTAAGGTAGAACACTTTCGGCCGGGTTCCGAGATCCTCCAGCAGGGTGAATGCACGCACGGAATGCGCCAGCTGCGAGACGGTGGAATACGGATTGTCCAGATCGCCGAACGAGATGGCGTGCGACGGGCATGCCTCCTGGCATGCCGTCGTGTAGTCGCCCTCGACCAGTTCACGGTTCTCCGCCGCGGCCCGCTCGCGCGCGCGTATCAGCCGGTGCGCGCAGAACGTGCATTTCTCGACAATGCCCTTGGTTCTCACCGACACATCAGGATTCAGGTGCCGCGTCTCTGCCGTCTCGAACTTGGGCGGATTCCAGTTGAAGTACTTGGCGTTGTACGGGCAACCGTTCACGCAGTATCGGCAGCCGATGCAGCGCGAATAGATCTGAGCGACCAACCCTTCGTCGTTGATGTACGTGGCGCGCACCGGGCACACCTTGGTACAGGGCGGATTCTCGCAGTGGAAACAGGGGCGCGGCAGCATGCGCTTCTTGATGTTGGGGTATTCGCCTTCCGTGATGGTCAGCATATCCATCCAGAAGATGGACCGCCCGGCGGCGGCCAGATCGGGGTCCGCCGTGGGCACGTTGTTTTCCTCTCGACATGCCACCATGCAGGTTCCGCACCCCACGCACTTGTCGAGATCGATCACCATTCCCCATCGTGCCATAAGCCTGACTCCCGTCCAAGCCGTTGCTTACTTTGAGGCGTACACCCGCACACGTGTTTCAGCCACGGCCGGCTGGCCTGTAAAGCAATCTCTGGCCGTGCTGGCGATGCTTCGGAAATTGCTGCCGAAGTGGAAGGTCCCGGCTTTGCCGAGACCCACCGGTAAGGCCGCCACGCCGGGCATCAGCCCGGGGTTCAGGATCAACGTCATCTGCAGTTTGCCCGTCGCCGACTCCACCCAGACCGGCTGTCGATCGGACAGGTTGAATTCGTCCGCCGTCTCGGGATTCAGTTCGACCCAGCTTTTCCACTTCACGTTGTCGTAGTAGCCGACCATGTCCGCCATTTTGTCAAGCCGGCCACCCTCGCCTCTCAGGGTGGTCAGCTCAATGGGATACAGCATCAAGGGCAGATGGGTCGCGCCCTCGGTTTCAAAGGAGCGGTAGGCGCCCAGCATGTATACCGATCCGTTTTCCGTATTCAGCCCGGCGCGCTTGAGGATGTCGTGTGCCGCATGATCCTCTTCGGGAAGCCTTGCACGCAGGGACTTCGACACGACGTAGAACTTCTCCGAGCCGGTGGGATAACGGCTCGAGCCCGGCGCCCAGAGCGGGAGCGGATTCCACCAACCCCCCGTGGATTTCAGGTGATCCCGGAACTCGTCGAACGACCGGTATTCCCTTCGTCGCCACCCACGCTCCGCCAGGAGAGACTCGAAGGACGCCTTGAACTGGTCGGAGAACAGAGAGCCGAGGTTGGATTGAAAGAGGTCCTGCATCTTTGTTTCGACGTAGGACGCGTAGCTCTCCCACCCCAGCCAGAAATCCCCCAAAAGCCGTTTGCCGAGGGCGAGAATCACGTCGTCCGCCTGGCGCGAGTCGTACAGCGGTTTCACAGCCGGCTGGGTGAGCCCGACGACCGGGTGGGAGAAATCGGAGCTCTTCATAACCAGATCATGTTTCTCCAGGAAGGTACAGTCCGGAAGAATCAGATCGGCCATGCGTGACGTTTCGTTTTCGAGACTCGAGAGCGTCACGACGAAGGGAATATTTTGCAGCGCCTGCCGGAATCGGTTGGCCTGGGGCGAATCGTAGACGGGATTGACATGGTTGAGGATGGCCATCCGGATGGGATAGGGCGCACCCGTGAGTATGCGTTCGGGCAGGCTTTCTATTGCGCCTGCGCCATCCAGGAACGGATACTCCAAAGCCGCGGAGGCGACAAGCGACTCGGCGGCGACGGCGCCCGGGCGCAAGGGCGTGATCGGATAGCGTCCCGCGGGCTGGATGCCTCCCTGCTTTCCGAATCGACCCACGAGTGCGTTGAGCGCCATGATGGCCCAGGCCTGATACGTACCATCGACCGTCTGGCTCACGCCGTTCCCCCAGATGGCCACGGCGCGAGGATTGGTGGCGAACAGCCGCGCAAGTGAAATGATCCGGTCCACGGGGATGCCCGTGCCCTCCGAAACGAAGGCCGGATAATAGCGCTTGAGTACCGTGCTCTTGAACCCTTCGGTGGGCCGACCGTCACGGTCACGCGTGTCCTCAAATCCATCGATGTAGCGGTCGACGGCTTCGGTATCGTACAGCTGCTCCTTGATGATGAGGTAGATCATCCCGAGCGCCAGTAGTCCGTGCGATCCGGGTCGGATGGGGATCCAGCGTTCAGCCTTGGCGGCGGACGCGGACAGGCGCGGATCGATAACGATGAAATCCCCCCTTTCGCCCTCGGGGCGGTCCAGCAATCGACCGCGCAGCCCCGCGAAGTACACGGGATTCCGACCGGCTTCGAAGATCGGCTGCCCAAAACAGAAGATGGTCTTCGCGTTCTCGAAATCGATGACGATGTCGGTGGACTCGCCGCCCCATATGGTGGCCGCCACGCGGTCCCCCGGATCGTGAACGTCATAGAAATTCGGACTGCCGAAGTCCGACACAAACTTCCGCGCGAGGTCCAGGCCAATGCCCTGCTCCCGACCGTCAAGAAACAGCAGCTGCTCCGGCCTGCCCGAAGCCCGGAGCTCGGACAGATGGTTGACCATCTGGGCCAGAGCCTCATCCCAGGAAATCGGGGTAAAATCGCCGGAACCGCGGGGGCCGGTTCTCTTCAGCGGCTGGCGAATACGATCCGGATGGATCAAAAGGGCGAGCGATGCCGCCCCCACCGGGCACAACCCGCCTTGGTTCACCGGGTGCACGGGATTGCCGTCCACCTTGACCGGTACTCCGTCCACCTGGCGCACACGGATGCCGCAGCCGCCCGGGCAGGCCCCGCACGTGGTGTGAACGTAGGTCGACAGAAGCGGGCCGTTGTACGGCCCGGCTTCATGATAACCCATAGCCGCGAGAAGCGTGGCGACATCGAGTGACGACAGGGCGGACGTGCATCCCGCAAGGGAAACGAGAAATGCTCGACGGTCCAGTACCATGTGCTCTCCTTATGGCTCCCTCAGAGATGACAGGCGAGACAATCGTCCTTAGCCTTCTGCGCGGTGTGGCAATCTATGCAATAGTCCATGTTCAGTATGCCGACGGCCGGACGGACGGGAGGCCGGTCGAGCTCCTTCATATTTCCATGGCATTCGGGGCAACCCATCTGGCCAAGCGTCACGTGACGAAAATGGGAAAAGTAGACATGTTTCGGCAGTACGTAGACACGCTGCCAGTTCAACTCCATCCCCGCACTGATCAGAGACACGAGTTTCTGCTCTTCCGCCGATTCTCCCTGAGGCTCCGTGTGGCACCCGGCACACACGTCGACCGTCGGCAGCGTGGCCTTTCGGCTGGTGGTGGCGTGCCGATGACAATCCGTGCAATCCATTTCCAGGTCGGTCAGGTGAAGCTTGTGGTTGAAGGCCACCGGTTGTTCGGGGCGCCGGCCGCCAAGATCGGCTTCCGTGCCGCTGCAGGCGGCGAGCAGGAGCCCCGCCACCAGAGTGCAAAGCAGACAGGGCACCCTGCTCATGATGGGGTTCTCCCGTGCGTCTGGATGGTAATCGCACCTGCCAGCACGTCCCGGAGTTCCACTTCGTCCAGGGGGCGGGTCAGGTAAAAATACAGTCCGGATTCCCGCAGCTTGCGCTCCTCTTCAATCGCAAGTTCATCGGAAACCACGATGATTAGTACTTCGGGGACGATTTCCTTCATGATGCGGATCGCTTCCGCCGTCCGGAATTCACCCTGGGTATCAAGATAGGCCAAAACGACGATCCTGTGTTTGCGGCGCGCGAGCGCCTCCAGGGCCTGGGCGTAGTTGCTGACGCTCTTGATCCCTACGCAGTTCTCCGCGAGCACCCGGTCCAGAAGCTCCCGTTCGGCCCGCGGGACATTTGCAGCGACGATCAGGATATCCAATCGCTTCGTCCCTCCGGCCCGGGCTGCTAACAACTGGCGTGCCCGGCTTCCGATAGACAGGAAGCAGGCTGCGCGTGCCACGGTAAGCGCTTGACGGACTGGGGATAACCCGGAACCCCTCGCGGGAACCGAAATTCGGTCAGGGTCTTTGCCGAAAGCCGCTGAACCATAATGTCCCGCGGCTGGGACATTATTCCGCGGTGGGGTCTTTCCCCAGGCGGCGCAGAATCGTTTTGCGATCGATTTTCAGAATTTGGGCGGCAAGATGCTTGTTGCCACCGGTGGCCTGCAATACGCGCTCGATGTAAGCGTCTTCGATCTCGTCCAGGGAAGGGAAGTGTCCGGTCTCGTAGTTCCTCATGATCTGGTCCAAAGGCGAGGTACTGAACGGTAGATCGGTCAAGTCGATCACATCGGACTCCGCGAGCACCAGGCAACGCTCGACGAGATTCCGCAATTCCCGAACATTGCCGGGCCAGTCGTGTTTGATGAGAGCCTGAATAGCCGAATCGGAGAAGCGCTTGGGCCCGCGGTCGGAGCTGCGAAGGTCCTCGAGCAGGTGATTCAGGAGCAGAGGAATATCTTCGGGATGTTCCCGCAGCGGCGGCATCGACATGCTGACCACATTGAGGCGATAGTAGAGATCTTCGCGAAACTGCCCCTCGCGCACGAGCTCTGCCAGGTCACGGTTGGTCGCCGCAATCAGACGCACATCCACCTGAATCCGCTGCGTGCCGCCAAGCCTCCGAAAACTCCTGGTCTCCACCACGCGGAGAAGCTTCACCTGCAGAGACGGCGACAGATCGCCGATCTCGTCCAGGAATATCGTGCCGCCATCGGCAATCTCGAAAATGCCGTGCTTCTTGGCGATGGCGTCGGTGAAGGCCCCCCGCTCATGCCCGAACAGCTCCGATTCCAGCAGATTCTCCTTGAGCGCTGTACAGTCCACGATGATAAAGGGCTCGCGGCAACGGCGGGAATGCTTGTGGACCAGGTGGGCCACAAGTTCCTTTCCGGTACCCGACTCTCCCTGAATAAGCACGGTTGAATCCGAATCGGCGAACCGGCGGATAAGCGATTTGAGTTCGCGTATCGAGGGCGCATCGCCGATCAGCTCGTTATCCTGCAGGTCGGACAGGCGCCCCTTGAGTGCGACGTTCTGCTGTCGGAGTCGGCGCTGCTCCATGCAGTTGCGGAGTATTTGTTCCACGTGCTCCAGCTCCACAGGCTTCGTCACGTAGTCATAGGCACCCAATTTCATCGACCACAGGGCGTTGTCCACGGTAGCGTTGCCGGTGAGCATGATTACATCGACGTCCGGCCACCGGGATTTAATGGTTTCCAGCAGCTTCAGGCCGCCGGCATCGGGCATGACGACGTCGAGGATGGCAATGTCGATCGGATTCTGGTCAAGAAGCGAGGGGATATCTGCGCCGTAACCCGGATGAACCTCAAACCCCATCCTTCCCAGCTCTCGCCCGAAGACTTTCGTAAACACGGGATCGTCATCGACGAGGAGGATAAGTCCCCGTTCCGCCGTCATGGCTGTACCCCGGCGGCGGCTGCACAGATCGGCAACGAGACTTTTACCGACGTGCTGTGCGCGTCGCGCTTCACAAATTCGATGCTCCCGCCATGCTGCTTTACGATACCCTGACTGACGGAGAGCCCCAGCCCCGAGCTGGACCCCACGGGTTTGGTGGTAAAAAACGGATCGAACACGCGGGGGAGATCCTCCTCGGCAAGGCCGGAACCGTTATCGTGCACATATACATCCACCGATGTCGGCGTCGCCGTGACGTCGAGCTCCACGTAGCCCCCGTCCTTCGCCGCATCGATGCCATTCAGGATGAGATTTACGAACACCTGAATCAATGCATCTTTGCTACCCAAAACCAGGGGAATGTGGGGAGGCGCTTCGAACCCGAGACGAATACCCTTACGCGTGGCCTCGAACTGCAACAAATCCATCGACTCCTTCAGCACCTCATGCAGCTCCACCGTCGACATGCTCAACGTGGGCGCCGCCGCATAATCGAGAAGCTTCTGAGTAATTACCTTGCACCGGCGAGCGGAGGTTCGGATAATATCCAGATACTCCCGCCGGACCGCCTCCTCGGACCCGTGGTTCCGGAGCAGCCCCTCCGCACAGGTCAGAATGGACGCCATGGGATTATTGATTTCGTGCGCCACGCCGGCCGCCAGCTGACCCACCGTAACCAGCTTTTCCGATTGATAGACCTGTCGCTCAAACACGACGCGGGCCGTGATGTCGCGAATCACCACGATACGCTGAGGCAAAGAGAACGGCGGTAATGAAAGCTCGTCCGTATGAATCTCCAGGTATTGTTCCCGGTGGCCGGGCCGCCGCAGCCTTACGACCTCGTTGATCGTTCGCCTCCCCTTCCCGCTCGCCGTGATCAGAGCCACGATCGGAGCAAACGGGCCATCTGCCCTCGTGAGCCGCCCCACATGGTCGCCGGGCTGCAGTGCGGAAGTCTCGATTTCCAGGATCTCGTGGGCCGTTCCGTTGACGAAGGCAATGCAATCGTCCTCATTGAGAATCAGGATGCCGTCCGTCAGATTCTCCAGGAGGTGGGCAAGGTAACCCCGGTGGCTGTCAATCCTCTCGATGGACTGCTTCAGCGACTCTCTCATGTTGTCGAAACTGTGAGCGAGCGAGGTCAATTCGTCCCCGCCCGGCAACTCGATCTCCAGATTGAATTGATCGTCGACCACACGCCGCACCTGGGACTCGAGATAGACGATGCGGTTGATGACCTGCCGCTTGATGTACCATCGAAATACGAACATCATGAGCAGCACGGAAACCGCCGCCACGAGACCAGCCACCTTGGTGCTGGCGACGATCGCCTTCCGCACAGGTTGCAGCGAACGATCCAGAATCAGGATTCCATTGTATGGGGCCGCATCGCCGTGGCACGAATGGCACGGGGGCTTGTTTACTACCGGCGCCACGACACGCAGCAGACGCTCACCATCCACCCAGAGCGTCGTGGAGCGCGAAGTCGGGCCGGGCGTTGCGTGGCAAGAGACGCAGCCGGAGTCCTGCTGCCGGAGCGTTTGCCCAATCAGTTCCCGCTGCGACGATGCTCGGACGATATTGTTTCGATTGAGCAGGAAGACCCGGACGATGTTGTCCCTTTTCGAAATCTCGTCGAGGCTGTACTGAACGGCGGGCAGGTCGTCATTAAGCATCGCGATTTCGAGACTCGAGGTCAGGGTTTGACACAGTCCCTCCGAAGCTTCGACCTCTATGGCTGTGAGCCCGCTCCGGTAAACCCAGAGCTGGTACGCGGAGAACGTCCCGAAGATCACGACGATGGTCAGGATTACAAAGAAAGCGATCCTGAAGTGGAGACGGTCTACCAGGCGTATGCCTCTGCGCGCATTCATTGAGCTGCTATCGGCGTCGCCGCGGCCCGGACGATCGGGGAACGGATCGCAGCCGCGCCGGAGCGTGGATGAATCGAGCTGGAGGGCGCGCGAACGAGCGCCGCTGCATCGGCCCTAGGCCGCCGTGATGTCAGCATCAATCCCTCGCCCATACGAATCTGGCAGAATTAGCGTTACGTCGTACGCTAAGCGATCGCCGGGGCGACTCAAAACTGAATCTTGGCCCGTTAGTCCTCCGGGTGCTCCCCGGAGTCGGAGAGTGATCGTAATCGTTTCACCATCACACTGTTACAGGATGATGGTGGCCAGCCGATTTAGTTTCTGTCCTGCGCTATGACGGGGAGGACCACCTGTGTCGGGTAGCGCTCCGAATGGTAGATGGTCTGCCTTGCCGGCCGGAACTCTACGGCCCTCATGGGGTCCTCCCCTGTGTTCGGATTGCGGTCGTACTTCGGGAAATTGGAGGAAGAAATGTCCAGGCGCAGCCGACTCCCCTTTTCTATCCGCAATGCGGTGGCACCCATGTCGATCTCGAACCGGTAGACCTTGTCCGGCACCAGCCGGTGAGTCGAGTCCAGGCCGAAGGCGAAGCGGGCGCGCAGTATCCCGTCTTCGACATTGCGCACGTAACCGTCCGGCCGCACAACGGTCAGCTTGGCCGTAAAATCCGTGTCTTTGCCGTCAGTGGAAGCGTAGACGATCGCCTTCAACGGTCCCACGACCAGGAGATCATCCGCCAGCGGGTCGGATGTGTAGACCAGCACATCGGCGCGGCCCTCCACCGTCGCCTGGTTTTTCACGCCAAGATTCTCGGGAAAGAAGTGGAAATTCGCGCCGCCGACTGTGGGCACGCAATCGAGCGGATCGTACGTAAAGGAGTCGGTGGATTTTCCGTTGGCCCGCTGGGCGGAGAGCCTGCCGTTCCCTTCGCGACCGCTGGCCGCCCCCTGGCTGGCTGCGTACCATGAAATGAATTCGATTCCAGGAGGAGGCCACGCATCATAATCGTGCCAGGCATTCTCGCCCATGACGAACACTTGCACCGGCGGCTCGGCTGCGATGCCGTCATCGATGCCGCGCAGATGCAAGTCGAACCAGCGGCGTGTGAGTTCGAGCACTTTCTCCATGCCCATGGCGGCAGCCGGCCCGAAGTCTTCGTCGCCGGCGGTCGTAGTGCCGCGAAGAATATCGTTGTGAGGCCACATGCCGATTTGCAGCTTTTGCGGCCCCGCTTTGGGCGAGTGACGGAGGATGTTTTCGTACGCCCCGATCGTATTGGGATAAATGTAGTCGAACCATCCGCTCATGTGCAGGGTCGGCACTTTGAACGCCGCATAGTCGAACGGCCGGGCCGCCAGTTCGTCCATGATTCCTTCTGCGCCGCGGAAAAAGTCGATGATCGGCACCGTTCGAAAGATGCCGTCCCAGGCCTCTTCCGGAGGATCGGGCTGCCGGGCCGCGTAGCTGTAAAACCAGCGCAGGTGCGCCATCAAGTGAAATGCGCCGCCGTGCGAGAGAAAGGGGGCGAGGTCATCCCAGCCTGAAATCACAAACATGGCGGCCAGCGCGGGGTGCCCGGTCTCCGCAATCTGAAAGGCGGTGTAGCCGTGGTACGAGATGCCCCAGAGTCCGACTTTGCCGTTGAACCAGGGCTGTTCTGTGATCCATTGCAAAGTCTGCACACCGTCGCTCTTTTCGTAGGCGAATGGGAAAAACTCCCCGCCGGAGCCGTTCGTGCCGCGCACGTTCTGGACGACCACGGCATAGCCGCGGGGTGCCAGGTAGGTTCCCACCCAATCCTTGTTCGCCGCTCCGTAGGGAGTCCGCAGGAGCACCGTCGGGTAGCGACCGTCGCCCGGCGGGAGATAGATTTCCGTATTGAGTTCCACACTGTCTTTCATGAGCACGCGCGCGGTCGCCACGCGAAAGTCCAGAGTGTCTGCTGCCGGTGCCGGGCCGCTCCAAAACCCGAGGATCACGCAGAACATCCATACGACGCCGGCCGTACGTCCAGGATTCGTGTCTTTCATAGCCACTCCTCACCGCTCCGGTATCAGCCCTTGCGTGCCGCCGATCGGAGTCTATTCAGGGTCTCTTCGCCCCACACGATCCGGGCCTGGGTCAGCAAAACGCCGTAGCGGAGCGTGGCGAACCAGTAGGGATAGTCGGGGGTTCCTTCGTATGGTTTCAACTTTTCGGATGCAACACGGTCGAGCCGGGCCAGTTTCTCCTTTTGGCCCAGAAGGAATACGTCGAGCTGCTCGATCTGCCGCGGCGGCTGGCCCGACGTTCCGAAAAAGAGCTTCAGGAGCAGTTCGATTCGTACCGATTCGGGCTTTGCGTCCTCGCTGAGCCACGACGCCAGCCGCTTGCGCCCTGCGGCCGTCAGCCGGTAGACGTGACGGTCCGGTTTGCCCTTCGCCGGTTCGACGGATCTGGATACCAGGCGTCGGGCCAGAAGCCTGCGCAGGGTGGGGTAAAGCTGGCCATAGCTCTCCTGCCAGAAGAAGCTAAGGCTGTAGGCTACGAACTTGCGCATATCGTAGCCCGACATGGGCTGGATTGACAGGAGCCCCAGAACCGCGAACTCGGTCTTATTGGAACGTGGCATGGTAAGGGTGCCCTTTCCCGGCTATATATCTAAACGATATATATAGAAAAAAGTTGCGGGGGGAAAGGTCCTTTTCGCGGTCGGCTATTCGTACCGCAGCGCCTCGATGGGATCGAGGCGGGATGCCTTGCGCGCGGGATAAATCCCGAAGAAGATGCCTACCACCAGCGCGAAACCGAAGGAGACGGCCACGGCCGGGAGCGAAACCAGGGTGTTCCACTGGTACACTTTCGCCATGACCCAGGCGGCCGCCACCCCGACGCCGATGCCCACGATCCCTCCGGCGACGGCCAGCGCCATCGATTCGATCAAGAACTGGCTGAGGATGTCGCGGCGGCGGGCCCCCAGGGCCATGCGCACCCCGATCTCCCGGGTCCGCTCGGTGACCGAGACGAGCATGATGTTCATGATGCCGATTCCGCCCACCAGAAGAGAGACCAGCGCAATGGAGGCCAAAAGCGCCGTGAAAGTCTTGGTCGCGTCACCCAAAGTCGAGGTGACGTCGGACATGGAACGCACGGTGAAGTCGTTTTCCTGGCCTTCCGCCAGCTTGTGCTGGCGGCGCATGACGAATTCGACCTCGAGGGTTGCCCGGTCCATGAGCGTCTCGTTCGCGACGCGCAGCGAGATGGAACTGTAACGGTCACGTCCCATGACGCGGTAGAGCGCTGTCTGAACGGGGATCAGGATCTGGTCATCCTGGTTGAACCACCCCTGCACCCCCTTTTCGGCCAGCACTCCCTTCACCGTGAAATTGATCCCGCGGATCTTGATCGTGCGGCCGATCGGATCCAGGTCGCCGAACAGGTTCTCCACGACGGTCTTCCCCAGCACGCAAACGCGCTCCCGCCTTTGATCGTCGGCGAGGGAAAAGTAGTTTCCGGACGCGGTCGGTGTATTGCGCACCCAGTCGTAGTCGGCCGTCGTGCCGGTCACGCGCGTATTCCAATTTTGGTTCTCGTACTTCACCTGGTAGGATCCCGTAGCCTCGGGAACGGCGGCGATAAGCGAAGGACACTCGCGCAGCAACACCGTCACGTCCTCGGCGGTGAGGTTCTCGGTGGATCCTGCGGCCCCGCGCACGTGACCCGAAGACTCCGCCCCGGGGCGCAGGAAGAGAAGATTGGCCCCCAGGCCCGCGATCTGCTGTTCGATGGCCTTCTTGGCGCCTGTCCCCAGGGCCACCATGGTGATCACGGCGCCCACTCCGATGATGATGCCGAGCATGGTCAGGGAGGTGCGCAGCTTGTTGGCCGCCAGAGCCGCGAACGATACACCCACGGCTTCAGAGAGCGACATCTGTCTGCGGCTGGCACGTGTCGGGTCCGTTACCATTTCGGCACTCCGCGTAACGAGGGACGCCGCGGGCAGTCCCTCACTGCGAACGCATTCCCGGCATGGTATTGCGGCTGCGCATGCGGTCGCGGAAGGCCTCCCGCGAAGCCATGGCACCGGAGGTGAGGCTGTACACCACGGTGTCGCCTTCGGCCAGTCCGTCGGTGACTTGTACGTCGTCGAGATTGGCCAGGCCCAATCGCACGCGATTGTAGGAGTCTGCCCCGTTCCTCCTCACTTTGACGAAGGGGGCCATGCGTCCATAGGGCCGCTGCCCCATGGTCTGCGCGGATTCTCCGGGCCCAAAGGCCTGCGGCGATTCGCCGCCGCGCCTCTGGCCGTGCCCCGAATCGGAGCCCCTTTCCACATCCGGCGTGCGCTCGACCGGCCGCATCTCCACGGCACGAACAGGTATCAAGAGGGCATCATCGGCGCGCGCCATGATGACCTCCACGGTGGCGTTCATCCCCGCCTTCAAGAGCCCCTCGTGGTTGTTCACGATCGCGGTAACTTCGAACATGGTCACGTTCTGCTCGACTTTGGCCAGAGGCGCCACGCGCAGGACGGTTCCTTCCAGCGTGTGATCGGGATAGGCGTCGGCAAAGATCGATGCCGTCATTCCCGCCTCCACCTTGCCTATGTCCGTCTCGTCTACATCCGCCACGACGTGCACCTGGTTCATGTTAGCGATCGTGCAGAGCAAGGTTCCCCCGGTCACGGTGGTCGTGCCGGACGAGATGATCTGTCCCACCTCGACCGGACGCGTCAGCACGACGCCGTCCATCGGGGCCCGAATTTCCGTGTCCTCGAGCCGCTCCTGCGCCGTGGCGAGCAGCGCCCTGGTGCGCACGAGCTGGGCGTTGGCCTGCTCGTACGCAAGACGGGCTTCGTCCAGAACGCTCTCGGCGGTCAGGCCGCGGTCGAACAGGTCCTGCTGGCGCTTGAGCTCCTTTTGGCGCTGCTCCTGAGTGACGCGCGCCACAGCCTGATCCGCCGTGGCCTGGTCGAAGTCGTTCTGCGCCGTGCGTCGATCCAGTCGTGCGATCAAGTCCCCCTTGCGCACGAAGTCGCCCTCTTCGATGGGGAGCTGCACGATTTCACCGGAGGCCTTCGACTTGACTTCCACCTTTTCCAGCGGGTCGATTCTCCCCGTGGCCGTGATCGAAACCACCAGGTCGCCGCGCGACACGACGGCGCTCCGCAACATCAGGGGGTTCCCGCTCGAGTCCGCATTGTTGGGGGAGAAATACCACCAGGCCCCTACGGCCGCCGCGATCACGATCGCCATCCACATCCACCTGCGCATCCGTACACTCCGTATTGCGGGACCCATGGGTGCCGGCCTCGGTGTCTCGGGACCGACAGCGTAATATACCACTCGGGCCGGGTCCGCGATGCCGTAAAGGATCAAGTTAACGACAGACCGGGGGAGAAAGCGAAGAAAATAGACAGGTTCAGTTGACGTGACGGCCGCTATCCGAGGGGATCTCGACCGGCGCGCCGGGCCCCGGTCCCTAGCGGAGGAGCGCCAGCATCTCGTGGGGATCCGCCGTGGGGAGCCTGCAGGTGAAGTCCCGGCAGACGTAGGCCATGGCCTTCCCCGCCTGAGCCTCCTTGCCGTCCACAAGCGGGGTCAGCCCGGCCAGCCTGCCGTCACCCGGGACCGAGAGGAGCACGACCTTGTTGGGCGAGAACTCCCGCCTCAGCGCGGCGAGCAGATCCGCGGCCGCAGGCCGAGTCCCGACGATGACGACCTCGCGCGGAGTGCCGTAGAAGAAGTCCAGTGCGCAGAGCATCTGCGGAAACGAGGCCGGGTGCTGTTCGACGTCTGACTTGTAGGCCTTGAGGACACGCACCGCCCGGTTCTTGAACGCCGGGTCGCCGGTATACTCCGATCGCTTGAGCAGATTGAGCACCATGATGGAATTCCCGGACGGAAGAGCGCCGTCGTAGACCTCCTGGGGGCGAGCGAGCAGATCCGAATTGCCGGCCGGGGCAAAATAATAGCCACCGCCGGGGGCGGCGAACTGCACCTCGGCGGCATCCATCAAGCCGAACGCGAGCTTCAGTTGATTCGGGTCGAACGTCGACTCGTAGAGGTCCAAAAGGCCCCAGGCGACGAAGGCATAGTCGTCGAGGTAACCGTCGTAGCGCACCTCGCCGTCGGCCCAGCGGGCTTTGAGAGTCCGACCATCCCACATCTCGCTCTCGAGGAAGGAGGCGATGTCGCCGGCCGCCTTCAGGAGGGCGGGGTCGCCGAGCACCTGGTACCCGAATGCGAACGCACCGAGCGCCAGCCCGTTCCAGGCCGAGAGCACCTTTTCATCGCGGTGAGGCCAGATGCGCCCCCCCCGCACGGAGAGCAGGCGGGCGCGGTCGGCCGCCAGGCGGGCCTGCGCCTCAGTCGGGCTCAGATGACTGGCCGCGGCGACTTTCGCGAGGTCGTTCGGCGTCCAGAGAATGTTCGCCCCCTCGAAATTCCCCCCGGAAGTGACGTCGTAACAGGCACAGAAGAACTCGGCATGATCTCCTAGAACGGAGTCGACCTCGGACCTCGACCAGACATAAAACTTCCCCTCCTCGCCCTCCGAGTCCGCGTCCTGCGCTGAATAGAGCCCTCCGCCGGGCGCGCGCATCTCACGCATCAGGTAGCCGAAGATCTCCCGGGCCACGGCGGCGTAGCGCTCCCGGCCGGTCAGCTGATACGCTTCGAGGTAGGTGCGCGCCAAAAGCGCATTGTCGTAAAGCATTTTTTCGAAATGCGGCACGAGCCAGCGTTCGTCGGTGGAATAGCGGTGAAAGCCGCCGCCCAGGTGATCGTACATCCCCCCATTCGCCATGCCGTCGAGCGTGCGCGTGACCATCGCCAAAGCCTGGGGAGCATCGCTCCGCTTGTAGTAGCGCATGAGGAATGACAGGGCCATGCTCCGCGGAAATTTCGGCGCCCCGCCAAATCCCCCCCACGTGCGGTCGAAGCTCTCCAGGTTCTGCTTGAAGCTCACTTGCAATAGCGAATCCGGCGGGAGGTCGTCCGCGGCCTGGGGGACCTCGGCCAGGAACGCCGCGATCTGATCCGTCACGCGCACGATGTCCTCTTGGCGCGTGCGGTACGCTTCTGAGACCTGGCGCAGCACCGATGGAAAGCCGGCGCGCCCGTAGCGGTCTTCCGGTGGGAAGTACGTGCCGCCGAAAAACGGCTTTCGATCGGGAGTCAGAAACACCGACAGAGGCCACCCGCCGCCGGACCGCGTGAGGGCCTGCACGGCGCGCATGTAGATCTGGTCGACGTCGGGGCGCTCTTCGCGGTCGAGTTTGATATTCACGAAGAGTTCGTTCATGATGGCTGCGACGGTATCGTTCTCGAACGACTCGTGCGCCATCACGTGGCACCAGTGGCAAGTGGAATAGCCGATGGACAGGAAGATCGGCTTGTCGAGAGTCCGGGCACGCGCGAAAGCCTCCTCTCCCCACGGATACCAGTCCACAGGATTGCCGGCGTGCTGCAACAGGTAGGGACTCTTCTCCTGGGCCAGGCGATTCTTGCCCGCAAGGGTCTTCATCATAGCTGCGCTTTCATCGTCGGAGGCCGTGCAACCTGAAAGGGCCAGGAGGAACGCCGCGCCGTAGCAGGCCACAGGCGTTCTCCATCTCCTCACCCTGCAGATTGACATTATGCCGTTGCACTCCCGGGCCGGCCCCTTCGGCAAAGCCGTCCCTCGCTGCGGCCTTGTCTGCCGCGTTCCCAAGTCATACGGGGAAGCCTGTGCAAACGCTGAACATTTGTCCCGCCGATACGAATTCCCCGTTCCCCCGCCGGTAAACGGAATGTCGCAAGGGATCGCCCCGGCGGCCGATACTTGAAATAACGGGGCAACAACGCGAGAACCTGGGGAAAGGTGGAGTTCATGGCCGTAATGATGGAAGTCATTGAATGGGTGGACATGGCCGGCACGGACATGGTCCATCGGTGGCCGGCCGAAGGCTCGGCCGACATCAAACTGGGCGCACAGCTGATCGTACGCGAAAGCCAGTCCGCCATCTTTTTCAAGTCCGGCAAAGGCTACGACGTGCTCGGACCGGGGCGCCACACGCTGACCAGCCTCAACGTCCCCGTCCTCACACGCACGCTCTCGCTTCCGTGGGGATTCCAGTCGCCCATTCGCTGTGAAGTCTATTTTGCGAATCACAAGATCTTCACGAATCTGAAGTGGGGCACGAAGGATCCAGTGGCGTTCCGCGATCATGAACTGGGCCTGGTACGCCTCCGCGGCTACGGCACCTACACGTGCCGGATCGTCGAACCGCTTCTGTTCATCAATACCCTGGTGGGTCGTGAAGCCGCCTATTCCACCGACGACATCTCGGACTACCTTCGCGACGTGATCGTGGCGCGCATCAACGATCTCTTCGGCGAGAAACTCAACACCATCTTCGACCTCCCCAAGCAGTACGGCGAGCTGTCGCGCGACATCGTGCAGCGCATCGGCCAGGAATTCACCAAGTACGGCCTCGAACTCGTGGACTTCTACATCACGTCCATCACGCCCCCCGACGAAGTCCAGAGGATGATCGATCAGAAATCGTCGATGCAGGCCGTGGGCGACCTCGACTCGTTCTTAAAGTTCTCGCTGGCGAAAGCCATGACCGAGGGGGGCGAGGGAGCACAGGCGGGCACCGGCATGGGCCTGGGCGCCGGCGTCGGCATGCTGATTCCCGGGATGCTCGGCCGCGTCTGCGGTCCCAACCAGCTGGATTTGAAACCGGAGGCGCTCGCGACCGTCACCTGCCCGAAATGCGGATCCGACACGCCCGAGCAGTCGCGCTTCTGCTACAAGTGCGGCTTCGCCATGGTGGCGGTGAATCGTTGCGGAGACTGCGGCACCGACCTCGCAGCCGATGCCCGGTTCTGCCAGAGCTGCGGAAGGAAAGTGGGCGAGAAGGCGTCGTGTCCCGCCTGCGGCGCGAAACTGGTGCCCGGCTCCAAGTTCTGCACGAACTGCGGCGAGCAGGCCGTCTGACCGTGAGCGAAGTACTGCGCTTCCGCTGCCCCGGCTGCGGAAGCGAACTGGAGACCCCCGAGGGGACGGTCTCCAATCGCTGTCGCTATTGCAGCCTGGTGTGGATCCTGGGACGGCCGGGGCGAATCGTCAAACGCTACTATGCGCCGCGGCTGGATCTGCGGGAGGCGCGCTTCATCGCCGACCGCCATGCCAAAGCCGAACGCCTGCGCCCGTTCAGCGAAGTGGAGCTAGCGCAACTCTTCTACGTGCCGTACTACCGCTTCCGCGGCCTCGCCCTGAGCTGCCACCTGAAGCAGAAGTCCGAAGTGATGCTCTCCGACATCAATCTCGAGGTGCGTGTGCCGACGTTCGAACTCCGTGCCCGCAACCTCGATTTGACGATCCCGGCCTCCGCCCACGACTCCTTCGGCATGACCAGCCTCGGCGTCAGGCCCCAAGCTCTGCCGACCTACGCATACAGCGATGAGGAGATTCCGCCGGAGGCCGTGGTCATGCCGGCCGACGTGCCCCCGGACAAAGGCGAACTGCTTGCCCTGCGCATGAACTCGGCGCACTTCGCGGGTACGCACGACAGGCAGGCGTGCCAGTTTTCCGAGACGGTGGGCGAGGGGCAAACGCTGATCTTCTTTCCCCTGTTCGTGGTGAGTGGCACCGTGGGTCAGCGCCCGCTTTCGCTGTTCATCGACGGACTTTCACGGCGTGTGTATCGCGAGCTCGAAGAGTCCTGGCCGGTGCCCCACCTGACCGATTCGGCCGAAGGAATTACCGCCCTCAAGCCCGAACCGCACCGCTGCCCCAACTGCGGCGCCGACTTTGCCCCGTCGGAGCGCTCGCTCTTTTACAGCTGCGACAACTGCGGCCGTCATTACCTGCTCGGCCCGGCCGGCTATCGGCAGATCGAACCGCCCCAAACGGCGCAGGGGTCGGGTGATCTCTATCCTTTCTGGCGACTGCCGTTGCGATTCGACCTGCCGCGGACCGTCCGTACGGTGGGCGAATTTGCGAAGCTCCTGACGGCCGACATTCCGCTTCTGGCCCGGGCGAAGGCGGATCTCCCGTTCTTTGTCTACGTGCCCGCGTTTGCCGGAGCCGACGCAGAGTGGCAAGTTCAGACCGCGGTGCGCACGACGCGCACGCAGCCTTTGGTGGAGTCCTGTGAGGCTTCGGTCACCGCGACGCCCGCCGTCTCGCTGCCTCCGGGGGAAGCAAGGGAGTTCGCCACGTTCGCGTGGAACTGGCTGCGCATGTCCTATCCCAACCTGAGACAGGATGACTTCGACTTTCACGCAGCGCAAACCGGCGAACCGGAGCTGCTCTGGCTTCCCTTGATGGATGCGCGGCTTGAACGCAGCGTGGAGCGGATGCGGGAGCAGCGGCCCGCGGGCCGTGGATTGAACGCCAGAATCTGACGGCCGCGCGCTCGCGATTCGGCCCTGTTGCCGTCTACCCTGCCAAGCGCTTGAACCGCGACGCGGCAAAAAGAAGGATGGTCGGCCCCATGATCGCCAGCGCCGCCAACTGCTTCCAGAGCACGTCGATCCCCACGCCCTTGAGGAAGATTCCGCGCACGATCTCCAGAAAGTGTCGCATCGGATTCAGCAGGGTCAGCCACTCGAACACTTTCGGCATGCTGCTCACGGGAAACATAAATCCAGAGAGCAGGATGGTCGGCATCATGACTAGAAACGTGGCCAGAAAGGCCTCCTGCTGCGTACTTGAAACGGTTGAGATCAACAACCCGAGCCCGAGGGCCGGCAAAAGGTAGAGCAGTCCTGCCGAAAGCAGCAGGGCGAAGTTGCCGCGAAACGGGACGTCGAACCACAAAAGCGCCACGATGGTAATCACCATCATGTCGAGCATGCCGATCAAAGCGAACGGTATGGTCTTGCCGGCGATCATCTCACGCGGCGTCAGCGGGCTGACGAGCAGCTGTTCGAGGGTTCCTATCTCCCGCTCACGCACGATGGCCAGCGACGTCAGAAGCAGCGAGATGAGCATCATGATGGTGCCCACGACAGCCGGCACGTTGTAGTTCCGGCTTTTCAGATCGGCATTGTACCAGGCGCGTTCGCGCAGATCCACTGGTACCGCGAAGGGAACGTCGCCTGCCGTCCGACCGAAGTCCAGGGCGATGCGTTCCGCATAGCCACGTACGACCGTGGCGACGTTCGAATTCGTGCCGTCCAGGAGAAACTGCACGTCGGCTCCCTGGCCGCTCTCCAGCCTGCGGGTGAAACCGGGCTGAATCTCGATGCCGAGTATCGCGGTACCGTGATCCAGGGCCGACACCAGGTCGGCGGGCCGATCGGAGCGGCCGACCACGCGGAAGTACCCCGAGCCGGTGAACGCGTCGATGAGCGCCCGGGATGTCCGGGTCCGATCGCCGTCCACCACGAACGTCCGTGTGTGCCGAATGTCGGTGGAGACGGCGTAGCCGAAAACCACGAGCTGGATGATGGGGGAGAGGAATATCAGACGCCTCAGTCGCGGTTCCCGTAAAATCTGCCGGAGTTCCTTCTGCACCATTTCCTTCACGCGCTCGAAGCGCCGCTCGCCCTGTCCCATCAGATGATCTCCTTTTTGAACACGCGCACGGCCGCAAAGAGACCAACGGCCGCGAAGGCGATCAGCAGCAGCCCCTGAACGAAGAGAACCTCCACACCCACGCCTTTCAAGAAAATGCCGCGCGTCACGACCAGGAAATAGCGCGCCGGGATCAGGTAGGAGATCGCCTGCAGCGGCGCCGGCATGACGTCGATGGCGAACATGAATCCGGAGAGCAGAAAGGCCGGCAGGAAAGTGGTGATCATGGCCAGCTGCGTTGCCAGAAGCTGGGACTTGGCCACCGCCGATATGACCAGGCCCAATCCGAGGGACCCCAGTAGAAATGCCGTAGACAACACCATGAGAAGAAGCGGACTGCCGCGGAGGGGAACGTCGAACAGGACCATCCCGAGGGTGGCGATGACCAAAACGTCGATCAGCCCGATCCCGAGATAGGGCAAGAGCTTTCCCAGCACGACTTCGAGCCGGCTGACCGGCGTCGCGGCCAGCTGCTCCATGGTGCCTCGTTCCCACTCGCGTGAAATCGTCAAGGAAGTCAGCATGGCGGCAATGATCATCATGATCACGGCCACCAGTCCCGGAACGATCATGTTGCGGCTCGAAAGATCCTCATTGTACCAGACGCGGCTCTGGGGTCTGAGCGGGAAGCTTAGCGCCTGGCCCTTTAGCAGGATGCGCATGGCGTAGGTCTGGACTGCCGCGCGCGCGTACCCCATGGCGATCCCGGCCGTGTTCGCGTCGGAGCCGTCGAAAAGAGCCTGCACGGAGGCTCCGGACTCAAAGTCCAGATCGCGCGCGAAGCCCACCGGAATGACGAGGCCGATACGCACGCGGCCCCGCTCGAGGAGGTCTTCAAGCTCGGACGAGCGTTCGCACCTGGCCTCCACGTGGAAGTAGCCCGACGCCACGAACGCGTTGATCAGTTCGCGGCTGGCCTGCGTGCGGTCAGAGTCGACCACCCCCAGTGCAATGTCGTTGACGTCCCAGGTAATGGCGTAGCCGAACAGCACAAGGAGCACGACCGGAAGCGCGAAGGCCAGAATCAGGCTCCGGGCATCACGCCGCAGTTGGATGATTTCTTTCCGGGCCACCGCCAGAAGGCGGGTGCGGTTTAAGGTCTCCATGTCAGATCAATCCGTCGGCGCGCCGCCGGACGCCGCCACGCGGGCGATGAACACGTCCTCCAGGGACGGCAGGATGGTCACTACATCCGTCACCTCCAGACCGCGGGCGCGAAGGCGCTCCTGCACGCGCAGGGCCGCCCCCTCCGACCGGCTCACGGTCACGTGGACGGTGCGCCCGAATAGACCGACCTCGATGACCCCCGCGGTTCCCCGCAGGGCTTCCACGGCGCGGGGCGCATTGTTGGTGCGGATCTCCAGAAGCGGGTCGGTCATCCCCGTGCGCAGGCCGGTGGGCGTGTCGAGGGCGATC
>Ga0326597_10002167_pt1 | contig 29722 bp, 29 predicted proteins | sample RVTome_12_FD_203789 | JGI IMG/M metagenome (GOLD analysis project Ga0326597, IMG submission 203789) | Soil microbial communities from uranium-contaminated site in the Upper Colorado River Basin, Wyoming, United States - RVT100D185 | ecosystem: Environmental > Terrestrial > Soil > Contaminated >... | reverse complement strand
GCCGTGGGGGTCACCCGCTTCGGCGCTTCGACTGACTTCGCGATGCGTTACCTGCTGATCAAACAGGGACTCAACCCCGATAAAGATGTCACGGTGCTTCAACTCGGAGGCATGCCCGAATTGGCCGCGGCGCTTTCCAAGCGGCTCATCGCCGCCGCGCCATTGTCGGCGCCGACCCACATCCGCGCCCGCAGCGCCGGCGCCCAGCCGCTCATCGATCTGGCGAAGGCCGGCGTCTATTTCCCGCACACGGCGGTCATCACCACGCGCGCTTATTTAAAAGCCAACCGCGAGATCGTGGCGAGCTTCTTCAAGGGCTACTCGGAGGGTATTCAGCGTTTCCTGCAAGACAAAGCCACGGCGAAAAAAGTCATCCAGCAATACACGCGGGACAGCGCCGATGACATCATCGAAGCGACCTATCAATACTCGGTGGACTACATCGTGCGCCCGCCATTTGCGAATCGGGAGGGCATCGTCGAAACGCTGAAGCTCAGCACGGTGCCAGAAGCGAGCAAAGCCAACCCCGATCACTTCATCGACAACAGCGTGGTCAAAAGCCTCGAAGAGCAGGGCTTCTTCCGGCAGATCGGAATGCAGAAGTAAGGCTAATACTCCATTCCCCCCCCACTCTTCTACCGCACTTTCATATTCCAGCCATAAATTCTCTCGCTCGGCAGCGGCCGGTAATCGACGTTTTTCGCCAAGCCGAAAAGCAGCTGATGGCGCCACATGAATTGGGCCGGAGCATCTTCGGTAATAATGCTCATCGCCTGAGCGAGCAGCTTTTTGCGCTTCGCCGGATCGAACGCCTGCCGCTCGGCGGACAGAAGCTCGTCCAGTTTCGGATTTGAGTAACCGATGCGCGGCGAAGCGCCGGTTTCAAAATACTGCGACAGCGCCGCGCTCGGATCGACCACGCCGCCGCGACCCATGTAGTAGAACGGAACTTTGCCAACCTGAACATTGGCCCAAAGCGTCGCCCATTCCGGCGTCATCAGCTTGGTGCGAATGCCCGCCGCAGTGAGCATCGGGACTATGGCTTCGGTAATCTGCTTATCCAACGTGTAACGCCCTACTGGCGTTTGCAGTTCCACGTCGACGCCGTTCGGATAACCAGCCTGTTTCAGCAACTCCCGCGCTTTCTCGGGATTGTAATTGTATCTCGGCTGCAAGTTCGGATCGTAGCCGTATTGCCCCTCGCCGATCGGTCCATCGAGGCGCGACGCTTCGCCTCTGAGAATGGTTTTCATGATCGTCTCGCGATCGATGGCGTAGCCCACCGCTTGGCGCACCAGTTTGTTATCCCAAGGTTTCACTTTCGGCATCATCGCCAGAAACATGATCTCGGCGGTGTGGAACTTGACGATCTTGTGATTCGCGCTGCGCTCGACGCGCTCGCGCAGATGCGGCGGCACGAACTGGGCGATCTGAATTTCATTATTGAGCAGCGCGGTTACCCGCTGCTCCGGCTCCCGCATGAGGCGGAAGACGATCTCGTCGGGCGCTTGCGGATACTGCTTCCACATCGGATGCGATTTGTCTTTGCCGATGACCAAGCGCTGACCGGGAATCAATTCGCGAAATTTATAGGGCCCCGCGCCGATGGGATACTGCCGGTCGGCGACCTCGGCGCCGTATTTGTCGTAGATCGCCTTGCTCGTAATCAGAATCCGGTCGAATAGATATTCGAGCAGCGGCGCGGTCGGCGCCTTGGTCGTGATTCTTACCGTGTGCTTGTCGACCGCGGCTTCGCCGGCCACCGCCGAAACGTTTTGGAATTGTTTGGTAAAAGGATCGCTGCGCGTGCGTTTGATCGAATGAACCACGTCCTCGGCGGTCAGCGGCGCGCCGTTGTGGAATTTTATGTCTCTGCGCAGGTGGAATATCCAGGTCTTTGGATCTTTAACCTCCCAGCGCTCCACCAACAGACCGACATGCTGCCCCTTGTCGAAATCATAAGTCCCCAGGCAGCCGAGCACCTGGCACCAGACGCTGTACATCAGCGAGACGCTGTCGCCGTAGGGATTGAACGTCTCCATGGTTTCAGTCACGCCGATGGAAATTCGGGTTTCGGCCGCCCTTACCGTTTGCTTGCCAACTGAAAAAATGAAGAGCGTTAGCCCGGACACCAATGCGGCAACAAACCCTCTGCGCCTCATAACTCTCCCTCCTTATCAGGACCAATGAATTTCAATCTTGATTCCTCGATCCTCGATCTTCCATCCTCCATCTTCGCTTTTCCATCCTCGATCCTCCATCTTCAATCCTCAATTTTCCATCCTCAAACCTCTTACTTCCACAACTGCTTGTAGAATCCCTGCGTCTCTAGCTCCTTTACAAAGCGGTCGTCGTAGAAGTCTTCCGGCTTGGCCGTTTTCGCCTTGGGATTTCTCGGCGCGATCTGGTTCAACACTTCCTGGATACCCTCGCGCGAGTTGTAGGGAATCTTGTCCACGTAATCCACGGCATACTGGTAAACCGTATCGAGAGTCTTCGCATCGCTTGCGCGGCCATATTTGGCAATCGCGCGCCGGCTGAGCTCCTTATCCGTAAACAGCCGGTAGACCGCCTCGCCGTAGGCCTTCAGAAATCGCCGCGTCAGATCGGCATTGGCGTTAATAAAAGAGCGGCGCGCCATAAAAGCATCGTGCGGAAAGTAAACACCAGCCTTGCCCATGTTCATCAATACTCGCGCGCCAGCCTCTTCGGCCCGGAGGTTGGCCGGACTGGAGAACGGAGCCGCGACGATGGCCCGTGTGCGCAACATCGCCGCGGCGGCAAAGAGATCGCCTGTTTGTATGAGGGTCACATCCCGTCCAGGTTCGAGCCCTTGCTTGCGCAAGACATAGCGCATCGTGAAATCGGTAGAGGAGCCAAAACGGGTTACCCCGACCGCCTTCCCACGCAAGTCATCGATCGTTTTGATGTCCGGTAAAGCCATGATGTAAAAAGCGGGAACTTTGACCATCGACCCGAACATAACGATGTCGGCTCCACCCAAGCTCGCATCGACGGCAGCACTTCCCGCAGCCCCGGCGATTGGAAGATCGCCGCCCAACATCGCCTGCACCATCAGTGATCCCGAAGCGATTAGCACCAGATGAGAATCGATGTCGTATTTTTCGAAAATCCTTCCCTCTTGGGCTATCCACAGACCGGCGAACACGCCGCTGGCGCTCGAGTAGCCCATCGCCAACCGGTCCCTGGCATGCGCGGGAGATACCATTTTGCCGAACAACGCCATAACCACGAGGCAGCTATAAACGATTCGTTTCACATCGCCCTCCTTCTCGCAAAGGATTTTGCGGATGTCCAAGGAGACATTTCGTTTACCATTCTTCATTTCTGTCGGGGAACCGCCGCCCAGGCTTCAATTTCGATCAGCATGTCCGGCAGGTCGATGCCCACTCCCCGGAGCAGCGTGGCCGGCCTGGGATGGGCGCGCAGGTCAGGCTCGTGTTGCTCGAAGAAGGCGTACATCTCGTCGCGCATGTCGAAGACATCTTCGCGGCGCTTTAGGTAGTAGCGGAGCATGACGATGTTCTTGAGCGACGCGCCCATCATTTCAAGATTGTGCTTAATGTCATCCCAGCACTGTCGGGTCTGCTCCTTGATGCCGCCGACGACTTTGCCTCGTCCGGCGCGTTCTTGGTCGGGAGTTCTGCACGGAGCGTCTTCAAAAGGATCTCTGCCCGTGGAGCCGGAAAGAAACAGAATATCCACGTCGCCCCTGGTGCGAAATCCAGTCGCCCAGTTCATTTTCTCTTTATGGTAGTGCGGCCAAAGCGTGCCCCACTCGTATTCGACTTTTTCCGCTTTTTGCTTCGCCAGTGCCTCGGGGTTCTGTGCCATAGTAAAATTCTCCTTAGATACTTACCTTGGAAATGTTGAACAAAACGACTCCAGAAAAATTTATCCCGCCAAGGCGCAAAGGCGCAAAGTTAAAAATATCTTCCGAATTCTCTGAACTTCGCGTCTTTGCGTCTTTGCGGGAGACATGGTTTTTCCGATCTCTTCTTCGTTTCCGAATTTCAAATCCCTTTGGTTAAGATTCTTTTCTGAACTAAGCTGCTGGCTCGTCTTTATCAATAAGCCAAAAACCATGTCAAACGAAATCATCCCGCATCGGTGCGCCGGATCACCTCATGCATCTCGAAGACGTTGGGGCCGGAGAACATTTCCGCCGGTGGGCGGTTGCGGTGAGCCTCTTTGAATGCGGCGCTATCGGTCCAGGCATGAAACGACGCTTCATCCCGCCAATGGGTGAGCACGACGTAGCAGTCGCTTTTGATCGGGCGAAGAATCTCCAGACGAACGAAGCCGGGCATGTTCTCGACCAGCCCGGCCCTGCCCTCGAAGCGCGCTTCAAAGTCCTTTTCCTGCCCCTTGGCCACCTGAATACGATTCGATACGGCAATCATATTGGCTCCTCTTTTTTCTACAAAGATTATTGGAAGTTTTCGTAATTTGCGCAAATTTTTCAGTCTACCGATCCTAACTTGCCGAATCCATGAGAAAAATTGCTCTCACCACGAAGCGCACGAAGGACACGAAGGGTTCGGACACCTTTGATCTTAAACTTCGTGAGCTTCGTGACCTTCGTGGTAAATTTTTCTTTTCATCTTGGTTGTGGCTGCGCCGCCCTGGGACCTTCGTGGTAAAATCCGTTTCCCTTTCTTTGCTCGCGGCTTCGCCGCGCTAGCGTTAGGTCTTCCAAATCTCGATTTCCGCCACCACCGGCGCGTGGTCGGAAGGACGTTCCTTGGCGCGCATGTCCCGGTCGATCGAACAGCTCTTGCAGATTCTCGCCAGTTCCGACGAGAAAAGAATATGATCGATGCGCAGGCCGAGATTTCGCTTGAAGCCGTTCATGCGGTAATCCCACCAACTGAAAGATTTATCCGGCTGGTCGAATAAGCGGAAGCTGTCCTCAAGCCCGATCCCGATCAGCGCTCTGAAGGCCGCCCGTTCCGGCTCGCTGAATAACACCTTTCCTTCCCACGCCTTCGGATCATGCACGTCGCGCTCTTCCGGGGCGATGTTGTAGTCCCCCAACAGAACCAATCGAGGATGCATTTGCAGCTCCTCTTTCAGCCATGCAGTCAGGCGCGCGAGCCAATCGAGCTTATAGCGGTACTTATCCGACTCGACGCTCTCGCCGTTGGGAATGTAGACGCAGATGATGCGCACACCATCGACCGTGGCCGAGATCACACGCTTCTGCAGATCGTCGAAGCCGGGGATGCCCGCAGCCACATCCTCGGGCTTGGTTCGGCACAGGATCGCGACGCCGTTATAGGTTTTTTGCCCGGAGAATACCGGCTCGTAGCTGGCTGCGGCGATCTCCGCGACCGGGAAGTTTGCATCTTCCGTTTTGGTTTCCTGCAAACAAAACGCGTCGGGCCGGTGCGAGGCGAGCCATTCCAACACCTGGGGCAAACGAACCTTGAGGGAATTGACGTTCCAGGTCGCCAACTTCATGGATCTCACAACGCGGCAGAGTCGCAACCAAGTCGGAGTATCTCCCGCAAAGCCGCAAAGGGCGCCAAGAAAATCACGATTTGTCATTTCGACCGAAGGGAGAAATCTTTCTGAGACCCCTCCCATTCCGCCTGGGATGACAGGCATTGCCCGTCACTTTGCGTTCTTAGCGTCTTGGCGCGATAAATAGTATCAACCGCCCGACTCGCCCGGCTTCTTAGGCGGGCGAACCGAGAATACCGGGCAAGTCGCGTTGCGCAAGACCTGCTCGGTCACGCTGCCGATGAGCATATGAGCTATGCCGGTTCTACCATGCGTCGACATCACGATGAGGTCATAGCCGGACTTTTCCGCCTCCGCGACAATGTTCGATGCCGGCGTGCCGATCTCCACTTTGTTTGCGACCGCGACTGACGCAAGCAGCTCCGCGAAATGTTCATTTAGAAATTGCGACAGCGATTGCTGGTGCCTCTCGATCAGGCCATCGAGTGAACGCGCTTTGTAATTCGCCAGCTCCGCGGCATCGGCGACATGGTACACGGTGACGGAAGCACCCCACCCGCGCGCCAGCTCCAACGCGTAACTGACGCCGAGACAGGAAAGCTCCGATAGGTCGGTGGGAGCGAGAATCTTTTCGATTTTCTTCATAAAGCCTCCGATACGAACCCTTGTCTCCTTCTATCGAATTTGCGTTCAACCTGCAAAAGGAATCGCCGCGATGGGTCGCCCCTTCTAATCCTGCCCCTTTACGAGCGCCGCAAAGGGTGCCGGCGCGGCCGTGAAAGTAGGAGCGGGTTTCAAACCCGCTCGTTGCTAGATCTTTGCCCTCGAGCCCTTCCCGTCGGCAATTTGCATTGAATCGCTCCCGGCCCTCCGTTAAAATCCTATTCAAGCAATCATGGTCCGCATTGGCTTTCTCACGCTGGTCTTCGTTTTCGCCGCTCACCCGTGTGTAACGGAGGCACAGGAAACCGATCCGCGCGCCGCCTTCGCCCAGGCCCATGCTTTGTATGTGGCCGGTCAATTCTCTCAAGCCAAAGAGTTGCTGCTAAGAATCACCGATCCCAAATACCCGCTGGCCGATTATAGCCTTTATTATCTCGCGGTAATTTCTTTTGACGAAAAAAACTGGGACCTGTCGCGCCATTATCTCTCCCAACTCAAGCGCCGCTATCTGCAAAGCATCTGGTTTCATGGCGCAGAGCTGCAGCGCGCCAAGATCGACCTGGCGGAGAAGAAATATGCCCAGGCCATCGCGGCGTTGCGCTCGCTACGCTCCACCAGGGGAGGACGGCAGGAAATTTTCCAGGAGTCTCTTCACCTCGAGGCCCAGGCATGGGAAGCGTCGGGTGACGTAAACCAGGCTTATTCGCTTTACCAACAGCTACGCCTGTCTTATCCGCATTCTCGGTGGACCGCGGCGGCGCGCAAGGAACAGGCTCGTCTGCGCGAAAGATTCCCCGATCTATTCGGCTTTTTTACACCGCAATCTCTCGCCGAGGAAGCCGATCGTTTGGCGCGCGAGCGGGCATACAGCGAGGCGGCGACGCTTTACAAGAAACTCCTCAGCGACGCCACCGATCCGGAGTTTCGCCTGTGGCTGCTGGTCAAACTCGCCGGTCTTTATCTTGACCAGCGCCGGCGCGACGAGGCGGTCCCGCTGCTGGAGCAGATCGCCCGCGATTATCCGGAGACTGCCGAGGCGCCCAAGGCCACTTATCAGATCGGCCAGATTCTTTGGAACCGCCACGACAACGCGCAAGCCATCGAATATTTCAAGCGCGTCACCGAGCGCTATCCCGCCAGCACCTACGTCGATCGAGCGCAATACGCGTCCGCCGATATTTATGAGTTCTTCGGTGACAAGGACACGGCGATCCGACTATATAGCGAGCTTCCCAAGCGTTTTCCCCACAGCCAGGTGCGCGACGATGCGACCTGGCGCCTGGCCTGGCTCTATTACCGCTCGGGAGAATTACAGTCGGCCTTTTCGGCCTTCGGTGACCTCGCCGTGCGCGACAGCGGCAACTCTCTACGCACCCCGGCGCTCTATTGGCAAGCGCGGACCGCCGAAAAATCCGGCGATCTGGAAAGCGCGAAGAAACTTCTTCGCCAGATCGCCGGCGGCGGTGAGGAATCCTACTATCAGGCCCTCGCGCTTCGCGCACTGGAGCGGCTGGGGGCGCCGGTTGAGGAACCGAAGGCAAGCAGAGTTTCCAGCGGCACGGAGGCGGACCCGCCGCTGAATCCCGAATTTTCCTTTCATCTCCGCCGGGCGCGGGAGCTCACCGCGATGTCCCTCAATCGCCTGGCGGCGGCGGAACTGGACGAGGCCAATCGCTATTCGAAGAAGCAAGCCCGCTTGCGGTCGTTGCTCATGCGCGAATACTTTCGCGCCCAAGCCTACGGCCGGAGCCTCACGGTAGCCAATCAACTCCCCGCATCGAATGGCGAACGGAATCTATATCGTTTCCCGCTGGCTTACTGGGAAACCATTCAACAGAAGGCTCAGGAACGAGAACTGGATCCGTTTCTAATCTTGGCGTTGATTCGCCAGGAGAGCCTGTTCGACGCCCAGGCGCGTTCACCGGCGTTCGCCTTGGGCTTGATGCAGCTTTTGCCCTCAACCGCGGCCCGGGTCGCCAAGCAGGTTGGTCTTGAGCCGCCGTCCAACGAGAAGCTTTTCGAACCGGAAGTCAATCTTACCCTCGGCACCCAGTATCTAAAGGATCTCCTGCTGCGCTATTCCAACGATTGGTTCAAAGCCATCGCCGCTTACAACGCCGGGGAGGCCGCGGTCGACCGCTGGGGAAAAGAGATCGTCACCGACGATATCGAAGAGTTCGTCGAGCGCATCCCTTACGTCGAAACTCGCGGCTATGTGAAGCTCGTCATGCGAAACCATCGAATTTATAAGAAACTTTACGAAACCCAGAGATGAGAAGAGATTTCCCCCCGTTGATCGGGATTACAGCCGATTTCTCTGAAGCGCCACAGCGACGCTTCCCTGCCAGCAATGAACCGACGATATTTCTCCCACGCCGCTACTGTCGGGCAGTGGAGAACAACGGCGGCATGCCGATTCTTTTGCCGTTCACTCGTTCGCGCGCGCTGATGCGGCAGTTCAGTGACCGCTTGGACGGTTTGTTGATCAGTGGTGGGAATTTTGACATTCACCCGAGCTATTACGGCGAGAGGCCGATCAAGGGAATCGGCGCGATCAAAGAGGAGCGCACGGAGTTCGAATTGGAAATGACCCATCTGGCGCTCAAGCGGGATCTGCCGCTGCTGGGGATTTGCGGTGGCGCCCAAGCGATTAACGTCGCCCTCGGCGGCTCGCTCTATCAGGACATCGCCACTCAAGCTCCCAACGCTAATCAACATGAACAGGGCGCCAAAAAGGAAATGGGCGGCCATAAAGTAATCATCGCGCGCGGCACGCGCCTCGAAAAAATCCTGCAGCGGCGCACCCTGGAGGTCAACACAACGCACCATCAAGCGGTCAAGGCGCTTGGCCAAAGCCTGGTCGTCAACGCAACCGCCGAGGACGGACTGATTGAAGGGATCGAGAGCTCGCGCCACTCATTCGTGCTCGGCGTGCAATGGCACCCGGAAGTCCTCGCCCCGCGGCGTGTTGCCCAACGCCGAATCTTTTCCTTTTTCATCGATTCTTGCCGACGCGCGCGCCGCTCGCACGAATTGTTTTAAACGATTTGAACGGCTTGAACCACTTGAACGGTTTGAACGGTTAGTGCATCGGCCTGTTGAATTTTCCCCCTTGCTAAGGATAGGAAGGGAGCAAGTATTAAGCGGCTTCACCAAGGAGGCAAACGATGGCCAACGAACATGGCGGCAACATACTCGACAGAGGGCAAGCGGAAAAAGAACTCTTTCCAGCCAGAGGCCTGCCGGGCGGCGGACAGTTGGAAATCCGCATGGAAATTTCCGCCAATCACCCCGATCCCGACATCCGCGGCGTGGCGCAGCGGGTGAAACTCTTCAACCTGGAGAGCTGGCATACGGAATGGACCCAGGCGGCGCGGAAGAATGAGGAGCTGGCCGCGGGCTTCGAGCGCGAGCAGCGCAAGCTGACAGCCCATGAGTTCTACCTGCGGGCGGCGGATTTTTACCGCCGCGCCGTTGTCTACATGCCCGACAGCGACCCGCGCATGCTGCCGACCTTTGAAAAACTCGAAGAAAATTTCGACAAAGCATGGAGCGTTGTTCCACCGCCCTTCGAGCGCGTGCAAATCCCCTACGAAGGCCGCATGCTGCCCGCGCTCTTTTGGCCCGGCCGCGGCAAAGCGGGCAGCCGCCTGCCGGTGGTCTACAATTACGGCGGGGCAGATGGCATTCTACTGCGCGGCGAAGACGGCGGCGCCGGTCAATATGTGCGCCGCGGCATGTCGTTTATCGACGTGGACGGCCCAGGGCACGGAGGCATGCTACGCCACCACAAACTCTATGCGCAGCCGGATTCCGAGTGTGTGGCGAAAGCTGTTGTTGATTACCTCGTCACGCGCGCCGATGTCGATCCGGAGCGCATCGGTCTGCATGGTTCCAGCCTGGGCGGCTACTCCGGCCCGCGCTGCGCCACCGGCGAGAAACGCATCAAGGCCGTGGCGGTCTGGAGCGGCGCCTATAATCTCATCGACGACATTTTCGACTACTATCCGCCGATCCAAGACCGCTTGCGCTGGTTGATGGGCGCCAAAGACCTCAAAGAAGCTCGTGAGAAAATAAAAGAGTTCACGCTGATCGGCCGCGCCCAGAAGATCGAATGCCCCCTGCTCGTCGGTTACAGCCGCGACGACCGCGTCATGGACCCGCGCGGCGCGCTCAATCTTTACGAAAACGCAGTCAACTCCCCCGACCGTTCGATGGTCGACGGCGTCGGCCACGGCGAAAAACGCTTCGACCGCCGCACCTATATCGCCGATTGGTTCATGAAGCGATTGAAGGCGGGGTGAGAGCCGAGGAAAACTATTCGATCTCCAAAACTCAGGAGATGATTTGTACCTCGCGAATTATGCTGGATGAAGAAAGGATGGAGCGGGTGAGGAGGGTCGAACTCCCGACCTTATGCTTGGCAAGCATACGCTCTAGCCAACTGAGCTACACCCGCGCCGATAAGTTTTCTACCTAAACCGATTCGGATTGTCAATTTCTCGGCTCTTAGCCGGGACTGCCGCGCAACTGCCAGAGACGGAAAAACCGCACGTGGTAGTTAATGCCGGACCAGACGGCAATCACGGCCGATAAACCGAGAAAATAAAGTCCGACGGCGAAAAAGTCGATCCTCCAGTAGGTGAAGTGCACGAGCAGACCGAATACACCGAAGACCTGAAGAATAAGTTTGTGTTTTCCGAGGGTCTCCGCTTGCATCACGATCCCCTCGGTTAGAGCGATGCCGCGGATGACGGTCACCGCGCTCTCGCGAGCAAGAATCAAGACAACCAGCCACGCCGGCACGCTCGGCTCGCCCGGCCTGTCGATGGCAGCCAGCATGATCAACAAGGAGGCGACCAATAGTTTATCAGCCAGAGGATCGAGAATCTTGCCTACTTCGGACACGCTTCGATTGCGCCGGGCAAAGTAACCGTCGAAGTAGTCCGTGACCGAGGCCAATATAAACAAGACAGCCGCCAGGAGCGAGGAGAACGGGTCGGGAAAGGTGAGTAAATAGACCAGAATGGGGATGATAACGATACGGAAAAGGCTCAGCAGATTCGGCAGCGTCCAAATCACGACGAGGTCAAACGGGTTGGAGAATTATCTGGCGCTCTGGCGTTGGACCTGTTGAAGGACCCGCCGCCCGCCACCCCTGTAACTGTCGTAGTACTGAAGGACTCGCCGCACATAATCCCTGGTCTCAACAAACGGTGGAATCCCTCCGTGACGATCGACCGCCTGGCTGCCGGCGTTGTAGGCAGCAAGGGTCAACTGCAGGTCGCCCTGGTATCGCCCAAGCAGCATTTTTAAATGGCGTACCCCGCCTTCGATGTTATCGATCGGATCATAGGCGTCCATCACATTGTGCAGCCGCGCCGTATCCGGCATGAGCTGCATCAATCCCATGGCGCCTTTATTCGACCTGGCGCCCGAATTGAAATTCGACTCGGCCCTGATTACGGCCCGGATCAGGTCGGCGTCCAGCTGTTGGCGTTCCGAAACGGATTGAATGAGGCCTTCGTAGCCATTGGCGGAAGAAAACGGCTCAACATTCCCGTTTGTTTCCCTGATGACCCTCCGGAATCCTTGGTGAGTCGGGACATTGGTGAAAGTGAGCACGCCCTGTTTGTCCTTGTAGACGAAGACGTCCGCGTCGCTCTCGGCAGGGAAAAAGGCCCCGGTGAAAATGTAAAACAAACTGAGAAAAAAGAAACTCCACGTCATCCAAATCGCCTCGAAGTTCCCGATAGAATATCCTGTCCTATTTTTCCTGTCAAACAAGTAAAACCGTCAGCTTATCACGGACTTATAATAGGGTTGGAGAGGTTCGACTCAAGTCCGCGGCGAGTTTCAAGAAAGCAGCCTCTCTCCCTCAGGCCCGGCCAATATCGCAACGAGCGGCAAATCGCCCTCTAGAAAATCGAATTTTGTCAGTTCACCCACCGGGACCCAGCAAATTTGTTGGAAGACTCGATTACGTACGTTCCCGCTGAATCGGGTCACGCGAAAAAAATCAATGTTGACTTCGAATGCTTCCGGGTAGAAATGTCGATGGTTGAAGATCTTCACCGGGTCGTGAATTTCGATCGCCAACTCTTCTTTGATCTCTCGTGTGAGGGCGTCCTCGCGCTCCTCGCTCGGCTCCACTTTTCCTCCGGGAAACTCCCACTTCAAAGGAAACTCGGAAGTTTCGTGCCTCTGGCACACCAGCAGGCGCCCGTCCTGAACGATGAGCGCGGCAACCACTTCAATATGCTTGGCAATGGCGTCGCTCATCCAGTGTTTGCTTACACCGACAGCGCTGTAAAAGAAATACTTTGGCGCGCCCGGAGGGATTCGAACCCCCAACCCTCAGATCCGAAGTCTGATGCTCTGTCCAGTTGAGCTACGGGCGCACAGGCGTCTTATTGAACCCGAATTCCGCTATTAAATCTAGAATCGGGCGCGAGCGAGGGGCGAGCCTGGAGTAGCGAAGCCACCCAACCGTCCCGTTGCAAAGTCGTTTCCGCTTTTTTGCACCCAGTTGACGTGGGCTTTAATCTTGTCCTCGAACCACCGCCGACCGATGTTCGCTTTGAGGCAGAAACCCATTGGCTTCGCTACGGAAGGGTCGCTCCTCGCTCTTTGCATCAATTGCAACCGCGAATTCCGGATTGAAATAACCTTGGATCGGTTATCGCTATTGAAAATAGACGATCTCCAGTCCCTTATCAAAGAAAAATCGGTGCAGCGACGGCGGGATTTCCCGGTCGGTAACAAACAGCGAACGATTGGGGAGAAGAAAGCCCCATGCGGTCACCACCAAACGGTCCTGCGCGGCCCCCCGCGCCGCGGGAAATCGGTGCTCTCGATAATTCGCCTGCCCGCCTAGTTCGCTCAAGAGCCGGCCGATGAGCTCGCGCGAAGAGAGGGCGGCGATATCCAGTTCGACGGTCTTGACGCCCGGTTTCTCCTGCAGCGCCTTCTTGAGTTCCGGCTGCGCGCGCTGAAAGAAAAGCGCGATTTTATTTCCGCGCGCTTCGAAAACCCGGTCCGCCCGAGCTTCTAAAGTCAGACCATCGCTGACTTTGACCGATACCGTCTCGGCAACGCCGAACGGAACTCCATATGCCAGTAGCAACGAGTCGACCATTTCCTTCTTGTCCCGCGGCCAGGTTTTTGTCTGCGTAAAGAACTCCCGCGGTTCAATTGCCGCGACCGCCCCGGGCGTTGATCCCGGAGAAGTAACCACCACATCCCGCATCTGTAAACCCCTCGATTCCAGTTGGGCGAGCAAGTAGGGCGGTATGGCCGCCGCCTGGTCGGTAAGGTTGATGACGAGAATCTCCTGTGGCTTGTTGTTTTCTTCCGGCGCCAGCGCAATCCAACCACCTTTGGCCTCGTATGCCACGCCCGCCTCTTGAATAACCACCGGACGGTCGGTCGATAACGTCTGGTAGCCAAGGCCGGCGAGCAACTGGTTGACTGCTTCGTGAAGCGAGGTCCGCGGGTTCAGCGAAACTACGGGCGTGCCCACCTCCGGATTGTTCAGTTGATTGCGCAGGGATTCGGGAATATTGCCGCCGGCATCGATCACGACCCGCTGCCTGATTTTTGGACTGTAGACGACGGGATAGCGGCTCCGATCGAACCGTAGCGCGCTGTCTTTCACAGCCACTACTTCCTCGCCGGTCTGTTGCAGCTGGGCGCCCAGATTTTCTACGACGCCGGCGAGTAACGCCATTCCGTCCCCCGCCGGGAGCCGGCGGGCGTACTCCAGGTCGATCACCGGCGCCGGTGGCTGGGGCGCTGGAGAGGCCGGGGCCGCTTCGGCTGGCGGCGCTGCGGGGATGGGAGCCCTTGGGACCGGCGAAGCGGCGGGGGCTGGGGGCGCTGGGGGTGCCACTGCCGCCGGGGCGTGGATCGTAGGTGATGCGGGAGCGGTTTGCGCCGTGGGAGCCGGCTGCGCTGGTTCAGCGAGCGATTTCGATTCAGGCGCCACGCTGACTCGCCGCCCGACGGCTTCCTGGACTGGCGCCGCCGTAGGCAAGCGGATCGTCTCGCCCTCAAGCAGAATATTCCAATCTTTCTTTTCCGGATTTAGATCCTTGGTCAGGGCGTAGTAGCGCAGGGCCTCCTTCTCGTCACGCACGCCAAGTTGCTGCCGTAGAATTTGATACAGATATTCCCCCGCCTTCACGCGATAGTTAACCGTCGTGCCGGCGGGCGGAAATGGTTGCGCAACTGCTGCGCGGCCGGGCGTGGCGGAACGCGCGCCGATGACTTCGTCGGGTCTAAGCGGGATGAATATAGCGTCCCCGACGCGCAGCACATTCAGATCTTTCACCTGCGGATTGAGGCCCCGTATAACCACAATATAGCTGTGAAAGCGCTTTTCAGGCAGCCCTTTTTCCTGGATCAAAATGCGCCATAGCGAATCGCCCCGGCCCACGGTGCGTTCTTCACCTTCGACCGCGTTCCCCTGGTAATCGCGCGTCTGGACGTTCTTGCGCAACGTGATCTGCGATTCACCGGCGGGAGCGCTCCCGGAAGCCGGACTTTGAGCGTGACTCAAGGCAGGAAAAAGCAACGCGGCACCGGCGATCACGGAAACAATGTGACGCCGTGAGACCGTTATTTTACCTTCCATAGGGTCCCTCCCGGGGTGTCTTCGATCAGCACTCCTATTTCTCGCAGCTGCTCGCGAATTCGATCCGCCTCCGGCCAGTTTTTCTCCCGGCGCGCGCCGTCGCGCCGGGCAATCAGATTATCGATCGCTTCCCGATTGACGATGCCCTTTTTCAGCCAACGCTCCTTCTTGCGCTCGAAATATCCTAATTGCAAAAGCCCGAGCGCGTCGCACATCGAGCGCAGCGCCGCCGCGCGCCTCTCGACGCCCCTGGGTTTCTTTTCATCAAGCGAACGATTCAGCGCGCGGGCCTCGTCAAATATCAACGCCAGCGCCCGCGGCGTGTTAAAGTCGTCGTCCATCTCCCGGCGAAAAGCATCCATCAGGCCGGCTTCGGGAACGACGCTTGCTTCCAGTTTGAGCGATTGACCCGCCCGTTCGAGAGTTTCATGGATGCGGTCGGTCGCCCGGCCCGCTTCCTCCAACGCTTCCGTGGAAAAATCCATGGGACTACGGTAATGGCTCCCCATGAACAGATGGCGCAAGGCGGCGGCATCATGCGCTTCGAGAATTTCCTGGATGGTAAAAAAATTTCCCAGCGACTTGGACATCTTCTCGCCGTTGACCGTCAGGAGCCCGTTATGAATCCAATAACGCGCAAGAGGCACGCCAAAAGCCCCTTCGGACTGCGCGATTTCGTTATCATGGTGGGGAAACATAAGATCTCTTCCGCCCCCATGTATATCAAAAGGCTGCCCCAAATACTTGGTGCTCATGGCGGAGCATTCGATATGCCAACCCGGCCGACCCGGGCCCCACGGGCTGTCCCAGGTAGGCTCGCCCAGCTTACTCGATTTCCACAGGGCAAAATCCAGCGGCGATTTCTTCCGCTCATCGACCTCCACGCGCGCGCCGGCTTCCAACTCTTCAATCTTTTTGCGCGACAGCTTTCCGTATCCGGGGAAGCGCTCGACCGGAAAGTAAACGTCGCCGTCCACCCTGTAGGCCAGTTCCTTCGCTTCCAGCCGCTCAATGAGAGCGACGATATCCGGGATATGTAACGTCGCGCGCGGCTCCGCGGTGGGCCGCAGGAGCCCGAGCATCTCCCCGTCGCGATAATACTCCTCGATATAGCGCTCGGTAATCTTCTCCCAGCCGACCTTTTCTTGATTCGCCTTGTTGATGATCTTATCGTCCACGTCGGTGAAGTTACGGACAAACTCAACGCGGTGGCCCGAGAACTTGAGATATCGGAAGATGACATCGAAGGTGATGAGCGAGCGCGCGTGACCGACGTGCGAGGAGTCGTAGACCGTGACGCCGCACACGTACATGCGCACTTCGCCTGCCGTGAGCGGGGTGAAAATCTCTTTTTCCCCGCTGAGCGTGTTGAAAATTCTAAGCGCCATAGCCGCGGCGACTTCAATCTGACGGATCGGCCACCGTTTTGCAAGCCAAACCGTCGTCGCGGCCTTGATAATACGAGGGAAAAAGCATAGATGAAATCCTATGAATTTTGCCGAACCCTATGCTGACTTGCGCGAGTTCATCGCGGCGCTGGACGCGCACGGGAAACTCTATCGCATCGATAAAGAGATCAACAAAGACACCGAGCTTCAGCCTCTGGTGCGCTGGCAATATCGGGGCGGCATCGCTGAGCAAGACCGGCGCGGCTTTTTGTTCAGCAACGTGACCGACGGCAAGCAGCGCAAATACAATTGCTCGGTCCTGGTCGGCGGCCTGTCGGGCTCCGAGGCGATCTACTGCTTGGGACTCAAGTGCCAGCCGGAAGAAGTGCCCGACCGCTGGATTTACGCGCTGGATCATCTGATCCCGCCGGTGATGGTCGCCCGCGGTCTCGCGCAAGAAGAAGTGCACATGGGCGCTGAGCTGCTCGCCCACGGCGGCATCAACGAATTTGCCGTTCCGATTTCCACACCCGGTTTCGACAACGGGCCTTATATCACCGCGGGTCATTGGATCACCAAGGACCCGGAAACCGGACAGCGCAACGTCGGCAACTATCGGGGCTTGATCAAAGGTCCCGCCCGCACCGCTCTCATGACCGGCACGCCACAGGACCTCTCCAACCAGTGGGAAAAATGCCGCAAAATGGGCAAGCCCTTGGAAGTCGCCGTCGTGGTCGGCACCATCCCCACCGTTTCCTACGCCGCGACGCAGAAAGTGCCGCCGGACGTAGACGAGCTTGCGCTCGCCGGCGGGCTCCAGGGCGCGCCCGTGCCGCTGATCAAGTGTAAGACCGTCGACCTCGAAGTCCCGGCCACGGCGGAGATCGTTCTCGAAGGCATCATCCCGACGAATTACATGGAAGAAGAAGGTCCTTACGGCGAGTCGATGGGCTACATCGACCCGCGCACCCTCAGCACGGTCTTCGAGCTGAAGTGCGTGACCCACCGGAAAAATCCTATCTGGGTTTCGATCATCAGCCAGGTGACGCCCAGCGAAAGCTCGAAGATCAAGGCGATGGGCATGGCGACGTTGATCAAGCGCTATCTGGTCAAAAAAGGCTTCGATAGCGTGCAGGATGTGCACCTCATCGAGCCGCTGGTGAATCTGCGCCCATACGTCGCGGTCAATCTCAAGAAACGCAACGATAAAGAACCTTGGGACGTCATGCAGGCGATCCTCGATTACGGCGACCGGGTCGGCAAGATGGTCGTCGCCGTCGATGAGGACATCAACATCAAAGATCCGGTCGCGGTGATCTGGGCGATCACCCACCGCTCTCAACCGCACAAGGATTTTAAAATTATCGGCGACCGGCCCTTTGGCGCCACGCCGATCGGCATGCTGGCATCCCACCCCACCAGCCGCTACGACAACTGCGAGTCGTCAGTGCTGATCGACGCCACCCGCAAAGCCGATTTTCCACCGTTGTCGCTGCCCAAGAAGGAATACATGGTGCGGGCGCGGCAAATCTGGGAAGAGCTTGGGCTCCCGAAGCTGCAGCCGCAAGAACCCTGGCATGGTTACCTGATGGGCTTATGGCCGCAGGAGTTAGAGCTGGAAGCGGATCTGGCGGCCAAGAGCGAGCATGAAAAAGTCTGGGAGCATTTGCAAAAAACCCGCGTCGAGGTCGGCGAAGGGGACACCATGAAAACCATGCGCGCGAGATGGGGCAAAACCCACTCCGGCAGATCCGTCTAGACAAGGAAGATAAATTACTTTTTGGTCTTAGAACTTTGCGCCTTTGCGCCTTTGCGGGAGAAAATCCGAAACACTGATGAAAAAACCGCTCACGCTCAACGTCAACGGCCAGGACTACGAAGTCGAGGTCGAGTCCAACCGTTTGCTGCTGCAAGTCTTGCGCGATACCCTCGGTCTGACCGGCACCAAGGAGGGCTGTAGCATCGGCGTGTGCGGCGCATGCAGCGTCATCATCGACGGACGATTGGTCAGCTCCTGTCTGACGCTCGCGGCCGGCTGCGCCGGCAAGAAAATCGAAACCATCGAAGGTCTCGCCAAAGACGGCAAGCTTCATCCCCTGCAGCAAGCGTTCATCGAATTCGGCGGCTTCCAGTGCGGCATCTGCACGCCCGGACAGATCATGGCGGCCAAGGCGTTGCTGGATGAAAATCCAAAACCTTCAGAAGAAGAAGCTAAAGAGTGGATGTCCGGCAATCTCTGCCGCTGCACCGGATATTACAAAATCCTCGAATCGGTGATGGCAGTGGTGAACGGCAAGATCGATCCCGAGTTCGCCTTTCGCAAGCGCGAGCAAACGGCCAAAATTCAAAGTCTGGACGTTTACAAACCGGTGGCGAAGACCAGCTAAGTAAGATTATAGAGGGAATATCTCCCGCAAAGGCGCAAAGCTCGCGAAGGAAGAGCATTGTCATTTCGAACGAAGAGAGAAATATTTCCTAGATCCCTCGCATTCGCTCGGGATGACAGGCCTTGGGCCTGTCACTTAGCGTCTTAGCGCCTTTGCGGGAGAAAAGCCGAAACACCACGAGCACATCAATCATGGCCAAAGCAGAAAAATTCTCCGTCGTCGGGCAAAGGGTCCAACGCATCGAGGGGTTCGAGAAGGTCACTGGCGATTCCAAGTTCATCGCCGATATTTATTTGCCAGGCATGCTCGTCGGCAAAGTTCTTCGCAGCCCCTTCCCGCACGCGCGCATCCGCGGCATCGACATAAGCAAAGCCGAGAAGCTCTCCGGCGTACGTGCCGTCGTCACCGCGGAAGATACAATCAAGCGCCCCTGGGGAGCGTTTTTCGCTGATCAATATATTTTGTCCGTCGGCAAAGCGCGCTACGTCGGCGAAGAGGTCGCCGCGGTAGCCGCCATCGACCCGGACATCGCCGAAGAAGCCATCGATTTGATTGAGGTCGATTGGGAGCCGCTGGCCGGCGTGTTCGATGCCGAAGAAGCGATGCAAGACGGCGCGCCGCTGGTTCACGAAGACAAGCCGAACAATATCGCGATGACCATGGACATCGAACGCGGCAACGTCGCCCAGGCGTTCGCCGAGTCCGACGTGATCGTCGAGGACACTTTTCAAAGCATGCCGCAGTGGCACTGCTCCATCGAGACCATCGGTAGCGTCGCGGAATACGCGCCCAGCGGCAAGTACACGATCTACATGAATACCCAGACGCTCTTTAACGCGCGCTACCGGATCGCCGCCGCGCTGGGCGTGCCGGAGACCGACGTGCGGATCATTCAAAGCGCCGTGGGCGGCGGCTTCGGCGGCAAATCCTGCGACGACAATAACGCCTTGGTGGCCGCCGTGCTGGCGCGCAAGGCGCGCAAGCCGGTCAAGCTGATCAATACCCGCGAGGAAGAATTTCTCGCCGGCTGCCGGCCGCGCGTCTTCATGAAAATCAACGTCAAACTCGGCTTCAAGAAAGACGGGCGTATCCGCGCCAAGCATATCAAAGTGATCGCCGATAACGGCGCCTATTGCGCTAAGGCGCCGGCGATCACCGGGGTCGCCGCCATGCGCCACGATACTTGCTACAAGTATACGGACGTCAAAACCGAAGCGAAGTTGGTCTACACAAACAAGGTTCCCACCGGGGCGTTTCGCGGCTTCGGCAATCCTTCCGCCGAGTGGGCGGTCGAGCAAGCCATCGATCTGGGCGCGCATGAACTGGGCATCGATCCCATCGAAATCGCGCGCATCAACGCCGCCGAGACCGGCTACATCTCGCCGCACGGAAATCGCGTCACCAGCTGCGAATTGCGCCAGTGCCTCGACATGACCGAAAAGATGATCGATTGGAAAGCCAAGCGCGCAAACAAGGCGCCCAACACGGGGCTTGGACTCGCCTGCACCGTCCACGTCAGCGGCAAGCGCCACTTCGGCGACTACGACGGCAGCTCGGCGACGATCAAGCTCAACGAAGACGGCAAGGCGCTGATTCTCAGCGGCGAGGGCGAATGCGGTCAGGGAGCGCACACGGCGATGTGCCAGATCGCCGCGGAGGAGTTGGGCATTCGTGTCGAAGACGTGGAAATTTCCCGCGCTGACACCGATCTCACGACCTTTTGCCTCGGCGCCTTCGCCAGCCGCTTGACCTATGTCAGCGGCAACGCGGTCAAGAACGCCGCGACCAACGTCAAGCAGCAGCTTTTTGAGCAGGCCGCCGAGATGCTCGAAGCCAACCCGGAAGATTTAATGTCACGAGACGGACGAGTCTTCGTCAAAGGCGCGGAAGGCAAATCGGTAACCGTGGCGGATGTCGCGCGGGCGCGGCTCTTTCGCCACAACGGCGCGCCGATCGTCGGCTCGGGAAGCTTCGACGCCGACTCCGTCTTGCCCGACAGCACGCGCTTCGGCAACGAATCAGGCGCCTACAACTACGGCGTACAGGCCGCCGAAGTCCACGTCGATCCGGAAACCGGCCAGGTCAGAGTCCTCAATTTCGTCATCGCCTCCGATTGCGGCACCGTCATCTATCCGATGGGCGCGGAAGGCCAGGTCGAAGGCGGCTTGGCGCAAGGCATCGGCTACGCGCTTACCGAGGGCTTGCAGTTCGATGAGGGCCGGCCGGTCAACCCCAATTTTTCGGATTATCGCATTCCCTCGATGCGCGACATGCCGCCGCTTCAACATGCCTTCGCAGATTCTTACGAACCGACCGGTCCGTTCGGCGCCAAAGGTTTGGGCGAGCTTAACATGGACCCAACCGCCGCCGTCATCAACAACGCGATTTTCGACGCCGTCGGCGTGCGCGTCAAAAATCTGCCGATCACGCCGGAGAAAATCCTCCGCGCCCTCAAAGAAAAGAAGTGACTCTCCCCTGATCCGACAATCCAAAATCCAAAATCCAAAATCGAAAATCAAAAGATGATCCGATTCGACTACATCGAGGCCGCGACGCTCAAGAAAGCGTTCAGCCTTCTGGACAAACATGGCGACGACGCGCGTGTGATCGCCGGCGGAACATCATTGCTCATCATGATGCGCCAGCGCTTGCTCACGCCCAAGGTAGTGATCAGCCTGGCGCGCATCCCGAAATTTGATCGGATCACGTACAACAACAAGGACGGTCTGCGCATCGGCGCCGGGGCGCGCCATCGCGACCTCGAGTTGTCGCCGATCGTGAAGCGCCGCTATCCCCTGCTTCATGAAACATTCCGCAAAGTCGCCCAGCCAAGAATCCGCAACATGGGCACCGTCGGCGGCAATCTCGCCGCCGGCGATCCTTTGACCGATCCGGGCGCGAGCCTGATCGCCCTCGACGCCGAAGTGGTCCTCACGAGCAGCCAAGGCCGGCGCGTCCTGCGCCTTGACGAATTCTTCGTCGATTATTACCAGACGGCGTTAAAACCCGGAGAACTGTTGACCGAGATTCGCGTGCCGCCACCACAGCGCCCAGGCTGGGCGCATATTAAATTCACTCCCCGAAGCGTCGAAGACTTCGCGACTGTTGGAGTCGCGCTGACTTTGAGCGTCAAGAACGGCGTCTGCGAAGATGTTCGCATAGGCCTCAATTCCGTCGCATCGACGATCATTCACGCCAGACGGGCCGAGGAAACTCTACGCGGAAAGACCGTCACCGAAGCGCTGCTGCGTGAGCTGGGTGAAGCTGCCGCCAGCGAAACCGATCCCGTAGACGACAACCGCGGCTCCGCCGAATACAAACGTGAAATGGTCAAAGTGTTAGTGCGCCGCGCCGCCGAAGAAGCGCTGGGCCGCGCAAGCTGATCCGGCGATTCCTCTCGTTCATTCGATTCTGGCTGGGGAGTTCATCCTCATAGATCGAGCCGAAGATGAACGGAAAATTTCCAAGGTTGCGGTTCGGACTTACACCTTGGATATGATTTTATGCCGAGCCAACTTCGAGCACCTCGGCAAAAACTTCGCTGTCGTGATTCCGTCAAGGCGTTTAGCCAGGACGAGAAATGTCAATCGTAAAGATGCGACCCCGTGCCCCAACTCCTTGATTGACTGTCAAGAACAGTACGATCCAGAACGGGTGGCCGGGATATCCCCTCAGCCACCCGTCGCTTCCCCGCTAGGACTTCTTCTTTAACTTGACGCCGAGTACCTTCGCAGCGTCGTCGCACTTCATCACGGAGTCCGCATGCTTCCCGCCGTCGTGGAGTTTCTGCGCCTCGGCGATAAGAGTTTTTGCCTGCTTAGCTTTCGCTTCGTCCTTCGTCTTTTCGACTGCCCCGTTTAGCTGCTTGATAAGCGTCGGGCACTGGTTGGCCATGGCGGGACTCGCCAGCAGGAAAAGCGCGACTATGGCGATCATGATTGCCTTCATGAAGATTCACCCCCTTTCGTTGTAGATTGACTAGAATCAGGGATTGAGCTGGTAGTAGTAAATGGCATTGTGGAATGCGCCCCAACTCGGAAAGCTTGCCGATCTCCCAGAGAACGATTGCGGAAATACTCCAAGCGTCGTTTGAAAGTACCGAGGCTTCGCGCCTATTCAGATCATCCGTCAACGCGTAAAGCAGAATGTGGGTGTCAAGATTCAGCATCCCACTTTACGCCGGTCGATAAGATATTCCCTTTGATTTTGATCTTGCCCTTAAAGCTTCCGATCAGTTTTGCGCTGTCGGTATGAATTGGAACGAGCTTGGCAACCGGTTTTCCATGCTTCGTAATGAGGATGCCGTCGGGGCCTACACGATCGAGCAGGGCCAAGCACTGTTCCTTGAATTGGGCCGCAGGGACACTCTTCATGAGAAGGACTATACAATGCCCGAGAAAACTTATCTAGACAGAAAAAGTGGACACGATCACAGCCTCTCGTTAGTCTCAGTCGAACCACGCCACAAAGCGATTTCGGGTGGTAAGACGTCAAAATCAGCAGCGATGCGAACCTTACCTTTCCAATACCCAGGAACCCGTGGCGTCACAGGCGCCTGATACAGGACCAGTTTTGCGACCGGATTTCCTGCGCTCGCGATAACCACTTTTTCGCCCTGAGCGACCTGCTCCAGGTAGCGGGACAAGTCACGCTTCACTTCGTCAACGTTTACAACGCTCATCGGAACACCTCGATATCCCGTGTTTCAAAGTGTACCAAAGCCACGCATTTCGGGCAAATGACACTCCGGCCACGTTGACATAACGCGTCATGCACGGATAATCTCAGCTCAGCCAAAAGACCAGTTGTTTTCAGTACGCTATTATGGCGCGGAAACCCCGAAGCAAAAGCATTGGATCACGCCTGACGGTAATTGAGAGAGGCATAGTCTCACTTCGCGCGTCCGACACGGCGATTATCAATGAGCTGCGGGATGGTTTTGCCCGGGTGGAAAGCCGCCTAGACCAGATTTACAACCACATCGACGAATTCATCAAACTACAGGTAAACAGTTCCCTTTAGTTTCGGCCCAAGATACTCTGATGTGTCGTGATTAGATCGCAGGAGCCATACGCTCAATTGCAGTATACTGTCCGCAGAAATACCGCACCTGACCCCTTGCTCCCCTTTTGACCCCTTCCTAACTGCACCTCTCATGCTTGTCCTCACGCCTTTCGCCTCTTGGCTCACGCCTAATTGTTCCTGTCCAATTTTGTCGTTGACCTTCCAAGCCCAATCGTTTAGAAATAAGGAAACGGAAGCGACGAAATAAGCGTCACAATGGGGCGAAATAAACAACTGACACGACAAGAGGTGCTGAAAGCGATTAACGAGTCGTTCATTAATCGCGGCTTGCCGCCAACCATTGAGGAGCTGAGGCGAAAACTTGGGGTTGGATCGACGCGAACCGTATTGCGGTATCTGAAGTGGCTCGAAGAGGAGGGCGATATCGAGCGATGGAGTGGTGCGCGAGGCGTGCGCGCTTTGCGAAGCGATATGAGTAGCGTTCAGACGCGCGCGGTGCCGGTGGTCGGTCAGGCCCCGGCTGGTTCACTGATGTTGGCCGAACAGAACATTGATGGTTGGGTCCAGATGCCGAAGACGATTGTCCGCCCTGGCTCCGAGTATTTCCTGCTCCGCGTGCGAGGCAGTTCGATGAACAAAGCGAAGATGGCTGGGGATAAGATTGAAGACGGCGATTTAGTCCTGGTTCGGCAGCAGGCGACGGCAAACGATGGGGATATTGTGGTTGCACTGGTTGATGGTGAAGCAACGATTAAACGCTTCACGAAAGGATCGGGTTACTACGTCTTGAAGCCCGATTCCACTGACACTAAGCATCGTCCCATTGTCGTCGATCGGGAGTTCCACGTCCACGGAGCGGTTGTGAAAGTTTTGAAGAGAGGCTCAGTGATTATTGATTAGCCTTAGAACAGAATCGCTTCCCTTTTGAGAAGAGAAAGAGGAGATTCGAAATGGAGCTCACTGATTCACAACTCGTTTACTTCGTGGATAACTGTCTAAAGCTTCCGAAGGGAAAGCGGAGCGAGTTTCTTGACCAGGTTGACAATCTGATCTCCGTTTTCAGCGCAGCGGCCAAGAAGGACCCCGTCATCAACATCAGGAAATTTCTTAAGACAGGGTCATTATGGAAAGGTACCGTTCTTCGACCTCGAGGCGATTTTGGCGTTGACGCTGACATTGCCGTCTTCCTGAACACTAATGGCACCAGTAACTTTGACTTGGCGTCACTTCATCATCGACTTCGGCTGCTTCTCTGCGCTGCATATCCTCAGAAAAAGCCCGAGGACTTCACAGTGCAGCCGCGAACGCTTGGCATTGTGTTTCGAGTATCGGGTATGGAAGTCGACCTTGTGCCGATCATCCCAATCGAAGGGCCAGGAGATTACGGTTGGCAACCCTCATCAACCGGCGACACGCCGGTAAAGACGAGTGTCAATAGGCAGTTGGAGTTCATCCGTAACCGAAAGGACGGATACCTTCGTTTCACCGCACTCGTCAGACTATTAAAACATTGGCGGAATCATCACGAACTCGATGAAAGTCTTCGCTCATTCATGATTGAGCTCATCGTATCTCATCTCCAGGACGAAGGAGACATTCCAGCGTCGTTAGAGGAGGGACTTCTGCGATTTTTTCTCTACCTGGCACAGTCGGAGTTTAGAGAGCCCGTCATTTTCCCTGAAAATGGTCGAGTGACATCAGTGCCGAAGGATCTCGTGGTCATCCTCGATCCTGTAAACAGTGATAATAACGTTGCACGTCGGATGACTGATCTAGAGCGTCAAGAAATCGTTAATAAAGCGCGCGACGCATGGGAAACTCTTACTGCCGCGCGAAACAATAACTTCAAGGGGGAGACGCTGGAGTACTGGAAACAGGTCTTCGGTCGATCATTTGTGATCGAGGAGTAAAGAAGGTGAGTGATAATGAGTGAGACTTACAGTGAATCGGCAACGCATACCTTTACGTCGTCTGATGTAGGTAGAGTACTGGACTGCTTTGCCGCGGATCTCGATGGAATGGGACAATCAACCGGCTTGAGAACCCGTGACGACACCAAGGCCGTCGCAGCCGATGTGAAGCTCATGGCACAGAGTGGCTATCTGGCGGAGGTGAATATCTACTTGAAAGACGCAGCAGGCACGATCATTCGTGCCGCAAAGTACGAAGTCAATACCAATGCCGGTACCCTTACTGCCTCAAGGCCAGGAAACTACCTGTGGCCTCGCACACGCGGCGGACAGCTCTGCGTTCATGTGACGCACAGTTACGCCTGGTGGGAGTTGTCGGATCTGCAGAGGGCCTTTTTCAAATCTAGGCTGCTCCGACCTTGGGGCACTCTGAATCTGGACACAGCATTCCCGACACTCACGCGGGTTTTTGATCGAAACTACGTGAGTAATGGCTTTGGGCTCCAGAAAACGCTTTTCACATAAGAGGAAATCAGAAATTGGACCCGATTGCAGGCGAACTATTTGAACTTGAACTAACGCTCCCGGATGACGCGGTCCACGCGAGAGCTAAACGTCTTATCGGGTTTGAAGCTCGCTATGACCGTATTCGGAGGGATATGCGACTCCTCTCCGCTCCTGATGATGTCAGACGATGGAGTAAACAATTTTACGGCCGAGAATTACCCCTCTGTGAGATTGCAGCTGATCGCTATCCCCTTCTCATTTTCGTTGGCGACGTCGGTACTGGGAAGACGGCGACCGCGGAGGCAGCATGCGACCGATTGGCACGTGAATCGCGACGCGCTTCCATGCTTTTCAAACTCAGTACGCGAGTGAGAGGAACGGGCAAGGTGGGTCAGATGAGCTCACTCATTAATCAGGCCTTCGAAATTATAACCAAAGAGGCTGGTAAGGCAAAATCTGCCTTCCTGATCATTGATGAGGCGGATTCTCTCTCCGCGATGCGTGATTTGGGTCAAAGTCACCACGAGGACAAGGTTGCGGTGAATACAATCATCCAAAAAGTGGATGATCTGCGGAGACTCGGTGGCCGTGTGCTAGTTATCCTTTGCACTAACCGAGGCCACGTTCTTGATCCGGCCATTGTCCGACGAGCAGCCCGGATCGAGCGTTTCGAGCGGCCTAGTGCGTTAGAACGTGAGCAGGTTATTCGGATGGATTATGAGGGTCTCGGATTAACAGAAGATATCGTCAAACAGCTTGTTGACCTTACGGGGCCACAAAAGGAACTGACAAGGCTCGGCCTCACGTACTCGGACCTGCGGACGCGGCTGCTTCCAGAGGCGTTAGGTTTTGCTTTCCCCGATAGAAAGCTCACGGCAGAAGATCTTTTGAATGCGGCCCGCTCTGTAGAGCCGTCGCCGGCAGTGGAGGAACCCTGATGGCTATGGATACACGAAAGCTAGCGGGTCGAAGAATTCAAATCGCCGGGAGCGCCAGTAAAACAACGGGAACCGAAATGATTGGCTATGCCCACCGTCTGGTCTCAGAGATTGTTCGGGGAATTCTCACGGATGGCGGAGGTCTTGTCCTTGCGGCTGGAAGGGAACCACATGCTCATGAAGGCGACGCGAGCTCGCCGAGCGTTCTCTTTGACTGGACAGCACTAGAAGTGGCGGCATTAGTTATTCGTGACGGCCAGATAGGCTGGCCGATGTCTGCCGGCATTCCCATAGTCGTTGTCATGTCTGAAAAGGCTGAGTCGGAAATTCCCGAGGAGAGGCGAGCCCTGTGGAAGCAACTACTGGAAAGCGGGATGATGCAGGTGGAATCAATCTTACCCGGCTCGCGTGCAGCTGCTCTCATTCGTCAGCGGCAAGCTGAATTCGGAGAAATTCTCGTTACGCTTGGCGGAGGCACTGGAGTAGAGCACCTGGCAGAACTTTACTTTAACCGACGCAGGACCGTTATTCCTTTCGATTTGCCGCTCGGCGCGAGCCGAGAGGACGGCACGGGAGGTTCGGAACGCCTAGCCCGAGAAAGTAGGGCGGAACCTCAGCGCTTCCTCAGAATGCGCCGAGGGATGGAAGATCATTCCTCAGCGGAGCTTGCCGCACTGGCAACGCGGAAGGGAATGGAGGCTGATGAAGAGATCGCCACACGCCTGATTCGACTGCTCGCCATGCTGACTCCTCCGCGCGCGTTTTACGTACGGCTTCTCAACAAAACCCATGATCGCTTTGCCACCGTGGAAGCGTTCTTTAGAGGAGTTGTTGATCCGGTTGTAAAGGCGGCTGGCTTCGAACGAGTTGAGATGGGAACTGACGAGACAGAGCATGCCTTCATTAATGTTGGCATCTTCGACAGTCTTCACTTTGCCAGCCTTGCCATCGTGGATTTGACTTCCAGCCGTTCCAACTGCTTCATTGAGTTGGGATATGCATTAGGTCGATCTATCCGTGTAATAATGACTGCCGAAGAGGGTACGAAGATCCCCTTCGATACGGACACTGTCCCGTGTCATTTTTGGAAACCGGCCTTAGTAGATGCAGACCGACAGGAAGAGTTCAGAATTTTCTGGAGAAAAAACATAGACCGACCGCCGCTCGTGGTTGCGGGGTAAGCCAGCAGGGTATGACGAAAGAGATCTTCATATCTGTAGATATTGAGGCATCTGGGCCCGTACCGGGCACCTTCAGCATGCTAGCCGTGGGCGCATCAGTAGTTGGAAGGTCCGACCAGCGCTTTTACGCAGAGCTTCGACCGATTAACAATGCCAGCGTCGCTGCCGCGATGGCTGTTGTCGGCAGAACACTAGAGGAATTCCGGCAAGCTGGCCGTGAGCCGGCTGCAGTCATTTCAGAATTCGCGGCTTGGGTTAGAAAGGTCAGCGAGAATGGAAAGCCAGTGTTCATTGGTTTCAATGCCGCATTCGATTGGAGTTTTGTCAATTGGTACTTCGACACTTTCCAAACAGAGAATCCCTTCGGAGTCAGCGCTCTCGACATCAAATCGTTCTATATGGGAATGGCGGGATGTGCATGGGAGCAAACCCGCTCAAGTCAGCTTCCGAGTAACTACCGAAGTGAAAAGACTCACACGCACAATGCGCTTTCCGATGCCATTGAACAGGCCGACATTTTCGAAAAAATGGCAAGGGGTGTCGGGATTATTAAGTAACCCAATTCATTTGTTGTGCGAGAGCTCATCGGTCTATGTTCCATCGTGATAGGGACGATGCAGCTGTAGATGACTGGTCATTCTCAGTTATGAGAAGTCACCTCCTTTGGCATTTGGTTCACTGACGCGATGGCTTGTAACAGACCTGCCGATTGGCTTAAAATGCCAAGAAATTGAGGGTTTGGCTTCGTCGGGTAAACAAAGTAAGACCCAGCGGACAGAAGCTGCTCATTTGCCAAACGGTAATTGTCTATGAAACCGCTTAAACAACTGTGCACGCCGCGAGATAGCGTCTTCGACACCTCTAAGCGTGATACCGTCCTCAATCTCGCTCACCTGATTGACAACAAAATTGACGGGAATTCCTTTTTCGAAGAGAACTACGTCACCGACGGTATGCGGACACTTCTCGTGGAGGCGTTTCGGCGTCTTCAGAAGAAATCTGAGCAAGCAGTATTTAAGCTTACGCAGGCCATGGGCGGTGGTAAAACTCATAATCTCATCACTCTTGGGCTCCTGGCCACACACCCAGAACACCGAGCTCAAGTCCTCCGTGAATTGCCGTCTGCAAACGACTTGCCGAACGTTCGCGTGGTCGCGTTTTCTGGGCGTGAAACAGATGTGCCGCACGGGATATGGGGCGAGATCGCGCGTCAAATCGGCAAATTTGACGCTCTCAAAGATCATTACCAACCGCTCAAGGCTCCGGGCCGCAACGCATGGATTAACCTATTGAAGGGAGAGCCAACGCTTATCCTTATTGACGAGCTGCCTCCCTATTTGGATAACGCCAAGTCCGTCGCTGTCGGCAATTCGGACCTCGCCAAGGTTACAGCCACTGCGCTTAGCAATCTTTTCGAGGCCGTTGTTGAGGCGGATTTAGGAAATGTCTGTGTCGTTCTTACTGACCTGGTTGGAACTTCAGAACTCCTGACATGGTCTGGTCATAAACTGTCCCCTTTTTCATTCAGCAGGGTGACTCCTCGACGGAATAATTCATCCGAAGCGTGGTTCCGGGGAACACAGTGTTTGTCTTATTGAGCG
>Ga0326597_10002166_pt1 | contig 29738 bp, 28 predicted proteins | sample RVTome_12_FD_203789 | JGI IMG/M metagenome (GOLD analysis project Ga0326597, IMG submission 203789) | Soil microbial communities from uranium-contaminated site in the Upper Colorado River Basin, Wyoming, United States - RVT100D185 | ecosystem: Environmental > Terrestrial > Soil > Contaminated >... | reverse complement strand
CGCTGTCCGCATCCTCCCGTTCGGCCTGCTCGAGCAGTCCTGCCACCCCAGCGTCCCGATCACCCACGAGCGCCTGGCGATTGCCATCCACGCCGGCTATGTCGCCCAGCGCGAAGCCGACGGGGACACGGTGTCCACGAACCCGTCCATGGCGCCCTGGGAAGACCTCCCGGAATCCCTCCGCGAGTCCAACCGCCGCCAGGCCGACGACATCGGCGTCAAGCTCCGGCTCATCGGCTGCACGCTCGAGCCGCTCACGGACTGGAGCGCGGTCCACTTCCAATTCACGGACGAGGAGGTGGAGACGCTGGCGCAGGCCGAGCACAAGCGGTGGGTCGACGAGCGGGTGGCGGCGGGCTGGACGCCAGGGGCGGTGAAGGACGTCACGCGCAAGATCAGCCCGTACCTCGTGCCTTGGGAGGAGCTGAGCGAGGCGGTGCGGGAGCTGGATCGGGAGGCGGTGCGGGCGATACCGGGGGTAGTGGGAGGGGCGGGTTTGGGGGTGGCGACGGGGTGATGGGCGTTCTGGCGGCGCGCTGCAAACAGCCGTGGGTACACGCGGTGATGGGAGCCGGAAAATGGGCACACGAAGGATCATCGAAATCGCCGGCGACGTAACCATCGACTGGAACCTGGCGCGGACTAAGCGCGCCGAGTCCGGCGGCTGGGTCTGGCATGCCGGCGACCGCAGCTGCGCCAGCTCCCAGGCTGGCGGCGCGGCCATGCTCGCGGAAGTGGTCGGGGCTGTCGCTAAAGGAGTGGAGGGCTGGGCGGCGGTCGGCGTTCGCGCGGGCGGCCGCACGTTACGACCCGGCGATCCCCGCTACCACCACTCGTTCGCGCTCTGGTCGCTGCACGAGCGCGACCGGGACAAGCCTGGCGCGGCAGCGAAGGTCTGGCGTGTCGAGACCTTCCTCGGGCTGGATCGCGCGCGCGGCGCGCCGGCCGAGCCGCCCGACGGTGACCCGAACGAGGCCTCGATCCTAGTGCTCGACGACGCGGATCTGGGCTTCCGCGATCGGCCGCGGTCCTGGCCGAACGTGCTCCAAGGGCGACCGAAGCGGGGCAGCCCGCGGTGGATCGTGCTGAAGATGGCCCGTCCGGTGGCCGCGGGACCGCTGTGGTCCCATCTGGTCGACCACTACGCGGATCGGCTGATCGTGGTGATGACGGTCAACGACCTGCGGCTGACCGAGGTGCAGGTCAGCCGCGAGCTCTCTTGGGAGCGCACGGCCCAGGATCTGGCATGGGAGTTGGTGCACAACCCGAACGTCAACGCGCTCGCGCACTGCAAGCACGTGCTGGTGTCCTTCGATGGGGCCGGTGCCTTCCTCATGTCGGCCCGCACCGCGGCGGAGCAGCGGCAGGTGAAGGAGACCACAGATCCCGCGGAGCGTCAGGACCCGGGAACCCATCGCTTCCGGCTCTTCTTCGACCCGGAGCACATCGAGGCGACGTGGAAGGCCGCGTACCCAGGTGGCGTGGTGGGCTACACCACCTGCCTGACGGCCGCGGTCTGCGCCGAGCTGATGCGCGATCCGGAGACGCCGCGGCTGGAACGCGGCATTCAGTCGGGCTTGCATGCGCTCCGGTCTTTGCACCAGCTCGGCTACGCGCAGCGCGGGACGGGGCGAGGCGCGACGTTGTCGTTCCCGGATTTCGTCGACGGCGAGACCGTCGTACCGGAGCATCTGGAGTTGGCCTTCCCGACTACGCGGATCGCGGCGGAGATCGCCGCGGCCAAGCCTGGCTTCTCTGCCGCCGAGGTTCGGGATCCGGCTTGCGTCGAGCCCGGTAGCGGCATCGTCCGCCGCGACCGCGGGAAGGAGTACTGGACGTTGCTGGGCCGAACGTACGCCTGGCAGCTCTACCCGGTGGCCAGGGACATCGTGCGTTGGGGCCCGGCGGCGACCCTGCACGACACGCCGCTCGGGCAGATGGGCCGACTGCTGACGGTGGATCGCCGCGAGATCGAGAGCTTCCGGAGCATCCGCGCGCTCATCGCGGAGTACCTCCGACAGAGTCCGAGCAAGCGCCCGCTGTCGATCGCCGTTTTCGGGGCGCCGGGCGCCGGAAAGTCCTTCGCCGTACATGAGTCGGCCAAGGCACTGCTCGGACGTACGGTCAAGAAGCTGGACTTCAACCTCTCCCAGTTCAAGGAGCCGCGCGAGCTTCAAGGCGCCTTCCATCGCGTGCGCGACACAGTGCTCCAGGGCAGCATCCCGCTTGTCTTCTGGGACGAGTTCGACACGAGCCTCGGCGGACAGCAGTTGGGCTGGCTGCGCCACTTCCTGGCACCCATGCAGGACGGCCACTTCCTGGAGGGGGAGACGCTGCACCCGATCGGCCGCGCGATCTTCGTCTTCGCCGGCGGGACGGCCTTCAGCATGGCCGAGTTCACGAGCCAACGAGCATCGATGTTCAAGGCCGCCAAGGGGCCTGACTTCGCAAGCCGGCTGAAGGGACACATCGACATTGCCGGACCTAACCCGAACCCGGACCCCGAGTCGGACCCGCACTACATCCTGCGCCGGGCGATCCTGCTCCGCCACATGCTGGAGGACGCGGCGCCGCAGCTCTTCGCCGACGGGCGCGGCGGCGGGGAGCTCAACATCGATGTGGGCGTGCTGCGCGCGTTTCTCGAGGCCGAATGCTATCGCCACGGCGCGCGCTCGATGGAGTCGCTGCTCGGCATGAGCCTGCTGGCCGGCCGCACCCGCTTCGAGCGCTCCAGCCTTCCGACCACGGCCCAGCTGAACCTGCACGTGGACAGCGCCAACTTCCTCGAACGGCTCGGTTACGATGTCTTCGACGACGACACGCTGGAACGCATGGCGCGGCGGCACCATGCGTTCTATTGTGCCGAGGCGACCCCCGCCGCTATCGCGGCGCGCCCCTATCTGGGGATGGCGTACGACGATCTGCCGGAGGACATCAAGGAGAGCAACCGCGAGGCCGTGCGCGACATCCCGCGCAAGCTGGCTGCGGCGGGCTACATCGCGATCCGGGCACAGGCCGGCGCATCCGCCAAGGACTTCCCCGGCCCCGAGATCGAGCGCCAGGCCGAGATGGAGCACGACCGCTGGATGCGGTCCAAGATCGCGGCCGGCTGGCAGTTCGGGGTGCCGCGCGACAACCAGGCCAAGCGTCACAACTGGCTGCTGCCGTGGGATGCCGCGAGCGAAGAAGAGCTTCTAACGCGGTTTACCGAGAAGGAGGTGAAGGCCATGGGACACACCGCGCTACCCGACGAGGCCAAGGCCATCGACCGCCTGCTGATCCGCGCCATCCCGGGCATCCTGTGGGAAGCCGGCCTGACGGTGGAGTTGCGCGGCTAGCGACCAGCCGATGAGACTTTGCGGTCGACCCGTTCCGCGCTCAGGAGGCACCCCATGGCCGTCCAATGGCAAAAAGTCCACGTCTTCATCAGCAGCACGTTCAACGACATGCACGCCGAGCGGGACTACCTGGTCAAGCGCGTCTTCCCGGAGCTCGCCGACTGGTGCGAGCGGCGCAAGCTGCGCCTGGTGGACGTGGACCTGCGTTGGGGCGTGACCGAGGCCGACGCCACGGCCAACGCCAACGTCGTGCGCACGTGCCTGAAGCGCATCGACGACTGCCGGCCGTTCTTCGTGTGCCTGCTTGGCCAGCGCTACGGGTGGGCACCGACGGCGGACGAGGTGTCAGAAAAGACGTTGGAGGAGTATCCCCACCTGAACGATGCACTGGCCGCCGGGTCGTCGGTCACCGAGATGGAGATCCTGCACGCCATCGTAAAGCCGTTCCGCGACGCGCCGACCGATGGCAGTGACGATGACGAGAGATACCAGCCGGCCGAGCACAGCTTCTTCTACCTGCGCGAACCCGGCTACCTCGACGACTTGCCCACCGACCCGCCCGCGCTGCGGCGCATCTACACGGACGAGGCGGAGGAGGACGAGTCGAAGCGCGCGGGCCTAGCCGTTAAGCTCCGCCAGCTGCACGACAAGACGATCCCGCTCACGCAGCGTCCGGTGCGACACTACCGCGCGACGTGGGACCCGGACGCCCACACGCCGGAGATCGGGGTGCCGGTCGCCTGCCCGGCGCTACTGGACGCGAACGTCGATCGCTGGCGGCACGACTGGGAAAAGGTGCTCGGACCGGGCGTGACCGTGACGGATCGCGAGCTGCCGGCCGAGCACGAAGCGGCGGCGAAGGCCTACAACGAGCGTCTGACCCGCGGCCGGCTGACGCACTTCCAGCGCACGGACGGTGACGAGGCCGGCGAGGAGCTGGCGGCGACGATCCTCCGCGACCTGAAGGCGGCCATCGCGGCGCGCTACCCGGATCACGTCGAGGTCGAGCACGCGACCGGCCTGCAGCGCGAGCTGGACCAGCAGGAGCAGTTCCTGTTCCTGAGCAGCGACGGCTTCATCGAGTCCGGCAACGACTTGGCCGAGCTGGACGCCTACGTGGCGGGCGATTCGCGGCAGCTGCTGGTGCTCACCGCCGAGGGCGGCATGGGCAAGTCGATGCTGCTGGCCAACTGGATCGACCGCTGCCGACGCCAGGCCAACCGCTTCCCCAACACCACGTTTCACGCGCGCTTCGTGGGTCAGAGTGATGGCTCGTCGAGCGTGGCCGGGCTGCTGCGGTTGCTGCTGGAGGAGATGCAGGACGTCGCGGGCAGGCTCCCGCGCACGACGATCGAGAAGCAGACGGATCCCGACGGGCGCGAGCGTGAGGTCGAGGTGCCGTTCGAGATTCCGGCGGATCCGCGCAAGATCCCGCAGTTCTGGAAGGAACAGCTGCCGCGCCTTGGCGAGCGGGGCCGGACGGTGATCGTCATCGACGCGCTCAACCAGCTCGAGGGCGGCCTGCGGGATGTCAACTGGCTGCCGCTGCATGGGTTGCCGCCGGGCGTGAAGCTGATCGTGAGCTTCCGCAGCGATGCGGAGGGCGCCGCGGCGCTGATCGAACGGCTGGAGCGCAACCCGAACGTGCAATTCGACGACGTGGCGCCCTTCGAAGACGTGGCAGACCGCAAGCAGCTCGTTGCGCGCTACCTGGAACAGTATCTGAAGGAGTTGGACGACCAACACGTCGAGCAGCTGGTCCAGGCGGCCGGCGCGGCGAACCCGCTCTACCTGAAGGTGGTGCTCTCGGAGCTGCGCGTCTTCGGCTCCTTCACGGGCCTGCGCGAGAAGATCGAGCACGACTTCGGCCCGACGCCCGTGACGGCCTTCGGGGCGCTGCTGCGGCGGCTGGAGGGCGACCCCAGCTACACGGCGGTGGATCCGAAGACGGCGGTGCCGGTGCTGTTCGGGCTGCTGCTGCACGCGCGGCGAGGGTTGTCGGCGGGTGAGCTGACGGAGCTGTTCGTAGACCAGCTGAAGCTGCAGGAGCAGCGGCGTGAGGACGTGGCGGAGGCTGTGCAGGTGCTGCTGCGGCAGGCGGTGGCCTTTCTTGGGCGGCGGGATGGGTTGTTCGACTACTTCTTCGAGAGCTTCGAGCTGGCGACCCGGGACCGCTACGTGGTCGGCGGCGACGGCGCCGCGGACTCGGCACGGGAGGCGAAGGACTGGCACGGCGATCTGGCGCGCTACTTCGCTGAGCAGCCGTTGTATCTGACCGCGGAAGCCGGACAGATCGCTAATTTCCGCAAGCTCGACGAGCTGGCATACCAGCAAACGGCTGCCGATGCATGGGATGACCTTAGAGGTACGCTATCCAACTTCGATTTCCTCCACGCCAAGCTGAAAGGGCTTGGATACCAGCCTTTGATCGAGGATTATGACACTGCCATTGCCGGTGGCTACAGGGAATTCGATCTCGATCTAGTAAGGAATGCACTTCAGTTGGCAGCAACTGCGCTTCAAGATGACGACCGGCAACTGCCCAGCCAGTTAGCTGGGCGCCTGTTGGAGTCGGAGAATCCATCGGTATCGGAGCTGGTTGCGCAGGCGGAAGCTGTTAGTCGATGGACGTGGTTGCGCTCGGTTCGTCCGGCCCTGGTTCAGGCTGGTGGTCCCTTGACGTTCGTTCTGGCCGGGCACCGAGGACTGGTGACGGCCGTGGCTGTAACACGTGATTGGCGCCGCGTCATCTCCGGTGGGAACGATGGCACGGTACGGATTTGGGATGCGACTAGTGGTGATGCCGTCTTTGTGCTTGCAGGCCACACGGATGAGGTTAGGGGTGTTGTCGCGGGCCGGAGCGGCCACATCGCTGTCTCATGCTCGATGGACATGACCGTCCGCGTGTGGGATATCATGAACGGTTCCGAATTGCGCGCATTCCGGGGCCACACTGAGTCCGTCGAGGCCGTGGCTGTAATGCCCAATGGTCACCAGATCGTGTCTGTCTCAGCTGATGGCACGGCACGATTGTGGAACTACGATACAGGTGTGGAAGAGCAAGTGATCGATTCAGAAACCGTCGAGTTTAGAGACGTCCAGTTGAGTCCGGACGGTCGACGAGCAGTGTGGTGGTCCGCTGACTCTCATCGGTCGGATATGGTTGTGCGAGTATGGGATCTGGCTACCAGCAGGAAGCTCGCGACCTTGCACCAGGATTACCCTAGATTTGTAGTCGTGAGTCCGGATGTGAGGTGGATGGTCACAGGCGCGCCCGAGGAGGCAATGACCCTGTGGGATCTCGCTGATGGGGAGAGGAAGCGGACGCTGGGACGGAGTAGTGGACGGAGGATGTCGATCGCATCGAGCGACGACACGCAGTGGCTACTGACTGCAAGTGAGAATGCTGCTCACGTTTGGGATCTGGTGTCCGGCGACTTGGTGTGTGAGTTGAAACGGGACATCGGTTTGGCGACAGCGGTTCTGATGTGTGACGGCGAGATACGCCTGGTCTCAATGAAAGACGGGGACATGCACGTCTGGAATCCGGAGAGTGGTCACCTGGTGCACTCGTTGCCAGGCCTATTGTCATATCTAGGGGCGGGCGCCGTTCGCATTGCCCCCAATGGACGTCGGGTTGTGTCATGTGGGGGTGATGCGATTCGGATCTGGTCGCTGCGTCCGGGATCGACAGAGACCTCTCACGAGAGAGCCCGGGAACGAGCAAAGCGGATCCTGTCTTCTCTTGACGAGCGCCGAGTCGTATTAGAGGCCGGCGACGGTGGCCTGCAAGTCTGGGACTGCTTGGAAGGTGCCTTGTTGCACACCATTCAGGGTCGTGGCGTTCACCATGGCTTGCTGCCAGACGGGCGTCGTGTGGTATCATGTGATCATGCCACTCTGCGAGTCTGGGACATCGACAGCGGTGAAGACATCAGGGCTATGAAGGGCGATGGCGTTCTTACTAGGCACAGCATCTCGGCTGTAGCGGCCTGCCCAGACGGTCGGCGTGCTGTCGCTGGTTCCGAAGATGGCAGTGTGCGCATTTGGGACCTTTCCACCGGCGAAGAGGCTCAAGTGCTTTCAGGCCCCATCGGAGTCGGATCAGGTGGCATCGGCTATGATTCGAGAGGTCAGCGGATCCCGAGCTACTCATACCCGAACCGAGTGTGGCGCATAGAGATCACACCAGACGGGAGCCGGGCGATCTCGGCGTCTGGCGACAACATGCTTCGCGTCTGGGACTTGGAGTCAGGAGAAGCTGTTCACGTTCTCGCAGGGCACACAGGCCCAGTGATGAGACTAGCGTTGTGTCCCGCAGGCCGTTTGGCGGTGTCCAGTTCCAGTGACGGGACAGTACGGGCATGGGATATGCATATCGGCAGAGAGCTGTACGTACTGTACTGCAATCGCGGGGGTGACGCGTTCAGCGATCTTAGCAAGGCCCCCTCCATTGCCATAAGTCCTGACGGACAGATTCTAGTCACTGGCTCGTCGGACGGAACTTGCCAAGCCTGGCACTTGGCGACAGGGACTTTGTGCTTCGGACTGGCGGGAAGAGTGGCCTCTACTCCGGACCAGATCATGATCAGCCCCGATGCAAGGTTTGCCGCGGCGATTAGTCATCTCAGCTACAGCATCACTACCTGGGACCTCTCGACTGGTCACGAATTGGCAGCGCTGCGTCTCGACTACGAGCCAACCTGCATTTACATAGGTCTGAAGCAACTCATCGTTGTTGACGGGTCGGGCGAGGTCCACCTGCTTCAGCTCAGGGGCGTAGAGTCCGGGCCAGTGGTTGTCACGGCGGCGAGATTGCGGGAACAGCGCGACGCCGAGAGCAGGCAGATTGGCGGTGAACTGGAGGTCCGCTGCACCAACTGCAGGTCAGTTCTTGCTGTGTCCGCTAAGGACCTGGGCGACACCTCGCTGTGCTCCTGCTGTGGCGCACGTATGCGTCTCAATCGTTTCCTTGTGCACGAGTATAGTTCGCACAATAGGGGAGCCCGTGAGCGGCTGAACCGTTGGATCGTGCGCAGGCTGCGGCTCCAGCGCCAGTGAGCACGCCGCACCGAACTGCCCCTGATCACCAGTGCCGCCCATCCGATCGATCAGAGGTCTACCTCAATACGGATGTCTCCCATGCACATCGCCGCCCGCTTCCCCGCCGACACCCGCAAAGCCGCCCGCGCCAACAAGCTCATCGGCTTCGGCGCGCCGGGCTCCTCGACCGCCGACTACGCCCGCCAGGCCGGCCCGCTGGCCAACTGCGGCACGTACTCGGCCGACGACATCGTCTTCGTGTCAATCAATGGCCGGCGCCGCAACCGGGTTAGCATCGCGGCCTACGACGCCGAGCTACCCCTGGCGGTCGAGGCCGGCGTGACGATCGTCGCCGACAACCGGAGCGCGCGCGAGACACCGTACAACGTCGGCGAGCATGAGCTGGCGGAGTGGCTCACCCGCCACAGCTATCGGGAGGACCCGTCGGGCTCCGGCAATTGGCGGGCTTGACATGCGTACACGTTGCCGGGTACACCCGCCAGGTGTACAATCGTGTCCGTGATCAACCGGGTTCGTTTGAGCAGGCGCGCCCAGAAGGACCTTTTGTCGGTGCCGCGGCACGTCGCGATCAAGCTCGGGGCGTGGGCAGCGGACGTGGTGGCCCGGGGACTCGAAGAGGTGCGCAAAGTTCCCGGCTACCACGACGAACCGCTGAAGGGTCGGCGCATGGGCCAGCGCTCCATCAGGCTCAGCCGTGCGTACCGCGCGATCTACACCATCCAGAATGACGAGATCGAGTTCGTATTGATCGAGGAGGTGACGAAGCATGACTACTGAGCGACGCCACAGTACCGCGGGCGGGGCCGTTGACGCATCCCCGTTCATCGAGCAGCTTGTGGGCGGGTCGATAACCCTCGGCGCGCTCATCGAGGCCATCCGCCAGGGCGAAGAAGAGACGCAGACCGAGTTCGCGGGCAGGCTGGGCATCTCGAAGTCGCACCTGTGTGATATCGAGAAGGAGCGGAAGCTCGTGAGCCCGGAGCGGGCGGCTCGGTTTGCGGAGCTTCTCGGCTACTCGCCGGAGCAGTTCGTGCGCCTGGCGCTGCAGGACACCGTCAGCCGGGCCGGCCTTCACTACACCGTCCAAGTGACCCTCGCGTAGCGTACCAGGGAAGCCCTGAGCCCGAACGTGGCGTAGGAGTTCACCATGACCGTCCAATGGCAAAAAGTCCACGTCTTCATCAGCAGCACCTTCAACGACATGCACGCCGAGCGCGACTACCTCGTCAAGCGCGTCTTCCCCGAGCTGCAGGACTGGTGCGAGCGCCGCAAGCTGCGCATGGTGGACGTGGACCTGCGCTGGGGTGTGACCGAGGCCGACGCCACGGCCAACGCCAACGTCGTGCGCACCTGCCTGAAGCGCAGCCGGCGCCACCGCGGCGGGTGACCGGGGCGGCCACCAACCAGCGACGGCGGGTAGCGTCCGGCCCAGAACCGTGTTACGCCTGCTCGACAAGACGCCAGCCCAGGAGTCGCCCCATGAACATCGTCTCCCGCTTCGCCGCCGACACGCGCAAGGCCGAGCGCGCCACCAAGCTGATCGGCTTCGGCGCGCCCGGCTTGTCGACGGCGGACTACGCGCGCCAGACCGGGCCGCTGGCCAACTGAGGCGCCTACACGGCGGATGACGTGGTCTTCGTGTCCATCAACGGCCGGCGCCGCAATCGCGTTGACATCGCGGCCTACGAGGCTGAGCTGGCCCTGGCGGTCGAGGCCGGCGCAGCAATCGTCGCCGAAAGCCGAAGTGCGCGCGAGACGCCGTACAACGTTGGCGAGCAGGAGCTGGCGGATTGGCTCGGCCGGCACGGATACCATGAAGATCCGCCGGACTCCGGCAACTGGCTTCCGTGAGTCCTCGGTTCGTGCGCACGGGCGTGGACGATCGCCTTGCCCAGCGCGCGCTCGGCGGCGGACAGCGGATCTGTCACGGTTGCGGCTCGGCAGCAAACCGCTGGGGAGCCAGGCGTCGCGGACACGCCAGCCTGGGCTATCATAGGTGCCGAACCGGAGGTGCTTTAATGACGATCGTAACGCTTCGACTACCGGACGAGCTGCACCAGCAGACCACCCAGTTGGCCAGAGATCGCGGCGAATCTCTCGATAAGTTGGTCCGAGAGATCCTGCAGGAGTACCTGGAGGATTTGGAGGACGCCAAGGACGTCGCTGAGTTCGAGCGTCAACGCGCCGCAGGGAGTGTCGAATTGCTGGACTGGGCAGAGGTGAACGCCGCGTTGGATGCCGACCCGAATGACGGATGACGTCGTACCAGATTGTCATTGAGTCCAGCGCAGCCCGGGCGGTGCGTAGGTTGCCTGGTCATGTTCGACAGCGAGTTCGCCGATCCATAACCGAGTTGGGTATCCAGCCTCGCCCGCCCGGTTCACGCCCGCTGCGTAATCAAACGGACTACCACCGGTTACGGTTGGACGGCTGGCGCATCATCTATATGGTCGATGACGACGCCAGGCTGGTGACCGTCATCGCGGTCAAGCGCAAGACCGGGCCTGAAACCTATACGGGCTTGTCCTGAAAAGCGATTACTCGCCACCGAGGAAGCTTGCTAGCTCGGAGCGGCCGCCGCAACCTTCACAGGGCAGGGACTGGCCGTAGGTGCAGCGGTTACAGCGCGGACAATGCCACTCGCGCCAGTCGCGACATGTCCGGCAAACGTCGCAATGCCAGGTGTCACCGTCCCGGACGGCCTGGTCCCAGCAGAAAGAGAATCAGTAGGCTTCGCCACATCCGGGGCAGTCATATTCTGCGACGAGCACCTCAAGCGGCACTTCTTCACACCCGCAGGGTAGCTCTACCTGTTGGCGCCTCGCCGCGGCCGACAACCCGGCGACCCAGGCGATGTGCTCACGTGCACATTCGCTCAACTTGACGCCATCCATCCGGTTGAATGGATTGGCGCAGCCGGCGCAGTGGCAGCCGTCACTGCAGGCCTGTCGGGCCGACAAACATCGGCAGCGTCGGTTGCCACAGCCGCCTTGGCAGCGGCAGGCTATTGCCTCGTCTGGCATGGCGAACCGCGGGGAGTGCGGACGCACCATTGTGGGTTGCGAGCATTCCGATGACAACTATACCAGGCATCTGGCCCAGAGTGGCGCGGCTTCAGCCGCAAGCTGCGCCTGGTGGACGTTGACCTGCGCTGGGGCGTGACCGAGGCCGACGCCACGGCCAACGCGAACGTCGTGCGCCCTTGCCTGAAGCGGATCGACGATTGCCGGTCGTGCTTCGGGGGGCCTGCAGTCCCGAGCGCAATGCGTGTCGTATCTCGCAGCACTGCTGTGTCTCCAACACGTCATTGACTCACCGACACAATAGCGTCGGCTACCTGGCCATTGCCACTGGACTGCAGCTCGACCACGCCGCCTGGCTCTCCGGCCCCTGGCTCGGCTGGGTATCGCCCGTGTTCCCGCTGCTGCTGGGGGCGGCGGCGGTGGCCTCGGCGTTGCGGCTGCTCGGGCAGTGGGGAGGCATGCTCCGCTGTCGGCGGCAACATCGCCTTGCCGGGACCTTGGCCGCACGCGGCCGTCCGAGGGCGGCGCGACGACCCGTTTCGCCAACTTCCGCACCAGGATGGTGCCGGAAGCCTTGCTGGCTGAAGCGCCCTTGCGCTCACCGCGGGAGCTAGCTGCGGTGGTCGCCGGCTTCACGATTGCGGAAGTGCTATGCTCGGGGTGCGGCTGTCGAGCGCATTCGGGATCGATCTAGGAAGGGACGTAGGGGTCTGCGGATGCCGGACCAGATCGAGCTGACGAATGACTCGAAGGAGGATATTCGCGCCCTTCGTCCGTACGAGCGGCGGGCGGTTCTGGATGCAATTGAGCGTCATCTACGTTACGAACCGACCATGGAAAGCGGGAGATCGGATCAAGCGCCTGCGCGAGTTAACACGGCCACTGTACCGTTTGCGGGTCGATGACGTGCGCGTATTCTATGATATCGTCGAAGACACGGTTGAGATCTTCGCGGTTGTCGCCAAGCGGCACGCGGCCGAATGGCTTGAGCGGGAAGGCGTACCGACGGAACTGGATACGCCGGCAGACGGAGAGGAATGATACCGATGAAGACCGTTACCATCGCCGAGCTACAGTCCAACGTCTCACACTACTTGGAGATTGCCGAGGCGGAAGATGTCTTGATCCTGGTCGACGACAGGCCAGTCGGTATCTTGCGTGGGTTTGCAGACGAAGATGATCTGTTCGACTACCAGCTGGAGAGCGATCCGCGCTTTCTCGAGCGGGTCAGACGTGCCCGTGCGCAATTTCGAACCGGGCAGGGTATCCGGCTCGAAGATATCAGGGCCGAACTGCTGGCCGACGACGACGTCGGTTAGCGATATGCTGTGACAACGAAGGCCAGGGGCGTAACGTCCGCGGAGGTGCATTGGTGTACGGCGGGAGAGGATCCACGTCTTCATGACCACACCTACAACGACCTGCGCTCCGAGCGGGACTGCCTCGTCCGGCGCGTCTTCCCCGAGCTGCAGGACTGATGCGAGCGCCGCAAGCTGCGCCTGGTGGACGTCGACCTGCGGTGGGGCGTGACCGAGGCCGACGCCACGGCTAACGCCAACGTCGTGCGCACCTGCCTGAAGCGCATCGACGATGGGCGGGCGGGCGATCTGCCGGTGTCGCGGCCCACCCACAGCACGGGTTTCATCGAATGGGGCGGTGGCTCATGTCCGGCGATTGCGCGACTTCCTCTCGGAGGTGGTAGGCGGCGGTTACGCCCGTGGCCTGTGGGGATCGGCCTGTCCTACAATACTGCCGGGCGCCCTTGCCGCGGAAGCAGGTCCGTGCCGGCCCCAATCGCCCCAGGAGGCATGACTTGGCGGAACATGTGCTCATGATCCCTTACTCGGACGACCTGCTCCTGTCACTGAAGACGAACCCGGAGCGATTCCAGGCCGAGGCGCGACTGCTGCTGGCGTTGAAGCTCTACGAGCTCGGCCGCGTGTCCACCGGCTCTGCCGCGCGTGTGGCAGGCATGGACCGTGTTGAGTTCATGTTCGCCCTCGGACGGTATGGCCTTTCACCCATCGGCGTCGACCCCGATGAGCTGGAGCAGGACGCCGCGCATGCCTGATGCCCCTCGCGGGGTGGTCGTGGTCGACACGACGCCGATCATCGCACTGTGCATGATCGGGCAACTGCGGCTCCTGGGGTCGCTCTACGGCGAGGTTTGGATTCCACCCGCGGTCCACGCCGAGGTAAAGGCCGGCGGCAGTCGCCCCGGCGCAGCAGAACTCCAGCGCGCGGTGTTCGTCCGCGTCGCTGCACTGGCCGACCCGAGTCAGGCGGACTTGCTCAGTGACCTCGATCGGGGCGAGGCGGAGGTCATCGCGCTTGCTCGCGAGCAGCAGGCCGGTGCGAGCGCCGCAAGCTGCGCCTGGTGGACGTCGACCTGCGCTGGGGCGTGACCGAGGCCGACGCGACGGCCAACGCCAACGTCGTGCGCACCCGCGTGAAGCGCATCGACGATTGGAGGGTCACCTGCCAGGGCTGCGGTGCACCTACAGCAAAGCCTTATCGCACGGGGCGTCCTGGCTCTCGGCCGGCAGACGCGCGGGCGCTCATCGGCCGGGTCCTGACGACCTTGGATCGGATGCAGCCGGAGACGTGGCACGGCTTCTACTACCCGATGTACCGCCTGTACGGCGATGTGCCCCGCCGGGCGCACCGCGAGGACAACGTGTCGACGGCGGAGAACGGCATCCTGTGCTTTGCGCTGGCCGCGCTGGTGAGCGCGCTGTCGGACGATGCGACGGCCAATGTCAGCAACGTCATCGGCATGGCCGAGGTACTCATCGAGCGACAGGACTTCGCGCGGCTCTACGACACGGAGCGCGGGTGGCTGCGGGTTGGTCAGACGGCATCGCCTCACTTGAACTGCCTGATCAGCGAGACCCGGGCGGCGGTGCCTTTTGCCGTTCTGCGCGGGCAGGTGCCGGTGCAAGCCTGGACGAACCTTGAGAAGGGCGTGGGCACCTACGTCGGGACGGGCGGACGCTCCAAGGCTGCACCTCCACTGGACTGCTATGCCGTCCGAGTATTGGTCGCCGCTGATCTACTTCGACGAGCTGCCGCTTTCGCTCGGCCTGGCCAAGACGCATCGCAACGCCTTGGCCGTCCACATGGACGCCGCCGAACGCCGCGGCTGCCGGGCGTTTCCCGAGGTGTCGATGATCATTCTGCGCGGGGCAGTCGCGGAGGCGGACGACGAGGCCGGGAGTGCCGAGGGGCGGGCCGAGGAGTCCGAGGTCAGACCCTACGACTTCGTCGCACCGTACAGCCTGGCGCTCGGCGCGATGGTCGATCCCGCGGCCATGGCCGACTGGGTGGCGCGGATGGAGGCGGCCTATCCGCACGTAAACGGCCCCTTCGGCTGGCGCGACGTGGTGCAACCGCAGAGCGGGCGCGTGTCGCCGCATTACCTGGCGTGGAGACCGGGGCTGATCGTCAGCAGCCTGCTAGCGCGCCACATCCGGCGCTACCTGGATCGATACTGGACTGCCCCGCAGCAGGTGACGCTGGCGCGGTTGTACGGCGCGGTGGCCGGTCCGGAGGACGTGGCGGTGACGTATTACGCGTTCAGCGCCCGTCCGTCCCGGACGATCAGCTCGACCTCGCGGCCGTTGGCGTCGCGGTAGAAGTACACGTCGGGGTGCAGGCCGCGGCGGCGCACGTCGGCTGGGGTTGACGGTCTGATCGCGGCACACGTGCTTGCCTCTGATCGCCCGCTCTACTACCCTCTCCACATGAACGATCGCGACCGGATTACGATCGAGCCCGGCAAGCGCAGCGGCAAGCCTTGCATCCGCGGCCTGCGAATCACCGTCGACGACGTGCTGTCGTACCTCGCCGCAGGGATGACGGAGTCGGAGATCCTATCGGACTTCCCGGACCTTGAGCCCTTGGACTTTCTGGCTGTCTATGCCTTCGCCGCCGATCGCGAACGGCGCTTGATGACGGATCCCGCCGCCTAGCCGCCACTCGGTCAAGCGAGGTTTCCACCGCATGGCTGTCAAGCTTCTCTTTGATCAGAACTTGGCACCCAGCTTGGCGCGCGCCCTGGCAGACCGCTTTCCAGGCTCGATGCATGTGCGCGACCTGGGACTCCAGATGGGCGACGACGAGGCGATTTGGGTCCAGGCGGCCGCGAACGGCTTCCTCATCGTGACGAAGGACGACGACTTTCGCCAGCGGAGCTTCCTGCACGGTCATCCGCCGAAGGTCCTCTGGATCCGCCTTGGCAACTGCCGGACCGATGCCGTACGGACGCTGTTACGCGAGCGAGCCCCCGACATCGAACGCTTCGTCGCCGATGCGCAGTCGGCCCTATACGTGCTGTCCCGACGGCGCTGAGGGCCGCCGCCCGCGGACCGGGGGAGTATGTGATCCACGGAGAATGGGGTGGCCGAGTAGCGTAGCTGGCTGGGGCAGTACTCACAGCAGTGGTGCGCGCGGTCGGACACGGTGCGGCGCGCCTCGCGTGAGACGGCCGGTTCAATCACCGTCGGGCGCAGCGACGCCCCCACCGGCGCGCACTCCTATCTCAGACCCAGAATCCATGATACGCTCGCCGCGTCCGGTGACCTCCGAGGAGACCGCGATGACCGTCCAATAGCAAAAGGTCCACGTCTTCATCCGCAGCACCTTCAACGACATGTACGCCGAGCGCGACTACCTCGCCAAGCGCGTCTTCCCGGAGCTGCAGGACTGGTGCGAGCGCCGCAAGCTGCGGCTGGTGGACGTGGACCTGCGCTGGGGCGTGACCGAGGCCGACGCCACGGCCAGCGTAGTCGTCGCCAACCAGTCCGCGCAAGGCGCAGCCTAGGCAACGCCAATGACCGGAGTACCGCATGCACATCGACTCCCGCTTCCCCGCCGACGCCCGTAAGGCCGCACGCGCCACCAAGTTGATCGGCTTCGGCGCGTCCGGCTCCTCGACCGCGGACTACGTAAGCCAGGCCGGACCACTGGCCAACTGCGGCGTACACGGCCGACGACGTCGTCTTCGTGTCCATCAACGGCCGGCGTCGCAATCGAGTCGGCATCGAGGCTTACGACGCCGAGCTGACCCTGGCGGTCGAGGCCAGCGCGGCAATCGTCGCCGACGACCTGCGCACGCGCGAGAGTCCGTACGATGTCGGCGAGCGCGAGGTGGCGGAATGGCTCGCCCGCCACGGCTACCGCGAGGATCCGCCGAACTCTGGCAACTGGCGGGCTTGAGGCCGCCGGCCGGCCGCCCAGGTGCCCCGCCTGCTGCCGTTCTGCTGCGCCTGCGGTGACTTGCATTCTCCCCCTATCGCTCCTGTTGACACAACCGACTTGGCACGTTTGTGCGATGATCATATGCTTACGCTGTAAGTACACCAAGAGAGGACTTCGGCGTGGTAAGACGGATCTTCAGGACTGGGAACAGCTTGGTGGTTGCCTTGCCAAAGGAGGCGCTGGAGTGCCTCCAGCTGGGCGAGGGGGCCGAAGTGAGCGTGGAGCTCGCCGATGACCGCCGGATCGTCATCGCCCCGGCCCGCCGGCAGTTGGCCGGTGTGGACGAGGCCTTCGCCCGGCAGGTGTCCGAGTTCATCGAGCGCTACCGTCCGGCCCTGGACGCGCTGGCGCGGTGACCGCGTACCTCACCGTCCAACAGCTCCTGTTCCTGCACGACCGACTGATCGCCGAGACGGGCGGCGAGCACACCGTGCGCGACCTGGACCTACTCCAGTCGGCCATCGCCAGGCCGCAGGCAACGTTCGACGGGGCCGACCTGTACGTCGGTTTGCCGGCCAAGGCCGCCGCCCTGATGCTGTCGATCGTCGGCAACCACCCGTTCGTGGACGGCAACAAACGCACGGGCATTGCCGCGGCCGCGCTCTTTCTGCTCCGCAACGGCTACACACTCGACGCCTCAAACGCCGACGTTGACGCCTTCACGATGGCAGTGGCCGAGGCACGGCTGTCGTTCGACGAGATCGCTCGGTGGTTGGCGGGCCACAGCCGGCCGGCACCGTAGCGGGCGACGACCGCGCCGATCGTGGCGCCAAGTGGTCGCGTTGCGCACGTAGAGTTGGCGTGATACGCTTGGCGTCCTCGGTGACACCGTACGAGATTTCCGATGACCGTGCAATGGCAAAAAGTCCACGTCTTCATCAGCAGCACCTTCAACGACATGCACGCCGAGCGCGACTACCTCGTCAAGCGCGTCTTCCCAGAGCTGGCCGACTGGTGCGAGCGCCGCAAGCTGCGCCTGGTGGACGTGGACCTGCGCTGGGCCGTGCATACCTCGGCCGATGAGGGCTGTGACCACCAGGTGAGGCGATGCGCGTGACATCGGAAGTCGGCCTGCTGTTCAGCGCCTGGGCCGACCTCGACGAGGCGCTGGCGGACGTCACACCGCAGGACATGCTGAGGCAGATCAACGCTGGTAGTTCGTTCGCCTGGACATTGGCGCACGTCACCCATCCCGTCGATTCCTGGATCAACGTGCGCTTCCAGGGGCTGCCGCCTCAGCCGCTTCTCCACGACCTGCACTTCCGGGTCGGGGGCGACGGTCAGGCCGCGGATTGGGAGGCGATCCGGACTGCCGTGGCCGAGGTCCGCTCGCGCGCCCGGCCCTACCTTGAGGCGATCACCGAGCGTGACCTCGCGCGGGTGCTGCCTTATGAGGGCGGCTTCGCGGCGTTCCGAGAGCACGGCATCCAGCTGCGCGTGGCCGTGCTCCAGAACGCCGCTCACCACTTTCTACACCTCGGCGAGATCGTCACCTTGCGCCCAGCGCTCGGCTACGACGGCGGCTACTTCCCCAGGTCGCTGATCTTCAATGTGCCGGAAGCGTTCAGCTACGATCTTCGAGACGGCGGACGCCTCGCGGGCGGACGCGCAGCGTCGGGGTGAGGAGCTCATCTGGCGTATCGACCAGGTGGACCCGCAAGTGCCGGGCGTCCGGTGGCGTAATTCGGGTGGTGGCGCGGGTGCGCTCTTGCCTCACTCCGCCAGCCGGAACCCCACGCTGACGTTCCGCCCGTCCGGGAAGAACACGTACCGCGTCATCGCGCTGCACACGTCGAGCCCGTAGTACCACGCGCCGCCACGCGCGATGCGGTTGATCTCGGCACCGGCGTCGGCCTGCTCGCGGCCATCGTCCGCGTCGTAGGGATAGGGAAAGTCGGCGCGGTCCTGCCGCCGGCCGAACAGGCTGCTGGTCCACTCCCAGACGTTGCCGGTCATGTCCTCCAGGCCTTCCGGCGTGTCGCCGCTCGGAAACACGCCGATTGGCGACGGTCGCCGGATGTGCGCCTCCACCGTGTTGCACGCCATGGAGACCGCGCCATCGCCAAACGCGAAGCGCCGCCCCTCGGCGCCCCTCGCGGCGCCTTCCCATTCGGCTTCGGTGGGCAGGCGGAAGGGGCGCCCGGCCTGGGCCGCGAGCCAGAGCGTGTAGGCTCGCGCTTCGAACCAGCTCACGCCGATCACCGGCTGGGACGGTTGGTTGAAGTCCTCGTCGCGCCAGTAACGCGGCTCGGTGTGACGGCCGCCCGGATACGTCTCGCAGAGGTGGTCTTCGAACGCGGCCTCGGCCATGGACAGGCGGCTCTGCCACAGCGAATAGCGGTCGTCGTCCAGCCGGCCGTCCGCCCGCGATGCCTCGAGCAGCCCGGGTTCCTGCTGGTAGCGCTCGCGCCAGAGCCGAAGCCCGTTGCGCACGCCCTCCGCCGTCCCCTCGCCCCGCTGCCAGGCGCGCGCCGCTTCGGTGTCCCACCACCGGAGGTCGTCGTAGCCGCCGGCCGCGATGAAGCACGACCACTCGGCGTTGGTGACGGGAAACGCACCCAGCGCGAACGCCGCCAGCTTCACGCGGTGCCGCGGCGACTCGTCCTCCGAGGACGGATCGTCATGGCCCATCACGTAGGATCCCGCCGGAAACTGAACCATCGGCGGCAGCATGTACGCTCCGCATGTGCCTTGTGAATGCACGAAGCGCGGGTCGCCCATGCGGCCAACCGCCGACGCGGCGTCGATCCGGGCGCGCAGATCGGCCTCTCCGTCGCGGCTGCGCGCCACCAACGCCTCGGCCAGGCGCGCGCGCGTGCCATCGGACAGCCGGACGTCCGACTGCGCCGCGCACCAACCCGCTAGCGACAGGTTGCCGGCCATCACGGCCTCGACGAAGCGATCCGGTTCGGTCGACATGGCCGCTGCCATCAGCGCGGTTTGCTCCCAACCCGTCGTGGACAACGGCGGCAGCGGATCGGCAGGCGCGATCATGCGCTGGACATCCAAGAGCGACGGGCGTACCTCGTCCGTTCGCCATGGCGAACGGACCAGCTCGGCCACGACGTCCGGCATCGTCGCCAGGCGCTGCGCGGCAAAGTACTCCTGCACCAGCTGGTGGACGTAGAGGATCTCGTCGCTGACCGTGTCCTCGTCGAGCACCGATAGCGCCATCCCAGCCCGCAGGATGTCCTCGTCCCGCGCGTCGGCCAGGATGTCGAGCGCCTCGTCGTAGTCAAGGCGCAGATGAGCGGCTTTGCCTTCCGAGTGTTCGGACTGCATGGCATAGGCCAGCTCGAAGAGCTTTGGGATCAGCAGCCCGTGGTCGGGCAGCTCCCACTCGGAGCGCCACGCCCAGTTCGCCAGCCGCCGGCAGTCGCGGGTCGACAGCAGCTGGCCCGGGTTGAACAACGGGTTGTCCCTCTCGAGCTCGCGGCGAAGCGCCTGGCGCACGAAGCCCGTGAACAACGCGGCGCGCCCGTGCGGGACGACGCCGCGGTCGGCGACCTGCTCGACCACGAGCTTGAGGAAGTACGGCGAGCGCACCAGCTCCAGCTGCTGGCCACGGTTGAGCGCATCCCAGATCGCGCGCCAGTCGAGCGGGCTGTGCAGCCGAAGGAACTCGCGCACCTGCTCGTTGCTCATCGGCTCGATGCGCACCTGCGGCACGCGCAGATCGGGCGTCGACAGCGGCGCGCTGTAGTCCAGGCTGCGGCACGTGAAGACAAAGCGGGTCTGACCGGCTTGCATCAGCGCCTGGTGGATGAACTCCTTCCAGAGCCGGATGGCATCATGAAACTCGGACTCCTCGGACACAGGGATCTCGTTGAGGCCGTCCAGCAACAGCGTCACGCGCGACGAACGCATGAGCACGGCCAGCTCCGGAAGGTCTGGATAGCGCAGCCGCCAGTTGGCCACCAACCACTCCCTGGGCGATGGCAAGGGCGCGCCGGGACGGTCGGCCTTGAAGTGGTTCAGCTCCAGATAGAACGTGACCGGTGCGTCGCCTCCGGCGCCGCGCAGCGCCGCGACGGACGTATCCAGCTCGAGGCGCCTGAGGAGCGTGCTCTTGCCGCTTCCGGGCGGGCCGAGCACGACCAGGGCCGGATCGGGCGCCGCGGCGATGAGCGCCGCCAGGTCGGTGTAGCGCTCATCCCGCGCCGACCAGCGCCCGGAGGTCGTCTCCTCGCCCTGGTCGACGAGGAGCGCCAGCTCGACGAAGCGACCGTCCAGACGAAACTGAGGCTGCGACCACGCCGCCACCCTGCCGAGGCGGTAGGCGTCCAGATCGGCCGGTGGATGCCGCGCGACGTCGCGCAGGGCTTCTGGCGACAGCGTGACCGTGCGGCTCTCGTCACGCAGCACGTCGCGCAGCAGGGTGAGCGCGGTCTGCAGGGGTTGGACCGTCGCCGCGTCGTCGACCAGGATGCGATCGCCCGCGGCCAACCGACCTGCGGTCCGCAGCGCATCGGTCCGCGGTGTCAGCACGTCGGCCACGACCTCGAAGATCTGCTCGGTGTGCGTCAAGTCCTTGAGGGTATGCTCGCCCAGGTCGCGGAGCGCCACACCGTCGGGCAGAACGTCGCGCAGAAGCTGCTGGGTCACCAGGGACACCAGGACCTGGCCGCCGTGACCTGCGGCCTCCAGCCGAGCCACCCGGTTGAGGGCTGGACCAAAGTAGTCCGCGTTGCGCGGGCTGGCCGTTCCGGTGTGGAGCGCCATCCTGACGCGGAGCTGTGGAAAGGCGGGTGCGAACGCGCCCCAGTCCTCGGCCGAGATGGCGGCCTGCGCCGACAGGCTGGCACGGAGGGCGTCGGCCGCACGGTCGAAGACGGCGCAGAACGCGTCGCCGACGGTCTTGAACACGATGCCGCCGGCATCCTCGATCGCGCGCAGCATGAGCGTGTCGTGTCGGACCAGCGCTGCGTTCATCCCGGCCGCGAACCGTTCCCACAACCGCGTGCTGCCCTCGATGTCCGAGAACAGGAACGTGACGGTCCCGGCGGGAAGGTCGCGCCGGCCCTCGGCGTCGACCAGCGGCCGCCTGCGCTCGGCAAAGAGCCTGTCCGACTCGAGCGGGTGATCCAACGCACTGTCCATGGCGTGTGAGACAATTCGCTCTGCCGATCGAACCACGTCGACAGCGCGACGAATGTAGCGGTGGGCAGTACAGCCGTCAAAGCTCGAAGACACCCCGTCGACGACCTGCCGTCCGTCCGCGGTGCTGGCCGAGGACAGCCGGACGCCGTACAATCGTCGCTGCGCTTCGGCACTAGCCGCCCTCGGCGATGCAATCGCCGCAACACGCAGGTCAACAGGGGGAGAATCAGATGCTCTCGCGACGAGTCCTACCCAGCCTGATGTCCGCCGCAGCCGCTGTGCTCGTGGTTGGCGCCCTTGGCCCGACCCGCCTCGCCCGTTCGGCGGACGTCGCCATCGTGAGCAACGCCTTCCTGGAAGGCACGATCGGCGGAAGCTTCGCATCGCACACGGCACCGCTGGCAGCGTGTACGGAGTACACCATTCGGCTGAACTACGCGATGCAGGTCGGTGGAACGCCGGTCGAAAACGGAATTGGCGTCGAGGTCTGGAACAACAACGGCAGCGCGCAGCTGACCAGCAGCCCGTTCGGCGAGCGCATCTGGTACGGCCCAGGCCAGAAATACTACCTCCGGAGCTTCCGGCGCGCGGACGACCCATCGATCGAGGAAGTGCGCTTCCAGGTCCCGTGCTCGGACACCAACCCAAGCTACTCGTTCCGTGTGTTCAACTACCTGCCCGGCAACACGCTCAACTACACGCTGAGCCTGCCGGGCGGCCAGGAAGGCTAGTCGGAACCGGCGCGGCACGCCGACGAGGGCTGCGGCTCGCCGATCCCGGCCGAATTGCCGCGAGGGCTCGTGGCGAGCTGAAGCACGCGACCACCTGACCATCAACTTCCTACCCATCGGGCCGCACGTCGCATCTGGCGCCTTGAGCAGCGATCGCGCTCAGGAAGCCCGGCGACTTGGCACCGGATGGCGCGTTGCTTTGCGCGGGAGGGCATGCCAACCAGGGTGGCTTTGCCGTGCCGATTGGCCGCCGCGACGTCTCGGGCTTGCTGGCCGAGCGCATGCGGAGCGCACTCTGGAGCGTTGAATGTCGTGGATGGGGATCGTCAGGCCGCGGCGGCGTAGGGCGATGCGTTCGTCGACCGTCGCGGGCATCGGTCGCGCCGCGGCTGGCCAGGTTGAGCGAGGGTTTGGGCGTGCTCGTGGGCAAGAACCGGGCTGGAGGAGGCAGGCATCGCCCCCTGCATCGGGGAGGACGCGCCAAGGCGGGTCAACGGAAGCATCATCGCCACCATCGGCCAACGCGACGCGGCGAGCCAGCGAATTGCGCGGGCAGCGCGTCTGCACCCCCTGGTGAGCGCCGGTTGGTTCCCCGCGGACCGTGGCGACGGCTTGGTCCCGTCCGGGCGACCCGAACCGAGCCGTCCGTGGACGACCGACGCGTACTCGGGCGGACCCGCGCGGTCCACATCGGCGCCAGCCAGCTCACGCTCCGACGTCCCCTCCAGCGCGCCCACCAACTCGCCCTCCAACTGGCCCTCCAACGTGCCAGCCGGCGACCCCGTCGCTCGGCGCAGAGGATCGCCCCCGCGGCTCGTGCGCACCTCGCTGGGCTGCAAGCCGGCCGTTCGGTCGACGACGAGGTGCCAACTGCGCGGCAGCTGGAGGGTTGACGGGTACACCGCGTCGAGCGCGCGCCAGATCCCCAGGTCGTGCTCGCCCGTCACCAGCATCGGCCCTTCCAGCCCACGCCCCGCGAGCGTGTGCAGCGTGTCCTCCCACCACCCCACGTCGTCGGCAAGACCGTGGCCGAGGGCCATGACCTCGGTCGCGCCGTCCTCTGTCACTCCGACCAGCGCCAGGCAGCCTGCCCGGTATGAGCACATGCCGCCCACGCCCACGCGACCCGCCCATACCTCGGCGAAACGCAGCCCGTCCAAGCGCCGGTCCAGCCAAGCGCGGCACTCGGCCGCCCACGACGCATCCAGCCGCGCTGCGATGCCCTTGGCGAAGCCGGCGGCTGCAGGTCCGACCAGAGCGCGCAGCACCGCGTCGCCCGACGCGATGGGTCCGGCGCCGAGGCCACGGAGGGCCAGCTCAGGGAGCGTTGCGGCCAGCCGCTGGCTCGTGCGCGCGTAGGGCGGGAGGATCGCGCTGGCGAACACCGCGCCTGGACGGCGGTCCAGCACGCGCGGCGCGCGGATCGAGAGCGTGCCGGCCAGGGTGGCCACGTGGCGCTCGGTGGCCAGGCCGTTGCGGACGACCAGCGCCTTGCCCGCGGCACCCCGCAGGGCTCGGTGGCGGGCGACGTAGTCGTCGGCCTCGGCGCGCAGGGCGAGCTCGAGGAGGCGTTCGGCGCGGCGTTGGACGAGCGCGTCGAATGCGGCGCGCGCGGACGAGGGCATCCGCTGGCCGTCCAACCAAGGGCCGTTGCTATCCCGCATTTGAGCCTCCGTCCGTTCTGGTGGCCGCCGGCCGGTCCATGTGACCCGGCCTGGCAGCGATAGAACGTCGGAGCGCGCGGTCAGGTTCCCGATCGACACGTTTGACAAAGAGGAGCCCGCATGACTGCCCCTCCGAAACCGTCCCTCGTCGTCGAACCCAATATCAATGCCGAGCCGATCATCGGCCGCCTGCTGTGGGCGATCCGAGAAGCCCGCGTGCGAACCCTGGAGCAGCTCGAAGAATTGACCCAGCCGGTTGTCACCCCATGGATAGTCCCGGCCCGCCGGTCCCCGCGCGGCGGCCTCCCATTCCGCCTCGGTGGGCAACCGCAGCGCCAGCTCCGTCTGTGCCGACAACCAGGCGCAGTACGCCCGCGCCTCGTACCAGCTGATCCCGACGATCGGCTGAGTCGGGCCATTGAGCCGCGCGTCCCGCCAGAATCTGGGCTCCACCTCGCGCTTGGTCCGCCAACGCGCTTCCATGGCCTGCTCAAAGGCAGCTTCGTCCAGGTCCATCAACATCCGCCACCGCTCGACGGCTTTGCTGCTTTCGAAGCCGCCCTCCTCGGCCATCCGCTCGAACAACTCCGGGTCTGCGGCTAAGGCCTTCCTCCAATGGCGACTGCTGTAGAGCCCCGCGTCGTCGACCAGCTCCCCGCGCCGCCAGAGCCGGGCGTGCTCGGTGTCCCACCATTGTTCCTCGTCGTAACCCCCGGCCGCCATGAACAGCCGCCATTCCGCGTTGGTCACCGGGAACTGGCCGATCTGGAACGAGGCGAGGTGCACCAGGTGACGCGGTACGTGCGCGGAGCTGCTGCTGTCCCTGTCCCACAGCGCCACTCGGATGGGTTCGTCCTCCCCGATCGGGTACGCGCCGCCCGGGACACCTACCAGCGGCGGCAGTAGGTAGGCCCCGTGCCGTCCCACGCGCCGTTCGAAGCGCGCGTCGCCCAGCTCGCCCAACGCGTCGCCGCACGCGATCCGGTCCCGCAGGTCCGCCTCCTCGTCACGGCTGCGCGCTACCAGCGACCAGCGCAGCTCGTCCAGCACGCCCGCGGGCAGCCGCACCCGCAACTCCGGCTGCGCCGCCGCGCGACCCGCTAGCGCCAGGTTCGTCGTCGCCACGCCCCGCAGGAACGCCACCGGATCCTCCGCCATCGCCGCCGCCAGCACCGTCGTCTCCTCCCATCCCGTAGCCGGCAGTGGCGGCAGCGGGTCCGCCGGGTCCAGGGCGTCGAGCATCTCGTGGATCGTCAGACTGACCTTCGCCGCTTGCCATTCCACGCGCACCAGCTCGGGGTCGGGAGCGATGGCGAGCCGGCGCGCGGCGAAGTACTCCTGCACGAGCTGGTGGACGTACATCAGTTCACCCGCCGCCTCGTCCTCGTCCAGCACCGCCAGCGCTTCGCCGGCGGCCAGGATTTCGGCGTCGGTGTCCGTTTCCAGCAGTTCCAGCGCCTCGTCATAGCCGATGCGGACTTGACTGCTGCCCCCATCATCGCGGCTCTGCTGCATGGCGTGCGCGAGCATCGACAGCTTCGGGATCAACAGGCCCTGGTCTGGCAAACCGTACGCTCCCTGCCACTGCCACTTCGCGATGCGCCGCAGGTCGCGGCTTTCCAGCAGCTTGCCTTGCTCGAACAGGGCGTTGCCCCGCTCCACCTCCCGGCGCAACGCCTGCCGCACGAAGCCCGTGAACAGCGCCGCCCTGCCCGCCGGCATCTCACCCGTCCCGTCGACCTGCTCGACGAGCAGCGCCAGGAAGTACGGTGAGCGCAGCACCTCGAGCTGCGGGCTCCCATCTAGAGCAGCCCAGATCTCGCGCCAGCGGCCAGGGCTGTACAGCGTCAGGAAGCCACGCACCTGGTCGTCCGAGAGCGGCTCGATGCGCACCTGCGGCACGCGCAGGTCGGGCGTCGACAAGGGCTGGCTGTAGTCCAGCGATCGACAGCTGAAGACGGCGCGGTTGCCGGGACAGACCGCGGCGAGGTGTTGCAGCCACGCCCTCCACAGCTGCACCCGCCCGTGGAGGTCGCGCATGCTCGATGCCTGCATCTCGTTGAGCGCGTCGAGGAGAAACGTGACGCGGCCCTCGGCGACAAGCGCGTCCAGCGGCGGCAGCGAGGGGTAGCGCGCCGACCACTGGGCCGCAAGCCACTCGCCGGGTGCAGGCGGCGGGTCGCCGGGTCGGGCGGGTGCGAAGGTGTTGAGCGCGACGAAGAAGGTCACCCGCTCGCCCTCCGCCTCACCGCGCAGCCCGGCGATGGCCATGTCCAGCTCGAGGCGCCTGAGCAGCGTCGACTTCCCGCTGCCCGGTCGGCCGAGGACGACGATCGCGGGGTCGCCGACGCCCGCCAGCAGGGCGCCGAGATCGTCGTACCGCGCGTCCAATTCTGCCCAGCGGCCATGCACGGACTCTTCACCTTGGTCGATGAGGAGTGTGAGGCCGACGAAGCGCCCATCGAGTCGGTAGCGCGGCTGCGACCACTCCGCGATGCGGCCAAGGCGCCACTCGCCTGTCGGCGGGCTTGTGCCGCGCGGCGACGGCGACTTGCTCGGCAGTCAGAACCACCGTCTTGCCGTCGCCCCGAACCACGGCTTCCAGAGCCTTCAGCGTTTCGTCCACCGTCCGCGCCACGACGGTCGCGGATCGGCCGTCGTCCGCGCCCTCCCACGGAGAGTTAGGGTCCGTCACGACGATGCGATCCTGCGCGCTGAGCTCACCGGCCGTCCGCAGGGCCTTCACGACATCCGGCAGCCCATCGACGACGACCTGGACGATGTGTTCCGTATGCTGCAGGTCCTTCAGACGGTGCTCGCCGCGGTCCCGCAGGCGAACGCCATCCGGAAGGCCGTCGGCCTCGATGCGCAACCGCGTCGCACTCGACAGCAGGATCTGCCCGCCATGCCCCGCCGCCTCGATGCGCGCGACCCGGTTCACGGGCGGCCCGAAGTAATCTCCGTCCCGCTCCGTCGCCTCACCGGTGTGCAGACCCATGCGCACCGCAAGGGGCGGGAAGTCGTCGCCGAACGCCGCCCAATCCTCCGACGCGACGGCGCGCTGGGCGGCGATGGCAGCCGCAAAAGCGTCGTTGGCTCCGGCGAAGGCGGCGCAGAAGGCGTCTCCGACGGCCTTGAAGACGTGGCCGCCGTGGGCCTCGATGGCACTGCGCACGAGCGCGTTGTGACGGACGAGGGCGGCGGCCATGGCCTCGCGCTGGTGCTCCCAGCGGGCGGTGGAGCCCTCGATGTCGGTGAAGAGGAAGGTCAAGGTGTCGCTGGGAGTGGTCGTGGTCATCAGGGACTCTCGGTGGCCGCGGGTAGTGAAGACAATCATCATGCACATGGTGGCCGTTGCGGCCAACTGGTGTCGCCAGGCAGGGAGCAGGTCGCGGCTGGAGCGACGGATTCTTGGGCGAAGCGAGACTGCACCACGCGGCTCCAACCGCTCCGCCGGGTATACAGCCTCCTCCCACCGCCACCCCCCGCGCTCACCATGGGAGCCCGCGCATGAGCAGCGCCCCCCCCCAACCCGCGCCGCCGCCACAATCGCTCAGCCCGCGCCGCACGTCGCCGACCGCCACGCTCTGATCCGCGTGCACGGCGCGCGCGAGAACAACCTCAAGGACGTCAGCGTCGAGCTCCCCAAGCGCCGGCTGACCGTGTTCACTGGCGTCTCGGGCTCTGGCAAGACCTCGCTGGTGTTCGATACGATCGCCGCGGAGTCGCAGCGGATGATCAACGAGACCTACAGCGCCTTCGTGCAGGGCTTCATGCCGACGCTGGCGCGGCCGGACGTCGACGTGCTCGACGGCCTGACGACCGCGATCATCGTCGACCAGGAGCGGATGGGCGCCAACGCCCGCTCCACCGTCGGCACCGCCACCGACGCCAACGCGATGCTGCGCATCCTCTTCAGCCGGCTCGGGCAGCCGCACATCGGCTCGCCCCAGGCGTTCTCGTTCAACGTCGCCTCGGCCCACGGCAGCGGGACGATCACCGTCGAGCGGGGGTCCAGCAAGGCGGAGAAACGGATCGTGTTCGAGGGTACGCCGGCCGACCTCGTCGCCGCCCGGTCCACGCTCACCGGCGAGCACTTGGTGGCGCTTGTGGGCGGGTGATCGAGGCCGTGGTACTGCTTCGGCGCGGGGACCTAGGATGCGAGCGGACGGCGGCGCGACAGCACTGGAGACGCGGTTGGAGCGGTTGACGCGGGGAGAGCGAGGGGCTTAGACTGCCGGGCTCCGGAGGGGGCGATTGAACTTCCTACCCCCCATCCCGCCACGCGCTGCGCGCCGATCGCGGTCACCAACTGCACTGCGCCGACCATGATGCCGATGAACGCGCAATGATCCCACCGCCAGGAGGGCGCTCGATACGCATGGCAACGTTCACCACCCGTCGGCGCCCGCTGGCGCTCGCGGCCAAGCTCGCACTCGTCGTGGCGCTCGTGATGGTGGTCTTTTGGATGGCCACGCTTCGCTGTTGGGGCGCCCGCTGCACGTGCACGCCGCAGCTCGTCGATACGTACATCCATCCGTACAGCCGGAGCGGCGTGTTGGCCGTCAACTCGACCACGGGCCTGCTCTACTCCTCGGCCGACGACGCGATGGCCATCGCCGTGTTCGACGTCGCGGATGTCATGAGCGGCCCGCTGTTCAGCGTGCCGACGGAGGGGTATCTCACCGACATTGCGCTCGACGAAACCACGAACACGCTCTACTTCGCCCAGGGCTTCTCCAAGAGCGTGCGCGTCATCGACGGGGCCACGCACGACCACCACGACATCGTGGTGCCCGATGTGACGAACGCGCTCGGCTCGGTCGTCGTCGATCCGGTGCGGCAACGGCTGTACGTCGTTCGGAGCGACGACTTCGATGTCGCCATGTTCGATACGGCGTCCGAGCGGTTTATCGGGGCGGTCGGCAGTGGCTGCTGCACGTCGTCCGACATTCGGCTAGCGCTCGATGGTACGACCGGGTCTCTGGTCGTGCTCGAACCAGGCAAGGGACGCCTCACCGTGTTCAACCCCGAGAACGGCACGGAGCGCGCGCTGGCGGACATCGATCTCGGCGGACCGACGCTCGGGATGGCGGTCGATGGGCCACGGCGGCGGGCCTACATAGCGCATGACGAGCCGCAGCAGCTGGTGGTGGTCGACATCGAACCGTCGAGCCCGAACGCGTTTACGGTCATCGCCCACATCCCGCTGCGCGACCGGCCGACCGCCATGGCGCTCGACCCGGCAGCGCACGTCGGCTACGTGACGAACTACGGCACGAACACCTTGTCCCTCATCGACCTTGCTGCCAACCGCAGGATCATGGACGTGACGGTCGGCTACCAACCGGGCCCCATCGCGGTCGAGCGGGTGACGGCGCGCGTGTTCACGGCGCTCGGCAATCAGGGGCTGGCGATCGTCCAGGGCTGCCCGGCGCCGCGCCGCGGGCTGGCGGGCTTCCTCGATCCGTCGAGCCGGCCATCGCCCCCGCGGGAGCCGCGGGTGGTGGCCACGCCGGCCGACCGCAGCAATCCGACCGAGGCGGCCGAGCGGCGAGC
>Ga0326597_10002165_pt1 | contig 29751 bp, 17 predicted proteins | sample RVTome_12_FD_203789 | JGI IMG/M metagenome (GOLD analysis project Ga0326597, IMG submission 203789) | Soil microbial communities from uranium-contaminated site in the Upper Colorado River Basin, Wyoming, United States - RVT100D185 | ecosystem: Environmental > Terrestrial > Soil > Contaminated >... | reverse complement strand
GAGCGACGACAGCGTCGAAAACGCGATGCTCCGGCTGACGTGGCAAGCGAGCCCGCGCAACAAGATCGCCGGCTGGTACATGCAGGACTGGAAGGAGCGGGGCCACACCTTGAGCGCCTTCGTCGATCCGGAGGAGGCGTCGAGCCACTACCGGACGTTGAACATGTTCAACAGCCAGATCAAGTGGACGTCGACCGTCACCAACCGGCTCCTGGTCGAGGCGGGCTTCTCCGTCTCGCCGACCGCCTGGGCCGGGTTCAACCAGGACGCCGTGATGGCGCCGGATCCTGGGGGGGTGCGGACGTGCCTGGCGACGCCGTGCTACTGGGAGCCCGGATACGACCAGACGTCGCGCTTCTATCGCCAGGCGCCGAAGCGGGACCTGGACACCCTGGAGCGGTGGAACGCCAGCAACTCGGGCGAGTCGCGCAACTACACGACGCGGAATGTCCTCAATGGCGTCGTCTCCTACGTGACCGGCTCGCATGCGTTCAAGGTCGGTGCCGAGATGGAGTACGGCCAGTCCTACACGTTCATCGACCACAACAATGCCGCGCTGGAGCAGCAGTACCGCACGGGGGTCCCCACTTCGGTGTCGGTCCGGAACTCGCCGACCTGGGGCACCGGGCCCTACCTGGACGGCGACACCGGGATCTTCGCGCAGGATACGTGGACAATCCGTCGTCTGACGGCGACGCTGGGCGTCCGAGCCGAGATCTTCCGATCGTCCTTGCGGGCGCAGGCGGCCCCTCCGGGTCGGTTTGCGGCGGCGCGCGACTTCCCGGCGGTGCCCGATCTCCCGAGCTGGTTCGCGGTCGTCCCGCGTCTGGGGGCGTCGTACGATGTGTTCGGGACCGGCAAGACCGCGCTGAAATTCACCTTCGGCCAGTTCATGGACTCCCAGTCGATTGGCATCGCCTCCCGCTACAGCTCGATGGTGAACGCGACCGACACCCGCACGTGGCGCGACGTCGACCTGCAGGGGCGGGCGCTGCCGACCAACGGCGACGACATCGCCCAGGACAACGAGATCGGCCCGAGCCAGAACAACCGATTCGGGATTCGCTCATCGCGCAATCCCGATCCGGACCTCCAGCGGGGGTACAACCTGTCGTACTCCGCCGGGGTCGAGCACGAGATCCTGCCGCGGGTTTCGCTGGCGGCCACGTATTACCGGCGCAATTTCTACCGGCAGGAGATCCAGGACAACATCCTGCGGGAGCTCAGCGACTGGACGCCGGTGACCATCTTCGATCCGATCACCGGCGCGCCCATCACCGCGTACAACTTGGCCCGGGCCAAGCGGGGGTTCGTCGACATCGTCGACACCAACACGCCCAACTCCGATGTGCGGGGCCGGTACTACAACGGATTCGAGCTGGCCGGCAACGCCCGCTTGCCGAAAGGCGGGACGCTCTTCGGCGGGTGGTCGATCGAGCGGATCATCAATGTGACCTGCGACGGGAGCACGCCGCTGCCACCGAATACGGCGGCGCAGCCTGACGATCCGAACACCTTGCGCTTCTGCAACCAGGCGGGGTTCGACAAGGAGAGCGGCGTCGACATCAACATCCCGTGGCTGAGCGAGTTCAAGCTCGGGTTCAACCATCCGCTGCCCTGGGGGATGGAGGGGAGCGCGGCATACGTCAGCTTCCCCGCGCGGGAGACGCGAATCGACTGGCGCATCACGCCGTCGACGCGATATGCGGCCAATTGTCCCGGGTCGTGCACGCCCGGGGCGCTGGTGATTCCGGGCATGACGGAATCGGCGCTGGTGGTGCGCCTGACGCCGCCCGGGTCGCGCTACCTCGATCGCTGGAACCAGCTCGATCTGGGCGTCCGGCGGAACTTCGACGTGGGTGGCGGGCGACGGCTCTCGCTGGGTCTCACGATTTACAACGCCTTGAACAACGCCGCGCTGTTCGATCAGAACGTCAATTTCGGGTCGAGCTTGGGCACCCCGACCGATGTGATGGTGCCTCGGCTGATCCGCGTGGAGACGCACATCAACTTCTAGCTGCGAGTAGCCTTCCATTCGGCGGGCAGAATAAAGGGGACGGCAGTTCGACTGCCGCCCCCTTGTTCGTGAGGCGGGACCGGAGGCGTCCGGTCTGGTGCTAGCGCTTCTGCACCGCGAAGCCCTCGACGTGCACATCCAGCTGATGATTCACGCGAATGCCGACGATGCCGTCGGCCTTAGCGGTCGGGCCGGCCTTCGGCGCGGTGTGCACGACGGTGCCGTTGACCACGTAGGAGATGGTGTTTCCCGACACCCGAACCTCCAGCGTGTTCGTCGATCGCCCATCGGCTGCGGGCCGCTTGACGGCGTCGTGCGCGGTCCTCGCCTGCACATCCTGCACATCGTCGCCCACCCGGCGTCGAATGATGAACGTGCCGTTCTGGGCCACGAGGAAGTACACGTAGCTCTGGCCGGCGCCGTCGAGATCGCCGCCGCCAAAGATGAGTCCGTAGTAGTTGACGTGCCCGCTCGGCTTCAGCAGGTTGAACGTGGCGGTGGCCGTGTAGTCTCCAGCCGCCGTGTTGACGGGATTCCAGAACGTTCCCGCCGGCCCTCCCGTGACGTGAAAGCCCTTGCTCATCGCGGCGAATCGCAGGTCGGGCGTGTCGTCGGGGTCTTGGGCGCTCTGGCTGCGGTCGACCCGCACGCGCCACCCCTCCGGGGCCTGGGCGGCGAGCGGATGGGCCGTGACGAGCGCCAAAGTAACGGTGAACAGGACGGGACGGAGCATTGGGGGCGCCTCCTCGAGTGTGTTCCGGCCGATTGTGGAGCCGGCGATCGGACTTGAACCGATGACCTGCTGATTACGAATCAGCTGCTCTACCAACTGAGCTACGCCGGCCGGCGGTTGAGAGTCGGCCGCGTGGAGCGGCCGGAAACCCGATTCTAGCACGCCATCCGAAGGCCAGCCGGCGGGGCCTTGTCGGCGCCGCGGGGAAGCTGACTGGCGCTTGCCCGTCCTGCCAGAGTCGTGAGCATCCGACGGCAGACCGCGAGCCTTCGACACGGTTGAGTACTGCGAGCATCTGGCACAGCCGGCGTGCGAAGAGCGCACAACGAAAAAACAACGAGGACCAAAGAAACAATAAAGGACGCTCCGCAACCGACTCCAAGTTTACGTTCCAAGATTCAATATTCTGAACCTGCGGAATCTCAACGCTGACTCCCTTCACAAATCTCTGTTTTTCACAATTGAGTCCCGGTGACCGCCACGTTAGTATGCGCGAGCTTAGGAGATTCCTTAGCGGGGATCGTTCCGGTTGCTTATGGGCCGGGGGCTTCCCCCGGGTTCAGAGCGTTGAGACCCGTCAGTGGAGGTGTGGTGATGCATCGATGGCGCTATAGCACAGTCGTGATGTTTGCGTGCCTGTTGGCGATAGGCCTGCCCGGTCTGGCGTCGGCGCAGAGCGGCATCGCCGGCCTCGTGACGGATACGACGGGCGGCGTGCTGCCCGGCGTGACGGTGGAAGCGTCCAGCCCCGCACTGATCGAGGGCACCCGGACGGTGGTCACCGACGGCCAAGGTCGGTACTCCATCGTCGACCTCCGGCCCGGGGTCTACACAGTGGTCTTCACGCTCCCGGGCTTCGGTGTCGTGAGACGCGAAGGCATGGAGCTGCCGGCCTCGTTCACCGCGACGGTCAATGCCCAGTTGAGCATCGGGGCGCTGGGGGAGACGATCAACGTTTCCGGGCAGAGTCCTGTGGTCGACGTGCAGAACACGACCCGCGCACAGGTGATGTCGCGCGAGGTCATCGACGCCGTGCCCACCTCCCGCTCGTGGTCGTCGATCGGGTCGCTGACCCCCGGCATCAAGATGGACAAGCCGAACGTGGGCGGCGCCGAGTTCGCGCAGAACTCGCTGTTGTCGGCGCGCGGCGCCGATCCGAGCCAGACGGCGATCGAGATCGACGGGATGTCGATCAACGTCAACTCGTCGGGCAACAACCTGATGTCCTACCCCGACAACAACCTCATCGCGGAGGTGGTGTACCAAACCAGCGGGATTACCGCCGAGACGTCGCGCGGCGGCGTCCGGGTGAACATGATTCCGCGCGAAGGCGGCAACACCTTCAGGACGCTGGCGTTCGCGGGGCTCACGCCGAGCAGATTCGTCTCGGTCAACCTGCCGCCGGAGCTCCAAAACCGCGGGCTGCGCGGGGGCGAGAGCGTGCAGCACGTGCACGATATCAGCATCTCGCCGGGCGGGCCCATCCTGCGCGACAAGGTGTGGTTCTTCCTGTCGGCTCGAGAACTGCGGACGGACCAGCTCACCGCCAATACGGTGCAGGACAACGGCAAGCAGGGAGTGAGCGACGACGCCGTCCGTAACGTTCTCGGCCGGATCACGTGGCAAGCGAGCCCGCGGAACAAGATCGCGGCGTGGTGGATGCAGGACTGGAAGGAGCGGGGACACACACTGAGCGCCTTCGTCGATCCGGAGGAGGCGTCCAGCCACTACAAGACGTTGAACATGTACAACAGCCAGATCAAATGGACGTCGACCGTCACCAACCGGCTCCTGGTCGAGGCGGGCTTCTCCGTCTCGCCGACCGCCTGGGGAGGCCACAATCAGGACGCCGTCCTGGCGCCGGACCCGGGTGGGGTGCGGACGTGCCTGGCGACGCCCTGTTATTGGGAGTCCGGGTACGACCAGACGTCGCGCTTCTACCGACAGGCGCCGAAGCGGGACCTGGACACGTTGGCGGCGTGGAACGCGAGCAACTCGGGCGAATCGCGCAACTACACGACGCGGAATGTCATCAACGGCGTCGTCTCGTACGTGACCGGCTCCCATGCCTTCAAGTTCGGCGCGGAAATGGAGTACGGCCAGTCCTACACGTTCATCGACTTCAACAATGCCGCGCTGGTGCAGCAGTACCGGACCAGCGTCCCCACCTCGGTGTTGGTCCGCAATTCGCCGACCTGGGGCACGGGGCCGTACCTGGACGGCGACGCCGGCTTCTTTGCGCAGGACACCTGGACGATCCGGCGCCTGTCGACGACGCTGGGCGTGCGGGCCGAGAAGTTCCGGTCGTCCTTGCGGGCGCAGGCGGCCCCTCCGGGCCGGTTTGCGGCGGCGCGCGACTTCCCGGCCGTGCCCGATCTTCCGAACTGGTTCAATATCGTCCCGCGGCTGGGGGCGTCGTACGATGTGTTCGGGACGGGCAAGACCGCGCTGAAATTCACCTTCGGCCAGTTCATGGACTCCCAGTCGGTGGGCATCGCCTCCCGGTACAGCCCGATGATCGACGCGACGGACACCCGCACATGGCGGGACGTTGACCTACAGAGTCGGAGCCTACCGACCAACGGCGACGATATCGCCCAGGACAACGAGATCGGCCCGAGCAACAACAACCGGTTCGGGATCCGGTCGTCGCGCAACCCCGACCCGGACCTCAAGCGCGGGTACAACCTGTCGTACTCGGCCGGGATCGAGCACGAGGTCCTGCCGCGTGTCTCGATCGCGGCCACGTATTACCGGCGCACCTTCTACCGGCAGGAGATCCAGGACAACATCCTGCGATCGCTCAGTGATTGGACGCCGGTCACCGTCTCCGATCCGATCACGGGCGCGCCCATCACCGCCTATAACCTGGCCCTGGCCAAACGCGGGCTCGTGGACATCGTCGATACGAACACGCCCAACTCCGATGTACGGGGCCGGTACTACAGCGGATTCGAGCTGGCCGGCAACGCCCGCTTACCGAAGGGCGGGACGCTGTTCGGCGGGTGGTCGATCGAGCGGATCACCAATGTGACCTGCGACGGGAGCACCCCGCTGCCGCCGAATACGGCGGCTCAGCCTGACGATCCGAACACCCTCCGCTTCTGCAACCAGGCGGGATTCGACAAGGAAAGCGGCGTCGACATCAAGATCCCCTTCTTGAGCGAGTTCAAGCTCGGGTTCAACCATCCGCTGCCTTGGGGCATGGAGGGGAGCGCGGCGTACGTGAGCTTCCCCGCGCGCGAGACGAGAATCGATTGGCGCATCACGCCGTCCACGCGCTATGCAGCCAACTGTCCCGGGCCGTGCACGCCCGGAGCGCTGGTGATTCCGGGCATGACGGAATCGGCGCTGGTCGTGCGGCTGACGCCGCCGGGGTCGCGCTACCTCGATCGCTGGCAGCAGCTCGATCTCGGCGTCCGCCGGAACTTCGATCTGGCGGGCGGGCGGCGGATCTCGCTGGGTGTCACGATCTACAATGCGTTGAACAACGCCGCGCTGTTCGAGGAGAACGTCAACTTCGGCGCGAGCCTGGGCACGCCGACCGACGTGATGGTGCCTCGGCTGATCCGGGTCGAGACGCACATCAACTTCTAGGCGGCGGCCGATCGGTACGAAGAAGGGGACGGCAGTTGCTGCCGTCCCCTTCTTTGTCTGCCACGCGACGCCTCAGCGCCGCCGCTTCGCATTCATTGACGGCGGTCTGCTACCGCCGAGCGGGCTCGCGGCGGCGGTACGATTCGAGGCGGGACCGGAGGCGATCGGCGGTCTCAGGCGTCGCGGTGGAGACGGCCAGCGCGACGGCGGCTGCTTCGGCCTCGACCGCTTCGTCGAACCGCTGCGCCGCGGCATAGGCGGCCGCCAGCGCGTCGAGCGCCTCGATGTCCTGCCGGCGCGTGAGCGCGACCGCCCGCTCGCCGAGTCGGACTGCTTCGTCCGGCTGCGCCAACTGCGGATCGGCGGCGGTCGCGAGGAGCAGCGCGAGACTCGAGAGGGCAGGCGGCCAATCGGGCGACAGGCGCAGCGCGTCGCGGTAGCGCTGGACCGCCTCGCCGAGTTGCCCCAGTCCCGCCAGCGCGCGCGCGAGATTGAAGTGCGCGTCGCCCAAACCGGGGTCGATCCGGATCGCTTCCCGCAGGTGGCCGATTCCCGCCTCGACCTGCCCCCCGAGGACCAGCGCGTGACCCAGATTGCTGCGTCTCGCCGCGTTCTGCGGTTCGAGGCGGAGTGCTTCCGAAAAGTGCCGGACGGCGTCCCCGAACTTCGACTGGGACACGAGCACCGCCGCCAGGTTGTTGTGCGCCGCCGCATCGCTCGAATCGAGTGCGACCGCCCGGCGCAGATGCGCGGCCGCCTCGTCGAGCCGGCCCTTCTGGACGAGCAGCGATGCGAAGTTGTAGCGGGTCTTCGCGTCGTCCGGGTCGAAGCGAACCGCCGCTTCATAGTGGCCAATCGCCCGATCGATCTGTCCGAGATCCCAGTACACGAGCGCCAGGTAGTCGTGGAGCTCCGCGTTCTGCGGATCGGCCAGCAGCATCGTTTCGTAACCGGCGGCGTCCTCGGCGAGCAGCTTGGGGCGGAAGTCTTCGAACAGCCGCGCGCGCTCCTGCCGGGTGCGCGGCAGCACCTGCAGCCACAGGTCGCCCATCTCGTCGGTCGAGTTCTGGCCGTACAGCACGCGCCGCGGCGGCCGATCGGGGTTGCGCGGGTTGCCGGCGGAGTTGTCGTAGGTCCACTCCATCGACACGGCCGTGCCGGCGGGCAGGAAGAGCGGCTCGGCGAAGCGATAGACGTCCTGCCAGTTGAAGTCCCAGTTCGGGATGTGGATCAGCCATCGCGTCGTGCCATCGGGCAGGGTGGCGAATCCCTTCACTTCATTCGCCCGGAAGTGGGCATGGGGCTGCAGGCCGTACACGTGGACGTCCACCGGCAGCGTGTAGCGATCCTGCGTGACGTAGCGCGACTCGCCGGGGGCCATGTCGATCCGCTGCCGGCCCAGGCGCAGCATGATGGGCGTCCGCTCCGGCGGATCGTCCGTGAAGAACAGGCCGACGCTCGCCTGGATCGACTCCGGCCGGCCGGCCGGCTGCATGTGAACCTGGATCACGAAATCGCTGCCGGGCTCCAGGCGCCACGCCATCCCCTTGGCGGCTCGCGGCGTGAGCTGCCCGGGCGTCCAGCCGAGGAAGTGCCCGTCGGGATACTGCGCGCTCGGGCTGATCGGACCTTCATAGCCCGGTTGAGGATCCTGCGCGTCGCGCTCGCGTGACGATCGCGTTTGATCGATCCGCAGATTGGCGTGGTGCGCGACCCGGCTGTTCGGACGGAATTCGATTGCCGCGATGTGCTTCGCCTCGCCAGTCGGAATGGGCAGCACGAAGTTCCGGAACACGTCGGATCCGTCCGCCGGCAGGGTGTACGGCTCGGCCATCGTCACCACCAGGTCGGGCGTCCCGAGACGCCACCCCTCGGGCCATGACGGCATCGCGGGCAGGTCGGCCGGGTCGCCCTCGACGGTGCCCTGATCGACCCAGGAGGCGACTGCGCCGATCTCCTCGTCTGTCAGACCGCGTTCGCCGACAAACGGTCCACCGACGCTGCGCGCCGGCTTCCACGGCGGCATCTGGCGGCTCCGCGTGACTTCAACGATCAGCCGCGCGCGCCGGCGCACGTCGGCATAGGTCAAGAGGCTGAATGGAGCGACTTCTCCGGGACGATGGCAGGACGCGCAGTGCTCGAGGATGATCGGCGCGATGTCCCTGGTGAAGGTGAGCGGCCGCTGCTGGTGGCGACTCGCGCCCGCGGGTGGACTCCACGCGGCCGTCAGAGCCAGCAGGGAAAGGCCGGCGCCCGAGAGACGCCACCATCGCCCCTGGCCCGAGCGAGCCGCGTCGCGATCGAATCTCATCGGCGGCCGTGGCGGGCCGGCTGCGGCTCGTGCGCCGTCCGCCTCGGCGACCAGCGCCGAGGGCTACTCGGGAGCGCCCAGTTTCCGGAGCAGTTCCACCGTGTTCTTGCGGTCCGCATCGGCATTCACGCCGCCCTGCGTGGGGCGGCGGGCGAGCGCCGCTGCCAGCGGCGTCTGTCCGCGCTTGTTCTTCGCGTCCAGCTTGGCGCCCTTGTCCACGAGAAACTGCACGACCGAGGCGAGTCCGGCCGAGGCCGCGCTATGGAGCGGCGTGTCGCCGTTCGCGGTGGCCGTATTGACGTCGCCGCCCAGCTCCACGGCGACCGTCACCGCTTCGAGGACGCCGCGCTCCGCATCGGGGTCGTCGCTCGGCACATTGTTCCCGACGCCGCGCGCCCGGCGGTCGCCGAGCCCGTTGCCGATCGCGGCGATGAGCGGCGTCGTGCCGTCTTCCATTCCCGTCAGCGGGTTGGCGCCGCCGGCCGCGAGGCTCCGCATCAGGTCGGCGTCCGCGAATTTCGCGGCGAGCCAGAACGAGGTGCCGCCGATCCACGTGCTGTTCAGTGCCCAGTCGGTGCTGGCGCGCCGGACGGGCGTGCCCAGCTTCACCTGAAGGTTCGGATCCGCGCCTTTCGCGAGCAGCGCCTTGACCAGAGCCGCGTCGCCTCGCAGGATGGCGGCATGGAGCGCGGTGTAGCCGGCGCCCGCCGCGTTCGGATCGGCGCCCTGTTCCAGCAGGAACGCGGCAAGCGCGCCGTGACCGCTGTGCGCGGCCACCACGAGCGCGCTGGCGCCGTTGGGCGCCGTGTCATTCACATTGGCGCCCGCGCCGAGCAGGACTCCGGCCGCGTCGACGCCGCCCTGCTGCGCCGCGAAAAGCAACGGCGTGTACCCCCCGTGCTCCTCGTCGCGGACACCGGGAGGGTTGAAGCGGTCGTCCACCCCTCCGCCGCCCTGCCCGCCCGTGTTGATCCGGCGGATGCGGGTCTCCGACCGGGCCTGCACGTCCGCGCCGTTCTCGACGAGCGCCCGAATGACCTCGGTGTGCTGCTGCGTCGTGGCCCACATCAGCGCCGTCTGGTTGCGCGATCGCTCCTTGGCGTTCACGTCCGCGCCGCTTGCCAGCAGCTGTTTTACGACCTCGACGTTGCCCGTGCGCGCCGCGGTCATCAGCGGCGTTTCACCCTCGACGAGCGAGACGTTGGGATTCGCGCCCGCCTTGAGCAGGCTGTCGATCATCGCCGCGCTGCCGTTCACGCAAGCCAGCCAGAGGGCGGTGGCGCCGAGGTCGTTCTGCGCGTTGACGCTGGCGCCCGCCCGGAGGAGCAGGTCCGCCGTCTCCTGGTCGTTGCGGTAGGCGGCCCAGTGGAGGGCCGTCGCGCCGTCCGGCTGCGTCGCCTTGACATCGACCTTCTGCTTCAACAGCGCGCGCACGGCTTCCCGGTTCTGGTTCCTGACCGCCTCGATCAGGCGCAGGTCGGCGCCGGCCGCGCCGAGATTGACGGCCGCGAACAGCGTCACAATCGCCCATCGACCAAGGAATTCCGCGCGCATCTTCATCGCCTCCGTTGAGCTTCGCGCGCCGTCCCGGACGCTTGAAACGTCGCCCGAGGACTCGCGTTTTGTGCGGTAGACATCGGTTCGGTGCGGTAGGACAGCGGCTGTTTACCGCCAGAGTACCTTAGGACCAGGGACGGCTCATGCTACCGCAGGAGCGAGTCGTTGACAAGGAATTCAGGCCATGTTAATAGAAATTCGCCATAAGTGTGTGATCCGTGTAAGAATATAGATACCTTTGTAGAGCGGTTTCCCCCAGGTTGCGTCCGAAAACAACAACGGAAGAACGCGGGATTCCTCGATCGATCGAGTGCTGGAGGCTATTGATGAGGCGTGGTCTAGTCGTCCTGATCGCGGGCTGGTTGGCGGTCGTGTCCGTGCCCGCCGGCCGGTTGAGCGCGGCCCCAGGGCAGCAGCCCGCCGATCCACCGCCTTCTCCCGCGGTGGCCCACCGCGCCGTCCTCGACCGGTACTGCGTCACATGTCATAACGAGAGGCTCAAGACCGCGGGCCTCACGCTCGACTCGCTCGATGTGACGAAGGTGCCCGAAGGAGCGGAGACTTGGGAAAAAGTCATCCGCAAGCTGCGCGCGGGGGCCATGCCGCCGCCCGGCCGTCCCCGGCCCGAGCCGGCCTTCTACGACACGTTCGCGTCCTACCTGGAGACCTCGCTCGATCGTGCCGCCGCGGGCCGCCCGAATCCGGGCCGGACCGAAACCTTCCATCGGCTCAATCGCACCGAGGCCAAGAACGCCATCCGCGACCTGTTCGCGCTCGATGTCGACGTGGCCGCGCTGTTGCCGGCGGATGCGGCCGACCAGCATGGCTTCGACAACATGGCGGGCGTCCTCTCGGTGTCGCCGGCGCTGCTCGAGCGCTACATCACGGTCGCCCGGCGGGTCAGTCGCCTCGCGATTGGGCTGCCTCCCATTCCGACCATCGACACCTACAACGTGCCGCTCAACCTGCTGCAGGACGACCGTCTGAGCGAAGACTTGCCCTTCGGCTCGCGCGGGGGGATGGCGTTTCGCCACACCTTTCCGGTCGACGGCGAATACCTGATCAAGATCCGCCTGCAGACGAATTATGTCGGGTACGCCCGCGGTCTCGACGAAGCCCACCGGCTCGAGCTGCGCCTGGACGGCGTGCGCATCAAGGAGTTCACGGTCGGCGGCGAAGCGCCCGGACGGCCGGCGCCGGCGAGCTACGAAGGCAACATCTTCGGCGACCCCGAGTGGGAAAACTACATGCAGCACGCGGACGAGGGCCTGGAGGTCCGCATCCCCGTGCGCGCGGGGCCGCGCGTGGTGGCCGTCTCGTTCCCCCGGGAGCTGTGGGAGTGGGAAGGGGTCCAGCAGCCGCGTGAGTTCGGCTTCGCCCTCGCGATCAATTCGGTGCCCGACGGGAACCCCGCATTGGGCGGCATTGACATCGCCGGTCCGTACAGCGTGAACAGTCCCGGCGATACGCCCAGCCGCCGCAAGGTGTTCGCGTGCCGGCCCTCCCGTCCCGCCGACGAGGAAGCCTGCGCGACGCAAATTCTCTCGACCCTCGCCCGGCGCGCGTACCGGCGGCCGGTCACCGACGAGGACGTCGAGACGCTGCTGAGCTTTTATCAAGAGGGTCGACGCGAAGGGAGCTTCGACGTCGGCATCCAGGCCGGCATCGAACGGGTGCTCGCCGCTCCCGACTTCATCTTCCGCATCGAGCGCGACCCGGCCGGCGTCGCCCCGGGTACCCCTTATCGCCTCACCGATCTCGAGCTCGCCTCGCGTCTCTCGTTCTTCCTCTGGAGCAGCATTCCAGACGATGAGCTGCTCGACGCGGCCGTGCGTGGGAAGCTCAAGGATCCGAAGGTGCTCGGACAGCAGGTGCGGCGCATGCTGGTCGACTCCCGGTCCAAGGCGCTGATCGACAACTTCGTGGGTCAGTGGCTCTATCTGCGCAACATCGGCACCGTGTATCCCGATCCCTACGAGTATCCCGAGTTCGACGACAGTCTTCGTGAGGCCTTCCAGCGCGAAACGGAGCTGTTCGTCGAGAGTCAGATCCGCGAAGACCGAAGCGTGGTGGACCTGCTGAGCGCCAACTACACGTTCGTCAACGAGCGGCTCGCGCGTCACTACGGGATTCCGAACATCTATGGCAGCCGGTTCCGGCGTGTGACCCTTCAGCAGCCGGAGCAGCGCGGCGGTCTGCTCGGACAGGGGAGTCTTCTGACGGTCACGTCGTATCCCAACCGGACGTCGCCGGTGTTGCGGGGCAAGTGGCTGCTGGAGAACATCCTCGGCGCCCCGACGCCCCCGCCGCCCCCCGATGTGCCGTCGCTGCCGGAGCGCGGCGAGGGCAACAAGCCCGCGTCGGTGCGCGAACGGCTGGAGCTGCACCGGAGAAACCCGACGTGCGCCGTCTGCCACTCGCAGATGGATCCGCTGGGCTTCGCGCTCGAGAATTTCGATGCCATTGGCGGATGGCGCACCATCGGCGAGGGACGCCGGCCGATCGATGCCTCGGGCGCACTGCCGAGCGGCACCAAGTTCGCCGGCCTGTCGGGTCTGCGGAGCGTGCTCCTCGACCGCCGCGAACAATTTGTCAAGACCGTCAGCGAAAAGCTGCTAATGTACGCCCTCGGCCGAGGCGTCGAGTACTATGATCTGCCTGCGGCGCGCAAGATCGTCCGGGATGCCGCGTCGACCGACTACCGGTGGTCGTCCGTCATCGTCGGGATCGTGAGCAGCGCGCCGTTTCAGATGCGGAGATCGCTCTCGGGGGATTCGGTTCCGGGTTCAACGGCCGTCGCGTCGAGCCGTTGATGTCGATGTTGATAGTGAGGGATTCGTCAACCACTGCTTCATGTTGAACGGGAGATCACGGACATGATCATCACCAAGATGGCGCTACCCCGGCGGACCTTCCTTCGCGGCGTGGGAGCGACGTTGGCGCTGCCACTGCTCGACGCGATGGTTCCCGCCTTCTCGGCCGTCGCCAGGACCGCCGGGAACCCCGTCAAGCGGCTGGGCGTCGTCTACGTGCCCAACGGGATCGTGATGGACAGCTGGACGCCCGCGGCGGAAGGCACGGCGTTCGAGTACACGCCGATCCTCAAGCCGCTCGAGCCATTCCGTGATCAGATCAACGTCCTCACCGGCCTGGATGGCGTGCCCGGCGGCGGCGTCCATGCGGGCCGCTCGACCGCGTTCCTGACGGGCGTGACCAGCGGCGACGGTCGCGGTTCGTCGAAGACGGCCGAGTACGACCTGCAGGCCGACGTGTCCATCGATCAGCTGGTCGCGCGCGAGCTCGGCAAGCACACGCAGCTCGGGTCGCTCGAGCTCGCCCTGGAGAGCCGCGACGTCTCCGGCTCCTGCGACGTCGGTTATGCCTGCGCCTACACGAACACCATCTCGTGGCGCAGCGAGAACACGCCGCTGCCGATGGAGTACAACCCGCGCGTGGTCTTCGAGCGCCTCTTCGGCGACAGCGGGAGCACCGACCAGCGGGTGCGCCTCGCCCGCATGGAGAGACAGCGCAGCATTCTCGACTCGGTGACCGAGAGGGTCGGCGCCCTGCAGCGCGGCCTCGGCGAGCGCGATCAGACCAGGCTCGACGAGTATCTCGAGGCCGTTCGGGACGTCGAGCGGCGCATCCAGAAGGCCGAGGAGCAGAGCAACCAGGAGCTGCCGGTCGTCGACCAGCCCGCCGGCATCCCGGCCACCTACGCCGAGCACGCGAAGCTGATGTTCGATCTGCAGGTGCTCGCGTACCAGACGGACCTGACGCGCGTGATGACCTTCATGATGGCCCGCGAGATCAGCGGCCGCACGTATCCCGAGATTGGCGTGCCGGATTCGCACCACCCGACGTCGCACCACCGCGACGATCCGGAGATGCTCGCGAAGCTCGCCAAGATCAACCACTTCCACGTCTCGCTCTTCTCGCACTACGTCGAGAAGCTGCGCTCGACGCCCGACGGCGACGGCTCCTTGCTGGATCACATGATCCTGATCTTCGGCGCCGGCATGTCCAACAGCAACAGGCACGATCCGTCCAACCTGCCGATCCTGCTGATGGGCGGAGGCTCGGGTCAGCTGAAGGGCGGACGTCACATCAGGTACGCCAACAAGCCTCCGATGGCGAACCTGCTGCTGACCCTGATGGACAAGCTGGACTACCCCTTGGAGAAGAAGGGCAACAGCACAGGAAAGATCCACCTCGATTCGCTCTCGCTATAGGGGCGCTCGGCTCGCGACCGGGCGAGACTCAACGTCTCGCCCGGCGGACGACGTTCCGCAGGAAGGCCCGGCTCGCCGGGCCTTTTTGCTGTGTGCCGCAGCCGACCATCACCCCAAAGAGATCACGCCAACATGACGTGCGGGGGCGAACTTGATTGAGCCGTCCCGGATCCGTCCGGGGCGCCCGTCGCTCGCCTCCGGATGGACGCGGCTCGCCGGCTCGTTCGTCCTGTTCATCTTCATCCATGGGGCCCCCGTCTAACACCGACGCCAAGACGGTGTCGTCCAACATCCGCTTCCGCTTCATCCACCGCTCGCTCAGCGACCTGTTCGTCGTCTACAACGAGACGCGCGGGATTCGGGGCAATTCCGAGCTGAACCGGGCCGTCAGCGTGAAGTTCACCAATCTGGTCAGCTTCTAGGTCGGACCCTCTGCCGGGCGCGAAGGGGGCATCTGGAACGCCGCGACCGCCGCAGCAGGAAGGCGTTGCAGAACCGTAAGGGCCTGACGCTTGGAACGGGCTCGAAGTCACCAGCCGAATTGGATATGATCCTGGAGATCTCCATGCTCCGCATCGGTTCCGGGCGGGCTCGACAGCGTCGGCCCGACGGTGGACGGCGGGGGCGTGGTGGGTGAGCACTTCGGGCTGCAGCCTCGGTCGGACAGCGTACGGCATTCATTTCATCCAGGTGCTTCAGGAGGCTATTCCGTATGCGAATGAGAAGGACTCTAGGGCTTCTCGCGGTCGGCACGCTGGCGGCTGTCGCCGCCGCGGGGTTCGCCCTGCTGAACCAGGCGAGTCTCAGCGCGGCCGACAACACCGGCGTCATCACGGGGGTGGTCAGGAGCTCGGCCGGCCCGGAAGCCGGCGTGTGGGTCATCGCCGAGACCGACGATCTCCAGACCAAGTTCCGCAAGATCGTGGTCACCAACGATCAGGGGCAGTATCTGCTGCCGGAGCTGCCGAAGGCGAACTACAAGGTCTGGGTGCGCGGCTACGGGCTGGTCGATTCCAAGCCGGTGATGGCGATGCGGGACCAGACGCTGAACCTGACGGCCGTTCTGGCCAAGACGCCGCAGGAGGCCGCGAAGATATATCCGGCCAACTACTGGGCGTCGCTGATCGAAGTGCCGCCGGCCAGCGAGTTCCCGGGAACGGGGCCGAAGGGCAACGGCATCAATCCCGCGCTCAAGACGCAGGACGAGTACATCAGCGTCATCAAGTCGTGCGAGCGCTGTCATCAGCTGGGAAGCATGGCGACCCGTACGGTTCCCGATCTGGACAAGTTCGATTCGTCGATTGCCGCCTGGGAGCACCGCGTGACGCGCGGGCAGCGTGGCGCCGAGATGGCGTCGTTCATCACGCGGTTCGGCCGCGAGCGGTCGCTGAAGATGTTCTCGGACTGGACCAATCGCATCGCGGCGGGCGAAGTGCCGCCGGCGCCGCCGCGGCCGCAGGGTGTCGAGCGCAACGTGGTGCTCACCCTGTGGAGCTGGGGCGACGAGTACAACATGATCCACGATGAGATCTCGACCGACCGGCGGAATCCGCGCCTCAACGCCAACGGTCCCATCTATGCCGTCGATTGGACCAACGACTGGCTGCTGTGGGTGGACCCGGTCAACAACACCGCCGATCGCGTGAAGGTCCCTCTTCGCGCGGAGCGGTCGACGATGGGCGGCCTGCGACAGACGGGCTTTACGGAGTTCCGCTTCTTCGGCAGCAAGCCGGTATGGGACAACCCCGCCGGTCCGCACAACCCGATGATGGACGCCCAGGGCCGCGTGTGGATCACGACGTCGATCCGCTCGGGCGCGAACCCGTCGTACTGCAAAGAGGGGGACAACAAGTACGCGCAGTACTTCCCGCTCGAGCGTTCCGGCAAGCAGGCCGGATACTACGACGCGAAGACGAAGAAGTTCACGCTGATCGACACCTGCTTCGGGACGCACCACCTGCAGTTCGGCGAGGATGCCGACGACTCGCTGGTCTTCAGCAGCCCGGGCGGCGACAACGTGGGCTGGATCAACACGAAGATGTACGACCGGACGGGCGACGAGAAGGCCTCGCAGGGCTGGTGCCCGACCGTGCTCGACACCAACGGCGACGGCCGGATCACCAAGCCGTGGAACGAGCCGGCGAGGCCGGCGCGCGGCGAGGAGGCCGCCAAGCCCGCCGCGATCGACCCGAAGCTCGACACGCGCATCGAGGTCGGTGCGTACGGCATCATCGTGAATCCGGTCGACGGGTCGATCTGGGGCTCGACGGACGAAGTCGAAGTGCCGGGACAGATCTTCCGCCTCGACCGGGGCAGCAACCCGCCGGAGACTTGCAAGGCGGAGCGTTACTACCTGCCCAAGGAGATGGGCTACCGGCCGCGCGGCATCGACGTGGATCGCAACGGCGTCCTGTGGACGGCGTTGGCGGGCAGCGCCCACATGGCCAGCTTCGATCGCCGCAAGTGCAAGGTCCTCAACGGTCCGACGACGGCCGACGGCCTCCACTGCAAGGAAGGGTGGACGTTCTACAAGCAGCCGGGTCCGTCCTTCAAGAACACGAACGTCGGCGCCGACTTCAACTACTACAACTGGGTCGATCAGTTCAATACGTTGGGCCTCGGCGACAACATCCCGATCGCGAACGGATCGGGCTCCGACTCGCTCCTGGCGCTCAAGCCCGGCACCAAGGAGTGGCTGGTGCTGCGCATGCCGTATCCGATGGGTCTTCACAGCCGCGGCCTCGACGGTCGCATTGACGATCCGAACGCGGGATGGAAGGGGCGGGGCGTGTACACGACCTTCGGCGCCGACGCGCACTGGCACATCGAGGGGGGCCCCAACGAGAAGGGCAACCTCGTGAGGTTCCAGATTCGTCCGGATCCGCTGGCGCGGTAAGGTCTTCGCGTCGGCCGTCTCAGAGCCCGTCACGTAGCCTGAAGCCGCGTGACGGGCTTTTTTCGCTATTCACGCGCATGGCGGGGGGCACGGGCGAAGCCGGGCTCCACTCGAGGCCTTCCTGTCCGTCCCCTTGCCCGTCGCGTCCGCGCAACGACGCGCCGATCCGCTGGAGCTATTCGATGAGCGTGCAGACGACCGGCCACATTGACCTCGACCGCGCCTCGGAGGTCGTGCAGCGCTTTCAGCGCGAAACGACCAAGTGGCTCTACGGCCTGGACGAAGCCGCGCGGATCCTGTCGTGGGCCTTCTTCACGCTCATCCCCTACACCGACAAGCTGCGGCAGACCAAGGCGCTGCGCCAGCCGCACGTCCTGCTCAAGGGGCCAACGGGCACCGGGAAGACCGACCTGGTGAGCGCCTGCGCGATGGCGGTCGATGCGAAGTTCGAGCGCATCCAGGGGCTGCCGACCTACATGCCGGAGGACATCCTCGGCTACGAGACGATCGTCGAGGAGCTGGACGGGTCGCGGAAGATCCACTTCAAGCCCGGCAAGCTCATGGCGCACATCGTGCTGATCGACGAGGACAACCGGCTGACCGCCAAGACGAAGGCGGCGGTGCTCGAAGGCATGGAGGAGAGCTCGGCGACGCTGAGCTCCGACTACAGCAATATCGGCGCGACCAAGATGATCCCACTCTACCCGCTGTCGTGCGACCTCAGCGACATCACGGGCCCCCGCTTCTTCATGGTCGTCTGCACGGAGAACATCTTCGGCGACGAGGAAGGCACCTTCCCCAACCCCGTCGCGCAGCTGGACCGGACCACGATCGCGATCAACATGAACGATCCGGAGGACGAAGCGGACGAGCTGAAGATCGTCGCCCGGAACGTGGTCGGGAAGAAGGTCGAGAAGCTGACGAACCTGTACGAGGTGCTCGACATCGCGAACTTCATCTACGAGCACGTGCGGATGTCCGACTACGCCCAGCAGTACAAGGTCCGGTTGATCCGCAACACCCGGCCGCATCGCGTGCAGGGACGGGCGGCGCGGACCGTCAAGGAGTACATCAAGGTCGGCATCTCGCCCCGCGTGCATTTCCATCTCGAGGCGGTCGCGCGCACGTTCGCGTTCTTCAACGGCGAGGTGATGATCACGCCGGACCACATCAAGGAGGTCGCGCCGCATGTGTTGGCGCACCGGCTCGTCCTGAAGGAGGGGATGGAGTTCTCGGTGAGCAAGGACGAGGTGCTGGACCAGGTGATTCGCCAGATGGAGGTCCCTCCGTGGAGGTAGAGGAGGTCTTCGCGCGGTTCCGCGAGATCAAGCACGGGATCAGATCGCCCAAGAAGTCGGGCAGCCTCTGGTTCGGCGAGCACAAGAGCCCCTTTCAGGGCTCCGGCTTCGACATCGTCGGCGTCGACCAGTGGCGGCCTGGACAGCCGTTGAAGGACGTCGCCTGGGGCCTGAGCCTCCGGACGTATCCGGAGAAGTTGTTCAGGATCGAGCGCATGGAACTGAAGCAGGTTCCGACGATCCTGGCGGTGGATCTCTCGTACTCGACGCTGTTTCAGATCTCGCACGAGTCCAACAAGGCGCTGCTGCTGCTCGACATCATCGGCGGCATCGGCCTGACCCGCGCCAAGATGCACGATCCGGTCGGGCTGCTGATGTTCTCCGATCAGATCGAGCTGTTCCTGAAGCCGAAGCTCGGGAGCGCGCAGGTCTTCCACATGGCGCACCAGATCTTCGAGAAGCTCGAGCTGGCCCGCCAGTTTCCGTCGAAGCGGACCGCCGATTTCTCGCTGGCCCTGCGCTTCCTGACGACGCGCCTCAAGACGAGGACCTCGATCGTGCTCGTGTCCGACCTGGTCGACATCATCAGCGATCCCGAGTCGATCGACTTCAAGCTCATGAGCCGGCTCGCGTGGAAGCACGACGTGGTCGTGCTCATTCTCGACGACCCGGACGAGTTCGAGCTGCCGGGCCGCCTCGGATTCGTGCGGATCTCGAACATGGAGACGGGCGAGCAGACCGTGATTGCAGCCCGCAAGACGCCGGCGATCCGCCGCAGCATCGAAGAAGCGCGCCGGGCGCTCCAGACCCGGTTGAAGCGGGAATGCGGCGTCGATTCGGAGGTTCTAGAGCCGAGGGGCCACTTTGAGAAGCTGTCCCGGTTCATGATGTCGCGCGGCTCACGGTGAACGCCGATGCCAGGGAGAATCGTTCTGACGACTGAAACGACGCGCGCGATGCTGGTGGCGGCCCTCGTGTGGCTCGCCGCGAGCCCAGGTCTCGCGCAGGAAGCCGCCGGCTCGCATGCCGAGGCGCTGCCGCTCTCGGTCGAGACCGTCGGGTTCGAGCCGACCGTCGCGAAGACGGGCGACGTCGTGACGGCCGCCTACCGCGTCCGATTCAAGGATCTCATCGCCGAAGGCAAAGAGATTCTCGTGCTGGAAGATCGGATGGAGCCGGACAAGCTGCCGCTCGCCCCGTTCGAGGGCGTCGGCCTCGAGGTCCGCAAGCGCCGGGTCGGGGACGAGCACATCTGGGACTTCGTATACCGCCTACGCATCGTCGCTCCGGCGAAGGGGGCGCAGATCCTGCGCAGCGTGACCTTCTACTGGTTGATTCGCGATCTCGGCCAGGCGATCGAGGAGGCGCAGGTCCTCCAAGCCGAGAGCGATCCGCTGCCGTTCCATTACGTCACTACGATTACGGACGAGCCGGTGCTGGATGTACGGGATGGCATCGAGCTCGGGGCGTTCGCCGGCCGAGCCGTCGCGTTCCGAACGGTCGCCTGGGTCGTGGCGCCGCTGCCGCTGGCGCTCTGGGTGCTGGGGCTTGTCGCGGCGCTGCGGCGCCCGACGCCCGCCGCGAGGCCCAGGCCGGCCGAGGAGCGCGACGAGGTGGACGCGGCGCTTCCGATCCCGCCCACGATCCGGCAGGCCCGCCGCACCCTGCGGCGCCAGCTCCGCCAGCGGGGCGACCTGACGCTGTCCGACAACGGCCGGGGCCCGGGCGATCTCGACCGGGAGCTGGTCCTGTCGCTGCGGGACTACCTCATGGCGGAAGTACCCGACCTGAATGCCGGCGACACCGCGCGCGAGATCAAGCGCCATGTCGACGCCAGCCTTCCGGGCAGCCGCCGGGAGACGCTGAGCGCCCTGGCCGCGCATCTGGTGACTTATCAGAATGCCCTCGAGCGGGGCGTGCCCGCGACCGATCCGGCCGCGGATGCCCGCGAGATCGAGGCGCTGCTGCAGCGCCTGGAGTGGCGCGCCCGCCTCGTCGAGCGGCTGAAGAAGCCGCTGGGCGGGGCCTGAGCAGTGGTGCGGGTGAACGCATGTTGATCGGGTGGCCGGAATTCGTCGACCTGCTCGGGCAGGGCCTTCGCGATTTCGCCCGGACCGACCTGGCGCAGGTCCGCTACGGCGATCCGCAGCGAGCGCAGTGGCTGCTGGCGGTCCTGCTCGTGGCCGCGGTCCTGACCCTGGCCCGGCTCGCTCTGCGGCGCCACAGGCACGCCCGCTCCCATTCCGGCTATTTCATCGCCCGGAAGTACCGCAAGCGCATCTGGGTGAGGCTGCTGTACAGCCTGCCGAAGCTGCTGATCGCGGGCGCGCTGGCGCTGCTGCTCGTGGCGGCCGCCGACCCGTTCCTGGCCTCGACCGAGGAGTTTGCCGGGTCGGTGGAATCGCGCGTGCGGGTCGACCTCGTCGATGTCTCCGGATCGATGGGCTGGGAGTTTCCGGGCACGCGCAAGTCCAAGGCGGAAGTGGCCCGCGAGGCGCACCTGAAGTTCCTGGAGATGCGCCGCGGCAAGAACGACCGGGTCTCCTTGTGGCTGTTCTCCAGCTACCCGTACATGGTCGACGACTTCGTGACCGACGACGAGCTGTATTACTTCCAGGCCTGGGACGCGCCCTACATGATGTCGCAGTCGGTCGACAGGGCGATGGTCGTGCCTCGTGACAAGGTCCGCATCATCACCGCCGAAGGCGACAGCAACATCAGGCGGCCGCTGCAGGCCATTCTGAAGCAGCTCGACGCGGACGAGATCAGCTCGGGCCATCAAGGCGGCCGGCATCGGGCGGTGCTCGTCATTTCCGACGCGGCCGTCTCCGAGTTTCCACAGGCCGAGCTGGCGGAGCTGAACAAGCGGAACGTCGTGCCCTACCTGATCTACATCAACGCGAGCGATCCGAAGTTCGCGCCCATCTTCGCGCACGAGGCACCGCCGCTCATCGAGCAGATCCGTTCGTACGGCGGCGACTATTTCGACGTCCGCGACCCGCGGAGTCTGGTGAAGGCGTACGAGGCGATCGATGCGCGCGAAGCGGTGCGCTTCGAGGTCCGGCATCGCGCGCTCAAGGTGCCGATTTACGGGCGCTTTCTCGTGGCCGGCTTGGCGCTGCTGCTCGTCGCGATTCCGCTGGGCCTGGGCGCCGAGCTGTTCTGGGGGACCGATCCGTAAGCGTGCGAGACGGGGCGCCCGCGCGGCGGTTCGCACGACGAGGTGACGGAGGAGGGGTTTGGACATGCGGGGAGTGGACAACGCGGCGAGGCGTCGGCCGGCCCATCTGATCGTGACGCTGCTGCTGGCGCTGGCCTTTCTGGCCGTCGTGGGACTGCCGGCGCGCGCGCTGGCGGAGCTCTATACGCATCTGGATGCGCTCAGCGCGAACGTGCGCAGCGGCGATCTGCGCGCGGCCGGCGACGAGCTGGGGCAGGTCACCCGATTCTACGAAACGAGCCGGGCCTTGGGGCTGCAGTGGCTCGCCGACCCGCTGTTCAGGGACGCGTTCCTCCAGCGTGCGGCGTATGCCTACGTGGCGGAAGATTACGAGGCGGTGGTGACCGATCTCGAGGGCAAAGTGGACGATCCCCTCGCCGCGTACCTGCTCGGCTGCGCGAGGTTCCGGATCGCCCAGCGCCGGTATCGCGAGATCACCGGTCGAGACGCCAAGGCGACCGCGCAGAAGGTCGCGATCATCCAGGAGGTCCTCGAGCTGATCAACCCGGACTTCGAGCGGGCGGTCCGCGCCGACCCGAACGACCGGTTCGCGTACAAGTGGAACTACGATCTCACCAGCGACCCCGAGGCGATCAGGCGGGCGCTGGAAGAGCCTCGGTTCTCTGATCCGTCGGAGCTGGACCAGAAGCGGGGGGCGAGGAGCCCCGTGCGCGGCCGCCGGGGCTAGCAGCCCGTGGCGCAACTCCATCTGCATTCGAGCGGCGCTGCATCCCGCCCGGCGGCGTTGCTCCTCGCTCGAATAGTCCCGCTAGTCTCGGTCGTCGCGCCTTGCCGGCCGGGCGCATCGTCGCTCTCGGTGCGACGATGGACTTGCACCACGGGCGGCTCATCACGAAGGTCGAAGGCACGTGTCCATATCTAGTCTGCTGGCCGCCGTTCGAGAGAGCCTCGAGTTCGGCGCGCCTCAATATCTGACGTTCGTGCCGCTGGCGGCAGCGTGCCTCCTCCTGGCCGCGATCGTCCAGTTCCTCAAGGTTCGCGGCCGGCCGCCTCGAACGCACGGCTCCACCTATCCGCTCGTCGGACGGACCAAGCTGTGGTTCGCCGCCACGATGGTCCTGGCGCTCGCGGCGCTGGCCGCGGCCCAGCCGCTCTTCGTGTACGGCGGATCGAGCTTCAAGCGCGGCAGCGTCGATGTGCCGATCGCCCTGGACGTGTCGGCATCGATGTGGGTCAAGGACCTGGGCCCGTCGCGTCTGCAGGTCGCGATCCGCGAGATCCTGACGCTTCAGTCCGAGGGGATCCTGCAGACGGGGGATCGGGCCGGCCTCTTCGTGTTCGGCGGCACGACGATTCGCAAGGTGCACCTGTCCACGAACATCGAGCGGCTGGTGGAGGTCGTCGGCAAGCTGACGCCGCCGGACACGCTCACCGGCGATGCGTTTCCGTGGGATTCCGATGTGGCGAGCGCGTTCGAGCACATCTATCAGTCCGTCGACAGCCAGGATCGGTTCGAGGCGGGCATGGACGAGAGCGACTGGACGCCCGCACGGCGATCCGACCGCGCCGTCATTCTCGTGACCGACGGCGACTTCGCGGCGGACCAGGCGCAGATGCAGCGCCTCGACGCGGCGCTCGCGGAGTTCCGGCGGCGGGGCCTTGCGGTCTATCCCGTGGGCATCGGGACGAGAACCGGCCACGACCTGACGACGATTCTGCAGGACTACGAGCCGGGCCGCGACTACGACGAAACGCTCCCCGCGGAGCTCGAGGGGCAGCGCACGCGCCTCAACATGACCACCCTGTCGTTGCTCGCCCAGCGGAGCGGGGGACGGACCTTCATGATCGACAGCCTGGGCAGCAGCGCCGCCGGCTTCCTGCGCGACGTCGTCGAGTCCCATCGGGCCGTGTCCTTCCAGTTGATCCCGAACCGGCAGAAGCAGGAGGTCTGGCAGTACCTCGTCGTGGCCGGGATACTCGTCCTCGCGCTCGCCGTCCTGTTCTACTAGCCGGTGCGCCACTTCCCGACCGCGTCGAAATTCTCCAACGCGAAGCCCAGCGGATCCATTGCGAGTGGCACCCCGCGCACACGGGGTTCCTGCGATGCTGCTCGAGACGCTCGCGCACGGACGCGGGAACCACCGTGCGTGGCGATTCGGGCGATCGAAGTATGGATTGTCGCGGACGTTTCGGGTGCTGGCGGACCTGGTGCAACTGCGGGCGGCGTGGATCCGGACGCCCGGCGGCGGCGCATCTACGAGGTCGATCAGATCCTCGAGACGGCTGAGCCGGGCGTCCGGTGCGAGTCGCCTAGACCTCGGAGAGCGACGAGATCTCGAGCTCTCCGTCGCTGTTGCCGATCTTCTCCTGCGGCACGCCCATTTTCTCGACGATCGTGCGCAGCAGGTTGCCCGACGGCTTGCCGGGATATGAGAGATGCTGTCCGCCCTTGACCATGTGCTTACCGCCGACGAGGCAGAGCGGCAGGTTGGTCTGGTCGTGGCTGTTGCCGTCGCTCATGCCCGCGCCGTAGAACATCAGCGTGTTGTCGAGGAGCGTGCCGTCGCCGTCCTGCGTCGCCTTCATCTTCTCGAGGAAGTAGGCGAACAGGCTGACGTGATAGGTGTTGACCTTCACGCAATTGGCGATCTTCTCCAGGTTGTTCTGGTGGTGGGAGAGCGGATGGTGCGCCTCGGCCACGCCCAGCTCCGGATAGGCGCGGGCGCTGTACTCGCGGCCGAGCATGAAGGTGACGACGCGGGTCAGGTCGCACTGGTAGGCGAGCAGCTGCAGGTCGAGCATCAGCTTGGCGTGCTCGTCGGTGGTGCGCGGCACGCCCGCGGGCTGCGGGACGATGGGAAGCTCGCGGGTGCTCTGCTCCTCGGCGCGCTGGATCCGCCGCTCGACGTCGCGTACCGATTCGAGATACTCGTCCACCTTGTGGCGGTCGGTGGGGCCGAGTCCCTTCTGCAGGTCGGCCACCGTCGTCACGACCGAGTCGAGAAGGCTGCGGTCGCGGCGCAGCGCGCGGAGGCGCACGGCGGTGTCTGTGGTGCCGCTGTCGCCGAACATCCGCTCGAAGACAAGGCGCGGGTCGTTCTCCATCGGGAGGAGGAGCGTCGGCGTTCGCCAGGCGATCGAGTTGCTGAGCGAGCAGCTCTGGCCGTCGCAGCTACCCGTGCCGTCGCGGTTGTCGAGCGCCAGCTCGAGCGAGGCGAGCTGCGTCTCCTTGCCGTATTCGGCAGCGAGGAGCTGGTCGATGGACGTCCCAGTTCCGCCGGTGTCGGTGCGGCGGACGCCAACGGCGGAGAGGAACTCCGCAGAGGCGCCCGTGTGGGCCGCGCTGCCGACGCTCTTCAGGCCGGAGACGACGACCAGGTTGTCTTTGAACGCGGCCAGCGGCTCGAGAGTCGGCGACAGCTGGAAGTCGAAGCCCGTGGTCTTCGGAATCCACTCCTTAATCTCGATGCCGTTGGGCGCATACAGCGCGCCGAAGCGTTTCGGGCCCTTGGCGGCGGCGTTGGCCGCGACGGACAGGGCCGGGACCATCGCATCCAGCAGCGGCAGCGCCAGCGTGGCGCCGACGCCACGAAGGAACGTCCGGCGGGGCAGCGACATCTTCGTGATGATCATGGCTCTCCTCTCGCAAGTAGCGGCGAAATCGTGATGGTCCCGACTAGTTTCCATTGGCCCGCACCACCGTCGTGGTGGCCGGTCGGGGCATGCTCAACGTCGTGCGCATCTGGAACGGCGCGCTGAGCGCGATGCCCGTCAGCACGGAGGACCAGCGATTTCCGTTGGCGGCGGCGCGCGCCTGCACCTGCCGCACGTAGGGCATGTCCTCTGGCCGCAGTTCGCGGCCGAGGGCGTAGGCGAGCATCTTCTCGATCGTGTGGCGCACGATGATGTCGCGCTTGCTCAACAGGAAGCCGCGCAGCCCCTCGAGCCCCTCGAACTCCGTCCCGTCGACGAAGGTGCCCTTGGCGTCGACGGCACCGCCGCCCTCGGACGTGCTCATATTGTCACGCCACTTGCCGATGCCGTCGAAGTGTTCGAGGGCGAAGCCGAGCGGATCCATCGGCGCGTGGCAGTTCGCGCAGATCGGGTTGGTGCGGTGCTGCTCGAGCCGCTCACGGACCGATGCCGGCTTGTTGTTGGCGCCGCGGTCCGGCAGGCCGGGAATGTTCGGCGGCGGCGGCGGCGGCGGCGTGCCGAGCAGCGTTTCGAGCAGCCATTTCCCGCGCAGCACCGGCGAGGTGCGCGTCGGATAGGACGTGACCGTCAGCAGGCTGCCATGACCGAGCAGGCCACCGCGGATCGCGTCCTTGCCGGTCAGCGTGACGCGCCGGAAGGCCTCGCCCGAGATGTTTGGGATGCCGTAGTGGCGGGCGAGCCGCTCGTTGAGGAACGTGTAGTTGGCGGTAATCAGCTCCGTTACGCTGCGGTCCTCGCGCACCGTGCTCTCGACGAACAGCTCCGTTTCGCGCCGCAACGCCTCGCGCAGGATTTCGTCGAACTCCGGATACTCGCGCTCGTCCGGCTTCGCGCCGTTGAGGTTCCGGAGATGCAGCCACTGGCCGACGAAGTTTTCGACCAGCGCGCTTGAGCGCGGATCGGCCACCATCCGCTTGACCTGCTGCGTCAGCATGGCCGGGTTGCGCAGTTGCCGGCGATTGGCCAGGTCGAGCAGCTCGTCGTCGGGGATGCTGCTCCAGAGGAAGAAGGACAGGCGCGACGCCAGCTCGAGATCGCTCAGGCGATACGGCGTGCCGGGCGCCAGGTTCGCCGGATCGCGCTCGACGCGGAAGATGAAATTCGGATCAGCCAGCACGCGCTGGACGCCGAACTGAATCCCGGCCTCGAACGTCCCCTCGGCGCGCCCCTTCTTGTAGAAGTCGACGAGCGTGTTGACCTCCGCAGCGGTCGGCGTCCGACGGTAGGCGCGCCGCGCGAGCGTCGAGAGGATACGGCGCGCGCAGGGCTCCTCGCCCGCAGCGCCACGCGGCGTGCAGACGAAGAGTCGCTGCCGGCTCGGCGTGTCGGAAACCCCTTTTACCGAAAACGGCCCGCCGATGGTGACGCTATCGATGCCAGGGTTGCCGTACGGGTTGTCGTACTGCAGGGCGTTGGTCGCCGTCGTTTCCGGCCGCTGGCGCACGCCTTCGGTCAGGGTCGGACGCGTCACGAACGACACGCCGACGACGTGCGGGCCGGCCTTGACGTCGAGCGTGATCTGTAGGTTCTTGTCGAGGCCGAGGATGTACTGCTCGTACGACACGTCGCCGGCGACATTGCCCGAGAACCCGTACGGCGGCGGATTGCCCTTGCCCTCGCCGCCGACGGTGAAGCGCTTCGCGAGCGCGCCGTCGAGGCGCACGTCCAGCAGGTGCGACTCGGCCAACCCGATGATGTAGTCGTAACCCGAGCGGCGCAGGCGGACGCTGATCGTGTATTCGCCGTCGACGGGGAAGTTGTGCTCGATTGCCACGCCGCCGCGCGATCCGAAGGGGAGATCCTCGCTCAGGTTGAGCCAGTCGTCCTCGACCTCGAGCACGATGCCGCTATACGTCTCGGTCGTCGCCGCCGCCGGCGCCACGCCTACGGCCAGCCGGCTCAGCTTCTTTCCGGCCGCCATGTAGCGTTCGAGGAGCGCAGGGGACACCGACAGCGTCGCCGCCACGTTGTCGAAGCCGTGCCGGTCGCTGTCGTCGGCGGGGAGGAGCGATGAGACGTCGACGTCGAGCGCCAGCAGATCACGAATGGCGTTCTTGTATTCGGCGCGATTGAGCCGATGGAACGTCTCGACGCGTCCCGGATCGCCCTTCGTGATCGCCGCGCGATCGAGCTCCGTTTCCAGATAGGAGACGAGCGCCTTCGCCGCCGCCGAGTCGGGGCGAGGCATGCCGCGCGGCGGCATGGCGCCGACGCTCACCTTGCGGATCACCTTCTCCCAGATTGCCGGGTTGTCGGATGGATTGGTCAGGTCGACGCCCGTATCGAGCACCAGCCCGGCCGTCTTCAGGCGCGCGTTATGGCAACCGACACAATACTTGCCGACCAGCGCCCGGTGGGAATCCGCCGGCGACGATGCGGACACCGCCGCGGCCGGAGTCGTGCCGGCCTGCGGTCCGGCCGCCTGCGGCGCCGGAAGTTGGGCGACAACGACCCAGGCGGTCGCCAGGATCGTCAAGACACGAACGAACCGCCGCTTCGACAGCATCTTGCCTCTCCCGTATGTGCGCGCGGTCATTCCTGAGCTCCCAGCTGGCGCAGCAGCGCAGCCGTCTTCGGTCCTTCGTCTTCGAGCAGGTAACCCTGCGTGAGCACCGTGGTGCCCGGGGGCGGCGGCGTCGGCGTGAGCGCCAGCACCAGCGCCGTCGCGCCTGCCGCGTCCTTGGCCTCGAGCATGGCACCCTTCTGGACCAGGAACTCGATGACGCTGTTGAAGCGCCTGAGGGCGGCCACATGCATCGCCGTCTGACCGCCGCGACCAGCGGCGTTGACGTCGGCGCCGAGTTCGAGGAGGACCGTGAGCGCGGCGAGCGCGCGCTGCTCCGGCTCGCGATTGATCTTGGTGTCGGCGTTGACCGAGAACGTTCCCCCACGCCGCGCGCGCTGCTCGCCTTCGGCGGCGAGGTGCAGCGCCATCCGGCCGTCGTTGAGCGGCATCGTCATGTCGGCGCCGGCCGCCGCGAGGGCGCGCATCATCTCCGCTTCCCCTTCACGCGCTGAGAGGGCGAACGGCGTCGCCCCGACCGTGAACTTGTCGAACGCGTAGTCGTTGTGGGCGCGCCGCGACCACGTGCCCTTCGTCAGGCGGACGTTCAGGTTCGCGCCCTTGGCGATGAGCGTCTTCAGCAGCGGCTGGTCGGCGCGCAGCACGGCCGCGTGCAGCGGGGCGTAGCCGCTGTCGGCGGCGTTCAGGTCGGCGCCATGCTCGATGAGGACTTCGGCGACCTCGGTCTGTCCGCTCATCGCTGCCAGCGCCAGGGCGCTCGTCCCGTCGGCCGCCTTCACATTGACGTCGGCACCCGCCTTCAGGAGCAGCCGCGCCGATTCGGCAAGGCCCTCGCGCGCCGCGAACAGCAGCGGCGTGAAGCCGCCCCAGTCGATGACGGCGCCGCCGCGGGCGTCGCCGTTGTACTCCGCGCAGCAGAGCAGCACGTGCCGCTTCGAGACGGCCGTCCGCGCCTTCAGGTCAGCACCCGCCTCGATCAGCGCCTGGACGATCTCGGGCGAACGGCCCGCGCTCGCCCACATGAGCGCGGTCTGGTTCCCCGCGTCTTCCGCGACGTTCGGGTTCGCGCCGTGGGCCACGAGCAGCTTCACGGCTTCGACATCGCCCGTGCGCGCCGCGAGCATCAGCGGGGTCCCGCCGGTTTGCGGCGCGAGATTCGGATTCGCCCCGGCTTTGAGCAACGCCGCCGCCACCGCGGTACTGCGGGTTGTCGTCGCGACCCAGAGGGGCGTGACGCCGAGGTCGTTGACGGCATTGACGGACGCGCGCGCCGAAATCAGCAGCTCCGCCGTGGCCAGGTCGTTTCTATATGCCGCCCAGTGCAGCGCCGTCGCGCCGTCGCCGGCGCGCGCATTCACATCGAGCCCTTGCTTCAGCAGGGCGCGCGCCGCGGCCGCGTCGGCGTTCTTGGCCGCCTCCAGCAGCCGAAGGTCGGCGCCGGCCGCCCCGAGCTTGGCGACCACGAAGAGCGAAACCATGAGTGGGCTGAGGTATTTCCAGCGCATGTCCAACTCCGATTCTCTTGGCCTCCCCGTGCGCGGGGGGGCGGGTGCCTGGCGGGGGCCCCGAAGCAAACCAGAGCGCGCGCCTATACCCTGAGCCCTGCGTGGAGCCGCAGTCGCGGTCCGCCGGCCGGCGTTTGCGCCTAATAATAGCATCGGCTGGGGGGATGGCGCCGCGGCCGGTTCCAA